>JABLTR010019375.1_pt1 | contig 174986 bp, 189 predicted proteins | sample 7160071 | NCBI WGS metagenome assembly JABLTR01 (sample SAMN14651230, study PRJNA627086) | human gut metagenome | isolation source: feces | host: Homo sapiens
AACCGCGTAGTTCCGGGGTTTTTGACCACTTTTGATAAAGTTTAGCGCTTGCTGAACTGCGGAGCGCGACGGGCAGCCTTGAGGCCGTACTTCTTACGCTCTTTCATACGTGGGTCACGAGTCAGGAATCCTGCTTTCTTAAGCACTGGCCTGTAGTCTGCGTCTGCCTCAAGAAGCGCTCTTGAGATTCCGTGACGGATTGCTCCAGCCTGTCCTGTGTATCCGCCGCCCTTAACGTTAACGATCACATCGAACTTATCATTCGTCTCTGTTGCAACCAACGGCTGGCGAACAACAACCTTTAAAGTCTCAAGTCCGAAATATTCATCAATATTTCTCTTATTTATTGTGATGTTACCTGTTCCTGGTACCAAATATACTCTTGCGATAGATTTCTTTCTTCTTCCTGTTCCGTAGAATCTTGCTTTAGCCACTGTAATGTCCTCCTTTCAACCTCTCCTTAAAATTTCAGTTCTACTGGCTTCTGAGCCTGCTGCTCATGCTCTGGTCCAGCATATACGTGAAGTTTCTTAATCATTGCTCTTCCTAAAGGTCCTTTTGGAAGCATTCCCTTTACAGCAAGCTCGATTACTTTCTCAGGCTTCTTATCCATCATCTCAGACAGCGTGGTCTCTCTCATTCCGCCAACATAGTCAGAGTGATTGTAATAAATCTTCTGATTCATCTTCTTGCCTGTTACTTTAATCTTCTCAGCATTTACTACTACTACATAATCGCCTGTGTCGACATGCGGAGTAAATTCCGGCTTGTTCTTACCTCTTAAAACCTTAGCTACTTCTGATGCCAAGCGTCCTAATGTATATCCCGTAGCGTCAACTACATACCATTTTCTTTCAATCTTATCTGGATTAGCCATATAAGTCTTCATTGGTTTACCTCCTGTGAATCATTAACATTTTCATGATAATTATATCGAAATCAGCAAGACTCCGGGGCTTTGGCTTCGTGCTGTTTCTCCTTTTGTCATACTGCCTTATTATATTATACGGTGCCACGCGTGTCAACCATTTTTCTGGAATTTTTCTGTGGTTTTTGTCAGATTCTTCCTGTCTTTCCTCTATTTTATATGTTATAATATTTTAGCTTTGATTTTCAAGTATTTTCTCGGGGGATATTATTATGCAGAAAAATGTAGATTTATTAAATGGGCCTGTCCTGCCGTCACTGACCAGGCTGGCCATTCCTATTATGGCAACCTCGCTGATCCAGATGGCCTATAATCTGACGGATATGATCTGGATTGGGCAGATTGGAAGCAACGCGGTTGCTGCAGTGGGCGCCGCAGGCATGTATATGTGGCTGTCCAACGGACTGGCTGCCTTATCCAAGATGGGGGGACAGGTCAATGTCGGGCATGCACTGGGAGCAGGACGCAGGGAAGATGCATCAAGATATGCCTCGAACGCCCTTCAACTGGCCATCTTATTCGGAATCTTGTATGGCGCTGCCTGTGTTATATTCTCAACGCCCTTCATTGGCTTCTTTCAGCTGAACAGCCCGAAAGTAATTGCAGATGCCCAGGTTTATCTTCAAGTTACCTGCGGATTTGTCATCTTTTCATTTTTAAACCAGACCTTCACCGGCCTTTTTACCGCCATTGGGAACAGCCGGGCCGCATTCCTTGCCACGACGGCCGGACTTGCGGTCAACATCGTATTGGATCCGATGCTGATCTTTGGCATCGGCCCGTTCCCCCGCATGCAAGTACTCGGTGCGGCTGTGGCAACCGTGATCGCGCAGTTTATCGTAACGATGATGTTCTTGTATTACGCGTCCAAGGATGACCTGATCTTTCATAAGGTAGATGTCCGTAAAAAACCGGATTCAAAAGCGATGGCTTCGATTATAAAGATCGGCGTTCCAACCTCTATACAGAGTATGATTTTTACGGCAATCTCCATGATTATTGCCCGGCTCGTAGCAGGCTATGGAGATGCTGCCGTAGCAGTACAGAAGGTAGGTTCTCAGATAGAGTCCATTTCCTGGATGACATCGGATGGATTTGCCGCCGCTGTAAACTCCTTTATTGCTCAGAACCACGGTGCTGGAAACCGGACCCGTATCAAGAAGGGCTACTCCTCCGCCATGGGTATCGTCCTCATCTGGGGCGTTCTCTGCACCTTGCTGCTAATCCTTTGTCCGGAGCCGATCTTCCGAATCTTTATCCGGGAAGCAGATGTAATCCCGCTGGGTATTGACTACCTGATCATACTGGGCGTTTCCCAGTTATTCATGAGCGTGGAGATTACAACCGCAGGCGCTTTCTCTGGATATGGAAGGACGATTCCGCCTTCTATCGTAAGCATCCTATTCACCGCTTCAAGGATTCCTCTGGCGCTGGTCCTCACACAAACGGCTTTAGGCCTCAACGGAATCTGGTGGAGCATTACAATCACCAGCATATTTAAAGGCGTGCTCCTTCTTATATGGTTTTTATTCTTTTTGAAACGCGAAATGAACCGGGAATCTTAACCCGGTTCATTTTTTCTTTCCAAATAATCATACACCATTACTTCGGAGTCGCAGCCATTGTGATATTGTGGACACTCTATACATTTTGCCTGAAATGGCGCATCTTCTCTTTTTACGATCCGAAAGCCAAACTTTTTATAGAATTCCGGCACTTTTGCTGTCAGCCAGATTCTTACAGCCCCCATCTCTTCAGCCTTCTTCATGACCGCGTCAACCAGGCGTATTCCATATCCTCTTCCTCTTTGCGCCTCTTCCACAGCCACGCATCTTAGGATATATTCTTCTGCATCAAAGCAAAGTCCTGCTGCTCCATAGCGTTCCCCCGTGATCTCATCTTCCAGCCTAAAGCAAGTTACCAGCCCATCTGGTACCGGATCGTCTGGATGAATCTCCAGGCCAGATTTCACGAAAAGATCCACCAGGCTTCCATAATCCATTGTCTCTATTATCTTTTCCGCCATAATCCGCTCCTTCCGCCAAGCATGTATTTCTCTTTCCCTATTCTAATACTCTGGGAATATCTTCCTTTATTATATACTGCCCTTAAAAGCGCTGTCAAACGAAATGCCGGCAGGTATAGTATATTCCTTCTCTTTTTGATATAATATGAACTGGCGGCATATCCTGCCTCCGTCATATATTTTCGTTAGAGGAAAGAGAGGTTTAAACTATGTGGGCTTATAACAGCGTATTTTATCAAATATATCCAATAGGATTCTGCGGAGCGCCTACGCAGAATGACGGGGAATGTGTTCCCCGCATCCGCAAGCTGCTAGACTGGTCAGGATATCTTCAGGAACTGGGCGTGGACTCTATCTTGCTGAATCCGATCTTTGAATCCGACAGCCACGGGTATGATACCCGGGATTTTAAGAAAATCGACTGCCGACTTGGCACAAATGATGATTTTGCCAGTGTATGCAAAGACTTGCACGCACATGGAGTAAAAATCGTCCTGGACGGCGTATTCAACCATGTAGGCCGCGGATTCTGGGCATTTAAGGACGTACAGGAAAAGAAGTGGGATTCCCCGTATAAAGACTGGTTCCATATCAATTTCGACGGCAACAGCAATTATAATGATGGGTTCTGGTATGAAGGCTGGGAAGGACATTTTGAATTGGTAAAACTGAACCTTCAGAATCCGGCCGTCGCAGACTATCTTCTGGAATGTGTCAAATACTGGGTGGATACGTTTGACATCGACGGACTGCGCCTGGACGTGGCCTATAGTCTGGACCATGGCTTTATGCAAAGACTGCGCTCCTATGTGGAGGAATTAAAGGATGGGTTCGTATTGATCGGCGAAGTATTATTTGGAGACTATAATCTGATCGTAAATGAACGGATGCTTCACAGCTGCACAAACTATGAGTGTTACAAGGGGATTTATTCCAGTTTTAACTCTATGAATCTTTTTGAGATCGCCCATTCCCTGCACCGGCAGTTTGGCCCTGATCCCTGGTGCATTTACCGGGGCAAGCATTTGGTAACTTTCGTAGATAACCATGATGTAACCCGGCTTGCCAGCATACTGACCAACGATAAGCATATCCCACTCGCCTATGGCCTGCTGTTTGGGATGCCAGGCATCCCTTGCCTCTATTACGGCAGCGAATGGGGGCAGCCCGGGGAAAAGGCGCCGGACAATGACTATGCCCTGCGCCCCTGCTTCGAAACCCCTATGCCGAATGAACTTACCGAGTATATCAAACAATTAATCCGCATCCGACAGAACAGCGATGCCCTCTGCAATGGCTTATATAAGAATATCATTATACAGAACCACCAGCTGGTATTCGAACGCTGCTCTGATACGGAGCGGATCATCGTTGCTATCAATGCGGCAGATACTCCTTATACAGCCTGCCATCAGGATCTGAACGGCAATGCCAAGGAACTTGTGGCCCAATTGGAGGTAAAGCTAGATGGCCAGATCAATCTGCCGCCTTATAGCGTACAGTATATCAAATTTGAATAACTGTCTGTCTTAATCGGGAACTGCGCTTGATATTCAGGCGCAGTTCTCTTTTTCTATTGGTATTTCTTCTGCCTACTTTGCGGGAATTGTGAACGGCTCTCCATATGGCTTGTAACTGCTTTCCTTGACGCTCTGGTCTTTCGAGGTTCTCTGTGCACTATATACGGATAAAGTCAGGCTCTCAATATCCTGCGTCCTCATCTCGTTCCATAGATCCAGCTGGAACCTTCCATTCCCATAATCAATAAACCACACCGTTTCTTCTCTGTCATTGGTTCCTCTGAACTGTGTCGAATAATTCTTCGGCGTCTTGCCTTCATAGTAAATATAGGTTCCCAGTTCATTCTTTTTGTAAGAAGTCAGCTGGATCTCGCTGCCATCGGGCAGCGCTACCTTCTGGTCCAGATCCACCGTCATCGTATTGGCCGCCAGTTCTCTGCCATCAGCCTTAAATGCAAATTCCCATTTTCCATCGCTGATACGATTCACATCCTGGAATTCTATCTTCATCTCCAGTTCTTTTGACAGGTCAAATGCTTCTTTTCTGTCAATATCATACCTGTATATGACGCGCATCTTCCCCTTTTCATAATCCTTTGGCTTAATCATCTGCGTTCCTTTTATCTGCTCCCCATCGAGAGTGACTATAGTACCAAGAAACGGAATCTCGTTATAAATCGGATCCTCCTCCGGTCTTTCTTTTAATTCTTTTCTTATCTCATCAAAGGAGTCAAATTCCAGTCCCCATACTCCCAGCCGTTCCACATCGCCATCCAGCTGCTTCATATGTTTTTTTATGTCTTTTCTCTTAGAGAAATCCTGAATTGTAGATATCAGAAGTTCCCGATCATCTACAACCACGGCTTCAACCTTCACATCAATTTTGTCATCTTTTACGCTTGTATTGATTACGTTCGTATAAGGCGAAATATCCCTATCTGTAATATCCATAGCCAGCCATTCGTTCAAGGAATCTATGGTTGAATTCATGGCCGCTTTTACCTGTTCCCTGAACGGCCCTGCCGCCAGCAGTGCCATACAGATAACTGCGCATGCTGCGATGGATGCATACTTTTTCCTTCTTGGCCGCTTCAGTTCCTTCGACAATTTCTTGTTCCATTTTTTCGCCTCGAATTCAGATAACACTTCTTGCGGATAATCTTCTGTATCCGTCTTGATCTCATTCATCAATTCATATATATTCTTCATTTTTTATGCCTCCTTCTCTCCGGGATATTCTTTCTGTATCTTCCTCCTGCCTCTGGATATCCTATTATAAATTACATTTTTTGATAGCCCTGTCTCCTGGCTCACCTGCTCCATATCCTTTTCTTCCATGTATAACTTCAGGAATATCTCCTTGTCCTGTTCTCCCAGACAGCCTAGCATCTGTTCCAATTCATCGGATATTTCACGTTCCACGATATCTTCCAATCCTTTATCATCTTGTGGAATGTCCAGATCGTCGATATTCTCATAACTGGCATTCTTATAATACTTTCTGAGATAGTCAACCGCTTTATATCTGGCAATGCCGGCAGCCCAATTGGCAAAACTACTCTTTTTCTCATCGTAGTATCCAATATTCTTCCAAATGCCTAAAAATACGTCATTCAGGCACTCTTCCCGATACTCTTTCATCAGGCGCAGATGTCTGTTGACCACGGAAGAAAGCAGGCCTCCATACTGTTGTATCATGTAAGAGAGCGCCTTTTCATTATGCTCTTTTAATTGTTCTACAAAATTAGTCTCTGTTATCTTCATGTCATTTCTCCCGCGCAGGCAAGCGATAGATTTTGCATCTATTAATTACTTCGTCTGCAGTATCGTATTTTCTATCAAGTTCATAAAAAATCATTACAAAATATCAAATATGCCTAAGCATCTTTCTTATACTTTAAGAAAGAACATGCCGGGCAGGACTGCCCGGCAATTTTTTATTATCCGCTATTTCCAACTTGCTATTTACAATCTCGAATCATCCTTAGCGCATCCTTCTGGGATAGGCCATACTTATCCATCAATTTTACGGCGATCTCCTGAGCCGCTATTTCCATATCACGGTATGCCAATATCATTCCCCTGATTTCCAGCCTCTACCCCGAATTCAAGAACGCCTGTACTGCCTGGAATGTCTCTTGATCCAGTCTGCTAAAATACTCTCTGTTCTGGTTTACATACTTCATCAATGCTTCCTTTTGATTTCTATATTTTATCATGCCGATTATCAATTGTAAATCTGTTACGAACGCGCCTGTATCTTTTATTCTGGCTGCATCAACAAGATTAATATGGTAGTTTGGAATAAATCAAACTATACTTTTTGACTATCTCTTTATAAGTTCTTATATCGGAAGATGTTCTCAAATATTCTTATATTCCCTCATGTTTCTATGTTCAAAGGCAGTAGAAAGAGTAGTAAAACCTCTATAAGGTGTGCGGCGTAGTCACGTTCGGTAATGCTTTTCTTCCAATATCCGCATAAGCTGTTTGCGCCCCTGTTTGGTTCCATGTCGTACATTCGCCCGGTGTCTTATCTGCTTCGCGTAAAGTTGACAGACAGTCATTTGTTTTCCTATGGGGTCGATACCGTCGTCTAGGTCTTTCTGGATTTCTTTTTCCTTTTCCCTCCATGAAATATCGTCCCGCTTTCCTGCCGGGGTCTTGTCTGTAGGTACTAACTATGATTTTTTCAAACTGTTTCCGCTTGTTTTCATAGCGTCCGGGTCGCTCTCTGTCGCGGCTAAGATGACCGGGTAGGGCAATAATCCGCGCTCGTCGTCGTTACAATTCATCCCATTCATCAGCGCGTTCCTCCAAGTATCGTTTTAGCAATTCAAAAGAACTTGTCCGGCGGTACTGTACTGCGGGGTATCTTCATAACTTTTGCAATCTCAACGTCGGTCATGTTGAAAAAACAGTACAGCAACACGGCATGCATCAATCAGTTCATTGCGTAACGTGCGCTTGCAGTACGCATTAAACTCGCACCGGATCTGCCATTCAAACCTTGCCGTCGTTCGGCAGTATATGGAATTATTTATTTTTAGATTTTCTTTTCCTCCATATATTTTAGGGTGGAATAATAAAGAGTAACTAATGCTGCTGAGAGTAAAATGCCTGCCACGATGTCAGTAAACCAATGAACTCCCGATATAAGTCTTCCTACTACCGTTACCGCAATAATCAAAACAGAAACCATATCTATTATCCATAGACAAATTTTCTTGTCGTGTAAATAATAATGAAACTGTAACATTGCTGTAGCCATAATACAAATTACAATCATTGTATGAGAGGACGGAAAAGATGCTTCTAAATTTTGAGAGAGAATTATCGGTCGGTAATTGATGATTACAAATTCAAAGAAAACATAAAATACAATGACGATAAAATAAAATGCACCAAGCAATAAAATGCGTGGATCAACTTTCCAAATGCTTTTACGTCGTATGAGTTGGATTAGTCCTAAGATTGCAAACCCCAAAGCAATTACTATGGCAACAACACCCAGCCAGTCAGTAATGCTATACCAAAGTAGGTTCACTCCAAAAAGGTTAAATACAAACTGATTAAGAGTGGCAAGTCCTATTTTAGACTGTTCCGGTCCGATAGGCTGTACATCAATGGTCTTAATCATAACAGTAAAAAGCATAAAAATTAGAAACAGAATTCCTGTTTTGATGATACATTTCTTTGATTTCTTTTGCATACTATACATTCCTTTCTTTTGGTTGTGATAAATTACTTGCAAGCTCACTTTGATTATCTATCCACATAACTCGAAGTGCAAGAAACCTGCTGTCACAATAAAAAAAGTTCCGACACTTACCGTGTCAGAGCCTGTTTTTAAGGAATTTATGACTATTTTTATTTTGTCCTACTTTGCTGTAGCAATAAAAATATCTTTGCTGCAAAAAACAAAAATAGCAGTATAGTTACGTATGGTTCTCTTGCCGCTGCAAATAAACAGATTGCTACCGCCCCAATTGCGACAGAAACTTTTGAGATAATGCTACACAAGCGTTCTTTATCAAAAGAAATAAAAGCAAGTCTGGCGATTCCTAGCCCAATTATAAGTAAATAGATAGCCCAATGTATTCCAATATCTATATTAGATAACTGAGTAATTGACAGAAGATTTACATGGTAAAAATAGTTACCTTGAGGTTCTCCATAGATGGGCAATACGATAAGCGCAACTGCCAATACATCTATTATTCCGCTGATAATGTTATAAATCCTTTTAACATTAGAGTGGTTTTCGGTTTCTGCAAGGGTAATCAGTTCATCACTTGATAACAGTTCATCTATGGTTACAGAAAAAAATTTGGAAATACACTTGAGCGACTCAATGTTAGGGTAGCCTTTGCCGCTTTCCCATTTTGAAATTGCTGTTCGTGATACATATAAATGCTCCGCTAGTTGTTCCTGTGTCAAGCCTTTCCCAGTCCTAAACTGCTGTAGTTTTTCGTTAAATTCCATGGTTGTCCTCCTGTTTGTTTTTTGCTTTCATACGTCCATCCTCAGGTTTTTTCGCGTCCTTTGGTATCAGCCAGATCAGGCTAAAGCGGACAACTCCCGGTATACGGTTTTCTTTGCAAAGTTTCTGTACCCTCCGTTCAGAGATTCCCCAATTTTCAGCAGCTTCCGGGGCAGATATATAGTCCATACATTGACCGTCCTTTCATACTCATTATTTTTAATTATATACGGTCAACCGAATATATACAATAAAGAAACCATGTACAATGTGCTCTATTACTGTCAATCATATGCTATGTGTAATCATAAGTAGTAAATTGGTAGTAATTTCAGCCTACAATCCTTTGAAAGCGCCCGTAAATCAAGGGTTTTCCGAGATAATCATTGAATTTGCATTAATACTCTATCTTGAAATATCCAAAAAATCAATCAAACAAAGGCTGATGCCATATGGACTCTCAACCCATGTGTATCAGCCTTGCGATTCCTTTTCCCAAAACTTACTTCATCATTACTTTTTCAATACTTTTACGATCTCCGCCATATACATAACATGATAGTCCTTGTCCGGATACCATTTCGTATCGTTCTCAGGTACATCAAAAAATTCCGGCTTCATTTCCTGGTGATATTGCTTCTTGCACACGAATACCAGATCGGCCTCCCTGACGGCTGTGGTACCATCAATATAAAAAGGATGAAGGCCAGCCATCTCCCATTTATCCTCTACTTCTCTTCCTGATATGGAACCGCATATATTCAATGCTTTTCTCTGACTTTCCGGTAAGAACGATACGGTAAACAGATCATTTGCATCAACAAATTCCTTTGTATAGCGCTGCGGGCGGATGTATACGGTAGCAATATTCTTGCCCCACATTATTCCAAGCCCGCCCCAGCTGGCCGTCATTGTATTACTCTTTTTCTCATCTCCGGCAGTCACGAGCATCCATTCCTTTGAAATTTTATGAAACGGGTTGAATTCCAGACTGTCAAGTGATATTTCCTGAAATGCCATAGCGATCTCCTCCTGTTATTCTGATTTTTTATTCTATCTTCATTATGCATCCACTTTTTCTATTTTGCAAACGCTTCTTAATTTTAGTATCTGTTTCTATTTTTTTCACTGGCAATATTTTACTGGCAGTATTTATATCGCATACTATGTATTTTATTTTGTTTTTTAGCGTCTTTCTCTTCTTTTTTATTTCATCCATTTCTAAACGGATACCGCCCATGTCTAAAAGAGAACACGGGCGGTATCTTTATACAATCGCAGCATGGCAAATATTTACTTCATCACAATTCTACGGAAGTTCTTCTTCCCCTTCTTAAGGACAATACCCTCTCCTGCCATATCTTCTCCTGCAAACGTGGCATGGATGTCTTCCACTTTCTCGCCATCCACGGCTACGCCTCCCTGCTGTACGGCACGGCGCGCTTCGGATTTTGACGGAACCAGGCCGCTCTTTACCAGCATGGACAGAATGTCAATATTGCCATCCGTCAGGTCTTCTTCGTTCAGTTCGGTGGTAGGCATGTCTGCTGCCGCTCCTTGGCTAAACAAGGCTCTTGCCGCTTCCTGCGACTTCTGGGCTTCTTCCTCTCCATGAACCAGCTTCGTAAGTTCGAAGGCAAGGATCTCCTTTGCCGTATTTAACTGGGCACCCTCCCAGGAATCCATCTTGTCTATCTCTTCTAACGGAAGGAATGTCAGCATTCGGATGCATTTCAGGACGTCTGCATCTGCCACGTTCCTCCAGTACTGGTAGAACTCAAACGGAGAGGTCTTGTTCGGATCCAGCCACACGGCTCCGCTCTGGGTCTTGCCCATCTTCTTTCCTTCGGAATTCAACAGCAGCGTGATTGTCATCGCGCAGGCATTCTTTCCAAGTTTGCGGCGGATCAGCTCGGTTCCGCCCAGCATGTTGCTCCACTGGTCGTCGCCGCCAAACTGCAGATTACATCCATATTTCTGGAACAGCATGTAAAAGTCGTAACTCTGCATAATCATGTAATTGAATTCAAGGAAGCTCAATCCCTTTTCCATTCTCTGCTTATAGCACTCTGCTGTCAGCATCCGGTTAACGGAAAAATGCGGCCCTATCTCTCTTAACAGCTCAATATAGTTTAAGTCCAGAAGCCAGTCGGCATTATTGACCATCAGGGCTTTCCCTTCGGAAAAGTCGATGAACCGGCTCATCTGCTTCTTAAAGCAGTCGCAGTTGTGCTGGATAGTCTCCGGCGTCATCATGGAACGCATATCCGATCTTCCGGATGGATCCCCAATGTAGCCGGTGCCTCCGCCGATCAATGCGATTGGCTTGTTTCCTGCTTCCTGCAGACGCTTCATCAGACACAGCGCCATAAAATGTCCTACATGCAGACTATCCGCGGTGGGATCGAACCCGATATAGAAAGTTGCCTTTCCCGTGTTCACCAGTTCTTTGATCTCATCTTCATCCGTCACCTGGGCGATTAAGCCTCTGGCCTGCAATTCTTCATAAATTCCCATGTTTCTTCTCTCCTTTTCTCTCTGAAATCTTCTTATTATTCTTGGTTCAAATACAAAAAAACGTCCCTATCTAATAGTCATTTACTAGATAAGGACGGATATATCCGTGGTACCACCTTCGTTCACCGGCAGTTTGCATTGCCAGCCTCATTAAGCATGCGCGCAACAAATTATAAGTGTCCTAACTTACGCGTGCCGCAGCTTATGCATGTAACGTATGCCTTGCGTCGCAGCCTACTTAACCCTCCCCTGCTATTTCTGTAAGGGAACGCTTTTTGGTGCGCGGCTCCAAGATGTATTCATAATCCCTTCCTTCATGCGCCTCTCATCTGCCGGCAGCTTTCTGTATGGGTGTAACGATTATTACTTCTTCTTTTCACAGCCTTTTACAATATATACTCGCTTGTCTGAAATACTAACTTATTTGTCCTTCTTTGTCAAGACGCATCCGACACAATTTTCAAGAACATGCCAGGCACGCTTCTGCATTATATCTTAATATTGTCATGACTTCGTTTCCTCCAGCATTCCATCCATTTCCCCGCCACTATCTTCGCGCCCTCCCGAGTAAGGTGGATGCCATCTTCCGTCAAAGCGTCGTACCCTTTTCTGTCCGCTTCTTTAAGCATCTCTTCATGCAGAGGGATAAAGGGCAGTCCGTAGGCAAGCGCTGCTTCCTTCACCATCTGCTCTGCCATGAGAATCCCGGGAATCCACCTGCGGTATTCCTCTGGATGGGGAAATATGAATGGACCCATGCAGATGATGTCCGCCTCAGTCTCTGTGAGGATCTCTTCCAGAAGATTTTGGTAATAGCGGGCAAACCCTTGCTCATTAAGGCTTTTTCCTGTATTCATCATAATGCCTACGTCATTGCAGCCAATCAGTATGCTGACGACATCCGGCTTCCTGAGAATGCAGTCTCTTCCAAGCATTCTCCACAATCCCTGGACAGTAAAACCGTCATGGCCCCGGTTTTCCACCCTCGCTTCTTCGCCGGATTCTTCAAGCCGCCGGGCAATCATCTGCACATATCCGTCGCCCAGTCCTCTGTCATCCACGCCCAGATTATGGTGGGCATCCGTAATACTGTCTCCTAAAAACAATATTTTCTTCATCTTTCCTGTTCCCCTATTGACATTTTGATTTGTTCGTAGTATATTTTTCTCATGCAGATAAAAGGGAGTAGCCTAACACTTACATGTGTATTTGAAAGCGTCACCCGATACCGGGAGGTATCCGTATCAAATGAGATGTGCAAGACTTTTATCGTGGCGGAAGTCATGATAATGGTCTTTTTTTATTATCTGAATCATAAGTTGCTTCTGCCACGGCAAGAGCAGCTGTCTTTTATCACAGAATACAAGAAAGGAGGAGTTCTATATGGGATGTCTGGGGAATATTTTATGGTTTATCTTCGGCGGATGCTTAAGCGGCCTTAGCTGGGCATTTGCGGGCCTGCTGTGGTGCATCACCATCGTTGGCATTCCAGTGGGGATGCAGTGTTTTAAATTCGCCGCCTTAAGCTTCTTCCCCTTTGGGAAAGAGGTAACCTATGGCGGAGGCGCAGGCTCGTTTCTGCTAAACATAATCTGGCTGATCGTCTCCGGCTTCTGGCTGGCTGTGGAATCGGCTGTCATCGGGGCGATTCTTTGTGCCACGATCATCGGCATCCCCTTTGGTCTGCAGCAGTTTAAACTGGCCAAACTGGCACTGATGCCTTTTGGCTCAACCGTATACTAATAAAAAGGAGAAACAATGATGGAAAAACAACAATATGTATGTCCCAAGTGCGGAAACAACCACTATGAAAGCGACCAGTTTCAAGCTACAGGAGGCAATTTTGCCAAGGTATTCGATGTCCAGAACAAGAAGTTTGTGACCATCTCATGCACCCGCTGCGGCTACACTGAACTTTACAAGCGTGCCAATTCCGAAGGGTGGGATATCTTCGACTTCCTAATGGGCTAACATGATATTCTATGATATGGGCAGTGCTTCTTCAGGCACTGCTCGTTTTCATTTGAAAAATCACAGGTAATCTTTTCCGGAAGTTCCATCTCCACTCCCAATTCCTCTTTTACCAGTTCTACCGCGGCTATAGCAGCGGTAAAGGAATCCCTCTTGCAGCATCTTGGGCCTCCAAGTTGTGCGATAGACTTAAGCGCCCTGGAAGTCATAAGATTTGACAGTTTCCATGACCGTCCTGTAAGCGGCGTTGCCTTTGTAATAATACTCATGAACATTCCCGTGCTTACCGCTGCTCCGCAGCATCCCCACAGGCCGCAGGCTCCGCCGGGATACTCGCTTCCCCTGGCCTTCATCTCCTGAAGGGCCGCATCCAGATCGATTTTTCCCCCGCTGTTACGGTATGCCGTAAGAAGGGCTGCTCCCACCATCACGTGATGCTCCGGCCCATGCATGTATATATAGGGGTTCATCATCAATTCCTGCATAATGGCTACAGGGTTTCTGGATGTGCTCTTGGCGCATCCTTCCATAATCACCTGGATTCCCTTCTTGGCATGGCAGGCATCGCATATATAATGCCCATCCTCACAGCTGGCATGGCTTTCAAACCTCTTATGGCACATCACGCACTCCATTTCCTGCGCCTTTTCATAATATACGATTGGCTTGCCGCATACCAGGCAGGCCCCTTCTCCTCTTGCAATCATCTTTTCGCTTCTCCTTATCTATTTTAACCTTTAGAGCAGTTTATTTTCTCTTCTATGCTTCCCATTATATCTCCTGTATCAGGACACATCAATAAGAATTCCTGCAGATTCTCTTTTTTATACTCATTAATTATGATAGAATGAATTATAAAAATCTTGGAGGACACTATCTATGCTTCAGTATACAGAGCCCATTGACAACAAAAGCTTGTTTGAGATTATCCGGAGAACCTGCAACTGCGTAGACCCCCGGCTAATGGATCACGGACTGCGGGTTGCGTATATCGCAGCACAGATCTTGAAAAAGACCGGAGAAAATGACGTTAATAAACTAAGGGACTTCTGTCTTGTAACCGTGCTCCATGATATCGGGGCATATAAGACAGAGGAGATCTCCAAAATGCTTCTGTTTGAGACCCAGAATATGTGGGAGCATTCTATGTATGGCTATCTGTTCCTAAAGTACTTCTCTCCTCTGGAAAAACTTTCCCCTGTCGTGTTATATCATCACACGCCGTGGGAGGAACTGGCTGGAATAAATGAAATAGATGAGGAAACGAAGAGATATGCGCAGATCGTACATATTGCTGACAGAATCGACGTATTTACGACCAAGAGATCAAATACTTGGGAGGCTTGCGCCCTAAAGCTTAGAGAGGGACGGGACAGGCGTTTTGCATCCTGGCTTGTGGATCTGGTACTGGAGCCAGGATTTTACTACGCTTTACAGAGTATAGATGCTCAAGGCAATAACTTTGACTTTACTACCTGGGGAAGCCCGCTTACCCAGGAGCAGATTACGGACTACTTGAAAATGCTGATCTACATCATCGATTTCCGAAGCCGGCATACGGTCACCCACACCATAACCACGACGAATATCAGTTATGAATTGGGAAGAAGGATGAATCTGGATTCCGACTATCTGGATAAGATCGTGTGCGGCGCATTGCTTCACGATGTTGGAAAAGTAGGGGTTCCGGTGGAAATCCTGGAATACCCGGGCAGGCTGAGCCCCCAGGCAATGAATGTCATGCGAAAACATGTAGATATCACCGGGGAGATATTCGGAGGAGAGATAGATGAAACCATCCAGAACATCGCGCTCCGGCACCATGAAAAACTGGACGGCTCCGGCTATCCGCTTGGCCTGACGGCCAGCGAGCTGACGGTGGGCGAACGCATCGTGGCTGTGGCGGATATCGTTAGCGCCCTTACCGGTACGCGTAGTTATAAGGATGCCTACCCCAAGGAACGGGTTCTGTCTATTGTATCCGAGCAAAAGGATCTGGGAAAAATAGACAGCAACATTGTAGACATCCTTATAAAAGATTATGATGAGATTATGGCTTCCACCCGCCTGGTCTGCCAGCCTGTCCTTGACAAATATGAAAATATCCAGAAGGATTTCCAGAAACTGCTATGATATTCTCTTGCCATCCTTAATTACGGCTTTGAGATTCAGTTCCTGATCAAGCAGCACTACATTCCCCTTCTTACCAGGTGCGATAGAGCCATACTTGTCATACTCTCCCAGGCTTCTGGCTGGGTTCATGGTGGCACATGCGACTGCCGTCTCCAGAGGCAATCCCATCTTCTTAACTGCCGTCCTCATGCAGTCCAGCAGATTGGTAGCAGAGCCTGCCAGGGCTCCATCAGATACCAAAGTTGCCCGGTTGCCTACCACGTTTACATCCAGGCCGCCCAGCGTATACTGCCCATCCGGCATTCCGGTCGCCCGCATGCTGTCACTGATGAGAATCATTCGGTCTTCTCCCATCATCTTAAAGGTTGCCCGAACCACCGATGGATGAATGTGCACGCCGTCGCAGATCAGTTCTGCCATCACATGGCCGCTGTCTGACACGGCGCCTACGACTCCCGGCGCCCTATGCGTAAATGCTGGCATAGCATTATACAGATGGACTGCATGGCTCGCTCCTGCATCAAAGGCTGCCATCGCCGTATCATAATCTGCATTGGTATGCGCCAGAGAAATACGCACCTTGTCTTTCATCTGTTCTATAAATCTGACAGCATCGGCATTATCTTCCGGTGCGATTCCAACAAATTTGACCAGGCCTTCAGAGGCATCCAAAAATCTCTGGCAGATCTCTTCATTGCACTGAATAATGTGTCTCTCATCTTGTGCGCCTTTCTTTACCTTGCTGATAAACGGACCTTCCATATTGATGCCTACCAGATCCGCGCCTTCTCTGTTCTCTTTGTTATAAGATGCGGCAACAGACAAGATTCGTTCCAGTTCCTCCACCGGAAGCGTCATGGTTGCCGGCGAAATGGCGGTTACGCCGATAGAAGCCTCGTATCTGGCAATCTCTTCAATGGCCTCTTTGGTCCCATCGCAGAAATCATATCCTTTGCATCCGTGGAAATGGATGTCGATCAGTCCCGGGATCGCATAGCATCCTTCCCCGTCAATCACTTCATCCGTCTCCTGCCAGCCAGTTACAAACACGCCGTCCTGGATGGCGATCTGTCCATCTATAAAAGCCTTGTCTTCTGTAAATACTTTTACATTTTTTATAATCATATTTCTTCCTCCTATTATCTATTCAAACATATCCCGGTGCTTTGTCCTGCCCTCCTCGAGTGCCCGCAATGTATTGTCATGAAGGACCTCTTTCTGATACTTATCCTGCTCCACGTAATAGGAATAGATAATATCCAGCATCACCAGGATCGGAAACTGGGGCGAGATCAGATTTCCATGGTTCAAGTGCTTAAGCGAGGGTAACAGCACCACCTCGCTGCAGAATTCACCGAAGATATCCTTATTCTTCGCCGTGATCAGCACCGTCCTTGCCCCTCTTTTTTTTGCTTCCCTCAAAAGATACAGCACTTCTTCTTTCTCGCCGCTGATACTGATGCCGAACACCATGCTTTTCTTATCCTGGAATACCGCCTGCATCCGGATCAGGTCGCTGTCCTGAAGCGAATCGATATCCACGCCGATTCTCATGAAGCGGATCTCCATCTCGCTTGCCGTCAGGCCGGAACTTCCCTTTCCGCATACGAAGACTCTCTCTGCCTCATTCAGATACTTCGTGATTCTTGCAATCTGCGCTTCATCCACCAGGCTGTATGTCTTATTCAGCAGTTCCTGGTAAGCATTCAGGACCATCCTGGTATTGCCGGTGATCGTCTCCTGCTTCTCTACAAAGGTCTCCTCATACTGATATACGAACTCCCGGTAGCCTCGGTATCCGCATTTCTTGGCAAATCTGGATAAGGATGCCTCAGACACGAACAGTCTTTCTGCCACAGCCTTTGCCGAAAAGTCCATCTTCTTGTGGTTTTGGATGAAGTAGTCGGCAATATTCTTTTCCACAGTCGTAAAATTGTCATAATTAGATTCTATAATCGGTACTACGGATTTTACATAGTATTCCATTCGTTCTCCCCTTTACCTGGCATGAAGGCTTCTGAAATGATAGAACGCTCCCAGCATGCCCGCGTCATTCCTATGCTGCGCGAACGCGATTCTTGTGCGGGACGCAATGCTTGCCACCAGATACTTGTCCACTGCGCCGCGAATCTTCTTTGCCAGATACTCTTCCTGGGCCATGATTCCACCACCCAGCACCACCACTTCCGGGTTCAGCACATAGCAGATATTCGCAATCCCTTTGCCCAGCACGTCCACCATCTCGTCAATCGCCCGACAGCATAACTCATCGCCTGCTTTTGCCGCTTCGAATATCCGGTATCCATCCCACTGTTCTTCGGGCTCATTCTTCCATGCTGCCACCTTCTTTGACAGGATGCTTGCTGCGCCAAGCGTCTGAAAATCACTGCCGTCCATGAGCATGTACCCGATCTCGCAGGCGCTGCTGCTGCAGCCATGGTAGACTTTCCCGTCTATGATGATGCATCCGCCGATTCCTGTACCCACGGTCAGCATAAGCGAGGCTTTCGTGCCTTTTGACGCGCCTGACATATATTCCGCAAGCCCTGCGCAGTTCACATCATTTTCAACCTCGCATGGCAGGCTGAACTTCTGGATCATCGTATCCTTGAATCCTGTCCCCGCATATTGGGGAATCAGCGGCGCAGCATAGAAAATCTCTCCTTTTTCAGTATCTACCATACCTGCGGTTGAAATACATATTCCGCTGATTTCTTCCAACGCCTGGTAGGCCTCCACGATTCTTACCGCTTTTTCCAGTATGGAGGGGCCTCCTTTGTAGGCCTCTGTCTTCATCTTAGACCGGGTCAGAATCTGCCCCTTTTCATCGATGAGTCCATACTTGATCTCTGTTCCCCCAATGTCGATACTTACATATTTCTTCATAACGATACCTCTGCTTTTTTAAGTATATTCAGAACCTCTCTTGCCCGCTCCATATCCTCTGTCTCAGAAAGCACGGGCCTTCTTTTCTCATTATAGTATATTCCTATATTTTCTGCAATCTCGCTGCCAAGCATATTCAGCGCCTCCATGCAGTAATGTACCTCGTCCTGCAGCAGTCCTTGTTCATAAAATGCAGATGCCATCTTGCTCACAAGAATCAGATTGTCGTGTTCCATGCATGCCAGTTCCTGGGCTGCCCCGATGCGGCGGCAACGGGCCAGATTCTCTTCATCCGGAAGCCATCTTCCTGTCCGGCTTACAAAGGTCTCTTCTATCTTGCATTCCTTTTTCAGTATCCATCCGATTTCTTTCAGGCGCTCTAAATAATAGATGGGGTCTGTCCCATACTTTCCATCGCTTTCTCCCTGTATCCATATGGCGAATCTCCGTCCGATCGGCGCCCTCATTCCCACATATGCTTCTGCATGCCGGAACTTTTCCATGGCTGCATCAAGGAAATGATTCTTGTCATGGACCCAATTCTTAATCCTGCTGCCATCCACCGCGTAATGAATGATGCATATATCTTCGCCCATAATGTCATAGTAGCGGTTGGCAAATGCCGGGGCGATGGTTCCTCTTCCCTCAGACAGCTGCAGCGTCCTCCCCATAGGAATCATAGCCTGTCCGGTAAAGTTTTCCAAGTATTCCCATGCATGCCCGCAGGAAATCTCGCTTACTTCCGGGTTCCCACAACCTTTCGCATTACTCTGCCCAATCAAAAGTACCAAATCCATATCTTCTCACCTCGTCTATACTGCAAAAAGGCAAATCCAGAGAGTCTCTCTGGTTTGCCTCGCCGCAGATTATATCTTTACTTTAAAAATCGCCTTCTTTATCTCTTCCGGTCCATTAACCGCAATTGCAGTCCGGTGCCCGTCGCTTGGATAGCAGACCAGGAAATCGCCATCTCTTAATATTACATGGCCGTTCTTTTCTCCTTCCAGCGGAAGAAAATCATCCTTTTCCACAAAATCTTTCTGCTCCATATTCTGTATGAAGTTCACATCGATCTGCTCTGTGCCCCGGATCATCACATGGACATCCAGATAATTCTTATGGGCTTCCCAGAATCTCTCCTCCGTCGTCGTAGTCGTATATTCCACAACGTTTACGAACAGCCGGTCTCCGTCAATCTCATGGCATCCCTTTTCATAGTCTGCCATATTATGGCTTTTAAAATACGCAAAGCACTCTTGTACCTGTTCTTCCAGATACGGGAATTCTTTTAAATTCCCAACATTTCCAAATATCATTTTCTATTCTCCCTTGGCTTATTTTTTGAAAACCGTAGTGTTCGGAGCCGGTACGGATGTATCGTTCTTTACCTTTCTCCAGATCAGGCTCGCCGGAATGCCTACGACTAAGGATACCGCGATGGAGATCAAAGAGTAGGACCAGATGGATACGGAGCCTGCCGGAGCGAAGTACTTGATTCCAACCATGACCGCTGATGCGGCGATAAATGCAAGCGTTGCTCCAAAGGTGTTTGCTACCTTCGTAAATGCTCCCAGGATAAATGTTCCAACCAGGATTCCAAGTACCAGTCCCATAAATCCGTTGAACCATTCGTATGCGGACTTAACCCCGCCATTTGCCAGAACCATGGCTACCGCGATAGAGAAGATTCCGACGATCAGGGAAACATACTGGCCAATCTTGGTCTGCTTCTCGAAACTTAACTCTTTCTTGCTAAGCCTTGCCTGAATATCCAAGGTCCAGCTGGCCGCCACAGAATTAAGCCCTGTTGACAGCGTAGACTGGGATGCCGCGTAGATGGCCGCCAGCAAAAGTCCCGTGATGCCTACCGGAAGCTCGAACGCGATGTAGGATGCAAATATCTGATCCTGCGCTGCTGCCGGCGGCAGTGCGTTCTGCTGGTAGAATACATACAGTCCTGTACCGATCAGGTAGAATACGGTGGCAATAAAGATGGATAATGCTCCGTTTGTCAGCATCATCTTATTCAGTTTCTTCGTATCTGTCGTTGTCGTAAAACGCTGTACGATGTCCTGGCTGGATACATAAGAGCCCATCGTATTAAAGCCTGCGCCCACGATCATAATGAAAACGCTGTCTTTTAATATATTGATGTCAAAGATCGGCTGGTCGACTGCCAGGAATTTGTGTTCCGCAGTAAATGCCGTGAAGATTGCTCCAAGCCCTCCGTCAATATGTGAAAGAAGGAATACCAGCGCGAAGGTAACGCCGATCAGCAATACGGATCCTTGTATGAAGTCTGTCCATAGTACGGACTTTAATCCTCCTGTGTAAGAATAAATGATCGCGATGACTCCCATAATGATAATCAGCAGATTCACGCTGATGCCAGTCAGGCTTCCCAATACCATGCACGGCAGGTACATGATGATAGACATACGCCCTACCTGGTAGATGATGAACATTACGGCGCCTAATACGCGTAGTCCTTTGCTTCCGAATCTTAATTCCAGATAGTGATACGCCGTATCAATATCCAGCTTGCTGTAGATTGGCAGGAAGAACTTGATGGTAAGCGGGATTGCCAGCAGCATGCCCAGCTGGGCGAACCACATGATCCATGTTCCTGCATAGGAGTTTCCCGCAAGCGACAGGAAAGATATCGGACTAAGCAGGGTTGCAAAGATAGATACGGACGTTACCCACCAGGGCACGGTACCGTCACTCTTGAAATACTCCTTCCCCTTCATCTCCTTCTTCGCGAAGTGAAGGCCGGCGAACAGGACTGCCGCCAGATATACGATCAAAATAACCAAATCAATTACTGTAAAGCCTTGCATGTCTTTTCCTCCTAAAACTCTCTCATTCGTGTCTGGGCTGGCTTATACTATGCCAAATACTTTTCTTTTGCTTCGCAGATCATTCTGGCCGCCTCTTCTACGATCGGCATGTCGCTGTCTATCAATGAAGGCAGCGGCTCCCTGACTCCGCCAAGTTCCAGATTCTCATTCCTCTTAAGAATTTCCTTAATCACTCCATACATATTTCCATGGGCAGAACACATCTTGTAGATGATCGCATTGATCGCGTGCTGAAGTTCTCTTGCCTTTTCGATCTCTCCATTCTTCACATGCTCGTCCAGCTTAAGGAACAGTTCTGGCATCGCCCCGTAAGTGCCTCCGATGGCTCCTTCTGCTCCGATCACGCGGCCGCTCATAAACTGCTCGTCCGGACCGTTGAAGATAATATAGTCTTCTCCCGCAGCCTGCTTGAACATCTGGATATCCTGCACTGGCATAGAAGAATTCTTAACACCGATTACTCTTGGGTTCTTTCTCATTTCCTCAAACAGGCCCATGGTAAGCGCGACGCCTGCAAGCTGCGGAATATTATAGATTACAAAATCTGTATTTGGCGCAGCAGAACTAATATCATTCCAGTACTGCGCAATGGCATATTCCGGCAGATGGAAGTAGATCGGAGGGATTGCCGCAATCGCGTCGACTCCAAGGCTTTCCGCATGGCGCGCCAGTTCCTGGCTATCCTTCGTGTTATTGCATGCAACATGGGCGATCACCGTCAGTTTTCCTTCTGCCGCCTTCATCACATTCTCAAGAACAATCTTCTTATCTTCCACGCTCTGGTAGATGCACTCTCCGGAAGATCCGTTTACATAGATTCCTTTTACCCCTTTTTCCACAAAATATCTAGTAAGTTCCTGCACGCCTTTGGGGCTAATGTTGCCTTCTTTGTCATAGCATGCATAGAATGCAGGAATGACGCCTTTGTACTTGTCCAAGTTTCTCATAATGCTTTTCTCCTTTTCATTTTTTATTTTTATGTGATGTTATAATGTTCTTATTTGTCTAGTTCCTCGGCAAATGACTTGGTGATCAGCTGCGGCCTCGTAATAATAGAGCCTACGACAACGCTGAATGCCCCCAGCTCGATCACGCGTCTGGCCTTCTGCGGCGTATTAATATTGCCTTCTGCAATGACCTTATTCTTTACATTGGCTACAATCTTGCGCAAGATTTCAAAATCGTTTTCTTCTATCCGATCACCCTTGCTTTGATCCGTATACCCTACCATCGTCGTCCCAATAAAGTCAAACCCAAGCTCATCTGCATGAATTGCTTCTTCGATGGTAGAGCAGTCAGCCATAAGAAGCTGGTCAGGATATTTCTCTTTGATCTGTCCGAAGAACTGATCGATCGTTATATTACCCGGGCGAAGGTCAGACGTCGCATCCACTGCGATGATCTCCGGCCCTACTTCCATCAACTCATCAATCTCCTTCATGGTTGGCGTGATATACACTTTGCTTCCTTCGTAATCACGCTTTACGATGCCTATGACCGGAAGATCGACCTGTGACTGTATCTCCTTAATATCTTCCTTTGTATTGGCACGGATGCCTGCCGCTCCGCCTTCTTTGGCCGCAACAGCCATTCTTCCCATGATAAAAGAAGAATGTAGGGGTTCGTGCGGCAGCGCCTGGCAGGATACGATTAATTTCCCCTGTAAATTGCTCACTCTCTCATTCATCTTTGTGCACCTTCCTTGTCTTTTCTGACTTTAGTATAACAGCATTGTTTTTATTTTCAAGCAACTTGAATCCTTCTGAAAGTTCTTTCATCCTTTTCCAACTTCCTTAGTTGCGTAACTATATTTTTACCTTCTCTTTTTAGTAATATTGCACAAATCATGGTTACTTCTTTCCAAGAAAAAACCACCTTATGCCGCCAGAACTGTCAGATACAGGATATAGCTTCCCAGTAGAAGAAGCCCCTGCAGCCTGCCAGCCTTCTTCCTGCTAATAGATGGAACACACAGAATAAACAGCATGAAAAAGATAACCGGGAGTTCTAATTTCAAGATACTCTCTTGGAACGGTATCGGGCAGATGACAGCCGACAGTCCCCCTACCATCACAAAATTCAGAATATCCGCTCCTATGATGTTTCCCATAGACAGGGATGCATGCTTCTTTCTAAGGGCCATAAGGGAGGTGACCAGTTCCGGAAGAGAGGTTCCTAAGGCCACGAATGTAAGAGAAATGATCATTTCCGGGACGCCAAAGGCCCTGGCAAGTTTCGGCCCTACTTCCACCAGCATGCTGGCACCGATATAGATCACTACCGCTTCCAGCACAAGCCGGATAATGTCGCTGATTCCAAAGGCCTGTTCCTGGGCATGCATCTCCTTCTCCTCCTGCTGCTGGCTGTAAGCATTGCGTACATTATAAGCAAGAAACAGAATACAGATGACGAGAAGCATGCCGCCCGTCGTCCTGGATAATCCCTGCCCCATGACGCCGCCCGCCACATATACCGCAAATGACAAGCCCAGGAACACCGTCCCGGATACGACGTTTGCCACTGCCTTGCCGCTCAGATAAATCGGACGCAAAACCAGCATCATTCCTGCAATGAATCCGGTATTGCACAGAATGGAGCCCAGCGCATTGCCAATTGCCATTTCCGGAAGATGCCGCACGGATGCCATGGTTGAAAACAGCACTTCCGGAAGCGTCGTCCCCAGGCTTACAATCGTAGCCCCGATCAGTACCTCAGGAAGATGCAGCCTCCCGGCCACAGACACAGCGCTGTCTACAAACAGGCTGCTCCCCCATACCAGGAGCACCAGCCCAAACAAGAAAATCAGAATATAGTACCCTACCGTCATATTTTGCCCACTTTCTGTCTTATGAACAAGAATCTTCTCTGCAAATATATGATTTTCTTCCGCAAAATATATCCCAGGTTATGTCGGAACGACTTTTTCTGAATATAATAGGGAAAAAGGCATGTTATTATGTTTCTTCATATTTTCCTTCTCGTTTCTGCCCTTTGCCTGGACACTTTTGTTGCCAGCGCCGCATATGGCACCAACCAGGTTCGGCTTTCCTGGAAGCAGATCCTTGCGGTCAATGGGATATGCAGCCTATGCCTGGGCATATCCCTGCTGTTCGGCAATCTCCTTGACCGGATCATCCCGGAGACATTCACCCGTGAGATCTGTTTTTTCAGCCTCCTCTTCCTTGGGTGCCTGAAACTGACGGACTCCAGCATCCGGCAGTATCTCAGGCACCATAAGGAAGTCCGAAAAGATATACATTTTACGTTTTCACAGTTACGTTTCATCATTAATATTTACAGCGATCCTATGGAGGCAGATGCCGACCAGAGTCACTGCCTGTCCTGGAAGGAGGCCATCTTCTTTTCCCTTGCTATGTCTATTGACAGTCTCATAGCCGGCACAATGGCCGCATTCCTCAAGATCTCCGTTCCTCTGACGGTGGCTGCCACATTCGCCATGGGAGAGGCCTTCACCTATCTCGGCCTGTTCCTCGGGCGTAAGATCAGCAATCGATGCCCAAAGGATCTGTCCTTTATAGGAGGCGCCCTCTTTATCATTCTGGCAATATTGAAACGATAGCATCTCCCTATATGAAAATATCCCCTGCAAAGAGTCCTGAGGCACATTGCCTTCGCATTCTTTGCAGGGGATATCTATGATACCCTTTTATTCCTTCTCTACTTTTTTCAATTCAATTCGTTTATAGATAATAAGCGCCAGCGATGCCACCACCAGCACTCCCGCCAGTATCTGGGATACCGGAAGCCCAATCTTCGGAATCAGCAGCTGGTCTGTCCTGAGTCCCTCGATCCAGAATCGTCCCAAGCCATATCCAAACAGATAGACCAGGAATAACTCGCCGTTAAACTTCTTATGCTTTCTGTATATCAGCATGATAATCAAAACCATCAGGCACCATAACGACTCATAGAGAAAGGTAGGATGTACCTGGATATAGGATACGCCTTTTACCGTCTCCATGTTCTTGCGCATCAGTTCAGTAATATCTGAGCCTCTGACTGCATCTACCGGGAGCCGCATAGCCAGAAAACTGTTGGTATACTCGCCAAATGCTTCCCGGTTAAAAAAGTTGCCCCATCGTCCAATCATCTGCCCGGCTACAAGTCCCAGGCCTGCGGTATCCAGTATCAGCGTCGCCGACATCTTCTTGACCCTCGCAAATACAAATACCGTGATTACCGCCGCGATCACGCCTCCATAGATTGCAAGTCCCCCCTGACGGATATTCAGGATGCTCAGCAGATCATCCTTGTACATATCCCAGGAGAAGGCCACATAGTAAAGCCTTGCCCCGATAATGGAAAATATCACCGCATAGATTGCCAGATCAAAATAATCCTCCGGATTCTGCCCGCTTCTTTTTGCCTCTGCCGCGGCAATCAAAAGCCCCGTCAGTATTCCTAGTCCTATAATCATTCCATAAAACGCGATGTCAAAGCCAAATATAGTAATATGATCGCCTACTGACGTAAGATGTATCCCTATATTCGGAAAATCAATAGTTCTGTGCATCTTCGGTCTTCCTTCCTATACGTTGAAGCGGAACAGCATGATATCTCCGTCCTGTACGACGTAGTCTTTGCCTTCCAGCCTGATTAATCCCTTTTCTTTTGCTGCATTGTGGCTTCCGCATTCAATCAGGTCATCGTAGGCAACTACCTCTGCCCGAATAAATCCCCGTTCAAAGTCTGTATGAATCTTTCCTGCCGCCTGGGGAGCCTTCGTGCCCTTGGTAATGGTCCATGCCCGTACCTCCGGCTCTCCGGCAGTCAGATAACTGATCAGTCCCAGAAGCCGGTAGCTTGCCTTAATCAGTTTCTCAAGCCCGGATTCTTCCAATCCCAGATCTTCCAGAAACATCTTCTTCTCCTCATCATCCAGTTCGGCAATCTCCTGCTCGATCTGCGCGCAGACTACGAACACCTCGCTCTGCTCTTTCCCTGCGTACTCTCTTACAGCCTGTACTCCGGCGTTTCCGGCGCCGTCGTTGGCCAGATCATCCTCTGCTACATTCGCCGCATAGATCACCGGCTTATAGGTCAGAAGATTATATCCCGTAAGCCAGGCCAGTTCTTCCTCATCCTCAGCGCCCTCGAAAGTCTTTGCAAGCCTTCCTTCTTCCAGATGTGCCTTGATCTTTTCAAGCAAAGCCAGTTCCTTGGCAGCCGTCTTGTCATTTCTTGCCACCTTGGTAGTCTTTGCAATTCTACGCTCAAGTATTTCCAAATCTGCAAAAATTAATTCCAGATTGATGGTCTCAATATCCCTCAGCGGGTTGATGCTTCCGTCTACGTGCACGATATTGCCATCTTCGAAGCAGCGTACCACGTGGACGATCGCGTCGACTTCACGAATATTTGCAAGGAACTGGTTGCCAAGGCCTTCTCCCTTGGAGGCGCCTTTTACAAGTCCGGCAATATCCACAAACTCGATTGCCGCGGGAATGATCTTCTTGGTGTGATACATCTCGCCCAGTACATTCAGCCTCTCATCCGGCACGGTTACAACGCCTACATTAGGGTCAATGGTACAAAACGGATAGTTGGCGGATTCCGCTCCTGCTTTCGTCAATGAATTAAATAATGTACTTTTTCCAACATTGGGTAACCCCACGATTCCTAACTTCATCTATAGATCCTCTCTTCATGCTTCATTATTCTTCAGAACATACAGTAGTGTATCACTTTTGTTCTCTCTTGTCACGGGTCTCCATCAAGATTACGGTGCCGGACGGAAAACTGATTATGACTTCTTCTTCGTCATCTGCAATCTGGTTGCTGACGCACAGGCTATCGTACGGCGTAAGCGTATGGTTTCTAAGCGGATACCTTGCGCCCTCTATGTTAAATCCAAAGATCTCTTCGCCCAGCGGGAACACGGAAAAATACGGCCCATATGCTTCATCCTTGCGGATATGCGTATCACCGCCCCCGATCAGGCGGATCATATTCTGGCTGTCCATAATCTTTGCATCCACCCCTGCCTTGTATGGAATGGTAAGGGTCTGCACGTTGGCCCAAAGGTGGTCGATCCTTCCGCCTGTGGCGCCCAGAATAATCAGTTCGCTGCACCCGAGCGTAAGAGACAGCCTGACCGCGATTTCCGTGTCGGACGCGTCTTTTACAGGATTGAATTCCCGGATCGGGACATTGGTCTCATTCCTGTAATAATCGGCAATCTCTTCATTTACGCTGTCAAAGTCGCCAACAATATAACTGGGCATGATCTGGTGGGCATACAGAAATTCCATGCCCTTATCTACTCCAATAATACACTGGCTTTTCTCATCCTTAAGAATTGAAAGCGTCAGTTCCTCATCCAGCTGCCCGCCGCTTACAATAACAATCCTCTTACTCATAATCCTTTAATATCTCCATAAACTCTTTGGTATTCTGTTCCGGCTCGCCCTTAAACACTGCTGAGCCCGCAACAACAACATTGACTCCCGCATCCAGCACTTCCCGGACATTCGTAAGGTAGATTCCTCCATCGACTTCCACATCTACGGAAAGTCCTTGTTCTTCTATCATTTCCCGAACCTTGCGGATCTTCTCAAGAGATTCCGGGATAAACTTCTGTCCTCCGAATCCTGGATGGACGCTCATCACCAGAATCATGTCAACTTCCTTAAGATAAGGCTTTAGTGCCTCCGCTTCCGTCTCCGGACAGATAGACAGGCCAACCTTCATACCGCATTCCCGAATCTTATCAATGGTCGCTTTCACATCCTCACATGCCTCCAAATGCACTGTAAGGATATCCGCGCCGGCTTTCTGAAATGCTTCCACATAACGGATGGGCTCCTGCACCATCAGATGTACATCCATCGTCTGGCTTGTCCCATCCTTTATCGATGCGAGCACCGGCATGCCAAAGGATATGCTGGGAACAAACATGCCATCCATCACGTCAAAATGCAGATATCTGGCACCATTTTCTTCTGTTTTCTTCATCTCCTGGCCCAGATTCTTGAAATCCGCAGCCAGAATTGACGGGGCTAATATATACTCCATCATCAATACCTCCTCTTATTCTTTAGTTCTTCATACATCTCTATATAATTCTGATACCGTACTTTATGAATCTTTCCTTCCCCCACAGCTTCCTTTACCGCGCAGCCCGGTTCATGGATATGATCGCATCCATTGAACTTGCACGTTCCTTCATATGCTGCAAACTCGGGGAAGTAGTATTTCAGTTCTTCCTTTTCAAAATCATTAACATACAGCGAGCTAAATCCGGGAGTATCCATAATATAGGAATCCGCATCCACCGGAAATAATTCCGTATGTCTGGTGGTATGCTTTCCCCTCTCGATCTTGCTGCTGATTGCGCCCGTCTCCATATTGGCTTCGGGCTGGAGGATATTGATGATGGATGACTTGCCCACCCCGGATGGACCAGCGATGGCCGTCGTCTTCCCTCTTAGCACTTCCTTCACCTGGTCAATATTCTTATCTTCCAGAGCGCTGGTAAAAATCAATGGATAGCCGCAGTTCTCATAGATGGCTTCTAGTTCCTTCACCTGCGGATCGGTTGCGATATCCTCTTTATTAAAACAGAGAATCACTGGGATCTTCTTGCTTTCCATCATTACAAGAAAACGGTCCAGCAGGTTAAAATGCGGGTTGGGCCTTACGATGGCAAATACGACCAGCGCCTGGTCGATGTTGGCGACCGCGGGACGTACCAGTTCATTCTTTCTTTTCAGTACTTCCGTGATGTTTCCCGTCTTCTGCGCTTCATCCAGCACTTCAATAATTACATTATCCCCCACCAATGGCTTAATCTTCTCCTTGCGGAACGCGCCCTTGGCCTTACATTCATAAACACCGGATTCTACTACATGTACGTAGTAGAATCCGGCAATACCCTTTACTATCTTTCCTTGCATATATCTATCCTGTCTGCCTCTTTCGCCTTGGTTACGGGGTACCTTCCGTCTCTCCGCCATTAGACTGGTCTGGTCCCTGGCTTACCACCAGATTTACAGACGAGCCCTCATCCACGCTGCTTCCCACGCCTGGGGTGCAGCTGATGACATTGCCTGACTCGACCGTATCGCTATGCTGATAGGTTATATTTCCAGCCTTAAGGCCTGCACTGCTTAAAAGCTGTCTTGCATTATCCAGCGTCGTATTCGTCACTGGAGGCACGCTAATCTTCTCCGGCGGCTTCGGTCCGCTGCTGATCGTCAGTCCTACGCTGGTACCCGGGGCAACCTTCTTGCCGCCTGCCACCGTCTGGGATACTACCTGGCCCTTCGGAACGTCATCATAATACTCATAGGTAACCGTCCCTACCGTCAATCCTGCGGCGGTAATAGCATTCTGGGCATCCCCGTCCTGCTGGCCTACAACGTTCGGAACCGTCTTTTTCTCTGAGCCTTTGCTCACCTTCATGACAATCTCCGTGTCCTTGGTAGCCTTGGCATTCGCCGCAGGCGTTGTGCCAATGACATCCCCCTCAGCTACGGAATCGCTGTATGCAAAATCCGATGTGATCTTCTCAAATCCGGCATCCTCCAGCGCCTTCTGAGCCTCGCTCTCACTCATGTTGCTGACATCCGGTACCGTGATCTCATCTCCTATAAGGCCGGAACTTACCACTACCTGTATGGTCGTATTCTTGGCAACCCGCTTGCCCGCCTCCGTCTTCTGCTTGGATACCGTGCCTTCCTCATACTTCTTGGACTCTTCTCTGGCAACGACTTTGAAGCCCAGTCCCTTTTTGTTCAGGGTCTTCTTCGCCTCGTCTTCCGTCATTCCCACTACATTTGGCACCTTCACCTTTGCCTTCTCGTCGGTATCAACCGTATCAATGCCAAATCCGCCTTTAAATATGCCGGCTGCCTTGCCAATGGCAAATACCAGGATGAACACGATAATAATCGCCACTACGATGGTCAGGATCTTCATAACCTTCTTCATGCGCGGGTTTACATCATCCGAACCCTTGCCCTTCTTCCCTTTTCCGCCGTACTCCTCATCGTCATCATACTCATCGTACTCGTCGTCATCTTCGTCGTACTCGTCAAATTCCTCTTCGTCGCCGTATTCATCTTCGTCATACTCGTCAAAATCGTCTTCTTCATCATAAGAACTGCGGATATCATCCAATTCTTCATCTGTAATAATAACCGTATCCGCATTGCCCAGGGGCGGAATTATGACAAAATCGCCGTCCGGGTCTACCAGCGAGCGTTTTAAGTCCTGAATCAGCTCATCCGTATTCTTGTATCTTCTCTCCCCGTTCTTCTGGGTACATTTCAATATAATCTGCTCCAGGCTGTACGGTATATCCGGCACGATTTCTGACGGAGGGGTAATCTCCTCCTGCAGATGCTTGATTGCTACGGAGACGGTAGAGTCGCCGTCAAAAGGCACTTGCCCCGTTACCATCTCATACAGGGTAATGCCGATTGAGTAGATATCGCTCTTCTGATCGCTGAATCCGCCTCTTGCCTGCTCCGGAGAGGTATAATGCACAGAGCCCATTGCATTGGAACTGATCGTATTGGATGTCGTTGCCTTGGCAATGCCAAAGTCCGTTACCTTTACCTTGCCGTCTTTTGATATGATGATGTTCTGCGGCTTGATATCTCTGTGGATGATATTGGCCGCGTGGGCTACGCCGATCCCCGTACACATCTGGATCGCGATGCTTATAGTTTCCTTATGGGAAAGCCTTCCCTTCTTATCTATATATTCCTTGAGCGTAATTCCTTCCACGAGTTCCATAACCATGTAGTAAAGCCCGCGGTCTTCCCCAACGTCATACACATTTACCACATTAGGGTGTATCAGCCCGGCTGCCGCCTGGGCCTCAGAACGGAATTTGCGCACAAAATTCTCGTCTTCCTTAAATTCCTTTTTCAGGACCTTGATTGCCACGTAACGATTGAGCATATGGTCTTTGCCTTTATAGACATCGGCCATCCCCCCTGCTCCAATCTTACTTAACACTTCATACCTTTTACCAAGAAAAATACCATCTTTTACCATATACTCACCTCATCCGCAAGTGGCTCCGCTATAACAACCCCTATGTTATCTCTCCCGCCATTGCTATTTGCCTTCTCGATCAACATCTGTACTGCCTCTACCACATCCCGGGAACCCTTGACGATATCGAACATATCTTCATCTTCCACCATGTTGCTGAGCCCATCGGTACACATCAAAATGACATCCCCCTTTTTCAAGCGGTATTCATAGATGTCTGCCTCCACATCTTCCTTGACTCCAATGGCACGCGTTATAATATTCTTATCCGGGTGATTCTTGGCCTCTTCGGCCTTGATGCCTCCAAGCCTTACCATTTCCTCTACCAGGGAATGATCCTTGGAGATCTGCCGAATCTTATCGTTGATCAGATAGAGCCTGCTGTCTCCCACATTGGCAAAATAAAGCGTATTGCCTACCACAGTGGCTACTACCAGTGTCGTGCCCATCCCTTCCAGCTTAATGTCTGTGGATGCTGCCTCAATCAGCTTATGATTTGCAATGCCAACGACGTTGCGCAAGATCTCCTCCGGCTTATCCAAAGGCGTATCCTCTAATTCTTCCCGCAATACCTTCACCGTATATTTGGACGCGAAGTCTCCAGCCTTGTGGCCGCCCATTCCATCGGCAACCGCAAGGAGATTCGGGAATGGCCCGATGGGCTTATCCGTCACATATACGTAGTCCTGGTTTATCTCGCGTTTTCTCCCAACATCAGTCATTGCATATATCTTCATCTGGTTCTCCTTCATTCGCGGCCGTATGGCGTCTGCGCAGCTGGCCGCAGGCTCCGTCGATATCCGAGCCTCTTTCCCTTCTTATAGTAACATTAATTCCGTTTTTTTCAAGTTTATTTTTGAATTCAAGGGCATTTTTCCTGTCCGGCTTCTTGAAGTCCCGCTCCTTGATCGGATTCACCGGAATCAGATTCAGATGACAATTCCGCTTCTTCAATATAAAGATCAGTTCTCTGGCATCCTCCATCTGATCGTTCACGCCTTCTACCAGACTATATTCAAAGGTGATCCGCCTCCCCGTCTTTTCAAAATAGTAATCGCAGGCATCCAGGACTTCCGGAAGCTCGTATCGGTTTGCCACCGGCATCAGCTTCTTACGCTTCTCCTGCGTCGATCCATGCAAGGAGAGGGCAAGCGTAATCTGAAGGCCTTCATCCGCAAGCCTCTTCATATTCGGAACAATGCCGCAGGTGGAGGCTGTGATGTTGCGCTGGCTGATATGTAGTCCATGCTCATCGCTCAGCATATGGATGAATTTCACGAAGTTATCATAATTATCCAGCGGCTCCCCAGTGCCCATGACAACTACGTTGGATACCCGCTCTCCCGTCATCTTCTGAATCTGATAGATCTGCCTGAGCATCTCGGAAGGCGTCAGGCTTCTTTCCAGCCCTCCGATGGTGGAGGCACAGAACCGGCATCCCATGCGGCATCCGGCCTGAGACGAGATACATACGGAATTGCCATAGTTATACTTCATCAGCACGCTCTCGATCATATTGCCGTCGCACAATTCGAACAGGAACTTTTCTGTAGGATCTACCTTGGAAACCTGATGGTCAATCATCTTGACTTTCGCGATCTCATACTCTTCCTTCAACTTTTCCCGAAGCGCCTTTGAGAGGTTGGTCATCTCATCAAAGCTCTCTGCGAGTTTTACATGCAGCCATTCATAGATCTGAGTGCTGCGGAAAGCCTTCTCTCCAATCCGTGCGATCTCTTCTTTCAATTCTTCAAAACTATAAGAGCATATATCTTTCTTACTCATGATTCTCCCTCTGGAACATGGCGATATAGAATCCATCCCCCGGATCCCTTCCCGGAAGCATCTGCTTCTGGCGGATCAGGCGGAACTTCGGATCTATTTCCGTTAACCATCTTGCATTCTCTTCATTCTCGTCTCTGCTGATCGTGCAAGTGCTGTATAGAAGTTTTCCGCCAGGCTTTACATACTCCTTAACGACTTTTAGCATGCTGCGCTGCAGCAATGCCAATTCCTTCTGCATCTCTTCTGTCATCCGGCTCTTCAGATCCGGCTTTTTCCCCAGCACGCCCAGGCCAGAACATGGCAGATCGGCTATGACGATATCCGCTTTTCTAATGGATGATTCATCTTGAACCGTGGCATCCTTACGGACTGCTTCTATATTATGAAGGCCGCTCCTTAAGATATTCTCCCGGATCAGCCCTACCTTATACTCTGTCAGATCCCTGGCTTCCACATGACCGGTTCCCGCCAGCATCTCCGCCAGATGGATGGCCTTTCCCCCCGGCGCCGCGCACACGTCAATAATATAATCGTCCGTCTCAGGCGCTGCCCACTGGGCTACCTGCATCGAACTGATATCCTGTACTTGGTAGTATCCCTGTCGGAAGCTATTTAATCCTGCCAGATGGTCATATCCCGATAAGTATAGCGCATAAGGAACATCTGGCTCCTCTTCCACCGTAACGCCTTCTTCTTTCAGCAGTCTGAGCAGTTCTTCTTTCGTAATCTTTTCCAGATTGCACCTTACCGTTATGGGCTTCTCTTTCAGGAAATCTTCTGCCATCCTCTTCACCGTCTCTTCATCATACGATGCAAGCCACTGCTTTAGGATCCACTGGGGCAGGCTGTAGCGGACCTCCATCCACGCAAGCCGGTCTTCCTCGGAGGGATACGCGACGTTTGCCAGATTGCGGCTTATGCTCCTTAACACCCCGTTTACAAATCCTTTCAACGTTGAAAATCCACGTTTTGAAGCAAGTTTTACTGCCTCGTTTAAGACAGCGGAATCCGGCACGCTATCCATATATTTTAACTGGTATACCGCGCTGCGTATGATCGTCCTGATGACAGGCTTCATTTTCTGAACCTTAACTTTGGAAAATTGATTAATGATATAGTCGATTTCTATCATATGTTCAAGCGTGCCATTTACCACTCTCGTGATAAATGCACGCTCTTTCTTATCAAGATACTGATATTTATCAAGAACATTCTTAAGGGCAATATGACTATATTCCCCGTCTCTTGTGATCTGAAGCAGTATATCAAGCACGAGTTCGCGCCCGTTTACAGATGCTGCCATTCTTCTTCCTCCATCTAATCCCTTCTGCTGTTGGCCAGCAGTATGATACGCAGAAGCTGCAGGATTGCAGAGGCTGCGCCTGCCACATACGTCAGAGCCGCCGCAGAGAGCACCTTTTTCGTAGCATCTACTTCATCCTCATATAACATGCCGCTGCTGCCCAATATGCGTATGGCCCTGCTGGACGCATTGAACTCCACCGGCAGGGTGACGATCTGGAACAATACGGCCAAAGAAAAGGCTATGATTCCCAGATTCAAAAACAGCATGGATGACTGGCTGCTAAAAAGCAGGCCGATCAGGATCAACGGCCATGCTATCGTGCTTCCAAAGTTCGCCACTGGCACCAGCGCCCCGCGGATCTTAAGCGGCGCGTACCCTGTGGCGTGCTGGATCGCATGCCCGCACTCATGCGCCGCAACTCCCACCGCTGCCACGGATGTAGAATTATAGGTAGCATCCGACAGCCGCAGCACCTTGGTCCTCGGATCATAGTGGTCTGTCAGATCTCCGGAAATATGCTCGACTCTTACATCATAGATGCCGGCCCCTCTTAAGACCTGTTCTGCTGCTTCTCTTCCCGTCATGCCGGAATGGTTCCTGACACGGGAGTATTTATTAAATGTCGACTTCATCCTGGAAGAAGCCAACAGACAGATGATCACGCCTATAATGACCAGCATATATGTTGGTTCAAAAAACATAGGATAATACATACTTTATACGCCTCCTGCTTTTAAAAATATATTTGTTATTATATATGAAAACCCGACAAAAAAACGTCTTTTCATACAAATTTAACAATTATTAATGATTTCCTCAGATATTGGAGGCCAGCATCGTCCCTTCTTCCACCTGATAGCCTCTCAGAAACGCGTCTGCCTTCATCCGCTTCTTGCCTGGGATCTGCAGTTCCAGGATTTTCAGTAGTCCCGCTCCTGCCTGCACCAGGAAGCCGTCTTTTTCTATCTTGACGATGGTTCCGGGAGCCTTGCCTGTCTCGCCTTCCATGTCTTTTGCCTCCCAGATCTTCATGACTTTTCCATTCCAGTCCGTATAAGCGCTGGGCCACGGATTCAAGCCTCTGACCAGACGTTCGATGGAGGCGGCGTCTTTAGTCCAGTCGATGCAGCCCAGTTCCTTAGTCAGCATTCTGGCATATTCTGTGGGGCTTTCTCCCTGCTTCTCTCTCACGGCGCTTCCATCTTCCAGCGCTTTTAAGGTGCGCACGCAGAGTTTGGCGCCTGCCTCAGCCAGCTTATCATGCAGGCTTCCTCCGGTCTCTTTTTCGTCCAGCATCACTTCTTCTTTTAAAAGCATATCTCCGGTATCCAGTCCTTCATCCATCTGCATCGTAGTCACCCCGGAGACCTTCTCCCCATTGATGACTGCCCATTGGATCGGCGCGGCCCCTCTGTACTTGGGCAGGAGGGACGCATGAACGTTGACGCAGCCATAAGGCGTCATCTCAAGAATCTCTTTCGGAAGAATCTGTCCAAAGGCAATGACTACCATGATATCCGCCTCATATTTCCGAAGTTCTTCTACGCACTCCGGCGCACGGATCTTTTTAGGCTGGAATACTGGAATCCCATACTCCAGCGCCATCTCCTTCACCGGCGGATACTGCATCCTGCCGCCTCTTCCTTTTGGCTTATCCGGCTGCGTGACTGCCAGCACCACCTCATGTCCGGCCTCTATCAGGGCTTTTAACGTCCCGACAGAAAACTCCGGCGTACCCATGAATATGACCTTCATCTATGCTTCCTCCTCATAATTCACGTCGTGCAATTCTCCTTCTACCAGATCGACATACATCTTTCCATCCAGATGGTCGATCTCATGACAGAATGCTCTCGCAAGAAGTCCTTCGCCCTCTAATTCAATCTCTTCCATGTCTTCATTCAGTGCCCGCACCTTCACATAATCCGGGCGCGTCACCAGGCCTGACTTGCCAGGCACGCTCAGGCACCCTTCTTCCCCGGACTGCTCGCCGGAGGTCTCTATAATCTCTGGATTAATGAGCACAATGGGGCCTTCCCCCACATCGATTACCACGATTCTTTTAAGCACGCCCACCTGCGGCGCTGCCAATCCTACGCCAAGCGCCTCATACATAGTATCCAGCATGTCATTGATGAGTACTTTAGTCCTTAATGTTATCTTCGTAACTTCCTTGCATGGTTTTGTCAAAACCTCGTCTCCGATTTCTCTGATCTTTCTCGTTGCCATACGCTTCTCTCCTCTAAAATACATTCATGGGATTAAAGTCGAACTGAATTCTCAGCGACTGAAATCCTTTATTAATTTCTATATACTGCTCCATCCGGTTCTTCGCCTCTACCAGCCTTTTATAGTTCTCGCCTTTTAAGTAGAGCACTCTCCGGTAGACATCGCTCACCTTTGCCACATAGGGGCTGGCCGGGCCGATTATCTGAAGTTCCTTATCCTTATCCGCAAGCTGCGCGAATTCCTTTAAATATCTGGCAGCCGTCTCAAGCATGCCTTCATCCGGCCCTGTCATCAGCACCGCAAGCAGCTGTTCCACCGGCGGATACCCCATTAATTCCCGGTAATCCATCTCTTCTTTATAGAATCCTTCGTAATCCTGGGCTGCTGCCATCTGGATGCTGTAGTGCTGCGGGCTGTAGGTCTGGATTATGACTTCCCCTTTGCTGCTTCCTCTTCCGGCCCTTCCGGCCGCCTGGGTCAGAAGCTGGAATGTCCGCTCGCCTGCCCGGTAATCATTGGAATACAAAGACATATCCGCTGCCAGGATTCCAACCAAAGTAACATTGGGAAAGTCATGGCCCTTGACGATCATCTGGGTACCAATCAGAATATCAGCCTCTTCATTAGCGAAAGTCTCCAGGATCTTTTCATGGCCATCCTTGGCCTTTGTGGTATCCATGTCCATCCGAAGGACCCTGGCACTTGGAAATTGCCGCTTCACCAGTTCTTCAATCTGCTGGGTGCCGGCCTTGAAGCCCCCGATATATGGTGAGCCGCAGGAAGGACACAGATTGACTTGGGGTTCTTCGTATCCGCAGTAGTGGCAGACCATCTTCCCATTCTTATGCGCCGATAAGGATACGTCGCAATGAGGACATTTTACTACATATCCACAGGCTCTGCAAGAAACAAAGCCCGCATATCCTCTTCGGTTCAAAAAAAGCATGATCTGCTCCTTTTTCTCAAGCCGCTCCTCCATCAGTTCTTTCAGATGGTCGCTTAAAATCGAACGATTGCCTGCCTTCATCTCCTTGCGCATGTCTTCTACATATACCTCAGGCAATTCCTGGAGCGTAGCCCTGTTTTTAAGTTCCAGCATCTTGATGCGTCCCCTCTTGCAGCCATAGAAGGCTTCCAGCGACGGAGTGGCCGAGCCCAGCACCACGCTTGCGCCTTCCATCTTTCCCCGCATCATGGCAGTCTCCCTGGCATGATATCTGGGAACCTGCTCGCTTTTATAGGTCGTCTCATGCTCTTCATCAATGACGATCAGTCCCAGATTGGGAAATGGCGTAAATAAGGCAGAACGCGGGCCAATCATTACGTCAACCTCTCCTGCCTTCACCCGTTCCATCTGGTCAAACCGCTCTCCCTGGGACATCCTGGAATTCAAGATGGACACCCGGTCGCCAAACTTCCCATAGAACCGCATGACCGTCTGATACGTAAGGGCAATCTCCGGGATCAGGACGATGGCCTGCCCGCCTTCCTTCAGCACTCTGTCAATCATCTCCATATAGACTTCCGTCTTGCCGCTTCCGGTAACCCCATATACAAGATAGTTTTCCCGCTTTCCCTGTCTATAGTCATCCCAGAATACGCCGATGGCATGCCGCTGCTCATCCGTAAGCCTGACTTCTTCCCTTTCCCGCACTCTATGCTTTACAGGATTGCGGAATACCTGTTCCGATTCAAGCGCCACGATCTTCTGCTCCTCCAGCGCTCTTACCACTGCCCTGGTGATATTCAGCTTCCTGGTCAAAAGTTCGTACTCCTGCTCCGGCTCATCCAATAATGCCGCCAAAAGCCTGGCTCTGGCCTTCTGGTTCTTATGAAGGCAGACATCCAGCATCTTTTTCCCAGCCTCTTCATCAAGCAGCAGGCGGATCCTCCTCTTTTCTTTGACACGCTCCGTACGCTTGATGGGAATCACCGTCTTAAGCGCCTGTATCATGGTCCCCCCATAATACTCCTTCATCCAGGCAGCCAAAGCCACCAGTTTAGACTCGATCGCCACGCTGTCCTTGGCAATTCCGGCAACCGGCTTGATCTTTGATACATCATACCCGGCTTCCCTGGAGAATCCGGTCACGTAACCCTTCGTCTCTTTATTGCCTCTTCCAAAAGGCACCACGACTTCCGTGCCAACCTTAAGCATCCCCTCAAGATGGGAGGGGATGCTGTATTGGAATACTTTATCCAGTTTTTCATGTGTTATGTCAATAATGATATCAGCGTACATCTAACTCCTCTAATATTTCCCGGATCAGGACGCGCTCATCCATATCATGCTTGACGCCCTTGATCTCCTGATAGGTCTCATGGCCTTTTCCGGCCAGAATGATGACGTCGCCCGGCTGTCCGTTCTCGATGACATACTTGATGGCCTCTTTCCTGTCACAGATGGAGATATATTTTCCATCCGTCTTCTTCATCCCTACAATAATATCGTCAATGATGGCCTGAGGTTCTTCAAACCTCGGATTATCTGATGTGATAACCGTAAAGTCGGAAAGCCGTCCTGCCACTTCTCCCATCTCATACCTGCGGGTCTTCGAGCGGTTGCCGCCGCAGCCGAATACCGTAACAATGCGCTGCGGATGGTAATCCCTCAAGGTCAGCAGCAGGCTTTCCAGACTCATGGCATTGTGGGCATAGTCGATCATCAGCGTAAAGTCATCCGACACCTTTACCATCTCGATGCGCCCTTTTACCTTTGCCACTTTAAGCGCTGTCTTAATATTCTCCACAGGCACATCAAAATGCCTGCATACCGCGATAGCGGTTAAGGAATTGTAGACGCTGAAATCGCCCGGAATATCAATCTCCACATCAAAGTCCATCAGGCCATTTACCTGGTACTTGACTCCCAGATATCCAGGCCTTGAAATATGCTGCACGTCTGTAGCGCGAAGGTCTGCCTTCTCCGAGAATCCAAAAGTCTCCACTTTGCACGTGGCATTCTTAAATACGTCTTCATACCATCTGTCATCCACATTGGCAATTCCCAGATTGCACTGTGTAAACAGGATCCCTTTGCAGCGTTTGTAATCTTCGAAGTCCTTATGCTCGTTCGGGCCGATATGATCCTCCCCCAGGTTCGTAAAGATTCCAATCTCAAACTGGATGCCGGCTGTCCTGTGAAGCATCAGGCCCTGGGAGGAAACTTCCATAACCACGCTGTCGCATCCGGCTTCCACCATCTGCGCAAAATACTGATGGATCGTATAAGACTCCGGCGTCGTATTGTTCGCCGGGATGGCCTTATCCCCGATAATTGCCTCAATGGTGCCGATCAGGCCTACTTTGTGGCCCACTCCCTCCAGGATAGACTTGACCATGTATGTGGTCGTAGTCTTGCCCTTCGTCCCGGTAATCCCGATGACCTTTAACTTCTCAGCGGGATATCCGAAATAGGCGGCGGACATAAGCGCCAGGGCATAACGGGTATCATCCACGTGAATCACCGTAAGCCCTTTTGGCGCTTCTACCGGGCGTTCCACGATCACTGCCGCGGCCCCCTTAGCTGCTACATCGTCAATATATTTATGTCCGTCTGATACGGCTCCGCTGATGCATACGAAGACGCTCCCTTCTGTAACCTTGCGGGAGTCATTGATCAATTCTGTCACTTCAACCTCATCGCTGCCCTGACGGATCTCATATTCCAAACGCTCCAATAACTGTGTCAGTTTCATAAAAATAAGCCTCCTAAAAATTTATACTTCCTGTGTCCATTTTGCCATATGGCATTATTATACCATTATTTCAACACACAGCAAAGATTAAATTGTGCTCTGGCAATTGCAATTACTGCCTAAAAAAGAGGCTGGATTCCCAGCCCCTTAATCGATCGGCGACAATACCGACAGCATCCCTCTCATCGAATCGTCGTAAAATTTAAACTGATTTCGTCCGCCCCGTTTGGACGCGTACAACGCCTGATCCGCACAATGGAATAACTGCTCATAATCTTTTCCGTTTTCCGGATAGGTAGCCACACCCATGCTCACGGAGATGCGGAAGTTCTCGTAGTAATCGGTAAGCGTACGGAATATCCGGCTCGCCTGCGGCTCAAAGTTGTCCGTATATTCCGTGAATACCATGAATTCATCCCCGCCGACTCTTGCCGCGATATCTTCCTTGCGTATGTTCTTCATCAGCTTGCCTGCAATGTATTTTAATACGCAGTCTCCAAACAGATGGCCATATTGATCGTTGGCATTCTTAAAATAGTCGATATCAAACAGTATCATGCCAAACTTCTTGCCATCTCCTGCCTGGATCCTTTGTTCAATCTGCTTTCTGGCATTCACATGGTTATACAGATTCGTCAGCAAATCCTGGGCCGCCATCTTCTCCAGGCTGTCAATCTTCTCATGCTCCTCATGGATGTCCGTGAACTTGCCTATGGCTCCCGTCATCTCTGTGCTTTCCTCGCCTGACCATAGTGCCCGGACCACCAGCTTGCACCAGCGCTTCTCCTTATTGATGGTCAGCAGATAATTGGAACTGACAATCGGGTTCAGGAAGGTGGTCTTTTTGACCTTGTGGCGGATATCGTCCAGATCATCCTTGTTGACAAGTTCCAGTATCTGCGGATTCTCAAACGGCTTCATAATTAACTCGCCGATTCCAAGATAGTTGGACCCCCATTCTGAAAAAATAAGCATGTCCGCCAAGGCATTGTATTCAAACTGAATCTCCTGAGACATGGAAGCAAAGAACTGGTACTTGATTCTTTCCTGCTCCAGAAGGCGCAAAGTGCGGTCTGACGCGGTCATATCTCCTTTTGCGATCAATTCCGCCGTGATATCCTGCATCTCATTCTGCGTCATTTCTTTTAGAGAATTGATTTCCAATTCTTTCTCTATGTAATCCTTTGCCTCTCTTAAGCACTCCAGAAGTACCGGATTAAATGTCCCGCACTCTCCATTCAGGATCATGGACAGCGCCTGATCCGGTGTAAAAGGCGGCTTGTAGACCCGCTCGCTGATCAGCGCGTCATATACGTCCGCCAAGGCCACTACCTGGGCCGCAATCGGTATCTCTTCCCCTTTCAGGCCGTCCGGATATCCCTTGCCGTCATACCGCTCATGATGCCAGCGGCAGATATCATACCCGATCTTTACCAGTTCCTCATTCTGCCGGAAGGGAACATTCTTCATCATCTCGGCGCCAATCTCGGCATGGGTCTTGATAATCTCAAATTCCTCATCCGTCAGTTTGCCAGGCTTGTTCAGTATCTTCTCATCAATGGATACCTTTCCAATGTCATGCAGCGCCGAGGCGTTGCTGATCATCATGATTCTGGAATGCGTCAGGCCATACTGGCTTGTCTTCCTTGCCAGCTGCTTAAGAAGCGTCTCCGTTATCGTGCGGATATGCAGTACATGCAGGCCGCTCTCCCCATTACGGAATTCAACGATATTGCTCAGAATCTCGATCATGAGATTGCTGTTCTTTTCCTTTTCAAAGACCTGTTCCATGATCATGCCTTGCAGCATCTTCTGCTTGGCGTACAACATGATCGTATTCTTGACCCTGCGCCGTACGACCTTGCCATCAAATGGACGGTTGATATAATCCACTGCCCCCAGATCATACGCGTGGTCCACATAGGTGGACGATACTTCCGCAGATATCATGATCACGGGGATATTTTCTATCCAGCCGCCCCTGTTCATAACGGTCAGTACTTCGAAGCCATCCATCTCCGGCATTATAATATCAAGAAGCACAAGACATATCTCATCTTCCTGCTTCTTGATTGCCGTTATTGCCTCGATTCCGTTCCTGGCCTCTATAATCTCATACTCATCTTCCAGCATATCGGCAAGGATCGAGCGGTTCATCTCCGAATCGTCGACCACCAATATCTTCTGCATCTTCATCATAGTAGAATATTTCTTATTCCTTCCGTAATATTCTTATAATCGTCTTCCACCTTGGCAAACAACTCTTTGACCTTCTGCCCGTCAGGATCATCCCTCAGTTCCTCTGTAAGCATGCTGCTGGATTCGCTAAGCGTGGAAAGCCCCAGATTCAGGCAGATTCCTTTGAGGGTATGGGATGCCCGGAATGCTTCGGGAAAGTCTCCTTTCTCGACTGCCTGCCTTAATATATCGTAGTTGCCGTCATCCAGCATCTTCTTTAAATATTTCTCAATAAATTTTTCACTGCCAAGCCTTCTTAATACATCCGTATAGTTTACTCCTATAGACTCGTAGAACTCCTGTACACTCACGATACGCCTCCATTTCCGATTACTTCATGTATCTTTTGCGAAACCAACCTGATTATCTTTAATTCTACTCCTAGGGCAGCAGAATTGTCAATCTAATCCACTTTCTTCCTTGAAGCCCTCTCCCACGACTTCATTGGACTCCATAATAATCGTAAATGCCTGGGGATCGATCTTATGGACCATCTTCTTGATCGCGTACATCTGCTTGTTGTTGCACGCGCACATCACCACATCCTTCTCTTTCTTTGAATAGCCTCCCATTCCTCTTAGAATCGTGGAGCCTCTGCCGGAATAGGCGTCAATATGCTTTGAAACCTCCTCGCCATGCTCCGTCACAATAAATGTCATCTTGCCTTCGTCGATGCCATAAAGGATCCGGTCCATGACGATCGCCATGAGATAAGTAACGATCACGCCATAGATGAACCCGTCCACATCCTTGAATACCAGGATGCTTCCCAGCACGATGGTTGCCACATCCAGCACGAATGTAATCATGCCCAGGGTAACATGCGGCTTTACCTTCTTAATCGCCACGCTGATGAAATCCTGGCCGCCAGTAGATGAGCCTCTCATAAATATCAGCGCATATCCTGCTCCGGACAGAACGCCCATGCACAGCGCCGCCAAAAGCCTGCTGCCCTCGTATACCGGCAGCAGCGGCGCAATATAGTCCATCAGGAAGGATGAGATAACCATAGACTTTACAGATTTGATAAAAAATGTCCTTCCCAGGAACTTATAGCAGAAAATTGCCACCGGAACATTTAAAAGAATCGTCCCGGCTCCCACCGGCAGCCCGATCAAATGATACATGATGATGGCAATTCCCGAGAACCCCGCTACCGGGAAATTAGCATTCAGCGCAAAGTTATAGATTCCTATGGCGATGATCATTCCCGCGAATAGATCCACAAGAATGTCCATCCCCCATTCCTTCCAATTTATCTTTCCCATATCAAATACCTCCTTATCAGCCAAAAAAGAACAACTGCAAACTATAAACTTATAATTCGCAGCTGCTCTTCTAATTATCAGTATATCGTTGAAATATTTTTCTGTCAAGAATGGGGACCCTTTGTGACAATATCCTTGCCATACTTTTTGCGGATCTGTTCCAGGGCAGTGTTGATCTTTTCCTTCTTTTCTTTTTTCGGATCTGCCTCAAAGCGAATATCAAATATGCTAAGCTGCTCCGGCTCTCCCTCCTCTGTTAGTTTCGAACTTCTGATTCCAAGAAGCCTTATGGGCTCCTGATTCCATAACTCCAGAAAGAGGTCCCTCGCCGCCTGGTAAATCTCCTGGTCCTGATTCGTCGGCTTTTCCAGCTGTCTTTGATGGGATACGGATTCAAAGGTGTGGTACTTTATCTCCACGCTTAGCATCCCCGCTTTCTGTCCTGCCTTTCGAAGCCTTCTTCCGACGCTTCCGGCCAAATCCTCAAGCACTGCCGCCGCCTCTTCCTGCGTCCTTGCATCCCGTGGAAGCGTGGTGGAGTTGCCAATTCCTTTTGCCTCTGCCTTTTCTCTTGCCACCTCCGAGTGATCGATCCCGTTGGCAAATTCCCAGAGTTTCCTGCCATGGCTCTTCAGATGCAGTTCCAGTATCTTTGGATCCGTGCAGGCCAGATCGCCGATGGTGCGTATGTCCAGCTTCTCTAGCGTCTCCACGCTGGAACGCCCTGCCATATACAGTTCCCACACAGGAAGCGGCCACATCTTCGCCTGGATCTCCTCCGGGAACAGCGTATGCACCTTATTAGGCTTCTCAAAATCTGAGGCCATCTTGGCCAGCAGCTTGTTGGTCGATATGCCGATATTGACGGTAAAGCCGAATTTCCGGCATACCTCGTTCTTAATCTCCAGGGCGCCGTCCACCGGAGAGGCAAAGCGGGGCGCGATCTCCGTAAAGTCCATATAGCACTCATCTACGCTTACCTGCTCGATGTAGTCAGTATAGGTTCTTAAGAACTCCATCAGCCTATTGCTGTATCGCCTGTACAGTTTATGGTCCGGCGGCCTCATCACAAGCCCGGGACATTTACGAATGGCATTCGCGACAGGCTCCCCTGTCCGAATGCCACACTGTTTGGCAAGAGACGACTTGGCCAGCACTACGCCGTGCCTGGACTTCTGATCCCCGCCGATGATGGCCGGGATCGTCCTTAAGTCTACCTCTCCTCCATTCTTTAACTCTTCTATTGTCGTCCAGCTAAGGTAAGCTGAATTCACGTCGATATGAAATATTATTGACACAATGACTGGCTCCTTGCCGTTAATCTGCCATCCTTAGCGTCAATTACAATGGTCTCCTGCGCGCCTACGTCTCCTTGAAGCATCAGCCTGGCCGCCAGGGTCTCTACATGCTTCTGCAGGTAGCGCTTCAGTGGCCTTGCTCCATAGGTGGGGTCATAGCCGCCTTCTACCACGTAATTTTTCGCCGCTTCAGTGAGGGCAATGGAAATCTCTTTCTCCGCGAGACGCTGATTCACATCCGCTACTAACAAGTCAATAATGTCATAAATATTATCTTTCGTCAATGGCTTGAACATAATCATTTCATCCAGACGGTTTAAGAACTCCGGCCTGAAATGAGCCTTCAGTTCTTCCATGACTGCCTGCTGGCTGTCCTCGCTGATATTGCCATGATCATCAATGCCGTCCAGCAGATAGCCGGAGCCGATGTTGGATGTCATAATCAGGATGGTGTTCTTAAAGTCTACCGTCCGCCCCTGGGAATCGGTAATCCGCCCATCATCCAGCACCTGGAGCAGTACGTTGAATACGTCCGGATGAGCCTTTTCTATCTCATCGAACAAGACCACGGAATATGGCTTCCTGCGGACCGCCTCGGTTAGCTGCCCGCCTTCGTCATATCCGACATATCCCGGAGGCGCTCCAATCAGCCTGGATACGGAGAACTTCTCCATATACTCGCTCATGTCGATACGCACCATATTGCTCTCATCATCGAACAGGCTCTCCGCCAGCGCCTTGGCAAGTTCCGTCTTTCCTACGCCGGTAGGTCCAAGGAACAGAAATGAGCCGATGGGCTTCGTCGGGTCTTTGATGCCTGCCTTTGACCGGATGATTGCTTCGGTCACCAGTTCTACCCCTTCATCCTGTCCGATCACTCTTTTATGAAGTTCATCCGCCAGATGCAGGGTCTTGCTCCGCTCGCTCTCATTGAGCTTGGCGACCGGGATTCCCGTCCAGCGGGAGACGATTCTTCCGATCTCCTCATCTGTGACGCTCTCATGCACCAGGGAACGGTCCTCGTCCTTAATCTTCGTCTCTTCCTCCTCCAGCTGCTTCTGCAATTGAGGAAGCCTGCCATACTGGAGTTCTGCTGCCCGGTTCAGGTCATAGGCCTGTTGCGCTTTTTCAATCTCTTTGTTCACCTGTTCGATCTCCTCGCGCAGCTTCTGTACCCGTTCTATGCCAACCTTCTCATTGTCCCATTGGGCCTTCTTTCCGGCAAATGATTCTCTGAGTTCTGCCAGTTCCTGGTTCAAGTGCTCCAGACGCTCCTTGCTTAGGCGGTCATCCTCCTTCTTAAGGGCCGCCACTTCAATCTCCATCTGCATGATCTTGCGCTGCATCTCATCCAGCTCTGCAGGCATGGAATCCAGTTCCGTCTTGATCAGCGCGCAGGCCTCATCCACCAGGTCGATAGCTTTATCCGGAAGGAACCGGTCCGAGATGTATCGGTCAGACAGCGTTGCCGCGGCGACCAGCGCTCCATCGGTGATCTTCACGCCGTGGAATACTTCATAGCGTTCCTTCAGGCCACGCAGGATAGAGATCGCGTCCTCCACCGTAGGCTCATCCACCATGACCGGCTGGAACCGGCGCTCCAGGGCCGCGTCCTTCTCGATATACTGGCGGTACTCATCAAGGGTAGTGGCGCCGATACAGTGTAGTTCTCCTCTGGCCAGCATAGGCTTGAGCATATTGCCGGCATCCATGGCTCCATCCGTCTTTCCTGCGCCCACAATGGTGTGCAGTTCGTCAATGAACAGGATGATTCTGCCGTCACTGTTCTTGACTTCTTCCAGAACCGCCTTCAGACGTTCCTCAAATTCGCCCCTGTACTTGGCTCCGGCTACCAGGGCTCCCATGTCCAGGGAAAATATGGTCTTATCCTTAAGCCCTTCCGGCACGTCCCCGCGCACGCTGCGCTGCGCCAGGCCTTCCACCACCGCCGTCTTGCCGACGCCGGGCTCGCCGATAAGCACCGGGTTGTTCTTCGTCTTGCGGGACAGGATGCGAACCAGGTTGCGGATCTCCGCGTCACGCCCGATGACCGGATCTAACTTCTGGTCTCTTGCCCGCTCCACCAGATCCGAGCCGTATTTGTTCAGCGTATCGTAGGTGTCTTCCGGATTATCGCTTGTAACCCGCTGGTTGCCCCTCACCGTGGACAATACCTGCAAGAAGGCGTCCCGCTTGATTCCCATCTCACGAAAGATCGTCTTGATCTCCTTGTTCGGATACTTGATCATAGAAAGGAACAGATGCTCTACGGATACATACTCATCCCCCATCTGCTTAGCCTCATCCTCGGCGTGGATCAAAGCCTTATTCAGATCCTGGCCAACGTACTGCTGGCCTCCCTGCACCTTCGTGCGCTTCCGGATAGCCTCCTCCACCCGATTGACCATGGCATTCTTGTCAATGCCCATCTTTTCCATCAATTTTAAGATCAGGCTGTCATCCTGTACCAGAAGCGCGTACAGCAGATGTTCCTGCTCGATCTCCTGATTGCCATATTCCAGAGCCACCTTCTCGCAGTCCTGAACAGCCTGAAGCGACTTTTGCGTAAATTTATTTATATTCATAGCGATGAACCTCCTTCATCTAGAAAACTGCATTTTATTGTTCTACGAGTACTATAACAGTATTTATTAGCACTGTCAATAGTCGAGTGCTAATTCTTTAAAAAAATGAACTGTTTCGTTAAATGAGGCGAAAGTCCATCGCTACGCCAATCGTTATCTCAATTCTTCCCAAGCCCCAGTCTTGATTGCTTCTATATTCTCCGCAATCTTTTCTGCAGGCCAGTTCCACCATTCCAATTCCAATAGCGTAGAAATAACTTGATCCGGAAACCGCCTGCGAATGAGTTTTGCCGGCACCCCGCCCACGATTGTATACGGCGGCACATCTTTTGTTACAATCGCGCGCGTACCTATAATCGCCCCATCTCCTATGGTCACGCCTGCCATAATCACGGCTTCATAGCCAATCCAAGCATCATTTCCTATTATAATATCGCCTTTATTGTCCCACGCTGTTGCTACCTTTTTTATATCCAGTCCCCATTCTTCAAAGAATAAAGGAAACGGATAGGTAGACAGCGAATGCTGCGTATGGTTCGCGCTGTTAAATAGAAATTTCGCGCCACAGGCAATAGAGCAGAACTTACCTATAATAAGTTTATCCTGATTGACAGGATAATGATACAATACGTTATTCTGCTGGAATTTTGTGGGGTCATTCACAAAATCGTTATACATCGTATAATCCCCAACCTGAATATTAGGGTCTGTGATCGCATTTTTCAGATAGATCGTCTGCCTGTCGCCTGTTCTTGGATATAGTTTTGTCGGTGTAGCCATTATAAAATCCTCCTGTTAGTCCTTTGTTTTAATGTCTGTCGATCCGTATGAATGTATACTTATAGACATCTCCTGTTTCCTATCATACTTGCACGCGCCCACGTCCACAATATACGAAACGATGCAGCAATATTCCGTATACAAAAAGAAGGCTGCCTATAAGCAGCCCTCCCATGTATCATTTCTGATATATTATTTTTCTTATGGCATAGACCGAAAGGGAATAACGCTTTGCAAGTTCTTCCATAGAAGCGCCGCTGCGATACTCCGCAATGATCAACGCATTGCGTCTCGCAAGTTCCTTCCGATAGCCGGACAATTCGCCCCAGTTCTTATGCTGCTCGTCTTTTGCAGGAATATATATATAACCTGCCTGAACATATTTCTGTAGTTCCTCGACCAGCTCGTCCGGGAGAATCGTGCTTGCATTAATATACTTCATGATGCAGGCCTCCTCCTTGATTAAATAGTCAAGCAGCAAAGCCAGCAATATTAAGTTCGCAACCAATTCCTACTCCATGCAAATGTTGCTCCTTATACTGGCTTTGCATGGAGCCAGCCATCGTTGCATTTGGTCTTGCATCTAAGCATAACGATCACCGCCAAAATCATTTTTTTAAATTGTAACATCAATACAGGCACTAATCAAGCAAACCTTCCAGGTTAAAACACTCGTCCAACTGCCAATCACGCATTTCTTCTGGGTCGGGCCTTTCGTACAATCCTCTTCTGCTGAAGTGCCACCCCGCCTTTTCCCGGAGTTCCAGCAGATATTCCGCCTGCTTCAGGCTGGCGATCATGCAGTCGATCACTGGAACGCCAAATTCCTGCTGAAGTTCCTTGTAAAACCCAAACTGCATGCTGCATCCCAGAATGATCACTTCAGCGCGGTCTTTTTCTATAGCCAGGCGAATTTCCTGCCGGAACTTCTCCATCGTAGCCCTTTCATCCTTGTGGAAATCCAGCACGCCCATGCCCAGGCTTCGGAAGGAAGCAAGCTTCCTTTCCAGGCCATATTTGCATACGTTTTCTCTCATCTGCGGGATCCATTTATCTCTTCCTACGATGATGGAGAAAGAATTTCCAAGTACGGATGCCAGATGCATGCTCGCCTCTCCAGGCGCGGTTACCACCATATTTTTACTGATCTCCCTTGCCGGATACAGGAATGGATCGTCGAAGCAGCTGATGCAGGCGGCATCGAATCCCTCCTTTTCCGCCCTTAGTACTTCTTTCAGTATCTGTGCCCCTGCCAATGCCTGGTAGTATTGATATTCCAGATGCTTAGGGCCGATCTGGATATTCCTTACTTCCAGTTCGGTTGTCTCGTCCTTATACTGGTCCAAATAGGTTTTTATCTCCTCATTTAAGTCGCCATAGGCAACTGCCTTAAGAAATAATATCTTTTTTTTACGCTTCATGTTCTCTCCCTGAGGCTATGTATCCGCCTTAATATCCAGCGATCCCTAGTTCTTTGCACAGCTTGCATGCCGTCTCATCCACATACACGCCGTCTTCTTCCAGTTTTTCCCCGTCCAGGATGATGGTCGGATGAAGAACGATGCCATCGGAATGGGACGCCGCGCTCCAGTGCTTGCCGCCAATCTTGATGCCCTGGCTTCCGATTCCAAATTCCATACAGCCAAACACGCGCTCATCTTCTACGATACGGCCGGTCACTTTACGCACTCCCGGGTTAAAGCCCTGGGAATAGTGAGCCAGGCGCAGCATATTCGGATCGTCAAAGGAATACAGCCATTTTTTGTATATCTCTGCCTCCGGCCCGCCGGTGACATCCACGACTCTGCCTTCTTTGAATTCAATAAAGATCTTCTCTCTTAAGATTCCCAGCGAATCCGGCGGGAATACGGCCCCGTCAAATACCAGCGTTCCTTCGATCGACTCTTCGATGGGGCACCAGCTGGTCTGCCCGGTCAGCATTACCGGATAGCCTTTCTCCGTTGCCTTGATGCCGGAGTGTCGAACCTTGCGTCCTCCCATGTTCCCGCGAAGGTCCATTCCTTCTTTGGTCAGTACATGAATATCCTGGGCATTTTCCAGGCGGTATTTAAAATATTCTCCTAACTCGATGACTTTATCTACATTAATCTTTCCGATGCAGTTTACCAGCATCTCCGTATCCAGGCCCGTAGCGCAGATATACCGCGCGCCATTTTCATCCACTGCTTTGCGATATGCAGGTCCATGCATGATCGAAGCGTAGGTCAGCTCGATCCACACGTCCGCGGCAGCAATCGCGTCGGCCACCGGCTTTGGCGGGTCTGCATAGAAGCCTTCCGCAGTCGGATAATAGATGACCGTTGGAACGCTTTCAATCGTATAGGCTGCCTCTGTCAAAGCATGAACGACTCTTTCATCTACGCAGGTGTCATACGTGATCACCAGGTTCTCGCCCGGCTTGCACAGCATGATATCTCTTACCAGCTTCATTGCCGCACGGGCAAGTTCCATTCTTCTATATTCATTTCTCATTTCAACGCCTATGTTCCATTCCATTTTCATATCTCCTTTCGTTTCATGAACCTGTATTGGTCATACTTTTGATATATCTCCGGAAATTTCAGGCTTTCCCATTCCAGCGCGTTTCTTGCCGCCTGGATCTGGGATTTTTCCAGCACTACTTCCAGGTACGCCTCCTGATCATGATCCAGCATGCTCCGGATACTGCCATCCGGTCCCATAAGGGCAGTTCCGCCGCAGTAAGCCACGTCGCCGGAAGCCCGGTTTAAGGCAATCGTATAGATCTGGTTCTCGGCCGCGCGCATTCTGCCGCATAAGTGAAGCAGTTCTTTCCAGCCCGCAATCCATGCGCTTGGATAAAGGATGACATCTGCCCCCATATTCTTAAGCGGGGTAGATATCTCGAAGAATCTCATATCCGCGCAGATCAGAAGCCCGATCTTCCATCCTTTAAACGGTATCACTAAAAGGCTGTCCCCACGCTCAAAAAATTCACATTCCTTATCCCATAGATGGATTTTCCGATACTCTCCCAGAAGGGTCCCCGTCTCGTCAAATAGGCAGGCCGCATCGTAATGCCGGCCCTCTTCTTCTACATGAATGCCGGCGGCGATCGCAGTATTGCATTCTCTGGCAAGTTCGGAAAAGAACTCTGCCTCGTTTGCACAATGCTGCGCTTTTTCAAAATCATATCCGCTGACGCACAATTCCGGAAAACAGAGCAGGTCAACATCATCCTTGGCATATTTCTTGGCAAGTTCTTTAATATGAAGCATATTTTCCTGGCATCTGCCTTCCATAACCGCCAGTTGAATCAATCCTATTTTCAGCATCGTCAGACCTCCTGTCCCATCCGGCTTTACATATTCAATAACGCATAAAGCGCCTGCGCATAGATTTTCGCCGTCAATATCAGATCTTCTACGCCGATATACTCGTCCGGCTCGTGCGCCAGTTCCCGCTGTCCCGGAAATACAGGCCCGTATGCGACAAAATTATCTACCGCCCTGCAATAGGTACCTCCGCCGATCACGACTGGCGCTTCCGTTCTTCCCGTGGTTTCCTGATATACTTTCAGAAGTTCCTGCACCAGCGGCGCCTTTACCGGATAATAGATATGCTTTTTATCCTGAATGATCTCTATATCCACCCCGGAATCCTGGCAGGCCACCATCAAGGTCTTCTGGATGATTTCATCTGAAGCATGGATCGGATATCTGATTTCCACCGTGGCCTTTCCATCCTCGCTTCCAATTTTAAGAACTCCCAGAGACAGCGTGAGAATGCCGGATAATTGATCTTCGCATGCCACTCCCAGACGTTCTCCGCGATAGCCGTCGCCAAACAGGCCCGCAATCTTAGACGCGAATAGCATCTGCCCATTTTCACGAAGGGGAAGCGACAGCAAATACCGAAGCAGCGTATTAATCGCGTTGTCCCCATTCCACGGCTGTGAAGAATGTCCGCTCATTCCTTTTGCCTTTACTCTCCATCCACCGTCTTCTGGCTCGAATGATATCTTATCTTTGTCCGCAAAGGCGTCCCGGCATTGTTCCAATATCCCCTGCGCATCCTCGCCTCCGCTTACAAGCGCGGACGCAAACGCCGGCACTACATTTACCTTGGTTCCCCCGCCGACTTCCAGCAGGATAAGCCCGTCATCGTCATTCGTATTCTCCCAGCGGTCTGTCACATAGAACCTAAGGATCCCTTTTTCCGCATGGATAACTGGAAATTCCCCATCCGGCGAAAATCCGCCCCAGGGAGCCGGCTCCTTTTCCAGATAATTCTTCAGGCATCTCATGAAACCACTTTCTTCGTCTGTTCCGATAATATGGCACACATGATTTTTTACCGGAAGCCCGCTTTCCTTTATCGCCTTCATCGCAAAAAGCGACGCGGCCATCGGCCCCTTATCATCCAGAGAGCCTCTTCCATACAGCCTCCCATTTTCTATGGTTCCCTCAAAAGGCGGATATGTCCACCCCTCCCCGGGAGGGACAACGTCAATATGGGTCAGGATGCCGATCTGCTTCCCCTCATTGCCCCATTTGACCGTGCCTACATAGCCGTCATGGCTGCAGGTTTCAAACCCCATTTCTTCGGATATCTCAAGAACCTTTTCCAGCGCTTTTCCGATCGGCTCTCCAAATGGATATGTTTCGTTTCCTTCCTCGTATAGGCTCGGAAGGGCGATTAATTTTTTGGTGGTTTCCACAATCTCATCCCGATATTGCTCCACCAGTTCCTCTAATATTTTTTCCACGCATTAACCTCTTTTTATCTATCTGCCTAATCTGGCAGCATATTTTTTTAACTCTTCGTCTACGATCTCGCCATCCTGCGTAATCGCCACTCCGTCCAGATAAATGGATACTCTGAGGCAGGTAGCGTCTATATGGGACGGAGCCGGGATACCATTTGGCGGCATCAGGAAGCTACCAATTGCCCCAAAGCCCCACTGGGAGCCTCCATAGATGCGCTCATCTTCTCCCAGCTGTCCCGTAAGTTTTGCATTCGGGTGGAATCCCACGCAAACGTGGGCCGGACGCAGCATCTGGGGATGCTGGAAGTCCCGCATATATTTTTCCCACTGCTCTGCGATTGCTCCGCCTTCCACATGATCGATCACGCCGTTCTTCATATAGATCTTTACCGGCTGTTCCAATACGCCAAACTGCGGCACCAGAGAGCCGTCAATTGCAATCACTCCATTTACGGTATCCAGATCCGGGGTCCAGGAGATCATTCCTGCCAGCATGAAGGTTCCCGGCTCATCGGCATAGCCGTCTCTTGCATTGATCGGATAATCGGGATGATTGTCAAACTCGATATCCTCTCCTGCCGTACTGGTAAGCCTTACATGCTTTGCCGAGCGAATCTTATCCCTTACCGCGTGCAATAGATCCCGCAATGCCTCATGGTCTGTATTGGCAAACAGGCGGATGAAAACGTCTACGTGCATGCCCGGAAGGCACAGGAAGCGAAGCTTCTTATTCGTATGCGCAACTTCCTCATAGGTATCCGAATATAAGATGTACATCGTATTGTATTCAATCCAGCAGTCGGCTTCCATCAAGGCTGCCTTGATCGCCCCGGATGGCAGGAAGTCATCCACCTGCTTTCCCGGCCCCGGCGGCGTAGCCGTCCAGATCACCATCGGCTTGGCCCCGGCGGCATAGATTGCCCGCGCGGTGGCGTTTACCACCCGTTCATCGCTTCTGCTGTCCGCGGTAATCACAAAGTTTTCGCCTGGCTTTACTTTGAATAATTCTTTTACAATCACATCGGCTGCTTTTCCTAGTTCAAATTCGTATAAGAACTCTCCCATTTTTATGCTCCCTCCTATCTTAACGCTGTCAATTCACTTTCGAATGATTTCAATTCCTCGTCCACAAGATTCCCGTGAATCCACAATGGCTGATCGTCCAGATAGATATCTGTATTTAACGAAACCGCATCTGAATGCGACGGCGCGTAGACTCCGTCTGGAGGCAGCATTCCTGCGCCGATGCTTCCAAATCCCCACGTGGTGGAGCCCCACACGCGCTGATCCAGGAGAATGTCTCCGATCAGTTTCGCGCCGGGATGGAAGCCAATGCCGGCATGCGAGATGCGCAGCATCTGGGGATGTCCGAAGCTCTTAAGCCACATCTCATACCTTTTGGCCTCTTCTCCACCTGACATCGAGATAATGCAGCCATCTTTTACTTCTATTTTTACCGGACTCTGGATCAATCCAATATCCGGCGCTACCGATCCGTCCAGGCTGATCGTGCCATTTACGCTCTCCAGCATCGGAGTCCATCCGATCTGGCCTACGAACAGATGTGTTCCCGGCACGCTGGCATCGCCCAGTTTGCAGGAAACAGGGCGGTCCGGCACATTGACGAAGGTAATCTCATCTCCATCCTGGGAGACCATCCGCACGTTATGGGCCTCTTTGATCCTTTCACGCAGGATCTCGGAAAATCTTCTCATCGCCGGATAGTTGACTTTTCCGACACAGCGTATCAGTGTATCGGCGTTGGTTCCCGTAAGGCACATATGCCGTAGTTTTGGATTGGCCTTTTTGGCATTGTAAAATGGAGTAGAATACAGCAGCCATTTCACATTCAGCTCCACCCAGACATCCGCTTTGGAGATCATACCGCTCAAGCCTTCTACCTGAATATCTGGATCTGCTGCCAGGCTGACCCCTCCTGGCGTGGGAATCAGGGCGACCAGTGGCTTTGCGCCCGCAGCGAAGGCTGCCCGCCCAATTACTTCAATTACCGACGCATCCACAGCCGTATCCGCCGTGATCACGAAGGTTTCTCCTTTTTGAGTCTTCAGCAGAACGTTTACCAGAACCTCTGCCGCTTTCTGCAAATCGCCGCTTATCATACGTCCGTCTCCCCCTCTTTCTTGATTGCCTGCGCCGTATACTTATGGCAGCAGACCATATGCTCCGGCGCTACTTCCACCATTACTGGCGCTGTTGTCTTGCATATTTCCATGCAGTCCTTGCATCTGGTGTGAAAGGTACATCCTTTTGGCGCATTCACCGGAGAGGGGATCTCTCCCTGGGACACGATCTGATCTGGCTTCATCGCCTCCTCTTCCTCCGTAACTACCGGAATGGAGGATAGCAGCATCTTCGTATACGGATGCAGCGGCGCCTGGAAGAACTCCGCTGTCGGCGCCAGCTCGCACAGCCTGCCCAGATACAGGATCGCCACACGGGATGCCACGTTGCGCATCAGGCTCAGATCATGCGTGATAAACAGGTAAGACAGTTCCAGCTTCTTCTGTAATTCTATCAATGTACTGATGACCTTTGCCTGGACTGAAACGTCCAGCGCTGAAGTCGGCTCATCCAGAATGATTAGTTCCGGGTTGGTCGCCAGCGCTCTGGCTACGGAAACCAGCTGCCTCTCGCCTCCGCCGATGTTTCTTGGCATCTTGTTCTTATAGTCTTTTGGAAGGCCCACCATTTCCAGCAATTCTTCGACGCGCTTCTCTTTCTCTTCTTTGCTCATCTTATCGTGGATATCCAGCGGCACTTCCATGCTCTTCTCAATCGTGCGCCGGGAATTCAGGGAAGATCCTGGATCCTGGAACACGATCTGTATATCGCCTTTTTGCTTCAGGGTTCTTCTATATCCCTTCTTTACAATATCCATATTGTCATAGATAACCTGGCCGGAGGTTGCTCCATACATCCCGACTACCGTATAGGCAATCGTACTTTTTCCGCATCCGGATTCTCCGACCAGCCCCAGCGTCTCTCCCTTATACATCTTCATGCTCACGCCGTCTACCGCTTTTACTGTCTTGCCATTGGCCAGAGGGAAATACTTCTTCAAATCTTTGATTTCCAATATTACTTCGCTCATGATCTCCCCTCCTCTGCTTGAAAGCATGCTACCCAGTGATCCCCGTCAACTTCATGGCGGACAGGCCTTTCGTTCTGGCACTTCTTTAGCGCATAAGGACAGCGGGGAGCGAATCTGCACCCCTTTGGCGGGTTGCTGTAGTCCGGAATCCTTCCGGGGATACCTTCAGCGATTCCGTTTCCTGTCAGTTTCGGGAGGCAGTTCATCAGCGCCTCTGTATACGGATGGATCGGATGCTCAAATACCTTTTTGGTGTCCCCGCCTTCTACCATCGTGCCTGCATACATAATATTGACTTCCGTCGTAACCTGGCGTATGACCCCAAGAGAATGCGTCACCATGATAACCGACAGTTCCCCGGAATCCACCAGCTGTTTGATCAGCCTGAGAATCTGATCCTGTATCGTCACGTCCAACGCGGTTCCCGGCTCGTCCGCAAGCAGCAGCTGGCGCTCCGCAGCCAAGGTCATGGCAATGCACACTCGCTGCCTCATTCCTCCGGATAACTGGAACGGATAACTGTTCAGAATTCGCTCCGGGTCGGCAAGAGATACGGCTTCCAGCGATTTCCCTGCTTTTTCTAAGAGCTGCGCTTTCGTAAGTTTCTTATCCTTGTGGGCGTATTTCAAGGCCTCTAAAAACTGGTTCTTTATGGATATTACCGGATTCAGCGCGCTGGATGGATCCTGAAAGATCATGCCCGCGCCTTTTTGCCGGTATTCCTGCAGTTTGGCATTGGACATCTTAAGCACGTCTTCGCCGCAGTATAATATCTCGCCCTTTTCTACATTCCCATTGGAAGGAAGAACATTCAGGATGGCGCGCATCGTCGTCGTCTTTCCGCAGCCGGACTCCCCGACGATCCCTACGCTCTTTCCTTTGCTGACGGCAAAGGAAACATCCTCTAATATGTGCGTCTTTACATTTGCGACTGTATAGGATACGGACAAATCTTTGACTTCTAATACTTTTGCCTTTTCTTCCATTATTTGCCCTCCACATTAAATATATTGCCTACGCCATCACCCAGCAGGTTGAATCCCAATACGATAATGATGATCGTCGCCGCCGGGAAGATCGCAAGCCACCACATATCCGGCAGGAATTTCACGCCGTCATTGATCATATTGCCAAGGGCCGGGGTGGGCGGCTGCTCTCCAAGACCTACAAAGCTAAGGGTTGCCCCCATACAGATGACGTAGCCCATATCCAGCGTCATCTTAGTCAGAATCTGGTCGAAGGTATTCGGCAGGAATTCTTTGAAGATAATATGGCTTAGCTTCGCGCCTGTCAGTTCCGCATATACAATATAATTCTCTGTTCGAAGCGAAGACGCGACTCCAAAGGACAGCCTCGCATACCACGGCCACCACATGATCGTGATCGCGATCATGGAATTGCGAAGGTTCGGCTCCAATATCGCCGCAATCGCAAGCGCAAGTACCAGTGCCGGTACCGAAAGGAAAATATCCACGATCCGCATCAGCACCGTTTCGATCCAGGTATCCTTGTAATATCCGGCCAAAACGCCAACGACAAATCCCACCGGCACAGCGATCGACAGCACCAGAATCCCCATAAGCAGACTGCTTCTCAAGCTGATCAGCAATCTCGAAAATACATCCCGTCCCATGGTATCGGTTCCCATAATATGTTCCATGCTTGGAGCCAGAGAACTTTCCTCAAAGTTCACCACTGCGCCCACATCCTGCGGATATGGCGCGATCACTGGTGCAAAGATAGCAAGCACTATAATCAGCACTACAATCGCAAGCCCGATCACGGATACCCCGCCAGAAGAAAACTTGTACCAGTTTCTTATCATCGTTTCTTTTCGCTCTGCTTTCATTTACACCACCTCCTACCGCGTACGCTTCTGTCTCATTCTCGGATCCAGAATCATGGCCACGATATCTACCGCTATGCTTGTAAGCGCAAAAGCCAGGCCAATGATCAGAACCACCGCGCAGACCGCGTTCGTGTCCTTATTAAGTATCGCCGTCATTCCATAGCTGGATAGGCCGGGCCAGTTGAAGATCCGTTCCACCAGGAACGCATTGCCGAACATGGCCGCTATATCCATTCCTACCACCGTTACCGTAGGAATTACGGAAGGCTTCAGAAGAAACCGTCTGTTCACCACCGACTTTGGCACGCCCTGGGACGTTACCATCGTGATATAATCCTTATCTGCATTCTGCAGCATGCTGGATCTGGTAATCCTGGCCTCCTGCATCGTCTTCCCCAAAGCCAATGAAAGGGCGGGGAACAGAAGATGGAGAAAGGCGTCCCATGCGGCTTTCGGCTGTCCGCCCAGCAGCGCGTCCAGCACATACAGTCCCGTGATATCCGGGATAGTAAAGGACGGGCTGAGCCGTCCTCCTATCGTAGGCAGCACAGGGATCCAGTAGCCGAACACCAGCAGGAAAATCACCGCAAACACGAAGGTGGGGGTGGCTACGAATATGTATCCTAAAAAGCGGCACAAGTAATCCTGCCATTTGTTCTTATGCTGCGCGCTGGTGACTCCCAGGTACAGCGCGACCAGAATGGACGGGAAGCCGGCCCAGAGCACCAGCTCGATCGTCGCCGGCGCAAAATCCTTGATATCCTGAATGACCGCCCGCTTTGTCACGGCGGACATTCCAAAATCGCCCCGGATGGCTCCGGATATCCAATATACGTATTGCATCGGAAGTGAATCATTTAAATGATTGATCTCCCTGTAATTTTCCAGTACTTCTTCCGAAACATTTGCCCCCAAAGCCAGCCTTGCCGGATCCCCTGGTACGATCCGCATCAGGATAAATATAATAATGGTCAATCCAAGCAGCACGACGATGGAACTTGCCAAACGTTTTAATATACTCTTTAGGAGTGACATCCCTGATCCTCCTCTCCTATTTTGACGTTCACTACTTCTTATCCGGATAGATCCTGATGTCAGGCATATAGTTGATATAGCCCATGACTGGCCTTAAATTCTCAGGATCCGCTGAATTGTATTCCACATAGTCGGACTGGTAAGCCAGCCGGAGCGTAACCTCAGCCATCGGGATCATCACGCATTTATCCGCCAGGTAGTCCTGGATCGCCTCATATTTTGCAACTCTTTCATCCGTATCAAGGGTTGTCAGGGCATCATCGATCATTTCGTCCAGCTTGCTGTCATTTATCCAGCAGCAATTCATCCATGTTCCCGCATTCTTAGAACTTAGTGCCGAATCAAATATTGCTCCTGCCTCTGAATAATCTCCCGCAAACCATGTCGTCGTCACATTCGGAGTCGTCTCCGCTGATGCCGACTTCTCTACTACGCTTGCCCATGGCGTCTTTACGACATTTACCTTTACTCCGATCTGGTCTGCCGCAGCCTGGATCAGAAGCGCTAATTTCTCACGGTCCGGAGTCTCGGCAACCCAGCACACCTCGATCGGATAATCCTGAATATTATCCGCATACTTGGATTTTGCGATCTCCTCTTTGGCTTTCTCAATATTAAAGCTATAGTCCGTCATCTTCTTATGTCCCAGAAGATTCTTGGAAATAATACTATCGGCCTTCTTAGAATTCGGATATACCTGATTGCATACCACATCGTAGTCCAGCATATATGCCAATGCTTTTCTGATATGCTCGTCATCCGTCGGCGCCTTGGAATTGTTAAGAAGAAGATAGATGATATCTCCGCTTGTGGTCTCCATGATGTCAATGCCTTTCATCTTATCCAGCGCTTCGATGGTCTCAGAGGTCTGATATTCATCCGACAGTTCCAGCTCGTCTCGTTCCATCATGGTCTTGACGGTTACTGCCTCATTGGAGCCGATTGCCTTGAATCCTTTCGGCGCGTTCTTATCTAGTCCTGCCCAGTAGTCTGTATACTGCTCGCATAGTACATGGGAATTTGCCGCGTATTCTTTTACCTTATACGGTCCGCATCCGGCATCGTTCTCCAGAAGAAACGCTTTTCCATAATCGCCTTTGTCCCCAAAATCTCCGGATGCATAGTTTTCTGCCACCAGCTTGCTGTCTAGTATGTAAAGCCTGACCAGGGATGCAAGAAGCGTTCCCGTAGGCCTTGTACAGACAAACTCTACCGTCGTATCATCAATGACATTGACCGCCTCGATCGTGGAACTGAATAAGTATCCAAATCCCTCTCCCATATCCAGAAGGCGCTGCATGGTATACGCCACGTCATTCGCTGTTAGCGGATTGCCGCTGTGGAATGTCACATCATCCCTCAATTTGAATGTCCAGGTCTTGCCATCTTCGGATACGGACCACTCTTTTGCAATCCAAGGCTCGATATTGCCGTCTTTTTGAGGCATTACCAATGGATCATATACATTGATCAGCACGGTTGCGGCTCCTAGATCTGATCCGACGCCAGGGTCGATCTGAGGCGTGGATGTCAAAGTATATCTGACAACCCCCTCTCCGTCGTCCGAACCCTTGCCCGCGGATGATCCTCCTGATGCGCTTCCAGAATCAGATGATGACCCGCCACATCCGGTCAATAGCATAAGTCCCATGGTTACACACAAAATACCTGCCCAAAATCGTTTCATACATTCTCCTCCTTTATAGTATGTTGTTTGAATCGCCGGAAGTAGTCGCACTATTCGTGTTGTTCTTCCGTTTTTTAGAAGTGCTTTCCGATTATTCTAACTTATGCTTGATTATATCATCTTTTGCCATTACAATAAAATTACAATTCGTAATTCAACTATTACTCAGAATAATATTGGAGGAGTCCTATGCTTGACACACGATTTTTTACATTTCTTGTCCTATGCCAGACAAAGAGTTTTACAAAGACTGCCGAAGAACTGCACATTACGCAGCCCGCGGTATCCCACCATATCAAGTACTTGGAAGAATACTACAATGTAAAACTCTATACTTATGTGGGCAAAAAGTTCCATCTGACCACCTCCGGCGAGGTATTGTATCAGTTCGTCAGTTCTTTCTATACCGATTCGGAACGGATCAAAGAACAGCTGCGGCAATCCAATTCCGCTTCCGCCATGCTGCGCCTGGGGGCAGAGCAGTCTGCTGGAGAATCTTTTCTGCCTTATTTGATTATTTCATATTTGGAAAAAAATCCTGATTGCAGGATGAGAATTGTAACAGATAACTATAATACGCTTTCGCAGATGCTCAACGATGGAGAATTGGACTTCTTTCTTATGGATGGCATCGTATCAAAAACGGAACATGATTATTACGAATTATACCATTCCAGCGTGGTCTGCGTATGCTCGTCCATGCATCCGCTGGCAGGAAAAACCGTCCCCATAGAGGAAGTCTATAATAACACCCTGATCCTGGGCGCAGATAAGACTCCCTCCAGGAAACGGCTGGAATCCATCTTCCGGGATAATCATATATCCACCATCCATTTTCATAACCATATCGAGATCAACAACAGCCTTCCGCTGGTCAAGCAATTGCTGCTGCACAATATCGGCATCTCTTTTTTATACAAGAGCGCTGTCGCCTCCGAACTGCGGGAGGGCATCCTGCAGCAGATCTTTATTGAGAATTATTATGAATTTCATGCCTATAATCTGGTATCGCTGCACAACAGTTATTTTCACGCCAACCAGATTGAGTTCATCAAATTCTGCCAGGACTTCCTTCGGCAGTGGGATTCTGACCTGTAATCTTTTGTGCCATTGCCCGCCCCATTCCACGGGCATTTTCACAGTCTATTGGAAAATGCTCTTGCCTGCGCTGTAGTTTCTTTTCTTCGGAAAACCGTTGTGCCATATATCGCTTGTAGTCATCAAACTGGCAAGTATCATAGCAGTACAGAACCGCTGGAGGTGAAAAAACGACTCCGGCGTATTCTTCCATCGGCGACAGTTTTATTTGATAATTCATTTGTTGTGCTTTCTCTTCTGTGGCATTCATCGTATATACAAATGCGACCGGCATCTGCTTAGGCGCAATCGAATAATATTCCTTTCCATACGCCAGGTATGGATAGAGCAGCCTTTCCAGAAAAGCCTGCAGCTGGCCTGTCAGACTATGAAAATATACCGGAGACCCTATGATAAGCCCATCTGCCTGCGAGAGTTCCGGCAGAAGCGAAGAGATCGCATCCTTTTTGGCGCACCGCCCATAATACTTGCCTCCCTTTCGCTTGCAGGCATAGCAGCTGACACAGCCTGTGTAGGAATAATCATATACATGAATTATCTTCGTATCCCCATCCGGGATTACATCTTTCACTCCTTGTAAAGCCTTATCCAGCAAAACTGCCGTATTTCCTCTTTTTCTCGGGCTTCCATTGATCGCATAAAATGTCATACTATTTTCACCTGCTCTTTCCTGGATTCTTTGATATCATGGGCGCTTTTTGCTTGTCCTTATTATAAGGCCGCCTTATCGCAGTTGCAATATCTAATGACCGCCTTATTGATTGCAACCATGAGGCAAAGGCGGTATAATCAGGATAATAGCAAGGAAGGGAGAAACTTATGATCACTACCGTCAACCGCACTCTCGCCCAGCAGATCGTGAATACCGTGCAGGATATCTGCGGGCATGACATTAATTTCATCAACCGGAAGGGAATAATATTTGCCAGCACGAACGAGGAACGAATCGGCACATTCCATGAGATCGGAAAAAAGGCCGCAGATACCATGACAGCCATCGAAGTGGCTGAGGAAGACAATTATGAAGGCACCAGCAAAGGCGTGAATATCCCCATCTCCCATGACGGCGCCTTCATTGCCGTCATCGGAATCAGCGGAGAGCCCGAGTCCGTACGCAAATACGCTTATCTGGCGGAGCGGATCACCCGCCTGCTGATACGGGAACAGGAAGTCAATGCTGCTGCACGCACGCTGACGGAAAAGAAATCCTATCTGATCCAGGTGCTTCTATCTGAAAATCCGGCGGAACTTGGGACCGAAGAACTGTCCCGCATAGAAGAACTGCTCGCAGAACTTCGCATAGACAGGACCGTTAAGAAACGGGTTCTGCTCTACCGCCTCCATCCCGCTGCCAATGCTGCCGTGCCATCCTCTGCCGAGACGAAGCTTTGCCAGATGTTCGACCGGCTTAAAATATCCCTTTATTGCTTCCAATATCCCAATGAATACGTCGGCATCCTGGACGAGCCGGTCTTCGAACAGAATCAGGCGCAGCTTAAGGGCTTCGCAGATTCCAACACAGATATATTATCTGCCGGCGTCGGCTGCGCGGACCATCTGCTTCATCTGGCACATTCCTACTCCACAGCACAGATCGCCCTAAAAAGCGCATCATCAGATAAGCCTTTCGTCCTGTTTGATGACATGGATCTGGAGATTCTGCTTGCCTCCTTAAGTACCAGGAGCAAGGAAGCATTTCTGGCTAAAACGCTGTCCCTTCTCTCGGAAGAGGAGAAGGAACTGCTTCGTGTCTATTTTGAGGAAGGGCGGTCCCTGTTACGGACAAGCGAGAAGTTATTTCTCCACAAAAATACGCTGCAGTATAAACTTGACCGCATCCACCGGATCAGCGGATTGAATCCCCGGGACTTTAAGGATTCTGTTCTTTTGTATCTGGCCGTATTGCTAAAGTATACGATACCTGAGTAAATATTCGCGAAATATTGTACTCCGTAACATATTTCCTAACTAATTCGTCTCATTTTTGTCTCGGGGAACATTCTCCATTTGACTCTGATGTGCTATACTCGCCTTAACAAAGTATCGAAATGGATAACAGACACAGGAGGTTCAAAGAAATGAAAGTTGTTGTAGCAATCGATTCCTTAAAAGGAAGCCTGACTTCCATGGAAGCCGGTATTGCAGTCAAGGAGGGAATCCTTGCCGCCAGGCCGGATGCAGAAGTCATTGTAAAGCCCCTGGCTGACGGCGGAGAGGGCACCACGGATGCCTTGATCGAAGGAATGAAAGGCGAGCGCGTCGATCTTACGGTCACCGGGCCTATGGGAACAAAGGTCCAAGCATATTACGGATACTTGGAAGAAACGAAGACCGCCATCATCGAGATGGCTTCTGCCGCCGGAATCACGCTTGTTCCCACGGACAGGCAGGATCCCCTGGCTGCCACCACCTACGGCGTAGGCGAGATGATCAACGATGCCATCAAAAAAGGCTGTCGGAACTTTATAATCGGAATCGGCGGAAGCGTCACCAATGACGGCGGCATCGGCATGCTAAAGGCGCTTGGATTCGTATTTCTCGACAGTCAGGGAAATGATGTGGGAGAAGGCGCGCAGGCGCTCTCCAAAGTTGCCGCCATCAGCAGTACCAGAACAAATCCAAGACTTGCCGAATGCAATTTCCAAGTGGCCTGCGATGTAACAAACCCGCTCTGCGGCAAAAACGGCGCTACCTACATCTATGGGCCGCAAAAGGGCGTGACCGATGCGCAGAAAGAACCACTGGACCAGGCAATGGCGCACTATGCGCAGATAACCGCCGATACCTTCGGCTGCAGTTACGCAGAAACAGAAGGCGCGGGAGCAGCCGGCGGCCTTGGCTTTGCCTTCCTAAGTTTCCTGAATGCAAGACTTACCCCGGGAATCGACCTGATTCTGGACGCCGTGGGGCTGGAAGAAGAGTTAAAAAACGCGGATGTGGCCGTCACCGGAGAGGGCCGTCTGGATCATCAGACCGCCATGGGAAAGGCTCCTGTCGGAGTTGCCCGGCTGGCCAAAAAATATAACGCGAAAGTCCTTGCCTTTGCCGGAAGCGTAACCAAGGACGCTGCTGCCTGCAACCAGGCCGGTATTGACGCGTTCTTCCCCATCATCCGGGGCGTTACCACGCTTGAGGAAGCCATGAAGCCGGAGAATGCCCGGGAGAATATGCGCGCTTCCGTAGAACAGGTCTTTCGGCTTCTGTAGCTGAAAGACCAAAAAATTTGAAGATTATTTCCAGATAATATCCGCCTTTTTTCTGGGCGCGGTCCTTCTATACGATACAGCGGGATAGCCCAGGAGCATGCAGCAGGAAACTCTCTTCTCCCCTATTCCAAGCCATTCCCGCAGCGCCTGACTGCATCCTATCACCCGCATCATATAGCCGCTATACAGCGCTCCCAGGCCTTCTGCTACAGCCATGTTCTCTATATTGGCTGCCGCCAGTCCTCCATCCAGAGGATTGTCGGAAGCGATGACAAGAAACGCAGGCGTATTAAAGAAAAAGGTATCGTCCTTGGGATTTTTCTTCCATTTTAGGTAAAAGAATTCGAATGCCCTGGCGTAATCCGGGGCGCTTTTCTTAAGTTCCTCCAAGATGGACGGCATTTCCTTCCAGACGAGATCCTTGAACTCCTCCAATTGCTCCTGAATAAATACGTATGTACACGCCTGCCGGTTCTTGGCGGTGGCAGTATAGCGGCCTGCCTGAAGAATTCTTTCCGCCTTCTCGCGCTCAATCTTAACCGGCTTGAAATTGCGGATGCTTCTGCGGAACTTTACTGCATGAAGATAATGTTCCGCCTTCAGCGTAAAGGCATCTTTGTCATATGCTTCTACCTCCTCCATATCGTACTCCGGGATAGAGACTGCCTCCGACGGGCATATGGCGACGCAGTGACCGCAGTGCAGACAGTCTTTATACACCTCCGCCTTTTCTTCCGTCATCCTGATTGCCGATGCCGGACAGTCCTTTATACATGCGCCGCAGCCAATACATCTTTCTTTTTCTATTCTGATCATCTGTAATCCTCCTATCATGTTTTACTATATATTATCATAAATTCAGCTGACAAATAAAAAAAGGACGATGATCTCGTCCTTTTTTATGTAATATTTTCCAGGATCCTGCTAATGATACAATTGGAACTGGCTAATCAGACTATCCAGTATCTGCGCCTGGGTAGATAATTCTTCACTGGCAGCTGCCAATTCCTGCGATGTTGCCGAATTACTCTGGACTATGTCAGATATCTGCTCGACTTCCGCTGTAATCTGCGAAATAGAATCGCTTTGGTATTTAGATGCAGAAGCTATCTTATCCACGACCGTTACGACCTGCTTCGTTTTTTCCGAGACTTGAGACAGGGAATCTGCTGTAGTGTAGGCCACTTTTACTCCTTTTTCCACTGCCGCCACCGTTTCATTAATCAAAGTCGCCGTATTATTTGATGCTACAGATGATTGATCCGCCAAATTACGAATTTCTTTTGCAACTACGGCAAAGCCCGCTCCCGCCTCGCCCACTCGCGCAGATTCTACAGAGGCATTTAAAGCCAGAATATTTGTTTGAAATGCAATGTCTTCTATCGTCTTTATGATCTTGCCAATCTGCTTGGACTTTTCACTGATATTTTTCATCGCTTCAATCATTTCCTGCATCTGCTGATTGCTCATAGAAACCCGTTCGCCCGCCTGGCTCGTCCGGGCACGTGCGTCATTTGCATTTTCCTCTGTCTCTTTTATGTGCTTTGATATATTATTTACAACTGTGGCCAGTTCTTCAAGCGAGCCTGCCTGCTCTGACGCTCCATAAGCAAGCGCCTGCGCCCTGGAAGATATCTGCTCGCTTCCTTCAGCAACCTGATTTGCCGAACCGTTAATCTGCATAAGAATATTGCTAAGTTTATTCCGAAGTTCCCTCATCGATATTAAAATGCGATGGTATTGACCCCTATAATATTCTTTTACATCCGATTGAATATTGAAATTCCCCTCAGCCATGGATCCCAGCATAACGCTGATATCCTCAATAATCGTATGCTGATAGTTGATCAAATCTCGTATGCTGTCTGACATCCTTCCCAATTCATCTCGCGATGAGTAGGTAACGAGCGCGCCGTCCAGCTCGCCCTTTGCCAGTTTCTGTGCCGCATCTTCTATCTCGTCTACAGGCCTGCGAATACCGTTGGAAATATAAAGGCCAAACAATATGGCCAGCAAAATGCTCAAAGCGATAATCAAAATAATCGTAACCATTGCGGACGTCTGCGCATGCTCCCCGTCCTCCACCATATGCAATGCATTTTCTCCTGCTACATCGGCTATATCCTGAAGCGTATTCGCCATCTGATCCAGAAGCGGAATATAATAGGTTTTCATGATCTGGTAGGCTTCATCATGCTCCCCGGCCTCTATCCGTTCAAACACCTGATCCCGGTATACGATCGCCTGCTGCAAAAGTGAATCAACCTCATCCACCAAACCGAGATCCCCTTTGAATGATTCGCGGATTACGGGAAATGTGCCCCGCATTTTTTTCAGGCTGCCTTTTGCCTCTTCTATGGATTCCTCTATCTTATTCGCATCCGAGTCTAATATAGCGTTCAGGATATCCGCACGTGCTGCCTGCATCTCTCTTTTGGCCTGCCAGACATTGACCGTTACAGTATAATTATTGTTATAAAAAGAAGTTAGATTATCTCCGATTTTATTAAGCATAAATAACGCAACAATACTTGCAATCAGGCATATTACGATTATCACTGCATATGACAATAGCATTCTGGACCTTAATTTCATATTTCGCATCTTTTCTATCATATTTTCCTCCCGGCAGCGATAACTATACCGCTATTGCATTCATTCGATATAATACTATAAAAAGGCTTCACATCAACCCTTTCGTCCGCTCATTAGTCTATAATGGGAACTTTGAATAAAAGAAACTCATTCTTTCTTCAATAAATGCCTCCCACAATCTTGCAAACGCTGTAAAATTACCAGTTTTTAACTCCGTTTCTAACTGACTGATAAAACCAGTCAAATCATAATCTACCCATTTCCCTGTTCCCTTCAATATGGCAGAAAATATATATCCCCATGCAATCAGCTCGCTCAGTCTGCCATAGCATTCCCGTATAAATGCAGAAGGACATTTGCTGGAAATAAAGTCTAATAGAGCCTCCATACATAGAATACTGCTATTTTTGTCATGAAGGCCGCCAATTTTCTGTAATAAGCTTATCTTTTCATCCTCTGTAATCGATTCTAACGTAAAAACCGTTACATTGTATACAGTCAGGGAGAGAATCTGTATTGCCTCTCCATGCAGCAGTATATTCCCCTGGATATCAGGCTTATTGATAATCTCGGGCTCTATGGGCTCCAGACAGACCATCGTCCCAATTCCCGCACAGGTTTTCGTCACCCCCAGCGCATGCAGCAATTCCAGCGTCCGGCGCACTGTGATAACGGATACCTGATACTGCTCTGCCATTTGCGGAAGAGATGGCAGATAACTGCCAACTGGATAGTGTTCCCAGAGAATCTCACGGATTATTCTGGAGGCCAGGGTATACCGCACCTGGGGCCGACGGCGATATATAACCCAGGTAAAAGGAATCTGATCGACATTCCCAAACTGGCAGTCCTCAGATATTGACTCAACAAACTCCAGAACTTTCTGAAACATATGCATATAATAAGCATCTGTTTCCTGCTTCAGACAATTGGCCTTTTCCTCGACTAACAGATCATCCTGCACATAGTTAGCCTTCCTGCCATCTTTTGGGGGATAGAAATAACTAAGATAGCATAAACACTGCCAAAAAAGGCTAAGCATCAACCCGTTGTGAAACGTGTTTATAACTTCGCTATATAACTTTGTCGGCTCAGAAGCAGCCGTATCTGCTGGCTCCTGCTCTCCCTCTGTGCCGCCTTTCGTATTCTCTTTTATATTCTGCAGTCCCTTTTCCCAGATTGAAGTAAACATCAGATTGCCATTGTGATTCAAATCCAGAAGACCATTTTTACGCGGCACGAAAAACTTTGCCGCATTCTCCCTGAACACGCTTTCCGTCCCTTGGTAGATCACCCTTGCGGTCTTCCGTTTTTCTCTTCTTATATATCCATTCTTTTCCAGCTTATCCAAAGCAATCTGCACCGTATTACGTGCCAAACCAAACGTGGCACAAATCTGCGGCACCGAATTCAGCCGTTCGCCGTATCTATATACGCCAAAGAGAATACGAGATTCGTAGTATTCGTAAATCAGTTCATTCAGTTGATTATTTTTTTTCATTCTTACCCCCAATATGATATCGTCGATTTTATAGGTTCCGTCTAACCCTGCTCACAATGGGTATTGATTAGATTGTATCACTCTTTGGATAAACTTGCAATAGATATGCCCAATTATAAATTTGCATGTATACGCTCGATAATGCTGTCCTTTTGCGTCTGCCAATATAGGATTACCGGAACGCTCATGCAAAGGATGAATATTCCCGCAAATAGAAGGATATTGCTTCTCCAGGGTACGGAAAAGTCAATTCTGTAAATATTCATGCCCTCAAACACAGCATAGCCTAATAGCAGCCCCAGTATCGTAGATATGATGATTGACACCACCGCATATCCGCTTCCTTCCAGGACCAGCATCTTCCTGATCTGCTTCGAGGTCATTCCAATGCTTTCTAACGTGGCAAATTCCCTGGAACGGTTCTGCACGCTGGCGGCCATCATATTAAAGTAGTTAAGCGCGGCCAGCAGCGCCATGATGGCCGCAACGCTGTTTCCCAATACCTTCACCTGCGTCTCTGTTCTTTTCATCTCCGCATAACGTTCCAGTTTTGAATCATAAGTAATCTGCGTCTCACCTTCGAATACTTTTTTTACTTCTTTCTCCGTTTTCCCGGTAAATGGCTCGTCATAGGTTACCTGAATCAGCTCGCAGAATGGCTCTCCCATGAGGGTGTTCATATACTCCTGGCTAACCATCATGACCGGATTATAGCCTCCTGCAAAATATTCAGGTGAGTCCTGGGTAATTGCAGCAATCCGAACATTGTATTCCTGGCTTGGCAGAATTCCATCCGGGAGGGTGAATGCAACAGACTTTCCGATCACGTCTCCCATATCGATCTGCATGAAATCTTCTAAAATTGTGATCTTTCCTTTCCGGAATTCCTCTTCATCCAACGCGTTGCCCAGTTCCTTATTTATTCTTCTGAATTTTGCAGCGTCAATCCCAACAAGCCGTGTCGTAAACCGGCTGCCTTCCGGATCCTTTTGATAGGATTCCATCTCTTCCTTATAATTGCCTCCCGGCGTATATCTGGATTGATATAGTTCTTTGTAGAATTCTCCAAACACCTCCTTCTGATATGGAATAACTGCTTCTGTCGAAGTCACGCTTTCTACGCTTTTTACTCCGCTGATTTCACGGACAGCCCGAATCTTTTCCTCTGTCAGCAATGGCTTCTGATCCTCCAATGTAGTCTCATTCTTGAAACGTATGTCATATTGATAAGTGGCATTCAGAATGCTCCTGGCATCATTCTCTCTAACAATTATATTCATAATCAAAAAGACGGTCACCGCTACGATGAAAGAAGCGTAGATGACCACCGCCTGCTTCTTGTCACGGGTAATATTCCGGACAGCCATGGCACCTATCCCCGCGTCCCTTTCTCCTCCCCTTCTTCTCTTTCCTGATTTCGGAATATAGCGCATGGCCTCCACCGGCGAGCAATCTCCAGCAATCTTTGCAGGCTTCCTGCTGCCTGCCAGGTTCGTAAGGAACGCAAAGGCTGCAGCCAGTAGATAGATCCATGGCTTGATAATGGTAATTTCCACCGCATCCAAAGTAGGATTCACAATTTGCAGAATCTGCGGTATCACGCCTCTCGAAACGACCAGGCTAAGCAGCAGTCCCAGCGGAATCCCTATAGCGCAGTTCCATACGACTGCCTTTGTGATCATCCGCTTCATCTGTCCCGATGTCATGCCAATGGTTTTTAACTGTCCATAGTATTGAATATCCTTCGAGATTGATATATACAGCATATTATAGATAAAAAGATAGCCGCTAAATAGAATCATCGCCAGCATCCCCAGCAGGATAGCCGCTGTTTTCAGAAAGTTGGAAATCGTGTCATAGTCAGCAAGCAGAGACTGCATCCTTCCAAGGGAGATGGCATTCTGCAGATCCACAATGTCTTTCTTGGAATATATGGGACTTTTCAAGGTAATCAGCAGTTCTCCCTGGGTCAGATCCGTCTGGCTCGCCCCGGATCGGTCATAGAATTCCTGGGATACAAGCCCTCTGGATCTTCCGGAATAATCCCGGAACCAGCCGGATAGGATAAATTCTTCCTGCTCAGAATCCTGCGTTTCATTCTCATCTGCCAGCATGAAATATTCCAGCGTGATCGCCATTCCCGGCTTTGGATCTGCTATCCCCATGGCATGTAAGGCGTCGGACGACAGCATAATCTCATTCTTTTTCTTTGGATAGGTCCCTTCATAGGACTCAAGAGCAGGAATACACTGCTCCTTCCACGCTGTCTGATCCATCCAGTATAACTGAATCTTATCCAGATCTTTATCTGCATGCTTTTCCACAATTGCGCATTTGACGGTTACTCCCGCCGTCTTTACCTTATCCATGGCACGGATAATCTTAACCTGGGATGTTAAAGGCTCGGTCAGTTCAATGTCGTAATCCATCCCGTTCATGCGCATCTGGCGAAGGGATATGGTATTCCAGTAACTCATGCCGACAGCGAATACCACGCCGATCAAAAATGTGGTAAGTATGATGGCAAATACCGTGAGCACATTCCTCTTCTTATTTGCCTTATAGGTTGTGGCGGCAATCTGCGATATCACCTTTTTATTATTGATCTTCGTCATAAGCCTTGCCACCTCCACGGATCTTCCCATCTTCCATCCGGATGATTCTGCCCGCCATCTGGGCAATCTCATGATTGTGAGTAATCATTACCACCGTCTGCCCGAAACGTTCGCTGGAAGTCTTGATCAGTCCCAGCACATCCTGGCTGGTCCTGCTGTCCAGATTGCCGGTAGGCTCGTCCGCCAGAATGATGGCCGGCTTGGCTGCCAGAGCCCTCGCTAACGCCACCCTCTGCTGCTGGCCCCCGGAGAGCTGGGAGGGCATAGCCGACTTTTTGTCCTCCAGGCCCAGCATTTTAATAATCTCATTGACATGACTCTTCTGTGGACGGATGCCGTCCAGCTTGATGGGCAGGACGATATTCTCATATACATTCATCAGCGGAAGAAGGTTATAGTTCTGGAATACAAAGCCTATCTTCCTCCGGCGGAATATCGTAAGTTCATCTTTATCCATGGAAGATATATCTTTCTGTCCAATCATCACCTTCCCGCTGGTCGGCCAATCCAATCCTCCCAGCATATGAAGCAGCGTGGATTTGCCGCTTCCGGACTTACCCACGATCGCCAGGAATTCTCCTTGCCAAACCGAAAGACTGACGCCATCCAAAGCCTTTACTACATTTTCTCCCATCCGGTAGTACTTCTTTAAGTTCTCTGTAACCAATATGTCCATATTGTACCTCCATAGTTCTATATTCGCGCCATCCGGCGCCTGGAAATAATATAGCAAATGCTTCTTTCTCAAATCTTTCTCAAATGTGACAATTCTGACAGAAAAGGAATGTGCCGAAGCACATTCCTGCGGTGTCCCATCAAAAATTGGGAAGGTAGATGCAAAAGCAGGTCCCTTTGGCATACTCGGACCGGACCTCGATATACCCTCCCTGCCTGGTTATAATCTCTCTGGCCAGATATAGGCCGATTCCCATTCCCTGCTCCTTCTTCACATCCGGGGATCGGTAGAACCTTTCAAATACCAGCCCCTGTTCTTCTTCCCTTATCCCGATTCCCTCATCCTGAATCCTGATGCAGGTGAAGGCTTCGTTTGGAACGATCTCTATTCGTATTTCCGAACCTTCCGGCGAATACTTCAGCGCATTCTCCAGAATATTCCTCACCGCTTCCAGCGTCCACTCCATATCGAACTTACAGAAGATCCGCTCCCCTTTTGGCTTCCTGATCAGAATCCTCTTTTTCAGCGCCTCCACTTCTACTGCCTGGCAGGCCCTGTCGATCAGTTCTTCTGCCGAGGCTGTCTGCGGAGTGACAACAATCATATCCGTCTCCATATAGGATGATCTCACCAGTTCTTTCATGAAGAAATCCAGTTTCTGTGCCTGCCCCTGTATTTTATCTGCAAGCATCCGGGATTGTCCATCCAGATTCTTTTCCTGCAGCAGTCCGGTATATAGCATAATATTGGAAAGGGGCGTGCGGATCTGATGGGAGATATCGGAAATCAGGGATTTTATCCTGTCCCGGTCCTGGTATGCCCTTTCTTTGCCCATACTGGAACTTCTAAGTAGTTTGTCCAGCCGTTCTGTAATTGCCGAATCCAAGGATTCGTCATACGCAGATGCTCCTACTTCTCCATTAAGCGCATCATCCAGACGCTGCAGCAAAACTTCCATCTCTTTCTTCTTATTCCTGCAATCCCTTGCAAGCAAAAAAGCGACTGCACTCAACAGTAATATTATAGTTCCTGCGATTCCTGCCATATGTATCCCTTCCCATATACGGTTCTTATATATTCTGGCTTGGAGGGACTATCCTCCAGCTTGTCCCTCAGACGCCGGATTCCAACGGACAGGGCATTGTCTTCCACGTATTCCGTTCCCTCTGGCCAGACCCACTCCATCAGCCGCTCCCTGGTAAGTATCCTGCCTGCGTTAGTGACAAGAAGATACAGGATCCTCTGTTCCGTGCGGCTAAGTTCCACCGGGATATGATCCTTATAGAATTCCATAGTTTCAAAGCAGAAACGAAACGGCTCCTTTACATACTCCTGCTTTGAGCCGCCTGCACTGCGGCGAAGCAGCGCCCGGATCCTCGCCCTTAACACCATCAGGCTGAAGGGCTTCGTGATATAGTCATCCGCGCCGCACTCCAGGCCCTTTACAATATCCAGTTCCATATCCCTGGCGGTCAGAAGCAAGATAGGCACTTTGCTTCCCCGTCTGATCTCTCTGCAAAGTTCCAGCCCGCTTCCATCCGGAAGATTAATATCCAGAATCAGCAAATCGAACCGCTTTTCTCTTTGCATCTTCTTTGCTTCCATAACTGTTCCGCAAAGCGTGAAAGAAAGATCATCGCTTATCAGGGCCATCTCTATTCCCTCTGCCAGTTCCCGGTCATCTTCCAGCACTAAGATCTCCTGCATTCTTTTAACCTCCCTGTTCTATTTTGGCAATCTTCCTGGCATAATCCATTCGTTCCCGTTCTCCTGCCAGTTCGCCCAAATAAGGATATTCGGCGGCAGCGCTTTCAAATTGCTCCCGGAAACGCTTCGCTTCTGCTTCATCCTTCCCCGCCAGCAGTTCATAGGCATATTCCGTACGGAGTACAGGCAGTTTCTTTCTCATGTGTGCCATAAACTTTTCCTGCTTTTCGTCCAGCAGGGCTTCCAGCCGATCCTGCCGATTTTCCCCAACCAGCTCGCAGTATATCAGCTCGACGGTCAGCAGGCCGCGGTGCATCCCGGTTATGCCTGTCTCCATAGAAAGCAGTCTTTCTATCGTCTGCCCAGCCTCTTTGAATCTCATCTGATCGATCAGGCGGGCACAGGCAAGCACTGCTGTTACGGCAATCGTGCCATTCTTTAGGGCTTCTTGCTTCGGCATCTCAAACCATTCCCCGGGCATCTCTTTCATACGGATCCCTTCCGCCTGCTGCCGACTGATCTGCCCCTGAATATAGTAAGCATCCAGGGCTTCCTGATTCTTCCACAGACAGGCCGCATTATATCCATCATTATGAACCAAGCCGCCTGGGACTGGGATTCCATTGCTAAATGCCGATAATGCGCCAAATACTGCGATAATCGCTAGCCAGGCGGACAGGACAAGGTGCTCCTTAAGCCCCAATGCCCCCACTGCAAATACGGCTGCGGATACAAGGTTCAAGAGAACTCCCCCAAGATGATATAGCAGACAGGAACTGCGCCCATCTCTTATTTGCGGAGGGTACATCTGGCACTGTCCCATCGCTTCGAAAAGCGCTGTCCTTTGAAAGCGGATTTTCTCTCCCTCTTTGACCCACGTAAAGCCACCAATGTCAAAAGAGCGGAACTGGTATCCCGTCAGAAGTCCAAATATCAAGTGTCCCGCCTCATGAATCAATATTTGCAGGAAAAAGGCCACATACATCCCCACAAAAAGCAGAGCCATAAAAAGAAAGGAGACTCCCATTGACTCTCCCACTGACTCCAGCCGGTTCGATACACGAATAATTAAGGCGATGCAGCCCACGATGGCTGCCACCTCCACAAGCAGGCGTATCTGCGCCATCCCCCGCCCATGTTTTATCTTTCTGTCCATATCCCTTTCCTCCTCACAGCCGCTGCCATGCAAAGAAGCGCCCAACGCTTCCGAATCTTTCACCACATGCTATTAATATAGTTCATAATTCCAGCATACGCAAGAATTAAGATCTGGCCGGAATGGTGACATAAAATGTTGCGCCCCCACCCTTCGTATCCTTAAAGCCAACCGTGCCGCCCAGCATCTTTGCCAGTTCAGCGGCAATGCTAAGTCCCAGTCCAAAATGAGACTTAGCCGCATGGGACTTATCTGCGCAAAAGAACCTGTCAAAAATATAAGGCCTGTCCTCCTCTGCGATTCCCTGCCCATGATCTATGATATAAAACGTGATTTCCCTGCCAGCTGCCATACATTGTATTTGAATCAGAGTATTATTTATAGAGTGCTCGAGAGCATTCTCCATAAAAATATTCAGTATTTGAAAAATACGTTCCTTATCCGTATAAAGTTCCGGGTAACTTACATCTGACAAATCCATCTTCAAAGTAATGCGATTCTTCCTGCAGATGGATTCATACGCCTCATATAGCGTGATCAGCAACGTATCTACATCAACGGGCCCCTTATTCAGAGTCCAGGTTCCTGCGTCAGATGCGGCTAGAAGCAGCATATCCCTGACCAGTTTTGACATCCGCATGCATTCAGAATCTATCGTTTTTAATGCGCTGCCGGCCTGGGGATCAATCGTGCTCAAGTCACTGATCCTCTCTACATTTGCCATGATTACGGCAAGTGGTGATTTTAATTCATGGGATGCCGATGCTATAAATTCTTTCTGACTTTTCAATACATTTTCCGTTGGCTTAAAGGCTCTCTTTAACACAAGGCTTATCAGGCAGGCAATCCCCAGCAAAGACGCAAGCCAGACTCCAAGATAGAACGGCAGATGTTTTTTCATTATTTCCAGCGGGCTTTTCTGTCTGTAAATAAGAGATAGCTGATAGAAACTGCCTTCTTTGGAATCGATCGATGCAGGTATTCCCCAATACTTTTCATGGAATTCTCCTTGAACTTCATAGATGCCTCCCTGCTGTGTCGAACCGAGTCTTTCTTTATTTGGCGGCGTCTGCACAATCGTCTGCTTCTGCAGATCTACCAGCTGCTTGTCTGCATTGGCCAAAGAAGCGGCATGGCCCTGATATAATATCCGGCCGCTTTCGTCTTTTAATACGCCTGCGATCTCATACCTGTCCTCATATTCTTCCATAAGTTCTTCATAGTCCCGCGGATGCTCTTCCAGCTGATAGATAAGCAAGGTGGCCATTCTCTGGAAGAAACTGCTTTGGTTCCCTTTTTCCGTGCTGATATAATTGAAGCCTATGATCGCCATCACCATTGTAATGATCAGCATTGTAAAACTTACGGCAATCAGATTTAATTTTTTATATAATTTATCTAACATTTTTCTTCTCCAATTTATATCCGGCACCATAAACTGTTTTTATCTCACAGCTGCTTTTCAGTTCTTTTAATCTTTTCCGCAGGAATGAAATATAGTTATCAACATTTCCTAATTCTACCTCTGAGTCTGCACCCCATATCTTTAAAATCAACTGCTCTCTTGTGTATAGCGTTTCCGGCTTACGCATCAGCACATACAGTAATTCGGACTCTTTTGCCGTCAGTATTATTGTCCTGTCCGGACTTGATACCTTTCGGCTTGTCTTATCAAGTTCCAGATCCGCATAGTTTAAGATATCCGTTGTCTGTATCTTCGCCGGACGTCTTGTCAAAGCCCTTACCCTGGCAAGAAGCTCGCGGATATGGAACGGCTTGACCAGATAGTCATCCGCGCCTCCATCCAGCCCCTCAATCCGTTCATCGATTGCCGACATGCCTGTTGTGATAATGATCGGAATGCGGATTCCTTTTCTACGCATTGCCTTTATGATAGTCAGCCCGTCAATGATCGGCAGCATCCTGTCGACGATCGCCAGGTCATATCCATATTCGACATTTAGAGCATAGAGCATCGCGGTCTCCCCATCTGTACAGCAGTCCACCACATATCCGCTTTTTTCAAGTTCTGCTCGAATAGACGTGCACAGTTCTAAATCATCCTCTAAAAGAAGTATCTTCATGTCTCATCCTATCCTTTACTTCCTAATTATACTGGTATCAATAAGTATATCAGACAATCCTGTAAAAATCCTCTAAAAAGCCTTCTGAAATGCATCCGGTCATAGAGGATTTTTAGAGCGGATCCGCACTACAATTATGGCACAATCTCATCAAGAAAGGTGGAATGTAACATGAAACGTTCTCAACTAGCAAAAGGTCTATTCATCGCTCTGTGCGCAGTCATGCTCTCAGGATGCCAGACTTCCTCTCCGGGGAAAGACCGCCGGCCTGAAACGGACTCTGCCACTTCACAATCCCAGCAAAGTCCTGATACAGGCAGCGATATCGACAGCCTGGCAGCTTCTGCGCTTGCGCACGGAGATGTCGTGGAATTCACAGAAAACGGCTGTATTATTTCTCCCGTGCAGGACGATGGCGACACCTCTATAATCGCTGCTCCGGAGCATATGGATGAGACAGAAAAAATCACCATCCAGTACCAAGAGGGCTGCGAGGTTCAAATTGCTGTATCGGATGCCTCTACCGGAGAGACTGCTTTTCGTCCTGCATCCTTATCAGATATCAAAAAGCAGACCTCTATTCTTGTCTTTGGCGAGAAGCAGGATTCCGGGACTATTACAGCCACAAAGATAGTGATCTGGCAGACAGCTAACGCAACCGGAACAGGAAGTGGTGATTAGAATGACCTTTTATCAACTTGCAATTCGATATTTGATCCGTAAAAAGGGAAAATCCATTCTCCTGTTCTTTGTCCTCTTATTTGTAAGCAGTATGATATTAAGCGCGGCCATCATACTGCGCGCCTTCGAGGATTCTGAACAGACAATTCAGGCAAAGACAGGCTCAAAGGTCATTGTGGAAATAACAGATCAAGACCACCGGATTACAAAAGAAGAACTGAGGCAGATATCTTCCCTTGACGATGTCGCTTTTGTGAACCGTTCAGCCCACGCAAGCGTATTGCCTGACGGATTCGTCCCTATCACGAACAGTCTTTCCGGCAATGAGGACAATCAAAAAGCCGCGGTCATTTCTTACGACCGGCTGGAAAAAGACAGCGCTTTTTCGGAAGGCCAGTATCATCTGACGAAGGGGAAATACATTGGCCCGGATACGGTTAGCGGCGCGGTTGTCAACGCGCTTCTGGCGGATGCTAACGGCCTAGCGGTCGGAGATGCCATAGGATTCATAACCGAAGATGGGACTGGAGTTACCACAAAGATTGTTGGATTATTCCGATCGGGAAATGAGCAGAAGCAAACGTCTCAGACCGATTCCGTTCATCGCATTGAAAATCAGATATTTATTGACAATGCCACTTATGCCAAATTATTTGGCAGCCATGGGTACGACAAAGCGGCGGTCTATACGAGGCATCCCCAAAAACTTGCAAGCCTGCGGATCCGGCTAGAATCAATGCTGCAGGACAAGGCGGCAGTCACGGCTTCAGATCTCCTATATAAACAGTTGAAGGCACCCCTTGACCAGGCTGCCAGGGTAATCCGGCTGATGCTCATCCTTTCCACCGCCACGGGAATAATCGTCGTGTCCCTGCTGCTGTGCATGTGGATGAGATCCAGGCGGAAAGAAGCCGCAATCTATATAAGCATGGGAAGGAGCAAAGGCGGCATCTTCCTGCAGGCGCTTATAGAAGCATTCGCCGTATTGATTCTGGCGGCTGCCGGAGCCTGCGCTCTGGGCAGTTTTCTGGCGAAAGCCTTGCAGGCGCTATTCATCGGCAACGCTACGCCAGGCATTGCTTTGGAAACGGCTTTGCAAGCCAGTGATGTACTCTCCCTGCTCGGGCTGGGCGGCCTGATCATCTTGATCGCGGTTACTATCGCAGCATTTCCAATTCTGAGAGCCAATCCCAAAGATACATTGGCCAAAATGGAGGGATGAATCATGAATAGTATTCAAATGGCTTGGCGCTGTGTTCTGCGAAAGCCTGTAAAAAGCATATTGCTACTTCTTACTGTATTTATCATAAGCCTCTCGCTTACCGCTGGCATGGCCAGCAAGAACGCCAGCATCGCAACCTCGGACACCGCAAGGCAGGCTGTCGGCGCAGGCTTCTTGCTGGAAGAAAATGAGGCAAACCGTCATGCGCGGATCGAGGCATTATCAAGAAAAATCGGTGAGAATAAAGAAGGAAGCTTAGGAGGATATTACCAGAAAAAGACCATCATAAACGGAACCGAGAACTGGCAGTCCGGCACCGATAATTCTTTCGAAACATTATTGCTGGAAGATATCCGGAAAATTGCCGCCGTCCCTGGAATATCTGCTTACAACATTACAACGGGCACTATGGCGGTAAATCCTGTGAATTTTAAGCGGATTGAAGACGCTGACGTAGATCAGAATGCAGATATCCAGGGAGTAAGCCTGATCGGCAATCTCGATATGGCTATGGATTCCAATGTCTTGTCCGGCAATCTGTCGTTGATAGCAGGACGGATGATCACAGGCAGAGATTCCGATGTCTGCATCATCTCGGAAGAACTGGCCGCGAAAAACAGCCTGACGATTGGAGATAATCTTGCATTTAACGACTGTCATGACCGGGAAGGCTCGGCTATTTACCAGGCGGAAATTATAGGCATCTATCAGACACGGCAAAAAATGGCCCCCTATATGTCCGGGGATACCTATCGTTCTGAAAACGTTATTTTTACAGATTTAAGATTTCCTGAAAAAGCGGAAGGAAACAAAAATAATCCTCTGTTTGCAAAAGCATATTTTAAAGTGGCGGATGTAGATGAATACGCTTCCGTAAAGAAGGCCATAAAGCAAGTGGATATTAATTGGGAGCGCTATGATCTGATCGACAATCATGGAAACCTTGACACGATGTCATCTAATTTCCACGATCTGCAAAGCATAAGCAATGTTTTGATCTGGATCATCGCAGGCGCAAGCTTTGTAATCTTATGCCTGATCTTCGTCTTCTGGATGAAAAGCCGCGTGCAGGAGGCAGGCATACTGCTGGCTCTCGGCATGTCCAAAATCCGTATTCTCCGCCAGATGCTGCTGGAGGCCCTCATGATCTCCCTGCTCGCGCTTGTCCTTTCTTATACAGCCGCGCCTGTTCTGTCCTCTTTTATGGCTGACTATCTGGTGGAACAGCAGATAGAGCAGGCAAAGCAGCAGGATATGGCGGACGAAGGGAAGGTCGCAAAGCCTTATGAAGAGGCAGAACAGAAAGTTGTCGACGTACAAGTTGATATCACGTGGGAAATCATTCTCCTTGATGCCGTAGGGGTGACACTCCTGATTGCCATATCCATCACAACGGCAGGCATCATAATTCTGAGGAAGCATCCCAGAGACATATTAAGCCAGATGAGTTAGGAGGTTAAAAGATGATCTTAGAAGCCAGAAATCTAAGTTATGCGTATAAGTCGCAAAAGTCAAAACAAATATTGGAGCACGTATCCCTGATATTTGAGGAACGAAAATTTTATACGATCGTTGGAGAAAGCGGAGCAGGCAAGACAACTTTTTTGTCGCTTCTGGCCGGACTGGATACGCCCACCGAAGGCGATATCCTGTACAACGGAGAAAATATTCAAAAGCGGGGATTAAATTATCACAGGAAGCATCATGTTTCTCTGGTTTTCCAGAATTACAATCTGATCGACTATCTCACCGCAAAAGAAAACGTGATCCTGGGCGGGCGAAAGAACCCGGAAGAATTGCTGGAAAAAGTAAACATTCCAAAGGAGGACTGGAACCGCAGCGTCCTGCAATTATCCGGCGGCCAGCAGCAGCGCGTAGCCATAGCCAGGGCGCTGGCCAGCGAAGCCAAAGTCCTGCTGGCAGATGAGCCTACCGGCAACCTGGATGAAGGCACGGCAGAGGGAATCATCTATCTGCTAAAGCGTACCGCCCACGAAATTGGAAAATGCGTGATCGTTGTCACGCATAGCAGGCGGCTGGCAAAAGAGTCCGATCGAATTATCCAGTTAGAGAATGGGACAATTGGGGGCTAGGAGTTACTAAACTCCTGCCCCCTTCCTATAGTTAGGCCTGGAATCTGTCTATAGTTCCAGAAACTGCAAACTATAGATTCTCTTTTAATTCAAACTGACCAAATAAACGTTTCAGCACCAGCGCCTGGCTGGAAAGTTCTTCACTGGCGGCCGCCAATTCTTCAGATGTGGCTGAATTACTCTGTACCACGCCTGATATCTGATGCGCTTCTGATTTAATCTGTACAATGGAATTGCTCTGTTCTTTACAGGAAACAGCAATCTTGTCCACAGTTGATACCACCCGTCTTATACTTTCCACAACTTTTATTAAAGATTCTGCAGTCATGCTTGCGACCTTTTTCCCTTTTTCTACCGCCTGGACCGTCTCTTCTATTAATTCTGCCGTATCTTTCGACGCGGCAGCCACTTGATCTGCTAAGGAACGGACTTCTTTTGCAACGACAACAAAGCCCTGCCCGGCTCTGCCCGCCCTTGCGGCTTCAACTGAAGCGTTTAAAGCCAGTATATTCGTTTGGAATGCAATATCATTTATGGTTTTTATAATTTTGCCAATCTGGTCAGACCTGTCACTAATCTCCTCCATCGCTCCCATCATCTCCTGCATCTGCCTATTGCTCATAGACACCTGCACGCCTGCCTGATCCGTCTGTATCCGGGCACCATTGGCATTCTCTTCTGTCTCTTGTACATGGGATGCTATGCTGTTTATGGCAATTGCAAGCTCTTCCATCGAACTTGCCTGCTCAGCCGTGCCCATAGCGAGGCTCTGAGCTCCTGAAGATACTTGCTCGCTGCCTAAAGAGACCTGTTCTGACGACTGGCTTATCTGCCACAGAGTATTACTGAGATTCTTGCGCATCTCTCTCAACGAGATTAAAATTCGCTTATACCGGCCTTTATAATACTCCTCTTTCTTTGATCTGACAATAAAGCTTCCTTTGGACATAGATCTTAGAATATGGTCAATATCGTCAATGACAGCCTTCTGATAATCTATCAGTTCGCGAATGCTGCCGGATAGTCCTCCTAGTTCATCTTCCGACTTATAGGTAACGAATGCTGCATCCAATTCTCCCTTTGCCAGTTCCTGGGCAGCATGTTCTATTTCATCTACAGGTTTTCGGATACTGTTGGAGATACGTAGCCCAATCAGGGCTGCCAGTATCGCGCTGAATATAATAATTACAATTACTGCGATCACCGCCGATATCTGCGCCTGCTCGCCTTCCTGCACCATGACAAGCGCATTCTGTCCCGCTACATCCGCTATCTGCTGAAGCGTATCCGCCATTTGATCCAGCAAAGGTATGTAACTGTTTTTCATGACCCGGTAAGCTTCTTCCCCCTGACCAGATTCTATCAGTTCAAACACTTGGTCCCGATATACGACTGCCTGCTGCAAAAGTGTCTCCACTCTATCCACCAGCTGAATGTCTCCTTTAAAGGTTTTACGGATAACAGGAAATGCAGCACGCATATCTGCAAGGCTATCGCTGGCCTTTTCTATGTAATTCTTCCTCGTACTCTCATCGGAGTCTAGTATAGCATTTAGAATGTCTCCTCTTGCTGACTGCATTTCCCTTCTTGCAGACCATACATTGACGGTAACCGTATAATTGTTGTTATAAAAAGAGGATAGGTTATTGCCAATCTTATTCAGCATAATCAGCGCGATAATGCTTGCAATGAGGCACATGCCAATTATGATTCCGTATGACAATAGCATTCTGGATTTTATCTTCATGTTTCGTAACATTATATCCTCCTTTTATCTGACGACAAACTATGCTGCTTTTTTATTAGTTCCGATACGGTTCCATAGAGCAGGTTCACATCAATCGGCTTCGCGATATGTCCATTCATTCCAGATGCCAGCGCCTCTTCTTCATCTTCCCGAAAGGCATTAGCTGTCATAGCCAGGATCGGAATATTCAGTGCATCCGCATGATTACTGGATCGAATATGTCTTGTCGCTTCGTAGCCTCCCATAACAGGCATCTGGATGTCCATTAAAATAATATTATAATAGCCACTAGGAGAAGTCGTAAAACGCTCGACTGCTTCTTTTCCGTTTTCTGCACAATCTATCTTTGCACAAGTTTCTTTTAGCAGTTCTACTGCAATTTCCCGATTCAATTCATTATCTTCAGCCAGGAGAATACGCTTTCCTGATAATAGCGGTGTAGAACATATTGACTCTTCCTTCACATCTGAATCCGAAGAAATTACGGATGATAAAGCTTGATACAAAGATGATTCAAACAATGGCTTCGCAACAAATGCATTGACTCCTGCTTTTCTTGCCTCTCCCTTAATGTCGCTCCAATCATATGCAGAGATAATAATTATCAATGTATCCGTCCCCAGTTCTTCCCGAATACGCCTTGTCACTTCAATACCGTCCATATCCGGCATTTTCCAATCGATCAGGCATACATCATAATCGCAGTAAGCTTCATGAGCCTTTCGTACCATCTGTACGGCCTCGCTGCCATGCTGAACCCAGTCCGCGTCAATCCCCATCTTTTTTAGCAGCAGACTGGCGTGCGTGCATGTATTTACATCATCATCCACTACCAGTATTTTGAGATTTTCTAATTTATATTCTTTTGCCTCCATAGCATCCTCCGGAACTTCTAATGGCAATTCCACTGTAAATGTGCTTCCTTCGCCAAGTTTGCTTTTTACATGGATCGATCCTCCCAGCAAGCCGGTTAAATTCTTCGTGATAGCCATCCCCAGGCCAGTTCCGCTATGCTTTCTTGATAACGTGCCATCCTCTTGTTCAAACGGCGTGAAAATACGATGTAAAAATTCTTCGCTCATGCCAATACCCGTGTCTTCCACGATCAAAATTAGTTTCGTGCGTCTGTTTTTCACAGGAGTCTGCCTAGCAGTCAGGCATATGGTTCCGCCGGCAGGCGTAAACTTAATCGCATTTGATAGTAGATTGAGCAGAATCTGATTGATGCGAAGAGAATCTCCAATCACGGTCTCCGATACAACATCCGTCATTTTACATTCAAACACGGTACCTTTGGCAGATGTCTGCGAATATATAGCAGGGATGATTGCCTCAAACATCTGTGGAAGTCGAAACGGTTCGTAATTAACAGATATTTTTCCTTCCTCAATTTTTGACATATCGAGTACATCATTTATCAATGAAAGTAAATGTTTGGAGGAAAATTCTATTTTTGACAGGCAGTCCTTTATTCGGATTTTATCATCCAGATTTGCCCCCGCTATCGTAGTCATGCCCACTATAACATTCATAGGCGTCCGAATTTCATGCGACATGCGCGAAAGAAAATCCTTCTTAGCATTGCCGGCCTGTTGCGCAAGATAAAGAGCATCCTGTAGATCATGTTCCCTGCGGGATAACTCCTCAATACTTTTCCGTTCTTGTTTATTTGACAGAATCGTTAAGCCAATTACTGAAAAAGCAAGAATCAAAGAAAAGACCATTGACGTAATCCCTGATTTCTGAACCTGTTCATTCAGGCTGCATATCTTGCCATCCGCAAAATCAATGATCGTCGTCAGGGAATCGCTTACCCGGTCATACCAGGGATAAACCTTGTTATCCATATATTCCTGTATCTCATACGCTGAGTGGTTATCTGCATAATTGCAGGCTTTTGTCTGGGCTTCGATCAAGCCATCCATAGCAGCGCGCAGGTCATCCACATTTTCAACTGGGCCCAGATACCGTTCGTCAATAATCTCTATATCTGCATTTTGCATATCATAACGTTCCTGAAAAAAGGAGTCTTTATCCTCCTTAGAATCAAAAGCATGCGTTATAAGTATACTGGAAAAACTTTTCATATCCCATAGACGCGATCGCATACCACGCGCGCTATTGGACACTGTATATGGATGCTCATACATGCTCTGGGCATTTCTATTCATTACATAAGTAATAAAAATACTGACGGCGGAAAGCAAAAAAGCTACGATACATATAATGGCTGCTATTTTCGATATCTTATGTTTAGATTTTCTTTCTTCGTTCATCGCGTTGCCTCTGTACCTTCTTTCATTTTTAAATTTTTATCCGCTTCTGTCTGCAGGACATGCATGCCAAGCCTGCCATTAGAACGTATGTATGTGCATATTAGAACCAAAATTATGCTCATGTTAGTCACAATTTTATTTATATATTATAGCACACCCATCTATAAAATCAACAAAAAGATCCCAATCTCCCAATTATGAAATCTTCTTCTATTTTCCAAGGACTATTTATGATAAACTAATGGCAAGTGTTAGAAAACAGGTCGCTCAGACTGTTCCGGCGCAATGATGATTAAAACCATCACATAAAAGTTATGGGAGGCTGATGTATTGGAAAAGAATATCGGGCTTAATGAATTAATTTACGATTATTATGAGTCGCGTATATTATTCGGACATTATAAATACGGAGATCCCCTTCCATCAATTTCGCAGATTTGCGATATCTTCCAAGTTGGACGTAATACGGTTCGTGCTGCGTTTAGCCGTTTAAATGAAAAAGGATATATCCTATCAGAAGAACGAAAAGCATCCATCGTTGTATATCAGGGAACTCCAGAAGATTTTGAGAAAAACCAGGCAAGTTATTTTGTGCCGCGGGAGGATGGAATCCGAGACTTTTCTCTTGCCGCTAAACTATTGTTTTTGCCTGTTTGGGAGAAAGAACTAAAAAATTCATCCAAATTGAATCAGATAATTCCCTATCGAAAGAAATACGAAAAATTTATGGATGAGGCACCCTCTATGGTCAAATTCTGTGTTGAAAACATTTTCCCAATGAATAATGGCCTGCTATCAAACCTTTACTGGGAGTGCCTGAGATACGTAAATTTTTTACACTCTGATTGGAAGGCCGAGGATCTTGCTCAAGCGTTAGGAACCCCTATGCCTAGCAGTTTGACGTTAAGCCAGATTCTTCAATTAGAGGAGAACTACTATTCCATCAAAAGACAGGAACTAATGGAATTTATTAATGTGACCCGCGAGAAGTATCATTTGGAGTCTATCAAGCCCATTCCTTTTAAATGGAATATTTACCGGCAGCGCCCCCAAGTCCGATATTCTCTGGCGGCAAAAATTATCGGTGAAATCTTCTGGGGCAGATATCCCATTGGCTCATTTCTGCCACCACTTACAGATATGGCGGAACAATATGGCGTGTCGCTGATAACCGTAAGACGTACGCTGTCAGTGCTTAACTCTTTAGGCGTGACTACTTCTTATCGGGGGAGCGGGACAAAAGTCTGCATGGAATCCAAACCAATTGACTTATCTACATCTGACATTCATGAAGATTTAAGACTCCATCGGGAAAGTCTGCAATTCTTGGCTTTGACTATTCGAGGTGTTCTGCTCTTTACGCTGGAAGCAACGCCAATTGAACGATATCAGAAATTAGCGCAGGATCTGTCCGAAGTTCGTGAAAAAAAGCAAGGCTTTCTTTGCTTTGGCATAATCTTGGACTTTATCTGCGAAGAGTGCCCATCTGCAATGGTACGGGAATGCTATTCAAAATTAGAAGACTTTATTGTCTGGGGATGTATTATGGTATTGCCGCTGCTGAAATCAGAACGATTTACTACTATGCACGATAAAGGCATACAGCAAATGGAGATTCATCTAAGCAGCCATGATATTGAAGCATTTGCCAACGACTGCCAGGCGCTAATGGAAGCACATTTAAAAAACAGCAGCAGCAATATTGAAACCTTCGCAGATGACTGGGATGCGTTTATTCTTGCCGCCAAAGAACCCGAGGTGACAAAGAATGAATCCAGCACATAGACTTAGCGGGGAGTCCTGAACTATAAGGACTCTCCTTTTTTCTATCCTTCTATTACGCTAATACCAAAAAACATTTCTTCATCTCTTTTTATGTACTCGCATATTAATGTCTGACAAAATATATCGTTTCCCAGTAAAAATAGTTAAAATATTAATAATATCGTTAAGATTCAAACTATTATTTAAACTTATTATATTTGGTGCTATGATAAAATTATATTATAGAAAGGAGACATAGCATATGAAGATAAAAGCAGCAGTTGTGCGGGAGAAGGGGAAGCCTTTCCAATTTGAAGAGTTAGACCTGCAGGATCCACGTGCAGGGGAGGTGATGGTAAAGATAGCGGCCAGCGGCGTTTGCCATACGGACGAAGTTGCACAGCAGCAGATGATCCCCGTACCTCTTCCGGCCGTATTAGGACATGAGGGATGCGGAATTGTTGAGAAGGTTGGCGAAGGAGTGACGGAATTCCAGAAGGGGGATCATGTGTTATTTTCTTTCGGATACTGTGGTCACTGTAATAGCTGCCTGGCAGGCAGGCCGTATGCATGTGAGAATTTTAATGCCATTAATTTCGGAGGCGTTATGAGTGACGGTACGAAGCGGCTTTCGAAAGATGGGCAGGAGATCTCTTCCTTCTTCGGGCAGTCTTCCTTCGCGACCTATTCCGTTGTTCACAAAAACAGCATTATTAAAGTAGATAAAGATCTGGATCTGGATATACTGGGGCCTCTGGGGTGCGGAATCCAGACAGGCGCAGGCGCTGTCTTAAACCGGCTGAAACCAACAGCAGGCTCAAGCCTGGTCGTATTCGGCTGTGGTACCGTGGGCATGAGCGCCATTATGGCAGCCCATCTGTGCCCCTGCAAAAATATTATTGCAGTAGGGGGGAATGAGAAGAGCCTTGCCCTGGCGAAAGAACTGGGAGCCACCCACACCATCAACCGGAAAAAGTGCGACTGTATCGTAAGTGAAATCAAGAAGATAACGGGAGGCGGTGCAGACTATGCGATCGACACAAGCGGCGTGCCTGATTTTGTAAAAAAAGCATTAGCCTGCGTGAAATTCCTGGGAACAGCCGTAGTGCTGGGAGTTACTGGAGAACTGACCATACAAGTCCAGGAAGAACTTATGGGAGAAGGAAAGTCTCTTATAGGCATCGTAGAGGGAGACTCTAACCCGAAATTATTTATTCCACAATTAATTTCATACTATAAAGAGGGAAAATTTCCTTTTGATCGATTGATCCGCGTATTTGAATTTGACGAAATCAATGAGGCTTTTGAGGCATCTCACAGCGGGAACGCAATCAAAGCCTTGTTAAAGATGAGATAAAGGAGGTGCCAGGGATGGAGTATCAACTATACATCAATGGAGAATGGAAGAATACCGTAACCGGATATATTTCTCAGGATAAGAATCCGGCGGATGATTCCATATTCGCCCAGGTTCATTTTGCAGGCAGGGAAGAGGTCGACGAGGCTATTGCCTCTGCTCAAAAGGCATGGAAGCCGTGGGCTGATACGGCGGCTGATGAAAAGGAACGGATTCTCCTTAAAGCGGCAGACTGGATGCAGGAGCACATAGATGAAGTGGCAGACGTGCTGATGGGAGAAAGCGGCTCCGCTTTTGGCAAAGCGTATTTTGAAGCAGGATTTGCAGTGGATATCCTTCGGGCAGCAGCGGGCGAATGCCGGCGGGTATTCGGCGAAGTACAGCAGCAGGCGCCAGGAGAGATCTCCATGATCCGCAGACTCCCTCTGGGGGTCGTCGCGGGCATCGCGCCATTTAATTTCCCATTGCTTCTGGCCCTTAAAAAGGTTGCCTTTGCCTTGGCGGCTGGCAACACTTTTGTACTTAAGCCCGCAAGTGCTACGCCGGTCTCCGGCGTCATGATCGCCAAGGCGCTGGACGCGGCAGGCCTTCCAAAAGGCGTGTTTAATCTGGTTCCTGGTTCTGGCGAGGCGGTTGGAAAAATGCTGGTTGAGGATGAAAGAATACGCATGGTTGCCTTTACCGGCTCTACTGCTGTTGGCAAAGGAATTGCGGCAAAGGCGTCACAGCGTCTTAAGAAATACACTCTGGAGATGGGCGGCAAAAATCCACTGATCCTTCTTAAAGATTTTGATGTGGAGCAGGCAGTTAAGATTGCAGGCTTTGGAGCATTTTTCCATCAGGGACAAATATGTATGTGTACTTCCAGGATGATTGTAGAAGAACCAGTATATGATCAGTTCTGTGAAAAATTCACCGCCTATGCAAAGACTATGAAGGTTGGAGACCCGCACCAGCAGGATACGATCATCGGGCCTCTTATCAAGCAGGAGCAATGCCAGATAATTGACAGCCAGATAAAGGACGCTGTCTCTAAAGGGGCGGTGCTGCTGACGGGCGGAACCCATGAAGGGAACTATTTTCAGCCTACCGTACTATCAAATGTAACACCGGATATGAGAATTTTTTATGAGGAAAGTTTTGGGCCGGTGACTTCTATCATTAAGGCTAAGGATGAAAGAGATGCTGTACGGCTTTGCAATGACAATGAGTATGGGCTTTCTTCCTCCCTGCTGACCAACGATTTGTCTAAAGCCATGGCCTTGTCGCTTGATATGGAGGCTGGCATGGTCCATATTAATAACGCGACCGTATCGGATAACTCTACCGTGGCTTTTGGAGGCGTCAAGAACAGCGGCGTGGGACGGGAAGGCGGCTCTTATTCTATTGATGAATTTACCGAATTAAAATGGAGCACGATCCAGTATACGCCAGCGCAGTTTCCATTCTGATAGTCCGCGTAAAAAATGCCGGGGATATGAAGTTACATTCATACCCCGGCATTTTTATTCCTTTGTACATTTACATACTCTCTTGAAAGATTTCCAGTATCTCATCCTTCTTCAGTACTTTATAGCCGCCTTCCATTATCAAGGTTGATGATACAAGGCCGTCCAGCATCTCTTCCGTCACGCCCAGTTCCCGGATGTTCATTGCTACGCCGATTTCCTTCATCCAGGCCTCCATAGCCGCCAGCCCTTCTTCTGCTATTTCTTCCTCGCTCTTGCCTTTGGGATCCACATTCCACACATTTTCCGCAAACCGTTTGAATTTCGCCAGTCCGTAAGGCATGATATGCCGGTAATAGGGAAGCGATACCGCTGAAAGCGTCATGCCGTGGGTGGCATCCGTATGGGCTCCCACTGCCTGGCCAAGCATATGCACCATCCAGTCCGTCTCTTTTCCCATTGCCACCAGCGTATTCAACGCCCAAGTCGCAGTCCACATAATGTTGCTTCTTGCCTCATAGTTTTCAGGATCGCAAACCGCGATTTTTGAACTATGAATCAGGGATCTCATTAATCCCTCCATAATATAGTCGGATGTATTGTCATCCTTCCCGGAAAAATACTGTTCTGTAATATGGTTCAGAATGTCATAGAAGCCTGCTGCCATCTGATACTTTGGCAAGGAATAGGTAAAGGTCGGATTTAATATTGCAAATTTGGGGAATACTCTGTCCCCAAAAACATGACCGATCTTCAACTTGCTTTTAGGGTTGGTGATAACCGCGCCGCCATTCATCTCCGACCCGGTTCCCACCATTGTCAGCACGCATCCTACGGGAATGATCTTCGTATCTGCATCTACATCTTCAAATTTCAAATAATATTTTTCCCACGGATCTTCCTTGCAATGGGCTGAAATAGACACTGCCTTGGCGTAATCGCAGCAGGAGCCGCCTCCTACTGCCAGAATCAGATCCACATTCGCCTCTTTTGCAAGTTTTGCTCCTTCGTATAGTTTCTCCACCGTAGGGTTCGGCATGACACCGCCATCCTCTACAATCACCTTGCCATTCGCCTTTAAGATATCCACAACCTTATCATAGATTCCATTTTTCTTGATAGAGCCGCCTCCGTATACAAGCTGCACAGTTTTTCCGTATCTGGGCAATTCCTCATTGAGATAATTCAAAGAATCCTCCCCAAAATAGAGTTTCGTTGGATTTGAAAACACAAAATTTCCTAACATATTTAATTCTCCTTTTCCTGATACACATCTTCTATATATTTCTTCCTAATTCAAACGCTTTTCTCAGCGACGCATGACCTTCTGCTTCTCCCGCCGCATCAACTCCTCCTGCAAATACAGTTCCAGAAAGGTGGGCTTTCTCAAAGCAGTCAATCCATCCTTGCAGACCATTTATTGCGCCGTCTGCGGCCGTTTCTTCGTTCTCTGCGGCTGCTGTCAGCAGATAAATATCCTGGAATGCGTACTTGGATGAAAACAGGGAATTGGCTCTGTCAAGCAATGTTTTCATCTGCCCACTCATTTCGTAGTAATAAATCGGCGTGGCAAATGCAATCACGTCTGCAGTACGCATTTTCTCCGCGATAGCAATCGCATCATCCTGGATGACACAGCACCCTGTTTTCTGGCACGTCAGACACCCTTTGCAGAATCCAACTCTTTTATCTCTCAGGCTGATTTTTTCTGCCTGATGTCCTGCTTCCTTCGCACCACGCATGAATTCATCTGCCAGCATTTCAGAATTGCTCCCTTTTCTTAAACTTGTAGAAATAATCAAAATGTTTTTACTCATGGCTCTTCCTCCGTACGACTCAATTTATAAACTGGTTAAAACTGGATTTATTAGGTAGTCATATACCCTTTTTACCTCGCTGATCTTTCTGGTATCCAGCATAGACGGGCAATCTTTGTCAAGTTCGCTGATTTTATCCAGATCCTCCGTGTCCAATTCAAAATCCCAGATATCCAGGTTCTCTGCCATACGCTCCTTATGAACAGATTTCGGAATGACGATCACGCCCTGCTGCACATTCCAGCGCAGAATCACCTGTGCCGGCGTCTTACTGTGCCTGGCTGCAATCTCCATCAAAACCGGCTCCGTAAACATCCCTTTTAATCCTTCCGCAAAAGGCGCCCATGCCTGGGGCTGCACTCCAAGTTCTTTCATGATCTGCAGATCTTCCGAGCGCTGGTAATGGGGATGGCGCTCTATCTGATTCACCTGGGGAATAACTTGCGCATTATAGCATAGGTCCAGCAAACGATCCGGCATAAAATTACAGACACCGATGGCTCTGATTCTTCCTGCCTTATATAATTCTTCCATGGCTCTCCAGGAACCGTAGTAATCGCCAAAGGGCATATGGATCAGATATAAATCCAGATAATCCAGTCCCAGCTTCTGAAGGGACTCCTCAAAAGCCTGCATGGTCTTGTCATATCCCATCTGCTGGATATAAGCCTTTGTTGTGATAAAAAGTTCCCCCCGTGGAACCTCAGATTTCTGGATTGCCCTTCCTACCGCTTCCTCGTTCTGGTAGGAACTCGCCGTATCAATCAGGCGATATCCCGTTTCAATGGCATCTAATACCGTCTGCTCACAGACATCAGGATCTGTCACCTGAAATACGCCAAAGCCCTCCATAGGCATTTCGATTCCATTGCTCAATTTCACATTACTTGCCAAAAATCATTTCTCCTTTCGTTTTGCTTCTTCCTTGATCTATTGCCTGTCTTTCCATCTTCATCTTTAATGCAATCGCCGCGAGCCCTATTACAATAAAAGTAAATGTTCCATACAGGGAATATCTTGTACCCATTGCCGTTATAAACAATCCACAGATAAATGTTCCAAAGGTGGTTCCCAGATTTGCTGAGGTAAGGTATAAGCCATTGGAAAACTCAGGCGCCTGGGGCCCGGCCTCTGTGATCAGATACTGATTTACATTGGAGTTGATTCCTGCCAATGCCCCAATCACAATACAAAAGACTGCCGTACCTATGGCCAGCCTGCCTGTCAGGAACAGCCCTGCATATGCCGCAAACAATGCAAACGGCAGAACAAATGTAGACTTTTTCGCATCAACCGTCAGAACCTTGCCTGCGATCATATTCCCCACAATATTTGCCAAACCATAGAACAACAAAAACAGGCTGATGGATTCCGCATTGATGTCGGTAATAGTTCCCATAAAATCGGATATATAGCTGTAAAAGCCAAAGATGGCGCCATTCAGGAAAATGACAATGATGATGGACAAAACCATAGATGGATTTTTTAATACGCCAATCTGCTTTCCATAGGAGATGATTTCTGTGGCCGGCATGGACGGAATAAAGAAGACCGTCAAGGCAAATACCACAATGTTAATCGCTGCAAAAAACAGCATTGCAACCGTAAAAGAAGTCCGGACGGCGATCAGGCTGGTAACCGGAACCCCCAGTACCATTCCCGCGGAAACTCCAATAAATACTTTCGCTACAGCCCTGGCCGATTCCTCCGGCTTTACCGCTTTTCCAGCCTCGGTCAGGGCCATGGATACATAGGCAGGATGGAAAGCCGCCGGGATCACCCTTGCGATGAGCAGTATGATAAAATTCGGAGCAAATGCCGATATGATATTGCTGATCATAAAAATGCCGCCCGCTACCAGCATTAATGCCTTTCGATTCATCTTGGAACAAAGCAGCGGCATCGTCGGTCCGGCAGCTGCCACCACCAGCGCAAAACCACTGACCAGCCACCCCGCGGTGGCAATGCTTACGTTATATTGTTCTGCGATCATGGGAAGAATTCCTACAATTCCCATTTCCGTATTCAGAATCCCGAAAACCCCAAGCGTTAAGATCAGGATCATCCTGCTGCTGTACTTGTTCATTTCCCATTAATCCTCCTATTCCTCATAAATTGAAATCGTAATGGAACCATTCAGTTTATCAATATCCTCTTTACCGGAAAGAATCGTTCCAAGTTCATACAGGCTGCCATTGGGGTCACAGGGAGCATAGAACATCACTACGTCTCCCCACGGTTCATAGTAGGACAGGGAACCGGCCTCGCCGCCGCTTAATGGGGCACCTGATGTATCTAGCTTTTGCGGAGGATAGAAAGTCATCTCATTATTACTGAAAGGCTCCACCTCCATGGTCAGCGGCAGTTGAGCATACAACTCTTTGGCTGCCTGGCTGTTATTCAGTTCATAAATCAGTTCATGATCCGCTGATTTTACAGATATATTCATAGTTTCGTTCTCCTCTCTGTCTACTGGTCCGCTCTCATTCTGTTCCGGCTGTGCCGTACTGCTTTCCTCGGAAGCATCAGAAGGGGTTTGGACGCTGCTTGAATTTCCGCATCCGGTCATGCCCAGCAGGAGGAATATAGCAGAGATGAAAATTACGATTCTTCTCATATTCCATCCTCTTGTTTATTTCAGGTTTTCCTTTAAAAATCCTTCAATCTTATCAAAGGGTATCCTATCTGTTCTGTCATACAGGTCAATATGTTCTGCATCCTCCACGACATAAAGTTCTTTGGGCTCTGCGGCTCTTTCATAGACCTGCTCGCTAAAGAAACGGGAAGCAGCCCTGTCGCCGATAATCAGAAGAATCGGGCGTGGGGAGATTTCATCTATATGGTCAAGGAGTGGGTAATTGATAAATGACAGATCGCTTGTTGTGGTAAAACCGGCTCTTGCATTTGGATGGTGTCCTCTTTTAACGCCATAGAAACGATAAAACTCATCTGAAACAAGATCAAGTCCTTCCGGCACCTTTTCCACAGGCTCCTCCGGATAAGATGGAATCCATTCAGGATAGCCATTTTCAGCATCCACCCAGCGCTGTTCACTGAGCCTCTCCTTGGTTTTTTGCAGACTTTCCTTATCGGCTCCCAGACGGGAGGCTGCACTTATGTCATACATGCTTGCCGTAACCACCGCTTTAATTCTTGTATCGACCTGGGCTGCTGACAAGGAAAAGCCACCGCTGCCGCAGATTCCAATGGCTGCAATTTTTTCCCTGTCAACATAGGGCAGAAGCCCTAAATAGTCCACACCTGCACTGACATTCTCACTGAACAAGTCTGGAGAGGAAACATGGCGGGGTTCCCCCGCAGATTCTCCCATATAGCAGGGATCAAAAGTCAGCACAATAAATCCTCTTTGTGCCAGTTCGTTTGCATAGACGCAAGGCCCCTGTTCCTTGACGCCGCCATATGGCGCCCCTACTATGACTGCCATATGTTTCTGTTTCTGATCCATAGCCTTTGCCGTATATAGATCGCCCGCCAAGGCTATACCGTATCGGTTGTAGTAACGGACATGCTCTCTTTTTACATTTTCATTTAATCTACAGATATAGTTGCTCATGGTTCTCCTCCTTCTTTTGTTCCACAGAACGAATCATAAAATCTATCGTGTCAACTTTTTTCTGTGCGGCATGAAGATCATCCATCAATTTTCTGCGCTGCTGCTTCAAAAGACCCAGCATATCGGATATCTGGCTTGCCTCTTCATAATACATATACCTTGCCGCTGCTTTTTCCTGAAATCCACAGTCCTTGAGACTGCTTTTCAAATATTCATTTTCGGATTTCAAACCGGAACCCTCCTTTCAAGTTCAACCTAATTGTATATTTGGCAACAGATAATTACAAACAGTTATTAATAATAATTTATCATCGTTGACAGGAATGATAAAAAGTATATAATGGTAACAAGGGAATCTACAGGAAGAAATTTGAAAACGGAAGGATACAATGCGATGATTGAGACGAGACTTTTACGATATTTTCTTGCCATAGCAAGAGAACAGAATATAACCAAAGCGGCAGAAACACTATTTGTAACGCAATCCACTTTGTCAAAGCAGATGATGGACTTAGAAAAGCAGCTTGGCAAGCAGCTCTTTATCAGAGGAAAACGAAAAATCACTCTAACCGAGGAGGGGACCTTCCTGCGCAACCGCGCGCAGGAGATTCTGGAACTGCTCGACAATACCGAGTCTGCCCTTCATACAGATGCGGAAGTCTTGAGCGGAGACATTTCCATCGGCTGCGGGGAAACGATCGTTATGGATTGGATTACCGGATTCCTTACAGAATTTCATGAACGATACCCCGATGTCCGGTTTCACACGCACAGCGGTGATGCTGATACGGTATTAGAACGGCTGGATAAGGGGCTTGTAGATATGGGACTCCTGCTGGGGCCGTTACGGCAGGAAAAATATGATTACCTAAATATTCATCAGCAGGATACGTTTGGTCTATTGATTCCGAAAGATTGCGAACTGGCCAAACAGAATTCCGTAAATATCGGCCAGTTGAAATCCTTGCCCCTGATTCTGTCAGAGCAGACATTTTCCGGTCATCAGGAATTAGAATGGTTCGGATTAGATTACTCTTCCCTGAATGTTATCGCAACCTATAATCTGATTTACAATGCTACATTCATGGTGGAGCATGGCATCGGCTATGCACTCTGCCTTGACCGACTAGTCAATACGGAAGGGCGGAACCTGGCCTTCCGCCCTATAACCCCTGAACTATCTGTAGATTTATACATTGTAACGAAAAAATACCAGACTTTTTCGCCTGCGGTAAAAGCCTTTCTAGATCTGATCAGGAAGAATTGCTGACCTTCAATCACATGCCTATCATGGAAGAGAAATCTCTCATCATATCAGAGATTTTGATCTGCTGTGGACATACCTGCTCGCAGCTGTGGCAGCCCACACAGTTTGCCGGGCGTTCTTTCTCCGGCATGCTGCCCACTGCCATCGGCGCCAGAAATCCGCCGCCTGTAATCTTATGCTCGTTATAAAGAGCAATCAATTCAGGAATCGGCAGTTTTTGCGGACAATGGCTGGTACAGTAATGGCAGGATGTACAGGGCAGCCCGCCTTTTCTTGTCTCTTCATCCGCCAGTTCCGTCAGACGGTCAAATTCTTCCTTGGAAAGCGGCTTATCCTCCTGCCAGATGGCAATATTCTCTTTCAGCTGTTCCATATCAGACATTCCGGACAATACCATGGTAACGCCGGGGATTGTCTGCAGGAATCGAAACGCCCATGCGGGAACCGTTTCTTCCGGGCGCATTGTGCTTAGTTCCTTCGTCATATGCTCATCTGCCTTTGCCAGTTTTCCGCCTCGCAGAGGCTCCATCACCCATATTGGCACGCCGGATTTTTGAAGAAGTTTTCCCTTGGATAAGCGCTAAGACACTGCCCTGCTGCAAGTTCAGAATTGCCGTTATGATAGCCCCATGCAGTATCAAAGTAATTAATTCCATTCTGGTAGGCATAATCGATGATTTCAGCAGTACGGGCCATATCGATGCTGGCATCATCTCCTTCAACGACCGGCAGGCGCATCATGCCAAGACCAAGCCCTGATAGTTTTTTCTCTCTAAACTCTCTATAAATCATTGGATTTCCTCCTCCTCATTTAATCTGTATTCATTATAACAGATTACCGCAGTTTTCCATATTCCTCATCCGATACCGCTTCACACCATTCATTACTTGTATTATCTCCCGGCACTTCCACCGCCAGATGTGAAAACCAGCTGTCTGGCGCTGCGCCATGCCAGTGCTTTACGCCCACCGGGATATTGACTACATCTCCTGGATGAAGTTCCCGTGCCTCTTTTCCTTCTTCCTGGTAATATCCTCGTCCTGCCACGCAGACCAAGATCTGTCCGCCGCCTTTGTCCCCATGGTGGATATGCCAGTTATTCCGACAGCCCGGCTCAAAGGTGACGTTAAAGATCCCCGCCTGATCTGTCGAGACTGGCGCCAGATAACTCTGTCCAACAAAATACTGTGCAAAACCATCATTGGGCTGACCGATCGGGAAAACCATGGAATCTTCATGGGCCTTTCTTGCATGATCAGCCTCATCGCCGTCACGTTCTTCCGTCCACACCTCTTTTGCCATATAAAATGCTGCCCATGCTTTCGGCCATCCTGCATAGAATGCCGCATGCGTCAGAATCTCTGCAATTTCTGCTTTTGTGATTCCATTCTTTTTCGCTGTAGTCAAATGATATTTGAATGAGGAATCCACTAATCCTTGTGCCATCAATGCCACAACCGTCACCAAAGAACGGTCGCGAAGGGATAATTTATCCTCCCTGCTCCATACTTCTCCAAATAGCACATCATCATTTAATTGCGCGAATTTTGGGGCGAATTCCCCAAGCGCATTTCTCCCTGCCGTCTGTTTTACTGCCATTTTCTTACACCCTCCTTGTTCTCCGCTATTGCCTGCATCAAATCCATCCTTCAATCTCTTTACGCGCGAGACTCGCCTTTGCACCCTGGATGGCCAGGCCAGGCTTTATATCCGCTCCCCTGCAAAGTCGCCGGATATCCACTTCGCTTCGTCCCATGCCGCTGCCCTCATGGGTGCAGAAAGGACGGATCGTTTTCCCCGTCCAGTCAAAATGTTCCAGAAAGGTAAATACCGCCATAGGCATTGTCCCCCAATAATTTGATGCTTAAAATGTAGCCTATCCCTCTTATGCCTTGAATTTACTGGCTTTAACAGAAAACACAATTGTGTACTGTGTGTTATTTACTTGGCTTTCAGACTAAAAGGAGCCCGACAATTAAATCGGGCTTACTATAACTTTCAACTTTTATGAGGTTAAATATTCATCAACAATATGATAAATAAAGTCTAATACTTCATAAAGGTAATCGAAACTTTCTTTGAGAACTACATAATCAATGGAATGTGAACACGTAAAAAACAATTCCCCATCTGTTGATATTAAATATCGCCAAACCTCCGCATTATGATCAATCTGTTTATTACTTGAATCAATCTCCGGTACCTTTTGATCAGATTCTTGTAACTCTTTTAATAACAAACGTACTTTTTCTAAAGATATTCCTTCTAAAGAATATTTTATAAAATTAGTTTTATATGCTTTTACCTGTCCCCAAAAAAATTCCGAATTTATCATATCATCTATAATTTCTTTTTTTATAATATTCCACAAAGTAAGTAAATCATGACCACCTTTTGGAATAGTTCCATGTGCCCTTAAATATATATGTTTAAGCGTCAATTCAATGGAATGGCGATAAGAAAATAATATCGGAAAAATGTATGTATCTAATGTTTTGATATTGCTACCATTACTTATTGCAATATCTACTAAATCGTCTGCACTATTCTTATATCCTTCTCTTAATCCGAACAATGCTGAATCTTTATTCTGCCAACCAAAATGAGCTGACTGCTCCATCAGACCTGTATCTTTAAATATTCTCACTACTAGTTCCTCTCCTATTCGCCTTCTTGTGAACGTATAATTCCTTTATACTCTTTCTTACCAAACTCATACCAATATTTATATCTGTCTTTCAAAAATTTCTTTCTATCATCACTGGTCAATTTCATTAGATCAATTTTAGATAAAAATCCTTGCATTTTCACTAATTCTTCTGCGCAATCTGGTCTATATCTATATGTTGGAGAAATGTTTTTTACTGTATATAATCCGCCAGACACTTTACAAGTCACAAACTGCCTATAATCACTAATTGGCCTTAATCTATCGTATGACATTATATCTATATTCGTAGTTTTATTTGCTGCTCTTATTCCTGTCATTCTTTTATTCCCTATATACTCTGCCCGCCTACCATATACAAGTAAATATTGTGGTTCAAAAGTCATTTCTCTGATGTCCAATGGTAGATTAAAATAATCGTATAGTAGCTGAATATTTATTGATTGTTTTAATATGTATTGCCACTCATGTATTTGTCCTAATGCCTGATTAAATTCAGCTGTCGTTGTTCCATCTCTATTAAACATTTTCTTATTCGGTTTCTCTATTTCAATAAAGACAGGAACGAATGTCAAACTATCATTAGCCAGCCACACAAAATCAGGCTTTCTTCTAAACATACCACCTATCTCAGGCTGTGATATTATTGCATCCATATAAGGATAATGACCAGAATGCCCGAACAATTCAGTTGCACCTGGCAAAAAAGAAGGGTTTTCTTCAAAAAATTTCTGAAAAACATCTTCTTTATCTGAATTATTCTCTAAAAGCATGTCATATTCCTTCAAGGAGAGATTATAATATTCATCCCATTCTATTGGTTTAGGTACATTTTCCATGATATCATAATACTTTTCAAATAGCATAATTCTCCCCCCGTAAGCAATACAATCTAATGTTTAAATTATACAAACACCATAATTGAATTATTTTACTTACTTTCTCTTTTTTGTTCTCAGCAAGTTCGTCTGGCACAGATTGGAATACAACTATGCCATTATCCAATTATACCTTGAAAATACTGTGTATTTCAATAAACCATCTGCATTCTGATTTAAAGTCACTGTTACAGAGACAACACATATATTTGCAATTAAAATCAAGAAATGAGAGTTAGCATTGCTACAGTGATAAACCCTTGATTTATTAATTGCAATCATATCGTAGCTAATCAATCAGAAAGCAATTATTTTGGCTATTGGAGTACCTTCCATGCTGATAGTCCGGATTATTTTAACTTTTAACAACTTTTATCCAGCAAGAAATGATGCTTTTTTTATTCTGTGATTCTGTAATCGGATCAAAAAAATCTCTTTCTTTCACCGTATAGCTTGTTATATATGACACCTCTTTTAAACGTTCGGCAAGTTTTTTATTTTCAACCGTATTCTCTAAGTCTGCGCAATGTCTTTTAGTTCTATCGCAAAATTCCAAATACCATCTTGATAGTTCAGAAAAACAAGTTTCAAAGTCAGATGCCTCCAAAATAGAAAGGTATCTTAACATCAGCTCTCTCTTCCCCTTTTCATCTAAATATGTCCAAGCTGCATTAAACAATGATTTATCGATAGTGACATTCAATATATGCAAATTCTTTGCAATTTCTGAGGTCATAAAAGACTCTCCAAAAGTTTTCAAAAGAATTTGTATATTCTCTCGAATTAACTCCCTCGAAAGTAATAGTTTTTCCAGTAAAGATTGATCCATTGGAATACTTTCGATTATTTGCATATATTTATCCTGATTATGCAAAATGAATTCTGAACATAAGTTTGGATATACGTCTTTAATTTCAGTATACCTATTACTATCAAAAGCAAAATATTTCTGTTTAATCATTACCGAAATTCGCTGTCTGCTAATCTCATTTATTGGAATATCAAAATTATCCAATTTTAGTTTTGGTAATAAGACTTCGAATACAGATTCATCTACTGGACTCTTAATAAACTCTTTGATAAATCCTTCACTCATACATGTACTGTCTAATCGTTTTAATTCATCTACATTTACCGCAATGTATTGAATTAATTCTGTTGCTAATCCGTATTGAGTCCAATATTTCTCGATATTACTCCAGTTCAAATTTACCTTTCCTTTTAGTAATAGTTCATTCCAAAGAATTTTTACTTTTGTTGCACGCTCATCATTTAGATTTTTGCAACATTCTGTTATATCATGTAAACAAAATTCTTCATGATTAATTATTTTCAAACAAATTTCTGGCTCATCTATGCTTCTTTCCAATAAATCCATAATTTGCTTTACATTTTCATTAATGTTATTAGGTGCTAACACGATTGTTTCTACATAGTTCTTTAAATTTTCCCTTACAAACTCTATTAATGGTTCATAACCTAATGCAATAATTGTTGTATAATTGTACGTATTTAACCCTGAGGTTAGCGTATTATTTTTGAATTCAACAATTCTTTGTATCATGATACTATTCAATTCATAATACTGATTTTCAAAAATATAATCTAAAACTTCATCAGATACGTTTTCAATTAATACATTTTTAAATTTAATCACAATGTTTTCTATTAAGGAAATGATTTTTGAGTTTGGAACACATGATAATTGTTGAAGTATATCTGCATTATTTACTATAAAATCATTTATCTTGTGTCCTCCATTCATTTCAGATAATCGCGAAATATTCACTTCACTAATAAGTAATGATAAATAAAAGATTTTTCTTTCATAAGTCAATGCCACATCTTGTACAATATAATTCCACATATCATTCCAAACTGAAGCTAATAGTTTAATGAATTTCTCTTTACATTGAGTTCTATCTATAAAATCGTTGATAAAATTCCAGCTTTCTTCAGAACCATCAGCTAATTGTTTAATAAATATATTCAGCTTCTCAGTGTCATCATCCTCAGTCAGTAAATATTCTAAAAGAATATAGTTATAGATACTTTTCTGCATAAATTCATATATTTGCAATCGCTGAATAACCATAGCCACTTTGGTCAAATTATAGTTATATGGGAGTTTCTCCAAATTTTTTACAGAAAGTATGAAATTCATATCTTCTTTGGTAATACTAGTTCCTTTAAAGTAATTAATATAATTTGCGTACTTTTCATCAATATACCCTCTGCGAAGCATGAAAACAAGCAATTTATTTTCTCTTACCTGTTCTGATAAAACTTTTTGTACACCAAATTTTTCTATTAGTTTTTTAATAGACCATCCTGAAAGATTATGAATTTCATTCTTTAAAATTTCAATCCTACACTGCAATTCATCAAGCCCTTTTTCTTGGACTATTTGAAATGCTTGAATTCTTTCATAATAAGGCTTAAAGATTAGTTGTAAATCACTTATCGATAAACTTGTGTTACTACCTGACCATGTGTAATAATTTATTCTACAGTCTTTTATTTTCAGTAGTCCAGATAAATCAAATGAATCCGATATTATGCTTTTCACACTAATGGTATTATAATAATTTATCTGTATATCCCGTACACTTCCTTCCCAATTTACCAGTGCTGAAAGCATAGATATTTTTAATTCCTTAATCTTTATCATGGAATCTTTATGATATAATTCTAACGTTTTTGCTAATCCAGCAATTTCCTCTTGCCATCTTAAGCTCTGGTCTGTTATATATTTCTGCTTATCACACAAAGCCTTCTTTACGATACCCCGCTCCATTTGAAGGTCGGAAAAGTCACGCGGATATAAATTTTTAAAAGTAACCAGTGCCATCATCATCTCATCGGACAGTTTTAAATCTTGTTCTGTACGAATTGTTTTCTTATATACGATAAATTCATTATATATATTTTGAAGTATACGCATATCTTCAACATATGGAGCCACGTCTAATATGAATCCTTGTGATATTTCATGATTAATTCCTATCTCTTTTGATTCTTGGAGTCTCTGCAAAAAAATCTCTCCTGAATTTGTAGAATTAATAATTGGTATCACAGGAATTATAAAATCAAAGAATTTCGTCCGGTCTGTATCCGTAAATATATCATCCCTGATTGCATAAACAAAAATAATTCGCTTTTTAATCACATCATAATTATTCAAAATTGTATTCAATTCCCGAAGTTGAATAAAAATCGAAGGATTATCTAAACGATCAAGATCTTCAAAAAATACAACTTGATAACCTGTCTCCTCAAAAAAGTAAACGATTTCATCCATATTTTTATTAAAGACAGTTTCGGATGCAGCTTCTGAATTTTTTACTACTGTTTCTGTTGGTAATTTTACTTCATTTACTTTAAAGCGAAATAAAACAGAACGATATATCTGCGCTATAATAGCCAATATCCCTAAAGAGAATGCAATAAAAATACCACTTGAAACGGTTTCTTTTAGTCCAAATTGTTGTCCTGCTGCTCCTATCTTTTCAATCATCGTTTGAAATGTATCTGGAAAGAACACAAAACTTATCCCCCCAAACACACAATATATCACAATCAAATTAACCCATATACGTGTCCAATTAATTTTGTGTAGTTTACGGTAACGGCTCTGTGGTATCTTTTTATAATTGACTTTATAAAACAACTGTTTCAAAATTCCCAATTCAATTTCATCTTGTTCCAGCAAAATTTTCTTAGAATTTCCAGATTCATCTATTTTATTTTCAATAAACGTGGCCATTGAAACACGAAGGGATTTCCTCCTTATGTACTTGTGCTTTTTCAAATATGTCTCAATAATACTGCTCTTTCCAGCACCATAAGGCCCTGCTAGTGCAACATTCTTTACTTTCTTATTTTTTAATGCCCAATGTAACGCTTTCAAATATTCATCGCCATTATCAATATCATCAATAGGGGCTAAATCTGTAAATTCAATTGTTTTCTCATTTTCTATCTTCTTATCTATTATTTCACGAAACTTTCCCAAAAGTTTTATCGTATAAATCCCTCCTCCATAAGTTTTTTTATTTCTACGAAAAACTTAATCGTATTCTTATTGTATCATGAAATATACAAATAGCAAAACAGAAAACGACTATTGTAAGGGCATTAAGATGAGGCTTTTCCTGTGTCTCGTATAACTCCGAGACATAACATTCACCTAAGACCATTCTACTGCCGATCCTGTTTTCCTGCAAATGCCTATAGCGTATTATTTTGTCCAGACTTAAGCACTTAGGCATTCCCTTTAGAGCCTGCTCCAAATCTAAACTTTTTATGATTTCTTTGAGAAATTAAGAATCAAAATAGACAAGAGTCAGCAGGAACCATGGTTCATGTCTGCTGACTCTATATAGATCTTATTTATAGGTTCTTTAGGGCATTGAGTGCTTTCTTGTTCAACGCCTTCCGCAGCTTCTCATTCTCTTTTTTCAAATCAGCATTTTCTTTCTTCAGTCCGATGATCTGCTGCTGGAGCATTGCTATCTGCCTCTCCATCGCCATATTTAAGATTTCACGCCTGGGATCTATCATCCCAGCCTGCTGTTCCACCGCCTTATCCATCTCCTGCCGGATAATCTCATTTTTGTAAAAGAACCCTCTGGATAATCCAGTGATGCGCATCAGTTTCGGAACTGTTATCCTCTCCTTCTCTTCCAGCAGCTCATAAATGGCTCTCTTGGCAATATCAATCTTTTCTTTGCTCTTCTTCCTATTTTCTTCAATCATTCGGTCGTATTTGCTCATATTCTTCTCCCCATCCGTCCAGAATCTGGTAAATAACATCTGTCATTATATTTCTCACTTCTCTTGTTTCATCCGCCATCCGCTGGTTGCTCATTTTCCGGTAGTGCTGTACGCTCCCTAGTCTCTTATGTCCCAGCAGCCTTGCAATCGTCCAGTCATCCAGATGCATTTCGGTAAGTTTTACACCGTAGAAGTGCCGGAAAAGATGCGTACCAAAATGAAATAGTTCACCTTTGTCATCTTTTAAATCTTCTCTTAAAATCATTCCCATGACCTTATGTTTTATGGTTGTGTACTGCATCGGCCGTTTGGGACTTTTCTCATCCACAAATATGTATTTTGTCTCGCCGTATTTTTCTCTTGTATATTCCAATGCTTTCTGGATCAGACTTGCTAATTCCCTGCTGATAGGCTTTTGGAATACTCTGGTTTTTACCTGATGAATCTGTATCATATCCTGGCCATTTTCCTGATACAGCCAGTCGCACCGGAGTGTGGAGGTATCCGATACCCGTGTCCCCAGCATCTGATGGATAATCAGCCATCTTGCAATCTGTTCATCCAATTTTGCTATATGTGCATTTAACCGCTGCATTTCCTTGTCAGAATATACTTTAAATTCTACCTGGACCTCGGGCGATATGTCTGTATTTAGGAACAAGGTCTCCAAATTCGAATATTGATATAACTTTCCAATTCCCTCCAGCAGATTTCGGAGTTTCAATACATTATCACTGTTGCTCCGATGGGAGCTATCATCCGTCATCTGGCTTATGAGATACCCTTCTAGTATATCCCGGTCAATTTCACAGCAGGATTGTATACTGGGCCATTCTTTATGCAGATAGACTGAAAATTTCTTCATAACTGTCAATTCCCTCAGTACGGTTCCCACTGCCTCATATTGAAGGTTCAGATAGACAATCTTCTATACTTCTGACCGGATATCCGGCTGGAAGATATTTTGAAAATTCACAGTCTGCACATTGTAAATCGGATTGTGACGTATCTCGATTCCTAATGCATCCAGCTTCCATATATCCTTTTCCACCTCATCCCGTTCATCCGGCGGCTCTACATGGTGTAGGATTTTCTTTAAATATTGGATCAGCTTTGCGTCTATGGCACTGCTTGTACTATAGATGTTCTTTTTCTCATAGGTCAGTTTGATTCCTTTCTGAATCATCCAGCCTTTTAGAAGCCTTATCCATTGGTCCGGCGTTTTATCCGGAAAGCTCCTTATATTCTTCAAATTCTTTTCTTTCATAAACAGTGCGAGCTGATTGAAATATGTTTTGTCGTGGAGGATGGTGATATAAGATACCTCTTTCCCTCTCTGAAAGATAAAACTTTTCATCTCTTCTCTGATCTGTCCTTCTGGAAACGGTGACAGATCGTAATACCCGCTGCGTTCTTTTGACCCGGCATTCTTCCTGTCTGCCGCCTTATAACACTGCAATTCCCTATAATATATCCTGTCATTCTGCATTCGTATCTCCTTTCTTCAGACACGCTGTCAGATTGTTTTCTTTGTGGCTGAAAAATTCTTCATTGGCTTCTGCAATCTTTCGGGGCATGTAGTCGATGTACTGCCTTGTCATTTCTTCATAGGTATGTCCCAGATAATCCCGGATACATTGGATGGATACCTGATTGTCATAAAACATTGTGGCTACTGTATGGCGGTAATCATGAGAGTTGAAGAGATACTCTCCATTTATGATTCTGTTTTCTTCACATGCTTTTAACATTTGCTTGTGGAAGGTCTGATACAAAAAGGCTCCGCTTTTTGCATTTTGAAAAATGTAACTATCCGCCTGTATCCTATGCCTTTTCAGATAAATCTCCATAATCTGGTAAAGCCCCTCCGGTATCGGAACTCTCTTACATGATTTCATTTTTACCTGATATACCTGTATCCAGCAGTCATCTCCCTGTTTGTAGTAAGCATTTCCTTTGAGTGTGCATACCTCGCTTGCCCTTAGTCCCACACACCAGAGATGCAAAAACATGCATCGTAAATGCTCCGGGAATTTATATAACTTCTGCAATATCTCCATGTAGACTTCATATTCTACGCTTCTGTCATGATGGACAGGATGTACTTTCTGCATGTGATATTCCAGCCGGAACGGTACACGTTTGATGTACTGCCGCACTTCCATAAACTTATAAAAATGTCCACTGCCGGATAATCTCTCATTGTGTCCTTTCGGTTCAATCTTTTTTTCAAAAGTAGTTTTGCATATTGCTTAATGTGCAGGGCTGTACATTCGGTGGCTGTCAATCCTTCCTGTTGCTGCCTTGTTTTACAGACCCTGCCGCCCGACTGGACGGCAAGGGGGGCGGCCCTCAATAACGGCCCGTATATCCTCCCCGAGTGTGGAGGCTCGGCAACGGATAAACCGTTCCTGTCCGGGAGCCCGGAACGAGAGAGTACCGCCGCGCACGTGTTTGACTTCGTAGCCCGCCGCCTCCATCAGCTACAGAAAGGCGGCAAAATCGGCGGGCTTCTGCAAGAGGGCCGCGTTGATCCTCGCCCGCAGTCGTTCCTGAAAAGTGGGCGGCTTGTTGTCCCCGAGCCATTCCCCGTAATTCTTATACTTCCTCTTGCTCCGAGGCTTTGGATTCTTCACAATAGAAAGCCCGTGTTCCAGACAAATCCGGTCACTTACACGCCGAATAGCAAAGGAGCTGTTCCAGAAGTTCCTAAACTTCCGGGTGCAGTCCAGCGACGTTGAATTATAGTAAATGTAATTGTGGATCTGGGCCTTGTCAATGTGGGTCGTTACCAGAAAAGCGTGCTTGCCTTTCGTCCAGCTCATAGCCGATACAGTTTGCTTCTTCCGGGCTTACTTCTCCGGGGAGAAAGAATTGCCGTATCTGATAGCATAAAATGTTCTCGTCCCACTTTTGCTCCCGGCCCGTAATGGCCTTGTACTTGCTCTTGGAAAGAAGAAATTCCGCGTCCACCGTGGCCGGGTCGCACTCGTAGGAAGATATGAGATCGCCGTTCCGGGTCTTGTCTGGATTTTTGCCGTAGTCGGTACAATCCTTTATGGCCTCCGCTATGGTTTCCCCCGCGTTGATGTGCCGGGTAAAATGGCGAGTAGTTGCCATGTGTCACCTCCTTCTATGAAGAACGGCGGCCCCCAGATCCGCCGTTTTGCTGTTCTGGACTTCGGGCCGTCAACTTGTGATGAACCGCCGTAGGGAATAATTCAACTCGTCTAAAATCCCAATCAAAAATTCCGCAATAGCCGGGAGCCCATAAGGGGAAAGCAGGAACGCCAGGACGAGGAACACCACACCGCCGACGGGCTGATGTTGCGGGAAAAACAGGCCCACGGCAATCACGGCCAGTATGTCCGAGGCCAGGGAAAGAAACCACCCGGCCACATCAAACAGGAACATCAGAACCGCCGCTAAAAGCGACATAACCAGTAGGAACGGCAAAGCAAAAATCTTAAATATCAGTCTCATATAAACAGCCCCTTTCTTTGTTTTATCCTACTATAATTGTACCATTTCAGTGGGGAGTAACAATGTTGTCGGATCTTTGTAAATCTTGTCCCGGCACACTTCGGGCCAATTTGGCCCGAGGTTTTATTTCATAGAAAAAGAGCAGTCAAAATTGCTGCTCTTAAATGCACTTAGTTCAAATTTTATTTATTGCTTCAATAGACTTGTTACTGTCGCTTTTCATAGAAGGTGAATAGGATTTTCTATCTAAGCCAATTACAGCAAATGGAATGATTGTCGATAAAACGTCATTAAAAGTAAGTATATCATATTCTATATCTTTCATAGAAATTTTAGTTTCTCCATAAGTAAATAATTTCCCTCTTATTCTTATACAAGTATCTTGCAAAACTAGTATTTCAGATATAATAGAATCGTTATACACAATGTAATCCTTCAATTCACCACTATTTAGTTCGTTTGTTAATCCTACTATTTGATTAAGGAAAACATAAGTTGAAAGCATGACTTCAAAATAATTTTCTTTGTCTTTATTGAAATTATTTTTAGCTAACTCTTTATACCAATAATACCAAGGGGCTTGGGGGGATTTATCTATAGCATTGCCATTTGAACACGCATCCGCAAATGACTGAAACAATTCATCAATGAACATTAAAATATAATTCAGGTAAGATTTTTCTTTATTATACAAATACGTGTTCTGCGCCTTACAATTCGCAATATCTAATAGCCACGCAACTATGACTGAAGCAAGACCACCACCAGATATACTAATAATGGCAGATGATACTGCTACTATTAGAGAGTTGTTTATTTCAATACACATTACAATAAATGCTATCAGAGCAATAATACCGAATATGGTGGTTAAAAGAATATAGAGTTTGGTATTTACTGCATATTTATCCCTTTTCCGCTTTGTGTTTTTTTGCTTATGGAACATATATCCCCCTTGAATATGCTTAATAGAAAAAGTGTAAATCAAAATGATTGTACTGTCAATATTTTAGAAATCTAATCATGACCACCGGCTAAGCCGGTGGTTTGCTCTGCCCCTATAAGGGGCTCATCCCTGCTTGCGCCCGGAAGGCGCACTGAGAGGGTCCACTTCTTGCACTCCCAATCTCGGGCTAACCCTAAAGGGCTTATCTCAATGCCTCCTTATTCCGGCGCATCCCTATGGGATTTGCTAATTGCTTCGCTTACCAACTTATCCTTTTAGGATTATTTATTTCCTGCTTTTTCTTACCGGCTCACCCGTGAACGGGTCTATGTATTCGTCGAGGGTTAACTGGTCATACTCTAAATCGTTTTTTATTTGATTCTGAATATATTCCTGTATCTTTTTCGCGTTTTTCTCTACCGTATCTACGTAGTACCCTCTACACCAGAAATGCCTGTTACCATACTTGTATTTCTGGTTTGCATGCTTGAGTGATGATTTCCCTTTCAATTATCCCATAATTTCTGATACACTATATTTGGGTGGAATTCGTACTAGCATATGGATATGATCTTTGCAACATTCTGCTTCGATTATCTCGATTCCTTTTCTTTTGCATAACATACTCAAAATTTCTGCCACATCTGGTTTAATCTTTCCATATATTACTTGACGACGATACTTTGATGCAAAAACTAAATGATACTTGCATTCCCATCTTGTATGGGATAAACTGTTTTATCCATTTTGGATACCTCCTATGATTTCTATTTGTGAGTTTTGGCGGACCCACTTCTATATTATCATAGGAGATTCTTACTTGAAGCTGAAGTTCTTCCCACTACCTGCAGAGCAGGTGGTTTATTTTATTGCCATACAAAAAACAGCAGGGCATATCCTTTACTCAAGGACATACCCTGCGGGTTATCTAATGATTCTGTTGTCTTAACTTTATTTCTTTTCCTTATGCTTTCTCAAAAAGTACTTACAACGCTTTGGTCCGTTTCACTTTCCAAATACTTTTTTATCTCTTGGGCACTATGTTCCTTTTTATCTTCGCGGTTCCAAAATACAATTTTTCCGATGTTGTCTTCCGAAACAGGCAATTTTACTGCATGTAATTGTTCTACAATGCACTCCCGCATTTTCTGCCCCTGCTCCAGAGCATCCTGCACAATACGCCGCAGATACTCCGGTTTACGCAAATCTCCCAGGTCATGGAACACTGCATTTGCCGCAACTAGTGCATCCCTCATATAAGATGCATTATCTTTAAACAGATCGCTCTCAATATAGATTCCCTGTGCTTCGATAAACATAGAACAGAATGTGACGATTGTCCGGGTATTTCCTTCCCGGTAAGGATGTACTTTCCAAAGCCTTGCCATACAGTCGGCAAACTTCTCCACCACTTGGCTAAATTCAGATGTTTCCCAGTGAAACGCATTCATTTCGAACAGAACCAGGCTGGCATCTTTTTTTATGTCAAAACAATCCGAATATTCAATTGACAGTTCTCCCAATACCACTTCTGCCTTTTCAATATTGATAATACGGGGGCAACCTGCCCATTCGTATATATCCTGAAAAATGCGATAATGCATTTCACATAGAGAATCAAAATCAAATTTCATCCAATTAGCATCTGTTACAATTTCTGAAAGCCTGTATAACGTATAATCTGCCTCCATGTCTTTTTGCATCTGTTCGTCTTGAATATCCGCCAGATTCTTCAGCACTTCAGAATCCGGATATAAATAGGGGTCACACATTCCTGCCTCCTACTGTTTCATTTTATATTTGCGATCAAGAGCCCTTTTCACTTCTTCCATGGAAATCTCGCCCCGCTTTTCTTTTTTAATCAATTGCTTCATTTCGGGGGTTGGTTCCAAGCCATCCACTTTAATCATACCAAGTGCATAATCCCACTTTTTATCTGCTTTCACCAACATCGGAATCATCTCCTTTACTTTTATATACTGATAATAGTATACCACATAGCCCGGAAAATAGCCACATTATGCACACTTTGACAGTCTGCTTTTACCTAGATGTGACAGGAAATGGCTGTTGACGACAATACGTTTTGTGTCGGCACTTCCATGCCTCCGTCTTTAACCGCTGTGCAAAAACAGGAAATGTGCTGCTACCTTGGGCTGCTGTATTCCCTTACGCCGCCGGATGCAAGATGCGCACGCCTAGTAGGCTGTCAAAAATTAAAAGCCTTTTTCAAAATCCAGGCTCAATCTGGCATAAACTATGCTATAATCTGTTTATCTTATAAAAAGGCAGAGGCTAAGCAGGTATTGGGATTACGATTGCCATGAAACAATTCTGTCAAAATCAAATATACAGAGCCTGCCGTATAATTCCATACAAAAGCGCAAACTCTACGATACAGCGGATTTTTCTGTTTATTAAGATTGCATTTCAGATACGCAAAATTATTACAATTAATTGGAGGAAAACGAAATGACCAAAAAAAAGAAGATTATTATTGGAGCCCTTATCCTCTTGTTGTGTATAGCAGCCGGTGGCTTCCTCTATTATAAAATGGCTGCCCCTCCGGGGGAAGAATGGCTGGCTTACCATAATGAAGAACTGATATCGAATATTGACAGCCAGCTTTCCGGTCTGGATATCGAGAGTATTGTCCAGAAAAAGGAAAAACTTGTAATTGAAAAAGAGATTGCGGATATCCAGAATGCAATAAAAGATGGCAGCCTCACCTATGAGGAACTGACGGCAATCTGTCTCTACAGGATCAAGACTCTGGATCAAAATGAACATGGTCTTAATTCTGTCCTGACGATCAATCCCAACGCGATGGAAGAAGCCCGCCAAAAGGACGCTGAGCGCAAAAGCCGGACAGAAAACCCTTCTGATATATTCGGAATTCCCGTTCTGTTAAAAGATAACATCAATACTGCCGGTATCCCTACCAGCGCCGGCGCTGCTGCGCTGGCAGATTTTATCCCTGCCAAGGATGCTGATCTTGCGGCCAATTTAAAAAACTGCGGCGCAATTATTTTAGGAAAGAATAATCTCTCTGAACTTGCCGGATACATGTCCAGTATAGCTCCCGCCGGATACAGTAACGTGAAAGGACAAACCATCAGCCCTTTCGGGCCTTTAAAAATCTCGGCATCTGGCTCCAGCAGCGGAAGTGCTGTTTCCGTAACTGCCAATCTGACCCCGGCCTCTATAGGCACAGAGACAGACGGTTCCATCACTGCCCCCGCATCCGCGGGTTCTGTAGTGGGCTTTAAGCCGACCCGTTCCACCGTCTCCGCTACAGGCATCCTACCCCTCATACGGCTGATTGATACCCCTGGCCCGATCGCAAAGAGTGTCCAGGATGCAGCCGTTGTATACAATGCCATGTCTGGCCAGTCTCTCAATCCGGAATGGGATAAAGATTATCTGCAGGGTAAAACGATTGGATTAGCCAGTTATGAATATAATGACAAAACGCAGGTAAGCATCCTGAAAGAGATGCTCCAGAATGCAGGGGCAAAAGTCATTGATATAACACTCAGCCAGGAAGAGGTCATCATCTTCGGCAATATCCACTTGACCTTCAAAAATGATTATAAAGATTTTGCCAGCGCCTATGGCTTGCCCGTCAAGACCCTGGATGACTTAATAGCCTTTAACAATAAAGAAAAAGACACAAATGCTAAATACGGTCAGGACTATCTCGAAAAAGCCGCGGAGACTGAAACCGCAGATTATGATGAAATCAGCAAAAGTATAGAAAAGGCCGCATCTGTTCTAGATACAGCCTTTACTAAGCATAATCTGGACGGCATTGCCTTTTTGAACAGCACCGCCTCCACCTTGCCTGCAGCAGCAGGCTTCCCGGAACTTACGATTCCTCTTGGGAAGGATAAGAGCGGGGTACCACAGGGAGCTACCTTAACCCTTCCTGCTGGCGAAGATGAAAGCCTGTTAAAAATGGGCTACAGTTTACAGGAGCATACAAATGGCCGAACGAATCCTCTTACAACGCCCTAAGCCCCCTATGGGCTGTAGTTTTCCCATTTTTCAGAGACATTCCATATAATACAGGCAGCCATTTTATATGTCTCTTACTCTTTCGACAATGGTTCTTCTTCCAGCCAGCATATGGTAGGAAGCCAAAGGCACTGTTACGCATACGGCAAATATGAACAGAATCATAGCCATTACCGGAAGGACTGGCACTGCGAATGGAACGCCGATATAATTCATGGACTGGTAGACCATATAAGTGACTGCCATGCCCGCCGTCGCCGTCAGAAGCAGCGACGCTGCCGCAAAGAGGATGCCTTCTCTAACCAGCATCCTCTTAACCTGCCGGTCCGTCATTCCTACACTCTCCATAATCGCAAATTCTATCTGGCGGCTCTGTATATTCCCTGATACGGTGTTAATATAATTCATAATGCCGATCAGCGCAAGAACCACTATGATGCCAATGCCTACGCCCAGCATATTCCCCTGAGCCTCTTTTACTTCTTTCATAGCCTCCAGTTTGGAATCATAGGAAAAATCTTTGGAGTAAGGGCTGGACTTCATCATATCTTTCATCTCATTCTCTACCGTCTCATCGTATTCTTCCTGATAGTCAATCCCCACCCTGAACACATAGGGATGTTCCACCGTCTCCTTCATATAAGCGTCGCTCACGATAATATTCGGCGTTATGCCGATCATTCCAGCGTAGTAACGCTCCTGAGTCATGCCTGCGATCTTCAGTTCCTGGGGCGTATCCCTTTGGCTATACCTGGAAAAAACAATACTCTTTCCTTTCAGCATCTCCTTGTCAATATCCAGATCATCCTGATACAGGATACAAGATTTCCCTGCCATAAATTCTTCCTTATCTACCGGGTCATCCAGCATGCCATTCAAATAGTCGAACTCTGTCTCATCGATCGCCGTCATATAAGAGTAAAACTTCTCCGGATGCTGCTGATACTCTTCCTTAATCTCCTCGTAATCCTGCTCCATCCAGTATTCATACATTTTCTCCATATATACTTCTGAGAATTCCGGTTCCCAGGGAACCACGATCCTTTCCGTCATCTGCGGATGGACGTCCTTAACGGATGGGTTGCTCTGGATTTCGGATAGGAATTCATTGTCCAAAAGACCCTTCCATTCCCCCTGGTCTTCTTTTCTCACCGTATCGTCCAATATGGTCAGATCATTATCCATAAAGCTGGACACCATAGTACGCGGCCCCTGACTCGCAATCAAAGTAATCAGGCACAGGAACACGGACAGGCTGGCTGCAAGGGACAGTATGACGATGGTCGACTTTTTCTTGTCTTTCTGAAACTGCTCTCTTGCCATACGCCATATTAGATTGCCTTTCCCAGTCTTATGCGATTCCTTGCTTGTCTTATTTGGGCGATAGTTCAGCGCTTCCACAGGAGAGACTGACGTGGCTATCTTCGCTGGCTTCCTGCCCCCCAGCCATATGGTCAGGCTGATGAGGATTAGGCATAGAAGGAATATGGCAGGGTGGAATGCCACGGCAATATCTTCCTCATGGATGCCAAGGGTCTTTACCACCCAAGGTATCACCAGGAATGACGCGGCGCTTCCCAGCAGGATACCCAGGGTCATTCCCACTGCCCCTATATACAGCATCCGCTTTTTCATCAGCGCGTATACCTGGCGTCCTGTCATCCCTACCGTCTGAAGCAGGCCATAGTATCTGGTATTTCCGGAAACAGACAGGTAAAGAATATTATAAATCAGAAGGTAGGCGCTGATGCACGTTATCAGGATCAGGCCTGCCATGCCTGCCATAATCTTCACGGAACTTGCCGAATCTGACATATAGATCAGGCGCTGCTTCTCACCCAGTTCCAGGCTTTTCTCCAGCACATCCTGCGTCTTTTGCGGAATGATGGAAGATGCATACTTCAGGTAAAGGAAGCCCCTTCCATAGTCTGTGAGTTGAAAGCCAGACTGGTCAAAAAAGGATCGTGACACATTGAATACCTTTTTAGTGCCGAATCCGCCCCACATGCCGGTTATGGTAAATTCTTTCGTATGCTCCCCCGTCCCGTCTCCATAGGTTATGGTAAAGGAGTCTCCTACATCCAGGCCCTCCAGCCCGCAATCTTCCAATGCCTCCTTCGTTGCCATGACTTCATTGTCTTTCTTAGGATATGTGCCTTTTACCCATTCACGCGCCTGTTCCTGTAACTTATCCCACATCACTTCATCCGCCCATACGAATACCGTATGCAGCGTATCATCCTGATCAGTCTTTACTCCCCATCCGGCAATCGCTTCTTGTCCTACCAGGGCTATATCCGGATTCTCCTCGCATACGCTCTTTTGCTTCTCGGTAAATCCCCCATAAATATAGGCATCCATATCTCCGCCATTCATACGGACATCCTGGATACGCTGCATCTTAAAGTATGTGCTCCCTACCGTTAGAATGGTGAACAGCAGGAAGGTGGACAGCAGGATCGCGAATATCATAATCAGATTCTTCCGCCTGCCGCTTACAAGATTGCGCTTCGCCATCCGGCTGATGATCCGTGTATTATTATTCTTAATCATCCACGCTACTTCCCTTCACGATCCGCCCGTCCTCAATGCGGACAATCCGGTCTGCCAGCTGGGCGATATCCTGATCGTGGGTAATCAGTATGATAGTCTGCCGGTACTGCTTTGCCACCACCCGGAGAAGGCCAAGAACGTCATGGCTGGTGGCCGTATCCAGATTCCCGGTAGGCTCATCTGCCAGAACGATCGCTGGCTTGCTGGCCAACGCCCTTGCTATGGCAACTCTCTGCTGCTGCCCTCCAGAGAGGGTGCAAGGAAGCGCCTCTCTTTTCTCCGTAAGCTTCAGCAGACTCAGAATGTTATTGATAAACTCTTCATTAATATGCCCTCCATCCAACTCTATGGGCAGTACGATATTCTCATATACGTTCAAATCCTGCACCAGATTATAACTCTGGAACACGAATCCCACCTTTCTTCTTCGGAATACCGCCAGCTGCTCCTTATTCATCTTGGACAGTTTCCTTCCATCTACGTATACTTCGCCGTCCGTAGGGTTATCCAGCCCGCCGACCATATGAAGAAGCGTGCTTTTTCCGCTGCCGGACTTTCCTACTATGGCTACAAACTCTCCTTCTCTTACCTTAAAGTCCACGCCGTCCAGCGCCTTCACCGTATTGTTCCCCAACTTGTAATATTTTCTCAATGCCTGTATCTGTACAATCCATGATTCCATCTGCTGATTCTCCTTTCTTTGATACTTCAAGCATATCTGGCAAATATCACAAACTGCTCACAATCCAGGATTTTCACAATACTGTGATTCTATTCGTATGACTCCTTGCTGTTATTGGGGAGGAAAATGCGAAAGCAGGACCCCTTCCCCGGCTCTGACTGCACATCAATATATCCATCCTGCATGGTAATGATCTTCCTGGCCAGATACAGGCCTACCCCGATTCCCTCCTGGTCATGTATTTCCGGCTCTCTGTAGAATCGCCTGAATATCTCCGCCTGCCGGTCCATGGCAATCCCTTTGCCAGAATCCTTGAAAGAGATCTTCGTAAAAAACTCTTGGACAGCTACGCCGATCTGAATATTTCTACTCTTAGGCGGGCAGTCTTCCTTCGTATACTTCACCGCATTATCCAGAATATTGAAGATCGCCTCTTCCGTCCATTTGCTGTCATGGCATAGCATCAGATTCTCCGGGCAGTCCACATAGATGCCAATCTTCTTTTTCTCGGCCTTCGGGACAATGGCTGCCACAGCGCGTCCCAAAGTTTCATAGATGCTGCAGGGCTTCTTATGGATCTCGATGATTCCCGTCTCCAGCCGGGACATCTTCACCATGCTTTTTAGCAGGAAATCCAGTTTTTCCGTCTGCCCTTCTATTTTTTCCAGGTATTCCCTTTGTTTCTCAGTATTTTCTTCCTCGTTATCCAATAGTTCCAGATAGATCTTTATATTGGCTATCGGCGTCTTGGTCTGGTGGGAGATATCGGAGATCAGCTCCTTGATCTGCTTTTTCTCCGCCACGCTTTCTTCCTCCCGCCTGCTCCAGATATTCTCAATCCTCCGCAGCCTCTCATAGACCTTATCCCACAGGGAGTCCTCGCAATTCCCCGGATTCTTAATCTCCTCGCCGGAAGCCATTGCGTCCAGACACTCTTCCAGCCTGTCCGTAAATGTATAGATCTCTTGCTTCATCTTCTCCATCCGCTTCCACATCCATATGAGCGCCAGCGTCAGGCATATGATAATCACCGCTAATCCAGCCATTGATAACCCATCCCATAAATATTTGATATATATCTGTGTTCTTCGTCTTCAATCTTGCCCCTGAGCCGATTGACGTTCACGGCCAGGGCATGCTTATCCACAAACTGGGCGCCCATATCCCACAATGCTTCCAGCAGTACCGAATAGGTCATCAGCTGGCCTGCATGGTCGATGAACAGCCGCAGCATCCTGAATTCCGTAGGAGTAATGCTGCATATCCTATCGCCCGCGCTCACCTGCGCCTTGTCAAAGTCAATCCGCAGGAATCCATCATCATATGACTTCCTTGGATGATTTTCCAGCCTTCTCAGGATCACATCGATCTTCTTTCGCAGGACATGTATGGAAAAAGGCTTTGTAATATAATCATCCGCTCCCAGCTCGTACCCTTTCAGAACATCCTCCTCCAAGTCTCTTGCCGTAAGAAACATTACAGGAGTCTCAGATTTCCCTCTCAGAAAACGGCAGAATTCGAATCCTTCCCCATCCGGCAGATTCACATCAAGGAGCACAAGATCCGCCCCTTCCTTTGTATAGAGTTCTTGTGCTTCTTGGATAGAATAGGCAGGAATTGCCAGGTAGCCGCCCTGCCCGAGGGCATAAGATATTCCCTGATTAAGTTCCCTGTCATCCTCGACGATCAGTATTTTCCGCATAATACACCTCTGCTGCTTATTATTGACTCTATTATATCCATATTGACGCTGGACTTCAATTCAACAATTGTCACAGTGTCGTGATATTTACCGGAAATATATTCCGACAGATCAATACAGGCAAAATCATTTTCAGGCAAAGAAAAGGAAGGCAGTATCTGCCTTCCATCTATTGCTTCAAAGAGTATACCCACATCGCTTTGATCTGGTCCGCGATGTCTTTAAACACCCAGGTTGCCTCGCTGTTTTTCTGGCTGAAGGGATCATTTACCTTGACAACGCCATTCTCATATCCGGTCAATACGATAAAATGTCCATTCTGGGTAAAATCTCCAGGTCCTACGCTGCAGATAATCGGATGTCCTGCCGCCAGTTCTGCGCCTACCTGTTCTTCCGTAAGAACGCCCTCATAGGAGGACAGGTTCCAGTTGCTCCCTGCCTCTCGCATAAACGCCCAATACGTGTTATTATCCTCGTCTACATAATGATTCTCTGTTCCATATGCCGCTACTTTTGCCGGGGTTATGGACGGATCCTTATTAAGCCCTGCCGCTACCATAGCCATGCAGGTTGGCCCGCATCCGCTCACCGCCACGATACTGGTGCCGTAGGAAGCATAGCCCCAGCGCTCGTCCCATTGCAGCAATTGCGGGATCTGTCCCTCCACGTAACTCTCCCCGATATTATCGGCCGCCGGAACATCCTTCTTCGCCTCATAGTCCTCCACGAAATCCACGGTCTCTTTATTTTTTCCCAGCAGTCCGACTACGCTGTCGGGATAGCCTTTTTGCTTCGCTGTAAGTTCCACCCTCTTGAGCTTCTGCTTTGGCGTCTCTACCTTTACCTTGGCTTTCTCCTTCTTCCCCTTCGCAGATTTCTGCTGACCTGTCGTGACAGCTGCTTTTGCCTCTGCCTTGTGTCTTGCCTCCTGTATATGGCAGCTGACTGCCGCGCAGACGACCGCCACAATTAAAACCAGCACGATCAGCAGCTGGCGGCGAACCTGCTGCCTCCTTCTGGACTGTCTTGTCCTCTTCCTTTGTGCCATCTATGTGCTCATCCTCTCATGTTCAAACTAGATTATCTATCATAAATATACAATTATTCATCTCATGGTATAGTAGTTATTATACAATAATGGTATGGCAGTATCAACTTAAGGAATTCTTAAATTCAAGAACGCGCAATGAGATTAGGATGCATATTCGCCATGGAAACCATACTGTTCTCCTGATTTTCTATTACATTTTTAAGAACTCCTTAAATTGTAGTGCCCACATATTAAAAATACTTATATTCCATATATTTCCTTTCCCAACAGTGCTCTATCTGGTTTATGATAGTAATAGGAGGTGCATTCTATGGATGATATTAAAAAAATTATTAAAACAGCATTTGTCCAGGAGGCAGACAGAACATTAAAAGAGTTGAAAGAGGAAGACACTCTTCGCCTCTCCACAGAGGATAAAGACGCAATGCGTGTCAATCTTCAGAAGATGATTGATGATTCAGAACGGAAATAGTAAAATTACTGCTTTTCATCTGCCAGTTTCCATGCTATAATCTCGGTATGGGGTATTAGCGCAGTTGGGAGCGCGCCACACTGGCAGTGTGGAGGTCACGGGTTCAAGTCCCGTATACTCCATTTTTTTATTTCCTCCGATAAATCCGTAAGTCCAGTATTTTCAAGGGCTTGCTGATTTTACAGTTATAGAACATATTTCATTTTTGGCTAAGAAAACATACCCATATGCAACACGATGCAACACGAAATATCACACGAAATAGGCCCCGGAGTTCTTACGCCCCGGGGCCTCTGTACTAGATGCAGCCTAACCGTCTAAGCATCATATCCATCACATTTCTGCCCGCGATCTTATCTTCATTTAAGCCCATGTCGTGTTGAAATCTGTGAACAGCATCTTCCAATCCTCCGCCGAAGACTCCCGGACATTCTACTGCTCCTGCATAATATCCTAGCGCGGTTAGTCCGATTTCCACGAAGGTAACAAGATACTGCGTTTCTCCACGTTTAACATAATGCAGCCCTCTTACTCTATTGGTTTTAGAGCCAATTAATCCATCCTCTTTTAATGCAGGACTCGGCTTGTAATCCAGATTGCAGGCGCGCTGCAACGCCATTGCAATTCCTCTTCTGGTCTTTGGCCCGTTCTTCCCATCTTCCGGTATCCCTGCGCTGGTAAAATTATTAATGTGAATCTGCGCATTCAGCATTGACTGACTGGAAGGGCTTGTATTCGTAGGTTGTGGTGACGGTTCCGGCGTCCCGCCAGGAGAAGCACTTGCACTGCCTTTCGCATAAGCGTCCCATGCGGCTGAGTCACCATAGAATACATCCAGATCCAGATTTCCAGCCCATCCGGGTAAGCGGCCGGATGATGTGTATTGATACATAGCACAACTGCCGAATGCTCCGAGTCCGCCCTTGATTGGGGCGTTCGGATTATATCCCATTGTCTGGTATCCGGCATAGTATCCAGCATTCCATAGTCCGTAGTCCGCTTGGACTACACTGCGCCAATCATAGGCATTAATACAGTTGTTGTAAGAGTAGAGGAGTGGTCTTACTCCGGTTTTTGCGTACACGCGATCCAGAAACTCTTTCGCATATCCTACGCCCCTGGACACTGCACTCGCTTCCCAATCCAGCACAAGAATAGCCTCTCCAATATAACCCTGGATATTTTTCAAGAAGAAATCCGCCTCTGCTGTACCGCTGCTCTTTCCGCTGGCGAAGTGGTACACGCCTAATTTTTTCCCGAGTTTCTTGGCCTGCTGGTAGAAACCATCACAATACTTGTCCACAAATGTGGTCCCTTCTGTAGCCTTCATAATAACGAAATCACATGGCACTTTAGAGATATCCAATCCCTTTTGGTGGTTGCTGATGTCAATTCCATTCATGCTCATAATCTTATTCTCCTTCCTGTGCAACGTCGCACAATTAATCAACTAATTCATAGGTCTTTTCAAAAATATCTGGCTTGCAAGGATACACTTCGCCATTCACTCCAAGAATAATAAAGTCTCCTTTGTCTGCCTTCATGATTCCTTCAAGTGTCTTGATTTCGCAAGTTCCGTCTGAATGAGTAATAATTGAATTATCTGACACTCTGTCCATGAACCAATCAGGAAGTGAATCATCTATCATATATCTAATTGCTTCAATTACTACCGGTTTCTTTCTATATTTCATCATGTTCCTCCATTTAAAAAGAGGACGTTGTTACACGTCCTCTGAATCCTGCTTTTTGATTTCAATTTCCCAGAAGCCGCCGTCCCTAGTCCAGATTTTGACTCTGTCTCCGTCTCTTTTGACGTGGTCTACCTGCGGACTGCGGCATACCTGTATGTACTCCTGCACGGACAGGATATTGCCCCTTGCCCGCACAAGATCGTCTATCTCCCAGGTGTACATTATTCATCCTTCCCAATCTGCTTAATGATCTGATTCACGTATGTACTCAGGCCGGCCACCAATACGCCTTGCACAATTGCGGTGAATACCGCCAGCGCGATGTCCTGTCCGGACGAGAAACTACAGGTGCCAAGCACCCAGATAGCGCACAATAGCACTGCGATAACTCCGATGATCAGCGGAATGTACTTATTCTTGATAAATGCGGCCTGCTTAAGCCACATGCCGATAAAGTACAGTGCCACTGCTACTACGATAAGTTCCGGCTTGATATAATTCATAACTTGTTCCATCTCTTAATCCTCTCTTTCTGCTATTAATTCGTCAAGGCGGTGGTGCGCTGATTTTGTGGACTGTTCCACTACTATCATGCGCTCCACCAGATTGTTATGTTTCCTTACTTTTTCTTCCAGCTGCTCTATCCTATAATTGGTCAGCCGGTTTGCCGTCATGATTCCGGCCAGGCTGCCAACTAAAGTGCCAATGAGAGAGCAGATGGCTACTGCGATCTCTGGCTCCATCCTGTCACCCCTTACTCTGCAAGTTCTGGCTTGCCAAGATCCGTCAATACTGCTTTCACGTCTGCTTTAAGGCACTTCGGCACCTTCTCGAAAACTAGCTTGCCATCTAAAATCCTGTACGCTAAAAATTCTGCCATAACTCATCATCCCTTTCTATATTGCTAATGTTGTTAATATCAGATCCTGCAGGGCTGCATCCGCAATTTCCTGACGCTTCTCCATCTCGGTCATTCTCTGGTCAATGCTTTTACCCTCCTTATACATCGTCACGGTGTAGATCATACCAGGCGCTACTGATATTCCCTGGTAATTTGTATATCCATCATAAACCTTTCCATCATCCGTTATAATCTTCGCCGTCCTCTCTTCGTCGGAAAACAGGGCAACCAGATTTTCGCAGACCTGATTGATCACGCTGATCCGAATGCAGTCACCGGCCAAGGCTACTTCCTGAGCCTCTAGTTCCTTTCCATCTTTAAAACTAAGTTTCATTTAAGACTCCTCCTTGCTTTAAAAAAAATAATGGTTAACTAAATAGAAATTTTAAAGAATCCGTGTATGCGGATGGTTACATGGTTGTTGATATAGGTGCATTGCCAAACAACTCAACAAAATCAGTCCCTATAAATATTCCGTCTGCATCTGAATACTGGATATCAGATGCCTGGTGCAAAAGCAGGGCAACAGGGCAAGTCAGCCCTATGCCATACATAGATGCAAGTACGTGGAGTAATGCGATCGGAATTACTATATCAGCCAGTAAAAATATTGTCGTGACCACAAAAGCAGACTGGTCAGCGTATTCTGGCAAGGCTGTAATAGCCTATAAACTATAGATTGGTATAATATGTAAAATTCACAGCAGCGTAGGTAACCGCATTAGTTACTGCAATTGCACAGGTGGTTCCTTGGACTGTACCGAAACCATACCCAGACAGGGTAAGATTATTTGACAATCCGATTGCCGTGAATCTTGTGACATCTATCGCCGTGTATGGGAAATCAAATGACGTACTTGTACCATTAATTAGTACAAGCCCCTGGACAGTTACCCTGCGCCCCTCACGATATACCTTAAGATTCGACGATATGTCTGTTTTGACATATGCCAATTTTCTATTTAGTTCACTAAGCGATGGTACGTTATCATGCATATTCTCCACTGACTCGATAGCCAAACCATTCAGCCTTACTCTCTTAAAGGGAATCTCGCTCGTAAGCGTACCAGTAGAGTATAGGTTATTTGTAGTGAGTGCCGGATCTATCCCGCTGTTCCCTGCCGCGCCTTGCTTTACATCGAAGGTTACGCTTTCTGCTCCCGTGAATGCGTCCTTAGTGTACTTGATGTAGATAATATCATTCCTGTACTTGCCGACTGTACCATTGGCGATAGCGACATCCTGATAGGTATCCCTATCAATAACTACCGCTTTCCCACCAATCAGAGCCACGCCGTCATATATCCGGATATTGTTTGCGCTTGTAGCCACGGCTTTCATGCCCTGTCCCACATAACTTAGCACTCCATTATCCACGCCTACTATGCCTGCTTGGATGGCGGCACCCTGATAGGATGTCACATGCGCCTTGCCGGCATAGCCGGTTACTAATTCCATTGCCATATTAGTTTTCTCCTTCCACTCTGTATTCAATGCTTACTGATCCCTTCTGCAGTTTCAGGATCTTTTTGATAATCGGCTTTTGCAGGGATACGCCTGTGGCTATATCCTTTCCGCCTACGATATCCCCAATGGCCAGATCTACGTCTTCTACGGTCACTTCCATGTTTTTATAACTACAGATATCAAGCAGCCTCTCTGTTCCCTTTTCCACCAGATCCTCTTCAGACTGCGCCGAGGAATAATCATATATTGCTTTACGTTCCCGGAATCCCTGATAATATTGGGTACGTCCTACGGATCCATTCGGCTGCAGATACAGGTGTACCACAAGCCGGTCCTTTAACTCTCCCCGGCCCAGGCAAATCAAGTGGTTAATTCCCCATCTCATATCCTGGATCCGGAGATTAATCCGATTATCCTCATTGTAGGTCACCTCTTCGCATAGGTTCTGGATGGGAACCGCCGATAAACGGATCCGAAACGTTCCTTCTTCCTGAACTGTCTCGATATTCAGCCTGGCGCCTGCCGTCTTAAGCATTTTCTGCAATGCTTCCAGTACTGTGCAATATCGTGCCTGGTAGGATTTGATTGTAATTCCCGAGTCTTCTGTAGATACGGTAAACATTCCTCCGAGCGTATGCTCTACCATCTCGGCAATGCATGCATTCGCCTCCCCGGAAAAGGTACGATAGTCCTGTCCGCCTGGCGGCTCTACCACATCCGCGCACAGAAAGCCAAGCCAGTTTAATCCTCGGTAGTATATTACTTTCTCGTTGCTGGCAGCATCCGACTCCTCAATACAGCCTCCATAAGCAGTTCCCGGCGCATAGATATAGCCTCCAATCCCGATATGGCGGAGGCTATCGCTGGAACGGGCTACAGCCAGTTCGAAATCATTATTTTTGCTGTCATGGCCGTTCATCTCAAGATCCAATTCATCCGTATATCCCAGTTCCCCTAACTCGTATCGGTTGCTGTCCGCGATTAGGAATGTCATGTCCATTTTGGCTCGCTCCTTTCTTGCAGGAGGGTAATCTCTATATCATATCCGGCTGGCCAGGTCAGGACTTGAATTCCGGGAGGGATCTTCTTGAACGGGCTGCTGTCGATGTTCCTCTTGCCAAAGCAGTTTTCTTCTGTCCCGCATATCCCGTGCAGGATAATAGCCCGGTTTCTTCGATCCTGACGAGAGTCAATCTCTAGATACTCTCCATCTCCAATGGATACATTAACATTGTAGAGATGCCCGGCTATTGTCACTTCCGGATTTACGCATGGGCCAAAAATCCGCATGACAAAATCGGAGGGCGCATAGTGGTCATTGTTTAGATACTCGACTCCCGCAACTTTCCGATAGTCATGCGGATAGTCATGCGGATAATCAAGATCCGTTCCATCCGCCTCCTGATCCTGTTTTTTATAGAGCATGGTTGTTTCTTTTACCCAATACGGATATGGAGACACAAAGGTAACCGTATTATCAAGCTCATCGCAGCAATATTCCCATTCTTCCTTTTCTGACTGGATCGCATAGCACGACAGATAATACTCCCCGATCCAAAACTTGCCGGGACTGTTATCCAGTATGTCTTTTTCCGTCACCTCTACCAAATGATCCAGAGCCTCTTCGTAAGTCATCTGATTTCCAGCCATTACTCCAAGCAGAACGCTTTTTTCCTGGATGCCCTTGCTAAAATCTGTAATGACGCCCCCTTTCTTGCCAAGCGTGGAATCGTAATCCCAGGACCAGTTAAAGAGATCGCCAGTCTGGAGGCGGTAAGGCGCGGCGAGAAGATAGATTCTCTCGCCGTTATGGTTTTCGTAGTATATATCCTTGATCCTGCTCATTAATTCATAACCTCCTTCACCATCCTTGCCACTTCCCTTTCCTTGTACTTTAGGGTTAAATTTCCAAGCGCTTCTACGAATTGGCCGACCATCTTATCAAGGCGCTCTTCCAATCGGCTGCCATCTTCCTGTTCCTTCTCTACGGTATGCCTTATGTTTGCTGCAATACCAGAACTTGTGGCAATATTGCTTTCCTTCACGGCAGCCGTCATCTTCGTAGCCAGGGCTTCTACATTCATGCCGTCCAATGCTGCTCTAGATAGTTTAGATGCTACTGCCTTTATTTCTGCCATCTTGTCTTCTATTCCAAGGGCCAGGCCTTCGCCGGTCAGGCGACCAAAGTTCCGGGTCGTCCTGGACGGGCTGTGGATATCCAGCACATTCTTGATCGTGGACAATGCCGCGGATGCAAGGCTGGAGGCGGCGTCCACCGCGCTGTCGACCATGGCCCTAATCCCAGCCGAGAACCCAGAACCGAACATATTGCCGCTTGAAGCCGTTGATACGGACTCCAGCGATCCTTTGGCGGTGCTCGCCACGCCTTTGGCCGCACTACTCGCAAGCGTTCCTGATGCTCCGATAGCCCCGCCAAAGGTTGAGGTGAATGCCCGGCCGACATCAGATGGGTTTACCCCGCCGGCTGCCTTCTGAGCAGCAGTGGCAATCAGCAGGCCGGCCGCGCCAGTCGTTCCAGAAGCCCCTGATATGGCGCTCCCAAATAGTGTTCCAAACAATCCACCGATTCCTGAAGGATTAATGCTTCCCGCCCCTGCCTGTGCTGCCGATGCATTTGCGGCGCCTGCGGCATGGGAGTTTCCTGCCTGCGAAGATATGCCCAGGCCAAACATAGACATGATGGATGAGCCAATGTCCTGGGCTCCGGATACGCCCGTTCCCAGCGTTGCCAGAAATTCCGAGATTACCCCGCTTCCCTTTGATGATAATTCTTCCTTGCCCTGATCCAGCCCCTGCGATGCTCCTGGCCACACCTGCGCGAAAATTGCTTCCGCTGCTGCGGACGGGCTATGTACCTCTAGCGCTGCCTTAAGGGATTCTAGGAACGTCTCCGCTCCCTCCTGCGCCGGATCCGCCAGTTCTTCAAATCCTTCCAGGCCTTTTAATGCTCCATACCAGGCCTGGGACCACACCGCCTGAGTCTCAGAATCAAGCCCGGAAAAACTATCGATAAAGGTTTGCACATCCTGTTTCCCTTCCACATCCAGTTTCCCGTCCAAATCCGCGTCCGCAAGGGCAGATAGCAATGCGGCGCCTGCTTCTGGCCCAATCTGCCGGATTCCTTCCGCAATGCCTCCCGGAAGCTGATTAAAATTGTCAAGCGTATTTCTCGCCGCTCTTGCAGTCTCCTGGTATACGCTGTCTGCTACCTGTACGGTTCCATCCTGGATCAACTTAATGTTCTCCGCATATCCATTCGCCTGATCATATAAGGATTTCCTGGTTTCTTCGGAGGACGCAAGCGCTTCGGAGGTATACGATCTGTAGGAAGTGATCAATGCGTTCATCGCGTCTTCAATCCTCGCCGTATCGCCAGACGCGACCGCCTCCATCAAGGCGTCATAATTGTTTACTTCCGTGGTCAGGTCTTCCAAGGAGCTTTTGGCTCCCTGCATAGATGCCGATGCGTCATCGTATGCCTTCTGGGCATCTGCCAAGGCATTGTTCGCTTCTGTCTGCGCTTTCACCGCTGCAGGGGCCGTGCTGTCCCCCCATTGTTCCTCTACCTTGTTTACTCTATCCTGTGCTTCCTCGAGATTCTTCTTGGCATCTGCCGCTACTTTCGTAGCATCCTTGTACGACTCAAGCGCTTTTGTGGAATTCTCATAGGCCTTCGCCATATCATCCTGCATGGATGACAGCAGGGCCTCTGCCTTTTTCTGCGTAATCACTTCCTTGATGCTTTCTACCACTTCGCCGTATTTCTGGATCTGTCCGTCCAGCATCGTGATTTCCACGCCAAGAGCATTCGAAAGCTCGCCGGTTATCACCTTCGCCCGATCCTCATATCCTGCTTTGACGTTGCCGTTTTCATCAGTAATGGACTGCAGTTCCGTCAGAAGAGCGTCATATCCGGCATATTCCCGATCAATAGCCTGGATGGATTCTTCCCTTGCGCTTCGCTGGCCATTAAGCGCATCTATAGTCTCATTGCCCTTGTCAAGCACCTTCTGCTGGGACTCGGACAGTTCATAATTCTTTTTCTTGGACTCATCCATTATGATCGTATACGCCGCAATACCAGCTGCTAGCGCCGCCACGCCGGTGACAAGCAGCCCTATCGGATTCGCCGACATGACGGCATTCCAAAGCGTCTGCGCTGCTGTCGCCAGTGGAATTTTTGTTGCCAGCAGACCAACAACAGCCTGTCCTGCAGTCAGAGTCTTATTACAGATCACTCCTTGAGCAGTGCAGGCCAACAGGGCTACACAATAGGCATCGACAGCCGCTGATGCTATTTTCCAGGCACTCACCATCTTTGATATAATTGTTGATGCCGTTTTCGCAACGCTGAAGGCTTTTGTCGCCGCTACCGCTGCCAGAGCAAGCGCCGCATAAGTCTTAAGGTTTGATCCGACATTTACCAACACCTTTCCAAGCATGGGAAGGACAGTCGAAGCGATGTCTCCGGCCGCTTCCGCCACCTCTCCAATTCCATCTGCCACGGCCTCTGCAGATTCCTTAAATGCTGGGCTGCCTAATGCAGCCTGCAGGCCTTCCAGCGCGGATGTCCCCACATCTGCCGCATTCTTAAGTGATTCTTCCAGGTCGTTATACACAGAGATGGCCAGATTCTTTGCGGTCTCCTTCATCTGATTTCCCTTGAATTCAAGGGTATCAGACATCTTAGAGTACGCATCCTCTGTTGTCCCGGCACTGTTCTGCATTTCTTTTAGCGTCTCGTTATAAGCCTGGGCGCCGGTATTGGCAATTGATAAGGAGCCAACTCCCGCCTCCTGGCTGCTCCAGAGATTGGCAAAAGCCGTGGCATCCCCATTTACGCTATCCTGCAGTATCTGCATCACGTCGCCAAGAGAGTATCCCGCTTCCATCAGCTGGGCAAAGGCCATGCCTGTCTTTTCCTGAAGGATTTTAGATACGCCGCTTCCGCTGTCTCCAAGCTCGTTCAGCATCCCCTTCAGATAGGTCGTGGATTCGGCAGTAGCAATACCATTTGCTGTCATGGTCGCTTCCGCTGCGCCAACATCTTCCAGGCTTACGCAGTACGCTGACGCCACCGGCAGGACCCGGCCAAGCGAAGACGCCAGCTCGTCGACCGTCGTCTTGCCTTTATTCTGTGTCATGAGCAGGATATCTGAAATCTCGGACATCTCATACCCGGCATCGCTATAGGCGTTGGCAGCCGTGGTCATAACATCAATGGCACTGGCAGATGTAGTGAATCCGCTGGTGGCCAGTTTAGACGCCGCCTCAACTGCGTTTAGCGCCTGCCCCATATCTTCTGTTACCGGCACTCCGGCGGATAGGGCCTGATACAGGGTCTCATTCAGTTCCGAGGCCGCTTTTCCGCTGGATCCGGACAGGCTTAAAATTTTGCCGTTTAAATTTTCCGTATCAACCGCCACATCGCCGAACAGCGTAGATGCCTTGGCCATGCTGGTTTCATATGCGCTCCCGAATCCCACCACGGCTGTCGTGGCAGCCGCCATAGCAGCCCCTATGACTGCCGTGCTGCCTTTGATCAGCGACGACATCGCCGCCAGATCTTTTTCAATTCCGGAATTATCGAGCCCGGTCTTGATCGTGATCTTACCGCCATCTGACAAGAGTCTCACCTACCTTTTATAGATCCAAAGTAGGCCGCTCCCCTACTCTAACGGTGAGGACTGTTGGCTCTTGCCTTTGTGTTATAGTCAATTTTGTTTATCGTGCCGCACCGATGGCACTTGATCTCCCCCTGGCACACGCTGGCCAGAAGAAGCGTCTGATTGCACTTGGTGCATTTGATTTTCTTCATCCTAACCACTCCAGGTCCCTGCAACCAGCATCTGCTCCATCTCTCTTATCTCGGCAGATTTCTTCTGCCTGGACGGCAGCGCATACCTTTGCTGCAGGTTTTTATAATATTTTCTCTGTTCCATGCTCATCTTGCTATCTAGTTTCATGGTCCGGTACCCAATAATCTTTACAATTTCGCAACTATCATTCAGGCCGCCAAAAAGCGTCATGAATTTCCACCAGTGCAGATACTCCACTGTATTCAGATCTATCCCGTACTGGCCCATGAAGGCCGCATGGATCAGATCCGCATCAAGTTCGAACGAATACCCCGGCTTTCCATTGGACAGCCCTTTTAGTCTCTCTGCCTGTTTCTTTTGGGCTTCGTTTTTTCCACCCAGGTAGAACTCATTCAATTTCTCGAAAAGTTCCTGGCAGATCAGGCCGATCGGGATATCCGGGACATAATGCAGAACTGCAGCCCGCAGGACATCTTCCGGCTTCGTCTGCCTGTCTACTGCCAAATTGTACAAAATAGAGGCACGGAAGTCCGTATTGATAGGAACCTCTATGCCTCTTACTTGTATGGCATCAGGCAGGTGATCAACGAGCAGATTCATCTTTTGCCCTTTCCGCAATTCCTGCGACAATATCCTCATAACTTCGATTCATTTCAGGCACGGGCACGGGAATCGATAGTTCCCCGGCAGCCGGCGCAGGCTTCCTTACGTGCTGAACCTCAGCCTCGGCAATGGCCCTGGCCATTTGCCTGCATTCTTCCAGCTGCCTGTTCTTTTCCTCTTCCAGTTTCCGGAATGCCGTCAGGTGCTCCCTTACGTTGTTGCTCCCGCAAATAGCCGTGCCTGATCCATGGCCGAATAAGATATCGAAGAACCGTTCGATGCACTCCATTTGCGCTGTCATTTTCTGGTAGGGATCGCTTTCAGACTCCATGATCCTTGCGTTTGCCCTCTGCAGTTCCGCCAGCGCCTCATCATGCTTCTTCATCTTTTCCAGATCAAAGAAATCATATTCCAGTTCTACTCCATTGATAATCATCGCCTGCCTCCTATTCCGCCGATTCCGCCGATTCCGTAAAGGTCTTTGTTGCCACATTAAATTTGCCCTCGATCCAATCGTCTTTTGCCAGCAGGTTTCCGGATACCTGCATCTCGCCATCGTTGTCTGCAAAGTCTGCCACTTCTACGGCTACGGTTCTCTTCTTCGCCTCAAACTCGGTTCCGGAGTCGCCAATCTTCTTAAGCAGATCGACCTTTACATACTCGGTGGATGCCTCGTCTCCAGTTAATTCCTTGTCGCCGATATTGTAAATAAACGCGATCGCAGATTCCTCCGGAATGTCATCCGCGGTGAATGCAGAAGACCAGTCGTACCCCGTAATGTTTTTAGTGGATCCTTTCATGTTTACATAGCGCTTTTCGCTTGTCTGGGCGCTGGGAGAATCCCCCTGCTCCGTGAAGCCGGTTCCCATCACCGCAAATTCCGGCTTGTCCTTCGTGCCGATATTGATATAACCAGCCCAGTCAATTCGTCTTTTAATTGCCATCTTTTATACCTCCTGATAATACTTGATCTGAATAGTCACCTGATACTTTGCCTTAGTCCGGCTGGTATCAAACAGGTAAGGCGTTGTTGCCAAGGCAATGCCCATCGCCTTCTTCTTTTCTCCGAGATCCGGATAATTCCGTTCCCGGTTATTCCCCTCGATCCATTCCTCCAGTTCTTCATAGAACCCGCATACCTGCAGGTTTTCAATCACGGCAGGGCCGTAAGCCTCCCGGCTGGAAAATGTTACTGTGATCAGCTTTATGCCGGTACCGTCTACATATTTCTTTACCCACGGCTCATTGGGCTCCTGGGAGATGCTGTAGCTCTTTTCTGGCTCATCCAGGTAATTCACGTTAACCTCTCGTCCCAGCGCCTCCACATAGGTATGGATTGCCGGGCACTGTTCCAGATACTCCTTGATCTCGCCCATCACCGTACTTCTCTTCTTCATTGTCATAATCACATACTCCTTATATACGTCTGCACCGACTTGATTAGTTCCGGCCCCCTGGCAGCATACATCCGCTTATCCCAGTAAGGGCCGCGGATCCCGCTGCCCTTATGTTCGTAATATTGCCTGCGGGCGTAGGGCGTCACATAGTTTACGCTGGTAGGCCGTTCCACCGCCGAATTTTTCAGCGTCCCACTTCGAAAAGGCACGTACGGATCCATTAGAACCCGCGCCTGGTGCGTTAGGAACTTCTGTGCCCTGCCATTTGGATCTAGTCCGTGCTTCGATATGACTTCCGCAGCAGAGACCAGGTTAAATGTAACCGTTGTCACTGCCATAATCTTATGCCTCCGCGCTGATCCGGATATGAGGATTCAAGCCGTATTCGTTCACAGAGATCTCAGCCACCTTCCCCTTATCGTTCACATCCATCAAGTCCTCCAGCGTCTCGATCGCCAAATGATCGCCCTTTGCAACGATGTCATTCTTACGGATCACCGCGCCGTCTGGGACTTCTTCCATCGGGATCCGGATGCTGATCATATCCGCACCGGCTACCCCATTGTCCGTAACATTGGAGATCCGCTTCGAATACCAGTGTACAGACGGATAGAATGTCCTGGCATAAGCTCCTGCGGCGTAGTGATAGACTGTCATGCTGCTATTCGTAATCATTGCCATCAATCCCCCTGTACAAGTATTTCGTTCCGGACAGATAGTGCCGGATAATCTCACTGGCTCTCTTCTGCTCTGTGTCCTCTGTTGTTCCCTCCGGAACTGCATAGCTGACGGAATAACCGTCTGTGTTCTCACTTGCAATCTCCCGGCCGTTCTTCAGCGCCATCATGTTTCCGTAGATCATATCCGCCACTTCACAGGTAGCGCATCGGATCAGATTGTCCGATGGATCCGCCTGGTCAAACGTGAAGGTTCTGACATATTGCGAGGCTTTCATCGCTACGCGCAGCCATTTCGACTCCGGCACAATATCCCCGCCGTATGTCGAAGTGTAAAAAATGTAATTCGCATATGGGTTCATGCCGGGCACCTCCTACTCCTTCTTTGCTTCCTCAGCCTTCTTTGCTTCCTCAGCCTTCTTTGCTTCGGCTGTTAACTGGGCTTTTGTCTTTTTTGGTACTCCTACTCTTCTCATAATCTTACCTCCTATTTGTGAGATACATAGATGCCAGCGGTCTTATTTGCATACACATCCACAAGTCCGTACTTACGGTATTTGCTCATGTAAGCATCCGCAGACTGGTTCTGATCCGGAGGGATCACCGCGCTGGCAATGTGCTTATCATACTTGATGATCGCAGGCTTATGGATGATCATGAAGTTGATCTCCGCCGCATCGTCTGATTTCTTGAAGAAACCTGCTTCCTCTCCGTCAGTCTTTCCGTCCAGCAGATCGATCGCGGTATAGAACCGGGACTGTGGTACGGATTTTTTTACGGTAAACGCTGCCAGTGCTTCCCTGGATTTCGTGGTATCCAATGCCATGACACTATTGAGCAGTGTCGGTGTTACATACAGAATCCTGTTCTCCTCCGGAACTTCATCCTCATCCATCTTGGTCTTGGCAGTCAGCAGAGACTCCAGAAACTGTGCACCCGTGGAAAGGGTTTCCTGCCGGGATGTAATTCCATCGGTCGCACAGATCTGAGAAAATGTAAACGCATCCGCCTCTGGAGCTACTTTTTCTCTTTGCAGGGCGGCACCAACCACACCAAACGCAAGGTTGAAGGATTCCTGGTTATCCATCGCATCTACCTGGATCTTTGTGCCACGGTCATAGTTGCACCGCGTGGTTTTCCATTCCAGAGATACGGAGCCATCCGTATAGCCGGAATTACGGTCATAATCACCGAGACCGGTTACGGACAGATGCGGATACACCACCTCGTCCACATTGGTTCCCTGGCGTACCAGAGTGTCGTTTGTAGTTAAGTCAGCTGTAACGGAAGCCAGCTTATAGACCTCGTCCAGCATGCTGATATAATTCTTGGGTAATACAAAACTGTTCGGCATAATTATTATTCTCCTTTACTTTCTGATGGGAGTCCCATAACTGCTCTCATGGCAGTCGTAGTGGCTTCGTCTCCGCTTGGTGCCGGATCGCCGTCGGTACCCCCGACTGGGTTTTTAATGGGTTCACTGGACTCAAACAGGAAATCATGTTCCTTCTGGCAGCCTTCGATCGCCGCCTTGATATCCTCATTCTGGTTTTTCGATGATCTCAGAGTATCCAGATCCAGCTCTGCCATGATTGCCTTGGTGCTTCTGCCCTTGGCAGCTACAATGGCATCCTTGAGAGTCTGCTGGAATGTCAGATCCGCAACACGCGCATCCGCATCCTTTTTCGCCTGATCCAGGTCATTCGTCAGCTTGTCGATCTGTCCTCTCAGGTCATTTACATCCACGTCCTTGAAACCTTTCAAAGTTTCATTTGCGGTATTCAACTGTCCCTGCAGTTCCTCTTTTTCCGTAGTCAGTGTTGTCACCTGATCCTGCAATTCTTTCTTCGCCGCTTCGATGTCAGCACCGTTCTGAGTCATGATCTGATCAACCTGCTCCTTTTCCAGTCCCATTGCTTCCAGTTCTTTTCTTTTCATAGTTACGTCCTTCCTTTCGTCTACGATTGTTGTCGAGGTCTCTCCCCGTGATTAAGGTACGGTTGCGCACGTTGTACGGGTGTCCACGCCTATCCCAATTTATTGCATACAAAAGAGACAGCCTGCACTAGACTGCCTCTTCATGTATTACACTATTTTAATTAAAAGACTCCGGTCCCGAAGGATACCGGAGTACGTTCTGTGTCTTTTATGCTGTCTTACTGTTATACTTGACGCAGTTTGGTTTATTGCAACCAGTTATCCTAGTCATTGTCATACAAGTCGGGCAGGTAATTCTCAGTGTTCTGGAAACCTCTGAATACATATACTCTATAGGCTTTCCGCAATCTGGACATACAGCATTTCGGATTTCTTCCTCCGAACCATAGCATAATATTTCATCAATGTCTTTATCTGGCTTTGTCATAATCCCACCCCTTTGCTTTAAATATTCTCTGTATCACTCTATTGATGTACTTATGTATTTCAGCATCAGACGGAAGGTCGTTGATATTATACTTCCTTGCGATCCGAACTTCCAGTTCTTCATGCAACATAGTATCCATTAACGCTTCCTTCGTGTCTCTTTCCTGTTTCCCGATTTCGATGCTTTTTACTTTTTTAAACGCACCCCACGGGTAATATTCAATCTGTGTCTTCCCATTTCCCGCTATCCTGCCATTATATTTCATTTCCGAAGAAAATTTCACACCGGAAAGCTCGTTTTCCTGTATTCTTGCTATCTGCTCATTCTTGACAGGATAGATTCCTCTTTTTAGTTTGTTCCTGTCACTAATTATACCAGTTTTTCGTGCTTTTGTATAGGTTTTGAATCCATTTCCAGTCACCACCCGTCCAAGCCTGTCCACATACACCCGCTCCAGATCCGGCTCAATACCCATCGCTTTTGAGAAGCCTTTATAACTATGAAGCTGATTCAGATACCGGCTCTGTGCCGCCATGATATCATCCGGATCCGCGCCGCCGGATTTGAGGCTGCAGATATTGGCGCGCTGTGCCCGCATATTGCGTTCCATCTCGCGCTGTTTTGCTGTTGCCTCATAAGCATTGTACTGTTTGCCGTTCCAGGTTTTTGTCTGCTTCTCTTTCCGGTTCAGCTCCTCCAGTTGTTCATCCGTGTAGGTCCGGACGGATATGCCTGGGATAAAGGCATGATAGCTGTGCCGGCAGTTTGCCCCACACAGACCGTCTACGCTGCCAAGCCCGCATATGCTCACCAGCTGCTTCTTTGTGTACACCCTGCCGCCCCACCAATGGGTATCTCTGGCACCGGAATGCCAGGTCACCTCGAAGGTCTGCGTATCCAGGTCCTCCGCCACCTTTTCATTGATCTGGGCGCTCATTTGATTAACGCCGGTCAGCACGGCCCGCCTTGCGGCTGTGGTAGCTCTGCAGTGATACCCGGTAGCATATTCTATCCACTGTAGTCCTGAATCGCTCATTTCTTTCGATACGCGCCGGAGAACGGCACCGTAGGACTGCGCGCCAGTCAGTACATCCATAGCCGCCGCATTCAAGTACCCGGTATAGATCTGGCTCAGCGGAGTGAATACCTTCCTCCCAACACCCGCACTTACATAAAAACCCAAGCTCTGTGTAATATTCAGTATCTCGTCCAGGTTTCTGGAAACTGCGGCATTGTACCATCCCTGCAGTTCTTCATTTTCCTCAAAGGGAATGTACCTGGTGTTGATCTGTTCATATACATCCCGGTTTGCGGTGTATTGATCTTCCACCACCTGGTCATACAGTTCCCAGATCTTTGCATCGCAATATCCAGTAGTGCGTTTCAACTCTGCCTCGATGATTTCCGAAGTATTCCCAAGCTGCAGCAGCGTGTTGATCTGCAGATCCGCAGTCGGTGTAATCTTATCCATCTTCTTAATCCGGCGGACGATGTCCGCGGTTAGCCTGTTCTGCAGGTCAAAAAACAGCCCCTCTATCTGAGCGGCCATCTTGTCCATATCCTGTGGATTCATCCTCTATCACTCCAATGCCGGGCGATCCTCGGCTACGATCTTCGTCTTTGCTACTGCCTCCTCCTCGTCGTACCACTTCATGCGGTATTCCAGGAGCGTCATGGCTCCAATGTTTACATCCTGCCGGTCCTGTGCCCGTTCCGCTTCTTCATCCGTCAGAATACTGTCATTAAAGGTGCAGGAGAATTCATAGCCGGTTGTATACCGGGCATTGTAAAACGCCAGAGCATCCACCAGATCACTCAGACAGTCTTTCAGATTCTTCTGGATGGCAGATACCCGGTTGTACTTGCGGGCTTTGCTGGTAAGCACTTCCGCAGCTGTTTTCTCCTGATGGTTCACATCTGACAGATCCCCGTAAGCCAGACCTACGTTGAATTCGATCTGGCGGAGATACCGCTCCAGTCCACGGATGATCGGTTCATCCCGGAATTCCGGAGAGTATTCTTTGAACAGCTCCCCATTATTTCCATTGTCCAGATTGAGTCCTCTGTACAATCTCTTATTCAGCTGCGGCAGGGTGCCATTCTTCGTCCGGTCGTGCTTGATTGCTGACTCATCCACATGGATCGCCCGCTCACCGGATTCAAATTCCCATTCCAGTCCCGCGCTCTGCCTGTCTGCTTTTTTGATCAGTTCGATCGCAGATTCGTAGATCGATACCCCGCAGGCGGAGTAATCCACCTTATTATCCAGCGGTGTCCGGAAATATCCGAAATCCATCTGCGTCATGCCGGGATACAGGATGCTGGGCGGAAGGTCCTTCCACTCTTCCACATCCGACAGATCTGCCTCGCGTCCCAGGGTACCTCTGTCACTGCTGGCAAAGGCGCGGTTGCCGATCAGTAACCCAGCCTGTGTAAGCGTATGTCTTTCTATGCGGAAGTACCATCTGGTGTCCGCCATTTTTTTCACCTGAATAAATGCGATATCTCTCGGATTTTTATCAGCTCCAAACTCAATCGGTATGATCCGGTCCGCAGTGATGTATTCCACCTTGTCCGGTCCGATCGGTTTGATCACAAAGGAACCAAGGGCTAGTCCTGTCTGCAGTTCCTCATTCAGATCTTTGATCGAGCTCTTGAATATCTTATCCAGGCTTTCATCACTGACACTGGCTTCCATTTCGTTCAATGCCACATCCGCGAACTCCCGGCAGATACCGGATTCTACTCTCAAAGAAGTTACAAAGTTATCGCACCACTCCGCTTTTCCTGTCAGCATGGCGTTCCAGTAGTCAATCTTACCCACCATCGCAGAAGACAGGGCTACCTTGCATCCAAGTGCCGTCTCTATCGTTGTCACTGGGAACATTCTATTCCACACTCCTTTCAGGAGGTTCTTTATTCTCTCAAACATGACTCCCTCCATCACTCCAGATATTTCTTCATGTCGCGCTCATAGGTATACTCGAACGCATCCAGACTATCGATGTCCGTGCTTCCGTCATCCAGCCTCTCATCATCCAGCTTGTCCTTGTTATAGACCGCATCCTGCAACGCAGTTGACAGCGTCTCGCAGTCTGATGTATGAAAAAACCGACCGGCTCCGATCAAACGGACTGCACAGTCGATCCTGTCTTTGATTCTATGTTTTCTTGCTGGACGGACTACAATACCGGGATACATCCTGCCTACCGCCTTCTTCACTCCGGTACCGAGTACGGTCTCTGCATTATCCCAGTAGACATATTCCACCAGACCGTATTTCTTCTGCACCTCCGATATGAACTCCAGTGTCAGCCGGTCAATGTCATTGCTGTCATACTCCTGCCCGTCCTTAGCCATATACCGCCGGCTCATCAGTCCGATCAGGCGGTCATAATATCCCGTGTTCGCCGTTGCTACAAATGCATGGCCGGATTTGGTACCGCCGAAGTCAATGCCGACTGTGATGTCACTCAGATCCCCCGCATGAAGCTGACCGGGTTTTGTAATTTTCGTCTTATCATCCACTATCACACACCGGAAAGCCTCCGGATTGTCTGCATACTTCTTGTAGATCGCACCCTCAGCCCGCTTCCATAATCCAAGGATAAGGCGGTCATAGTAGATCGTGCCCTCGTATTCCTTACAGAGTTCTTCCACAAATCTAGGATCCAGAAATGGATTATCGAAGATTGTGTATCTCTGCAGGTAGATGTCCAGCCTGTCATCATCTATGAACTCCTTGAGCCAGTGCGTGGGATGCTCCGGGTTGCAGGAGCCGTCAAAACAGGAATACGGCTTATCCAGACGGGATTTCAGCATCTGGAATACCTCTCTATTCCATTTCGCCACCTCATCCCCGTAGCAATACTTGATGCTGGATCCCTGGATCTTGGCCACCTGGCTGATCTTCTCGGCTCCAAGGCAGTAGACATCCTCGCCGCAGATCCTGGCAACGTTCCGGCTGTTGATCGTGCGGACCAGTTCCTCCGTGTATATCTCCCGCATCGGCTGCAGCACGTTACGCTCTATCGATTCCTTGGATACACCCAGAATCACATTCAGCCCGGGCTTGCCTGATCTCTCCCGGATCCGGGAGGGAATCACGAAGGCCGTATCAACATAAGACTTCCCCGATCGGACGGCACCGGACTTGATGTTCCATCTATGCGTCGCATGCACGATGTACTCATTCTGCTTCCTGCTTAGCTGCATTCTCGCGCACTCCCTTCAGTATCTCATCCAGGCGGTCTATCGCCTCCTGCTTTCCTCCGACCCTCTCTGCCAGATCCTTATACTGCCGGATCATGCTGCGCAGTTCCGACTGTGCCCTGGCCTGCGCTTTCAGGAAGCTTCCCTGCTTATCCCAGGCCTGCTGCACCTCCCAGCGCTCCTCAGTCACAGAATCCCCGTTCTTCTCCTGGATCTGCGTCGTGGTCAGATCATCCCGGTCACGGACGTACATGATCTGCTGCGCCCGTATGATGGCGGCATAGGCAATCTGTATCTGGTCCCATAGGACGTCCAGGGGATCGGCGGGCATCTCCTGAATGATGGAGACGGTCTCTTCCGGAAGGTACTTCGAGAAGAATCCGAATTTCTCGGCATTCTTGTTCCTTTTAGGCGCGCCGTGTCCGACCGCGTTCTTGTTCCCGGGCTGTCCGCCGTGCTTCTTTTTTGCAACGTTGCGATTATTCTTTCGCAACGTTGCGTTTGACTTCTCATCAAAATGATATCTATTTTTCCAACTCCTGACCGTGCCTTCGGATACATTTAGTTGACTTGCAATCTCAACTAACTTCATTCCTGACTTGTACAGTTCTTCGGCCCTGTAAGAGTCCGGGCTTCTCTGCTTTGGCAATCACCTCACCTCTGTCTCTATCAATAATACCCACACTCTGATTAATAATTTTTAATGATCAATTCCCTGTAACGACGTGGGTTAGTTTTCGTTACAAGGTTATCCTGCCTGTCTACTTCTACAAGGTTATATCCAGCATACAATTCCCGGATTTCCGGGCAGTCATTGTAAGACATCACGAACTTCCCCTTAATACAGGAAAGTGCATCCCGCAGCCTTATATGGTCCTCTGGGTTAAATCTGTCCGGATAATATTTTTCTGCCTCATAGTACGGCGGATCTAAATAAAACAATGCCGACTCCCGGTCATAGGTTCTGATCAGCCGCTCAAAGTCGACATTCTCTATTACGACTCTATTCAACCGCTTTGAAACCTGTTGCAGGTATGAAATCGTAGCCTGCATATCCCGCGAACGCACACCAAACGATCGCAGATCGGTTCCAAAACTGTTTTTGATCGCGCAGAAGAACCTTGCGGCCCTCTGTATGTCTGTCAATCCCTTGGCATCGGCCTGGGAAAGGCAGTCAAAGAACTGCTCCCTGGATATCAATACCCATTCCAGTTCTTTCTGCAGGGCATCTGGATGGTATTTCACGCATCGGAATAAGTTTACCAAATTCCCATTAACGTCATTGTACACTTCCATTTTGCCTGCCCTATCTTCTGCGAACAGTACCCATCCGGCTCCGCCAAATACTTCTATGTATCGGTCATACTCTTCTGGAAACTGTTCTATAATCTGCCTTCTAAGCAGCTTCTTGCCGCCTATCCAGCTGATAAAACTATTCATGATACCAAACCCTCTTTCTGATGAAGTACATATGGTGGGTATTATCTCAAGAGGAAACAACGAAAAGACGCCCCGCATTCCTGCGGGACGCCCTTTCGGCTGTTATCATAAACTTGGATGAAACAAGTGATACGTCAATCATATCTTCTTCTTTCAGTTTACACTATAGCATTTTGAAAACGAAAAGTGCGAAAAAAACGAAATTACTTTTTCATAAAGTTGTTAAACTCCATTCTCACGCTGTCTCCTGTGGCCCTCCTTCCCATAAGTTTCGCCACTTCCTCCCACGTCAGATCCTTAAAGACCTTATACTTAATAATCCTCTGCATCCGGAAAGGAATCTCTTCCATCCATTCTTCCACCTGCAGTTTCAGTTCCTCAGCCTGCCGCTTCTGCGTCTCGAGAATGTGCTCCTCACTCCTGATCAGATCGGCGTTAGCGTAAGTCTCGGTTGTCCCGGCAATCCCGAAACTCTGCGGCTGATACGGGAAGTCCGGATTGCTGCCCCTTACCTTGTCGATCACGGTCTTTCGGCTCTTCTTCAGGCTCTTGATCTCCGACTCCGTCTCCTTGATATACGCGCAGGCGTCTATGTAGTCATTCAGTATCTTCTTGTCCAATGCCTATCATCCCCTTATCCCTGATATACTCATCTACCGTCTTGTGCTCCATCTGACGGCCCTGGTGCCGGATCAGGCGCCTTGCCTGGAAGGATAACTCCACAGGGGCGTAGGCCGGCCGGCGCATCCGCTCCCTCGCCTTCTCCCCGGGATCCTTACGGGCCAGTTCCCCAAAGTTATTCTTCCGGTCGCTCTCAAGCGTATGCCTGTCCCTCTTCTGCCTCTTCAATCTATCATCTCCTTCGTTTGTTCTGATTTCATTGCCTTTTTGGGTTCATCGTATTATAATTATCATGTTGCCAGTACATAGGCCTGCTTTTATACCACCAATTTATCTGCAGGCCTGCTGGCAACTTTTTGTTCGCTAAATCCCCGTTTTATGAATCAGAACCTTTAACCTGAACATCTATACTTAGCCACATGCTTTTCAGTTTATCTCTTGCAACCTCCTCTACTTTGTTTTTTATGACTTTCTTTGTCTCTTCTTTTACCGTATTGTTTATGATATAGTCCATATTGATTTCATGAGAGATTGCCTGTTCTACAGCCTTATCCACTTTTTCATTTACAATTTCTTTCACAAACCCTAGTATGGTATCACGATTAATACCATTATCAGCCAACATCTGGGTTAAAATTTTCCTTAATTCAATCTGCTCTACTGTCATATATTAATCCTTTCCGGTTTCGCGTATAAATCCCTAATATTTGGCAGATAATGCCATCCGGTGCGTTATCCTGCCATATTCTCATTATCATTTCAGCCTCTTTTTTGTTTTTTACTTTTTGTTTACTAATATTCTGATTTTTGATCTCGTCATAAAAAATTACTTCTTTTTTGCCGGAATCATAGAAAGCTGTGCAGTAATCTGTATAGTTCGTCATGCCTCTATCTCCTCTAAATGCCAGTTTAACATCCCATACCTCTTAACGCAGAGGTGGCTTCAAATTCCATTTCTTCTCCGATACATCTACTACAGTCCTTGTCCTCTCGATTACAATATTCTCCCAGTAGTGGACACTTGACTTCCTCGTAAATTCATTGTCCATAGCAATCCTCCTAAATTTTAAAATTTCTACTGATAGCTGCCACACAACATTTGGTCGTCAACTTCACAACCATCGATAATACAATGACATTCTTCACGGAGTATATTACCCTCATCATCCGTGATTTCTCTGATTTTGCAATTCTGACAGGTAATACAACTCATACCATTTTCATACATAGGTTCTCCTCCTCTAAAATCTTAATTCACACCAAATACTTTGATTTTTCCTTTCGAGAAAAATCCTTTCTTTGTCTTGTATCTCTTCAAATGTGTCTCATATTTTCTTCTACCTTCCCCATTTTCAAGTTCTGAAACAATTCTCTGCTCCAAGTCCATCAAATCCGCTCCATCACCTTTCATAACAATTTCTGCTATTTTTATTCTCATGTTCTTTTCTCCTTAAACCCTAATTTAATGCCACGCTCTATTAAACGCAGCAAACTCCTCTTCTCGATTCCTCTCCTCTTCTTCTGACTTACAACGCCAGCATTTTTGTTCTCTTTTCAATGCTGGTATATATTCATAGGTCCCTCGCCCGCAGGAACAGGTAACCAAAGTACAGCATTTGTCTGCCTCCTCTTTAGAAGCATTTTCACGCCCACATTTTCTACACCTATATTTTATTATTTTCAAAGCGTCCATCACCACACCTCCATCTAACCCTATGTTTCTTTACACCACTGATATTCACCTATGCACTCCAAATTTCCACCATTCATGCTGCACGAGGAGCAATCTTTTTCTACTCCGTCATCCATCATTTCAGCGCACTCTTCATAATCTTTTTCCATCTCTTTTGTAAGTGGAATTTTTATAAACTTCTTCATGTCACACCTCTCCTTAAATTCTAATCTAACGCATCATTCAATTCCAATCCGCATAAACCGATATCCATAAGCTCAACTTTATTCCACGAACAGGTATCACAGTCTTTTCCATCCCCCAGCGTCTCTGACATTTCCCTGCACTCTTTATAGTCCTTTTCCATCTCCTCAGTCACGAAGATCCTCACCTCTACATGCGGGGATGGAAATAGCCTTATCCTTTTCATATGCACTCCTGTGCCCACCTGGCGTACATATTCCGGCTCCCCGGCTGCAAGCTCTGGACAGGGCGCTTCATACTTCCGTTCTTTCGGATGCGGATCGGCCCGCAGGATTATATAATCCTTGGCCAAAGCATACCCGTATTCCCTGTTGGCTCCCCTGGAGTCCTGCCAGCCCTCAAGCAAGTAGATTGCGTCGCACATATCCAGAAGCACCAGGGATACCTTCATGTACTCCTCATATGCCGTTTCCTCCGGCAGCATGGCGTTTACCGCAGCCGGGGAGCCGGAATGAAGCCCTGCCCGTACAGCTCATCCTCTGCTTTCTGGAATCTTTCCACGTAGTCATCCGTTCCCGTCACCGGGCCGCTGATATATACTTTCATCTCGTTTCCTCCTTAATTTTTTTAATCCTTGCCTTCAGGCTCTGCATCACCCACTCCTGGACATCTTCTTTCCGCTCCAGGGCCTTCATCACATCCTCGTCCCGGGTCCCGGCGCATACGAGATGGTGGATGATCACCTTCTCCTGCTGGCCCTGACGGTGAAGCCTCTTGTTGGCCTGGGTGTATAATTCATAGTTCCAGGTCAGGCCGAACCAGACGACGTGGTTCCCGCCCTGCTGCAGATTCAGCCCGTAGGCGCTGCTGGCCGGATGGGTAAGCAGGACATCCACCTCCCGGCGGTTCCAGGCATCCTCGTCTTCCGTGGTCTTAAGCTCCCGGATCCGGAGCCCCGACTTGCCCAGCGCCCCCAGGATCCTCTCTCGGTCATGCTGGAAGTTATAGAATACCAGGGCCGGCTTGCCCTGCAGGCTCTCGATCAGTTCCAGGAACGCCTCGATCTTGCAGCCGTGGACCTCGTGGACGCCGTGGCCGTCATCGTACAGCGCCCCGTTGGCCAGCTGCAGGAGCTTGTTGCTCAGGGCCGCCGCGCTGGCCACGCTGATCTGCTCCTCATCCTCCGGCAGATCCAGGACCATCTTCCGCTCCATCTCCCGGTATGCCTTCTCCGCTCTCGCATCCAGGGTTACCGGTACCTGGTGGTACGTCACGTCCGGAAACTGCAGGTAGTCCTCCGCCTTCATGCTGATGCAGATGTCCGAGATCTTCTCCAGGATGCTCTCCTCGCTTCCGGGCTTCGCCCTGTAGTTGTATATCACGTTATTGCCCCTGTCCCCCGGGTCGAAGTACCGCTCCCGGAACTGGGTGTATCTCCTCCCCAGGCGCTCGCCCCCGTCCAGGAGGAATACCTGGGACCACAGGTCATTCAGGCCGTTCGGGGACGGGGTGCCGGTCAGCTCCACCATCCGGCCGATATGGCCGCCCATGCTGGCCAGCGCCTTGAACCTCTTGGACTTGTGGCTCTTGAAGCTGCTGCTCTCGTCCACGACCACCATGTCGAACGGCCAGGCGTTCCGGTAATAGTCTACCAGCCAGCAGACGTTCTCCCGGTTGATGACGTACAGGTCCGCCGGCGTGTTCAGCGCCCGGATCCTCCTTGCCTGGCTGCCGAGCACCTGCGATACCCTCAGCATCCTGGTGTGGTCCCACTTGTCCTTTTCCTTCGTCCAGGTGCCCTCTGCTACCTTCTTGGGGGCGATCACCAGGACCTTCCGCACCTCAAACCGGTTGTACTTCAGTTCCTTCACGGCGGTCAGCGTAGTCACTGTCTTGCCTAGGCCCTATCAACCCATATCAAGGAACAGCCCTATCTTCTTAACCCTGATTATTTGTTCGATGCAATGTCTCTGATAGGCGTGCGGCTTGAATATCATGTGGCATCACCTCCTTCTCGCTCTTCTCATTTTTCACAGTTCATATCTGCAGTCCAATGCCTTGCTCGTCTCCTCGTGCCCAATGTCCTGGAAGAACTGGCTGAGGCCGTCGAGCCCCCTTGCCACGAACACTGCCTGGCCCATGCTCCTCAGCCGGTCGATCTGGACCGCCTGCAGCGCGCTCAGCCTCCCTGACTCGGATTTCAGCTCCACGAAGTATGGCGTCTCGCCCGGCAGGATCACGATCCTGTCCGGCACCCCGTCATTGCCGGGGCTGACCCATTTATAGGCCCGGCCGCCCAGTTTCTTCACCTCTGCTGCTAGAATCTTCTCAATCTCTCTTTCTCGCATGTCAATCTCCTCTCCATCGTACCCGTGCCCTACACGCACGCGTATACTGCTATATTAGGCGCGTCAGGTAACGTTAGGCGTTATGCGTGTCTACCTGTACTTCCTATTAGTTATCTATATATAAAAAATTGGGTACATTGGGTACAATTACTGTTTTGGCCTGTGTTTCCAAGGTTTCCGGCATACCCAAAGTGTGCACCGTTTGAAAAATAAATTGGGTACATTGGGTACATGCCGTTTGTACCCATGCATTTCCCCTTTTCTTTTAGATTGGGTTCACCTTTTCGAACCCTCTTTGCGGCCCATATGGGCCATACCTCCGCTTATCCTTATTCCGCTTCCAGCCTTTGATGGCCTGCAGCGCGCTGTTAATTTCCATGCTGTCTGTCCGTTTCAAGTACCTGGGATCCCCGCTGAAGCACTCCGCCCATACTTCCATCGCGCATACCTTATCCCGTTTAACAAGTTCCGTGTGATCCGGAAGTTTCAGATTTCCATTCCAAAACTGGCGTCGCTGCTGCAGGTCGTAGTTATTCCAGTCCGATGGTATTTTCCTTTCGAGAAAATCCCGAATCATGCCTTCTTTCCCGGATGCTTCCCGGTGCCCTTCCTGCATTTCTTCCGCCATGCGCTCGATCTCCTTAGGCAGAAACAGTCTTTCGCCAAGCTGCCAGTACATGTATGCCTCCGCCCATACCTGATCCACCTCTTTCGGCAGTTCCTCCCAAACTGACTTTTTTGCCGGGTGTATGCCAACGTCTACCGGCCAGAACCGGCGGTTTCCTGTCGAGTCTTTTAGAAAATCGCTGTCGTTGCTCGTCCCGAAGAACACGCAGCGCCGGGGATATTTTTCTGTCCTGCGTCCGTATGCCGCGCGATAGATATCGTGGGTTTTCGATAGGAATTGCTTGATGACCTGCGTCTCCTGCTTTGTAAATGCCGACAGTTCCCCAATCTCATTTATCCACGTCCCTTGAATCAGTTCAGCGGCTTCTTTTCCCTCAAATGTCGTTAATGAATCGGAGAACCACGCCCCGCCAAGTATCGCCAGCAGCGTGCTCTTCCCAATCCCCTGCGGTCCTGAGAAGATCGGCATATAGTCATACTTGACTCCTCCCGTGACCGCTCTTGCCACGGCGGCGCAAAGAGATTTACGCATGACCGCCCTTGTATACGGGCTGTCCTCTGCTCCCAGATAGTCCGGCAGTAGCATGTCTACCCGCCGTGTGCCGTCCCATTTCAGGCTTTTCAAGTACTCCTTTACGTCATTGATCCGGTTCTGGCTGCTGACAATCAGCAGCGCGTTGTCCAGTTTCTCCCGCCCGGTAATCCCATAGAATAGTTCCATATAGTTGTAGAAGCTGGCATCATCCGCGTCCTTCCACCTGCGCTTTTCATCTTCATGACTCCATGGCAGTTTTCCCAATACTATGCCGCAGCTGGCAAATTCATCCGTCACGATCTTCCCCTTCAGAAGAGGGTCGTTCTCCAGCACGATTACCGCATTATTGATGGTCTTCTCGATCTTTCCGTTTCCATCCACGGTCAGGCGCTTGATCCATTCCAGGCCAGGCCCATCCTCGTCTGGCGTATCGTCGCCAAAAGCCTGCTGGGCGCGCTCCAATCTCTCTTTCGCCAGCAGTTCCGACACTGCGGCGTCCTCCCTTGCCATGCGGCTCATGGCCACAAAGGACGGCAGCTTGTTAGCCGGCGTTCCCTCCTTCGTCTCTCTGTCCCGCTCCCCATACATGTGCAGGCGTATTAGGTCGAATGCGTTGACCAGGAGCCCCGAGCATGGATCCGTCGCATGGTGCGAATAGAGGAACAGGTCCCCGTCGTAGACCACCGCGCCTCCAACCGTGGAGCCTCCGGTGTAGGTATACCTCCCCGGCGCGGCCGTCTCCTCGTACATCCCCGGGATGAATTTCTCCATAGCCTGGGTGATGGTGTATGTCCGGCAGAACGCCCCTATGACCCCTCTTTTTGCCGTCGGGTCCTCCTGCCTGGCCAGGCGCCGGCGTTCCACCGCCTCCGCTCCCGGAACCTGCGGCCACTGCGAGATGTCCGTCCAGTCGCCGTACATGCCTAGAAGGCCGTCCAGGCTGCAGAAGGGGCGGTCGTATGCCTCGCAGACGTACTCGCTGTCCCTGCAGCAGCTCGGCCAGTACATCAGCCTCGCCACGTCGAACGTGGTCGGGTCGCAGAACTCGATCCCGATCAGGCCTGCCAGCTTCCTTGCCGCCGGCTCGTACTCGTCCGCCGTGGCCGTCCTATCCAGGGGGACGATGACGCGGAGCCTGGGCGCGTATCCCGCATGCTTCCGCGTGCTGTAGACGGCCGCGGCGCACCCCAGGCCGCACACCCGCTTCAGAACGTCCTCAGTCCCTCCGGCCGGAATGTTGTCCAGATCCAGGGTCAGCAGGTCCCTTCCTTCCACGTAGGCGGCTTTCCGGATGTCGTTCGCGAACGTGCCCCCTACGAATCCGCCTACGTCCTTTAGGTCATCCTGCCTCTGCTTCGCATATGCCAGGTACTCCTCCAGGGTTTCCGTGCTCCTGGCCGGCGTCCTGAGCCGTTCCGTAAATTCGGACCATAGCATCTCGGACCTTGGCCAATGTTTAGTTTTTCTTGTCCCTGCCGCGCTGATCAGCAGCATCCTGTTGTTCTCCATGCTGGCCTCCTAATCCTTCATATAATACTCGCTCTCAAATCCTGCGCCTTTTAATACAAGTCCTGGCGCCCAGGGTATCGGCTCTGCCATGAGCGCGCAGATCTCGTCCACTGTCACGTCCGGGGGCGCGTCTATGATCACCTCGTCATGGACGTGGAAGACTACCTGCAGCCCCCTGGCGTCGATCCTGCGCAGGGTTTCCGCAAGGCAGTCCCTGGCGATCGCCTGGACAATGTTCTCTGTAAGTTTTCCCCCATAGGTGGAAGCCACCTCCCATTTCCGCGTCTGCTGTCCCACCGTATAATAGTGGATGGCCAGACGCCCGAACTGGTTCTCCTTAAGGAAGGGTTTGGGGTAATAAAGTTTCCTTCCAGCCGGGAGCTGTATGGTAAGGAAATTCTGTCCATAGACCAGGTCCCCCTCCAGCGCGAAGATCAGCCCGTGGATGGCCTGCGGCTGGGCCGTCTGCATTGCTTCAAGGGCGGCCTGCTCCACCGCGTACCATAAGTCCCGGATCCTGGGATTGGCTCCCCGCCATCTCTGCACGATGTCCGGCAGTTCCTCTTCCGCCAGCCCCATGCCCAGGGCTCCCATGGCTATGAGGGCATTGGTCCCGCCCTGGTATCCCAGAGCGAGGGTTGCCACCTTCCCTTTCTGCCGGAGCGCATACTCCGGGTTCCCTTTTACGATTCTTTCTATGGGGACATGGAACATCTGGGATGCTGTCGCCTCGTAGATCTTCCCGTGGGTGGCGAATACCTCGTTCACCCACTGCTCCCCGGCAAGCCAGGCGATCACCCGGGCTTCAATGGCCGAGAAATCCGCAACTACAAATTTATTCCCCTCAGACGGGATGAACGCCGTCCGGATCAATTGGGAGAGGGTATCCGGCACGTTCCCGTAGATCATCCGCACCCCTGCATAGTTCCCCTGCTTTACCAGGTTTCTGGCAGAGTCCAGGGTCTTTAGGTAATTCCTCGGCAGGTTCTGCATCTGAACCAGCCTTCCTGCCCATCTTCCAGTACGATTGGCCCCGTAGAACTGCGTCAGTCCCCGGACTCTGCCATCCATTCCCATTGCGGCCTCCATGGCCACATATTTTTTAATGGAAGTCTTCCCTAATTGCTGCCGAATCTCCAGGACTCTCCTGACTTTCTCCGGGAGGCCTTCCCGCCCCAATGCTTCTGCTACGGTGGCCTTCTGCAGATTCTCCAGTTCCAGGCCATTTGCTCTCAGCCACGGGAGCAGCTGCGCGGCGCTATTGGGATTGCCTAGCCCTGTCAGGCTGCGGGCCTCCTCCTCTAGCCGCCCAGCACTCTCCGAATCAATTTCCAGCGCGCCTTGGATGAGTTCCCCATCCACCCGTACCCCGAATGCATTCATGCGAATGTCCATCTGCCACAGCCTTTCCTCCTCTTCTGGCATCGGGAACAGGCTAAGCCTTTTCAGTATCTCGCTTTCCGTGACAACGTCCTGTTTACAGTAGTCCTTGAACAGGGACCACTTTTCTGGCGCGTGCCTCGGGAGGTTCCAGGTCCGGTTCCCATTGGACTTGGCGGGCTTGCAGGGCACGCAGAAATACCTGATCAGCGCTTTCCCCGCCGTCAGCTTCTGCTTGTCCTGCGGAAGGCCGATCGCCCTTCCCGTTGCATCCAGTCCCGCGGTGTACCCGCAGTACAGCCCGTGGGCCATGGTGCACCGCCACTGCTCCAGGGGCGTCTCGAAGCCGGCCTGGTTTAAGCAGTACCATTCAAAAGCCGCGTTATAGGCATGCTTGATTATCCGGGGGCTTCTCAGGGCCTCGCACAATTCCGCGCACTCTCCGTTAAACTCTTTCTGCCTCCCATTCAAAAGCGCCCCCTGTTTTCCCCTAAGCTTCTCGTCCGTCAGGTCCAGTATTTTTACCGGCCTCTCATCAAATTTATAAGCAATCAGCAGGATTTCAAAGTCTGGGGATTGGGCGTACCTGTACAGGCCTGCCTTCCCGATATCCACGCTGCTTTTTGTTTCTATGTCTATGCTTAGGTGTCTCATAGCGATCTCCTCCTGTCAGAAAGAGGGACTTGCGTCCCTCCATGCTACATCGGCAATCCCGTAATCGGGTTGATGCCTGGCTGGCCGTAGGCGGCCGCCTGCGCTGTCTGCTGCACCGGCTGCGGAGATCCGAAGGCCTGGGCGGCTGATACATGCCCGCCGCTTAATGTTTCGCCATCCCTTAGTTTCTGCACCGGGCCAAGCCCGCATCCGATCCCTTTCTTGCCGCCAAATGCATATGGGTAGAAGTTCACGTTTACACGCCCATACATGCCGCTGTACACCTCCGACTGGTTGATGATAGGGTTCCCCATTCTGTCCACGACCTCCGGCGGATAATCCACCTTTGCGCTCGCGGTAAATACCCAGTGCCCCTTGCACTCGTCTCCAAAGGGCATGCCGTCGCTGGGGCGCACGCCGTCCCCATCATAGACGGGCGTGGGAACAATCGGCGGGCACTGACCGTTCCACTTCTCGGAAATCCCCTTCTGCTTGGCGGCCTCGATCGCCGCATTGATCCTGCCCATCGTGTCTGCATCCGTCTTCGGGACCAGTATGGTCACGCTGAACTTCTCCTCCTGCCCCTGCATCGCTGCATAAGGCTTGAAGAGGTGTACATAAGATAATCTTGCTTCTCCTGTTGTTACGTTTGTCGCATCTCCAATTGCCATGTTATTTTTCCTCCTTGAATACCTCTTCGGCAGTTATTTTGTTTGTGATTGCTTCTCTGCTATCCGCTTCCTGGACGAGTGCGGGCTTTCCGCGCTGGACGGCTACGTACGAGCCTACCGTGTCCTGGAAGTCCTTCTTCCCTATCATCTTCTCCACCTGGGCCAGGGTCAGCGGCTTCCTCTCCCAGAGCATCTCCTCTGGCGCGACCCCGCTCTTCTCCAGAATCGCGAAGGCCGCGTCCATATCCGTCCACTCCCGAGCGCTCCTGCCCTCGACGGCCTTCCAGCCGGGTACCTCGTTGCCGGCCAGGCATTCCGCCAGCGCGCAGTCCTTGAGCTCTGCCAGCCATTTAGCCACCCCCGCCCCAAGCCTCAGGTACTCTCCCATCTGCCCGTTGCTGATCAGCGGCGGCTTCTTCCCCAGATCCGGCGAGAATGCCAGTTTCACGTTATGCTCGGCCCGCGCGGCGCACCGGCTTCTCGCCCTGCAGAACCTGCAGGTATCCTCGCCCGGGGAGTACCCCGCGTTCCCGGATACCGCCAGCGCCGCCTGCTCCCTGACATGCTCCCCGAACTCCTGCAGCTCGTCTATGCTGCAGGACCATTCGGAGATCCCGTCTGGAAGCCTGGGCTGCACGATCGCAAGGCGTGCCTCCTTGATTGGGTATAGCATCTTGAGGGCCTCGTATGCCCCAAGCGCGTAGAGCATCATCTGCGGATTCCTCTCCGCGGACACCCGTCCTGCCGGGCTCTTTCCATACTTGAAGTCTATTACGAACAGCCTGGATCCCTGGACCATGGTGCAGTCCGCGGTACCGTATCCCTCGCCCTCATATCCAGGCGGCATGTAGCGGCCAAAGTCCCATCTGCGCTCGGCATCCATGTGCGGCTGACTGGGAAGGCCTAGGGACGTGTCCCTTATGTAGTCGATATAGGCGTCCGTATGCCCCAGCATCTCGTCGTCCCACAGCTCGTTCTCCTTCATCTTCTTGATTGCCGCATTCAGCTTCCGCTTCGAGATCTCCTTCGGATAGAAATAGTTTACCACCTTCATCTCCGCGAGTTCGTGCGCCAGCGTCCCTTCCGCCGCGCTTTCGGATGCCGTGTCTGGCATTCCCTTCTCCAGCAGGACGCTGCCCGGGCACTCGAGCCATCGGTGCGCGCTGGACGGTCCGAAAAGCGCATGCGCTCTTTCCTTATGCCCCATCAGATCTGCGCCCCCATTCCGCGTAATGCCGTCGCAAAACTCCCGTACTGCTCCTGCGGCAGCATCGGAAGGGCCTCCACGCCGTATCCCGCCAGGAGTTCCTGGAGCTGTGCCTGCATCCCCTTATCCATCAGCGTCATCGCCGCCCCTGCCAGTTCGTCCAGGGTATAGCCGCGCTCCGCGGTCGGCACTGCCGGCGTCGCTGCCTGGGCTGGCTGCGCGATAGGTGCTGCCGGCGAGGCCTGTCCCATCATGGCCTGCGCCGGGATCTGCGTCGCCTGGGCGATCTGCGCGCTGTATGGCTTCTGCGCCGGCGATGCCTCTTCCCCATGCAGCCCGGCCAGCATTCCTGCCGCCTTGATCAAGTCGTCGATCCTGTCAATCCTGATTGTTACGTTTACATCCATCTTTACAATTCTCCTTTTCTTCGCTATAATTTAATTGGTTAAATTTCTTGAGCGCCCGAGGCTTGCCGGCCTATGAAGGCGCTCTAATTTTTTGTATAGAACACTTTTCTGTCTATCGACAGTTCCGTTATCCCGTTTGGCCTGATGTCAATGGTATAATGTCTTCCGTCATCGTCATCGATGTAGGTTGCCCATATACGTCCGCCATCCGTGGCCGCAATGCTTACTATATCCATGCCGGCCTGCGAAGCGATCCTTGCGATCCCTTTCAGGTGCGGCTCCATACCAAGCCCGATGTCCATCCATCTTTCCTTCGTCAACTTCCTCACCTCCCTTCTATACTTCTCCGTCCTCTACGCGGATTCGGATGTGATGCCGATCCGTCTCAATAAGGATCCCTCGATCCATATCGACCAGCACGCGCATGATGCTATCCATGTCAATCTTAAGGTTAAATGCGATCGACGCGTCCTCGACCGCGCCGTATGCCTCGCTGATCGTGCTGCAGAGATAGTCAAACTCATGCCTCTCCGCCTGTATGCATATCCTATAATGTCTCATTCCGTTTCCTCCCTTCAAAATATCGGCCCCGCCATCCGGCAGTAGGCCAGCACTACTATGATGATCCCCGCGCCCGTTGCCAGGCCGACAATAAATCCTGTAACTAAATCCCTAATAAACTCTTTCATCCCAGCAGCCCTCCCCTCTCGTCCTCCGGTATTTTAAGCGCCTTGCATATACGCTTCATCTCTCCGCGCCGGAACGTGTCCGGCTCATGGAGGCGCTTGTACAGCGTCGCGGATGGCATCCCTATCCGCTTGGCCAGCATCGGCATGGTCAGCCTCATGGCCCCTGCATGCTTCTTGATAAGGCTCTCTACGGCCTCCTTGTCCCTCTGGCTCTCAGTCAGCACTACTCTTGGCATCCTTCTCCACCTCCTATCCTGTTTTCCCTATCCCACTTGCCTTTATCCTCATAATCTCCTATAATTTAAGTACTGGCATCTTCAACCTAAGTATTTGAAAGGAGAAAATTAATGCTTACGCAAGAAGAAAAAGCAATACTCGATTTTTTAATACCTCAATTCAAAAACGGAAATCCCATGATTTCGCTTCAACAAATATGTAAAGAAACAAGAATTCCAAATTATGAAGCCGACCTGGCTTTAAGGCATCTATCTGATGAAGGATACCTAAGTATCAAGAAATATCTGAGCGGATGTTTCGTTAATAAGATTTCTCATAAAGGAATTCACTACTCGGAGTATGAATCCGCTATATCCACATCGTCACAAACCAATATCTTCAATGGTCCCGTTTCCGGGGCGGCTATAGGTAATTCTGGTACAACCATAATTAATAATGGACTTACTTTTCAAAATGCTTATGAACTAATCAAGTCCCAACCCGTAACTTCTGAAGATAAAGTTGAAGCCGAAAAAGTCATAACCTATATTGAAGCGCTTGCCGAAAGCGAGGCGCCGCTCAAAAAGGGAATCCTTTCAAAATTCAGTGATACCCTAGCCAAACACTCTTGGCTACCAGACATCGTTATGAAACTTCTTTTCCAATACATAACGGGACAGTAGCTGCGTATTTCACATCATGGGTAATGTCCAGACCGTATTTTCCATTCGTAAAACGAAACGAAAATGCGGTCACATTATTTATTTCCTTTCCATTCACCATCAATTTTCCAGAATCTACATCAAGATAAAAAGATTTCAAATCTGTGGATTCGTCTTCATGTAGTGCTAAATCCATTTTCATCTCTTTCACCTCCCACCTTATTTTCTTGCATAATTGCCAATTGATTTCAGCATTCAAAAATGCTATAGTAATTTTACGAACACTTGTTCTGATTAGGCAATTCGCTTTTCCCGCTGGAATAAATATTCAATATCATATTCTGGAAAAAATACATTTTTGATTTTTGTGGCCTCGTCAAAATAGAATCCGCAGTCAACGACCCCATTAATTTTGTCACTTGCAGTTGCAACTCTACATCCAAGCAAGTTAGCAATTTGTGTGATAGTTATATTCTTTTCCTTCATTGCATTTAACAGTCTATTATACATTTTCTCACCTCCCTCTCATTACGGTACTCCGCAAACTATACTTAAAATATAATCGGTTATCCGCAAATTGTCAACCACTTATTTGCTGACTTCCGAATATTTACGGATTTCCGTAATTTTATATTTACATTTGTCAAAATTGCGAGTATAATATGAATATCTTAAAGTCGAGGTGAATCTATGGAAAAAGCCAAGGTATTAGAGAGACTCATAAAAGAACAAGGATACTCCATTCGCTCTTTCGCACATGCATGCGGAATTCCGGAAAGTACCTTATACACGATATTGAAAAAAGGTGTCGGTCGAGCCAGTGTGGATAATATTATTTTAATTTGTCAAACTCTCGGCATTACTGTTGAAAATTTAGAGATGATAGCTGCTGGTGAAATCGTAAAAAAAGAACCATCTTATGCTGATGTAGAAAGACTCCTCGCACGCAACGGAAAAGAATTCTCAACTGAACAGAAAATGAAGTTAATAAAATTATTGTCCGAATTAGATTAATAATAATTATTATTCGCTCTCTGTATTGCGAACATAGATTGTAGAATAATGCAGGACATAAAGAAAGGGAGGAAAAGAAATGGCAACATGTTGTATATGCGGTCAAAAAATAGGGGGATGGGGAGAAGATAAACTTACTTTAGATGAAAATAAGGGCTATATCTGCTGCTATAAATGCGCCCCATTAATCAGAGACATAGAAAAAGCCGATTCACCAGAAATTTTACAGGTTAAATCAAATGCGTTATCAAAACTTATGAGCGACCATGCAACTATTGATGATGTTCAGATTATAATTAAACAGAAAATTGAACAAATCGTCTTAGAAAAGGGATACACTAATGTTGTAACCAATCCATGCCCTATATGCGGATATTCTTTAAGCACCTCAGATAGCGCATGCCCCGAATGCGGCTTAATAATTTACAATAACAAGCCTGCTTACTCTACCTCTGAATTGGCTTCTATATATAATAAGAGGTATGATCAATATTCTAGAAATCCCTTATATGAATACAAAGTGGAAACCATTATGGATTCTGCAATTTTAGGAAAATTCGACAAAGAAGCGGTAGAAAAGGTGCTCACTGAATATGCAACACAAGGATGGCACTTACATTCCTCTTTTAGTAATGAGGTGGGTAAAAATGCTGCCGTTGGTATAAATGCAACAATTAATCAAACTATACTTATATTTGAAAGATGCATAAAAGCCTAGAATTCGCTGCATATAATTTTATAAACACAAAAACCGCCCGGTGCTACCAACACCGAACGGCCTAACATATACCCGAAGATATACGCATATTCAACAAATATATTGTATCATCTTCGGGCAGCCACCGCAAGCGGAACACCCGTTCCTCGCTGGCTGTTATCTTTATACCCAAAAAGGAGGATGATGCCATGCCAACAGCAAAGAAACTTCCATCCGGATCCTGGCGCTGCCAGGTCTACTCACACACAGAGGATATCCTACAGCCGGATGGGACGATAAAGCACAAAAGAGTATACCGCTCCTTCACGTCGGATGTCCCCGGCTCGAAGGGCAAGCGGCTTGCCGAGCAGATGGCTGCGGACTTCGCCGCCGGGAAGGAGCAGCTCTCCCGCGTGTCCGACATGCCGGTCAGCGAGGCGGTGCGCCTGTACATCGACAGCAAGGCCGCCGTTCTCTCGCAGAGCACCCTCCGCGGGTATGAGAGCCTGTACCGGAATTACTTCCTCGGATCCGATATCGGGAAGATGCGCACGCAGGATCTCGACAATACCAGGATCCAGAAGTGGGTCAGCGGCCTGAGCGCGAGATTAAGCCCTAAGACCGTCCGGAACGCCCATGCCCTGCTATCTTCCACCCTCGAGGTTTTCGCCCCGGATTTCAGGCTTAAGACGACGCTGCCGGCCAAAAGAAAGCCCGACCTGTACGTCCCTTCCGATGCGGACATCCTGGTTCTTCTCAGGCACGTCCAGGGCAGGGAACTGGAGATCGCCGTGCTGCTAGCCGCCTTCGGCCCTCTTCGCCGGGGAGAGATCTGCGCCCTCGAGTCGCGGGACATCTGCGGCAGCACCTTGACCGTCCGGCGCAACATGGTCCTGGGCCCGGACAGGGCGTGGCATGTCAAGCAGCCCAAGACCTACAGCGGCTACCGCGACATAGAGTTTCCGGACTTCGTTATCCAGCGCATGACCGGGATAGAGGGGCGGATTGTCAAGGCCACTCCTGACCAGATTACGAGGCGGTTCCAGAGAGCCGTACAGTCTGCCGGCCTGCCTCATTTCCGGTTCCATGACCTGCGCCACTATGCCGCATCGATCATGCATGCGATCGGCGTGCAGGACCAGTATATCGTCGCAAGGGGCGGATGGGCTACGGACAGCGTCATGAAGAGCGTCTACCGCGGCGTCATCACCGACGAGATGAAGAAGCAGTCTGAAAAAATCAATACGCACTTCGAGCGTATGCAACACGAAATGCAACACGAAAAATAACATCCCCTGTATTTACAAGGGTTATGGCGTTTTTACATAGGGTTCAAGTCCCGTATACTCCATTTTTTTATTTCCTATTTCCAAGCCGGTCGAATCTCGACGAGTTCAATATACTTTTGTCATTTCTCCCAATTCCCGGACTTTTCCATATAAAATCTATATGCCGACTATTGGAGGAAAGGAGAAAAAGTATGGAAAAGTACATAAGAAAACTTCTGCTGAATCTGGGAATCCGCTCGACCTATCAAGGTTTCCGGTACTTGCAGTACGCCTTGCTGCTGTGCTTGGAAAATGATGAATATCTTAGATCGATCTGCAAGTTCTTGTATCCAGATATTGCCAAAAAGTTCAGCACTACCGTGGATAATGTTGAACATTGCCTGCGAACTGTCATTTCCTATTGCTGGTATCACGGCAATCGCAGATTCCTAATAGATATCACTGGATATCCGCTCAGCGATAAACCTACTAACAGCGAATTCCTGGACATCTTGTATAATTATCTGAAATTCTTTCCTGAAGGATAACCCGTCACACGGGTATCCTTCACTTCAACTTAGGGCCCCTGCCAAATTCAAAATTAATAAACCGGCCGCTTTCTGCACATACTATAGCGAGGTGATTATATGGCATCCTATGTATCCCCGGCAATCCGGGACAAATTCGAATCACTGTCTATTAATCTTAAAAACTGTATCCTGGAACGGGATGTAAGGCTGGAATCCATCCACGACTTAATTCACGTTCTGGAAGATATCGTGGCAGAGGGAGAGGCAGAATAGGCAAGGAGGATTACGCATGATAGAGATAGTTGAAGCACCTATTCCAACGATTTCAGACAAGCAGAAGGATAAGGAATCCAATGACGAACGTCTGAATCCTACAAAGGCAGTGGAACCGCTGCCAGAATCCGAGCGGCCTAGGAAAGACGGCCCGGGAGGAGAATAAGAGGGAATGCCAGCCATGGGATACTTCATGGCTGGCATTTTTTTAACATTCTTTGCAATTAACTCTTGATATTTGTTTCCAAAAATGGTATTATTTATTTCGTTCACAGCGTGAAACGTTCACAATCAGATAAGTTACTACGGGGTGTGGCTCAGCTTGGCTAGAGCGCCTGGTTTGGGACCAGGAGGTCGCAGGTTCGAATCCTGTCACCCCGATATGCGGGTGTAGTTCAATGGTAGAACACCAGCCTTCCAAGCTGGATACGTGGGTTCGATTCCCATCACCCGCTTTTTTCATACCCGATTCTAAGTATTCTATTTTCCTAATCAGTTTCCTGTGATATAATTTTCCAATATACTGATAAATGAATATGTAAGGGAGGCTTGTTTTATGAAAATCGTGTTCCTGGATGTAAAGACCATCGGCGAAGATATCGACTTGTCCGGCTACGACCAGCTAGGCGAGGTGGTGAAGTATCCTTTCACTACTTCCGAGGAAGTCCCTGGGCGGGTCGAAGATGCCGATGTAATAATTGTAAATAAGATACAGGTAAATAAATCTACTATTGGGAAGGCCCGAAACCTGAAGCTGGTCTGCGTGACTGCCACAGGAACCAATAATCTGGATAAGGACTATTTAAAAAGCCGCAATATTGCATGGAGGAATGTTGCCGGATATTCAACGGAATCCGTCGCGCAGCACACCTTTGCAATGCTGCTCTTCCTGCTTGAGAAACTTCGGTACTATGATGATTATGTAAAAGAAGGCCGCTATACCAATGATACGATCTTTACGCACTTTGAAGAACGGTTTTATGAGTTGCATGGCAAGACCTTTGGGATCATCGGGCTTGGCAATATCGGCAGGCGGGTAGCCTCTATTGCGGAGGCCTTTGGGCTAAATGTCATCTACGCCTCTCCCTCCGGAAGCGCCCCTCAGGATGGCTACCATCAGGTAGACCTCGATACTTTGCTTGCCTCTTCCGATATTATCTCCGTACACGCGCCGCTCAATGCGCATACGGAAAATCTGATTGATGCCCGGGCATTTCAAAAGATGAAGAAAACCTGCATCTTCCTGAACCTTGGCAGAGGCCCCATCGTTGTCGAGCAGGATCTTGCTGCCGCCCTGGAGCAAGGCGAGATTGCCGCCGCAGGCTTAGATGTGCTTTGTACGGAGCCAATGAGTCCGGACAATCCTCTGCTTCGCATTACAGACAGCAGAAAACTTTTCATCACTCCCCACGTGGGCTGGGCCAGCGTCGAGTCCAGAACCAGACTTATGGGAATTATACTGGGCCAGGTAAAAGAATTCTTCTGCCTATAGCAGATTATAAAGAAAAGAGGCAATGCCACCATTGCCTCTTATAATTTAAACTTACGGCTCTTCACCTTCTCGGATATCTCTTTTAATTCATCCTTGGACAATTCATCCAGATGTTCCAATTTGTACATAAAAGCTTCCCCGCTGTCCCCATTTTTGAAATTCACCACTTCCATGTAATAAGTGGCGACAATCCCTGGTATGATCGCAAGCACGATGACCCCATACAGGCCCAGTATGATTGAGGCAGTCCTTCCAATGACAGTCACTGCCGTAAAATCCCCGAATCCAATCGTCGTAATTACGGAAAAGCAGTACCAGATAGACTCTCCATACCGATGGATCCCCGGCTCCGCCAGCATAATGACAAGCGCGCTTATCAAAAAATACATTCCAAATCCCGTTACGATCTTATCAGCATGGGTTCTTTTTAATATCGACCAGAATATCTTTCCCTGTCTCATATGTACGTACGCCCTATTTCCTTCCATTTTTCAGCGCCAGCAAGACTGCCCCCAGAAGGATATAGAAATCCCCCAGATTGGCCGTCAGCCTTGCAAGAAACTGATTTTTACTCCTGATTCCGATATAATCAATGACCTTCCCTCTTGATAGCCGATCAAATATATTACTGGAAGCGCCTGCCCCCAGAATAGCCATGCCCAGTTTCTCAGTGAAATGTCCTTTTCTGGCAAATGTCCATACGCCGCATGCAAGCACGCCTGCCCCCGCCAGGATGGATACCGTCTTAATCAGCGCAGGATGGCTTTCCAGGGAATTCAGCAGGAATCCCTTGTTATACACCTTGCGTATGACCACTTTTCCTCCCGGCAGTTCTTTTTCTTCCCCGGGCCTGATAGTTTCTTCTACGTGCTGCTTAAGCAGCACATCCAGGCCCAGCAGTATTGTAAATGTGCCGGCAACTATTAATGATAGCATCTATATATCCTCTTTGATTCTTACAATCTCTTCTTCCTGTTTCTCAATCTCTTCCTCGCGCTTCTCAATGTTGCCGCAGAGTTCGATATAATCGGTATCCGGAATCTCTCCTTTTTGGAACTTGTCATATACCATGCGTCCCAGATCCATGAGATCCCTGTCATTCGCACGCTTCAAAGAGCGGATGTCTCCTTTGATCTTCTGGATCTCAATGGTATCTTCCGTCTTCTTTCCCAGATCGCTTGCCACATCTGAGATTCGTTTCCCTAATTCTTCAAAAAAATCTGCCATCTTTTCTTCTCCTTTTATCCTTTGATATAATCATTTATATTCTCCGCAGTGTATCGAGGGCACGGTACAAGTCCAGCGTTCCATATCCCCATTCCTTGTTCGGATATTCCATCAACGGCCTCTGGTTCACGCCCAGCAGTATGATGCTTCTTATCTGGCTGGAGTTCACGCCGCGCGCTCCCGGCTCATTCTGCAGCCATTCCGTCAGAAGCGCCACTGCTCCTGCCGTGATGCCGGCAGATACGCTTGAGCCGCTTTTGGTAACAAACTGTCCGTTTAATCCCGCACCTGTAACCATCACCCCAGGCGCTGCAAAATCAGGCTTGACTAATCCATCTCTAGTATAACCCCTCCCTGAATTAATATCAACTCCATTATCCCGTTCGTTATAATAGGCGACCGTCATTGCTGATCTGCTGGTTCCTGGTTCCGTAAGCGTCGTGTCGGGATTGGATTCCAGAAAATAGACTTCGCCGGACAGGAACTCCTGGATCGGAAGCCAGATATGAAAATCCCCCTCAGCGATCTGAACAGGCTCCACATTGATCTGCCAAATGCCTGGCACTGGATTCTGAAACCGCAGAAATATCAGCTGAGAATCGTTATTTTCCAAAAGAAGGCGGTATTCAACCGATACCTCCGTCTTCTCAAAGACAAATCTCAGATCATACCGGTCTCCCTGCCTTATGGATATCTGCCTTGTGCGTTCCCCAGAGGGCGAGATAATGGAAATCGTCACTACATTGGGAAGCATCGTCCATAATTCGGCAACAAAACCTTGCACGCCTTCTCCCACGCGTATCTCCGCGCTAGTCTCTGCATTAATGCCTTCCAGCATATGGTAAAAATGATGCCGCTTGGCCGCCTCATTTCCAGTGCCGATTACTACGCTGCGGTTTAATATGTAGGAATAGGTATCCAGCATGCCGGATAGCAGAGACGTCCCATTATGCCCGCCGAAGTTGGTTCCCAGCGCAATGCACATGACAAGAGGCATATTCCTTTCCCGCGCCAGATTGTTCAAGTACTTCAGTCCCAGCATAATATCGTTCTCCTGAAAGCAGACCGCATCGCTGCGTATGGCATAAAAATCCTTCAAGTAACTCTTTGCAGGCTTTAATTTTACAACGGCAATCGTGGATTCCGGCGCGGCTCCAAGAAAGCGGTTTGGAACGTCCGCGCTTCCAGCTGCCACGCTTGCAAGGAAGGTCCCATGTCCATTTATATCCATGCTGGGCACGATATCCAGCGGATTCTCGGTGCGGAGGGCCTCATTGATCCTATCCTCCGTGTATTCGCTCCCATAATCAAGACCTCCCGGAGGCGTTCCATCCTGGATCGTCTGATCCCATATCCCTGCGATCCTTGTTGATCCGTCAATATTTTTAAATACCGGGTTCCTATAGTCAATACCTGTATCTATAAAACCTATCATCACGTTTCTCCCCATCAGCTGAAGCGTCGGATAGTTCTGAACCTGGCTGATTCCTGCTATGTTCAAAGTCTCCATATCCAGAAGCGCATAGCAGTTGGGGATAGAATTGTACCGGTATTCCCGGATCGTAAGCGGATCTAGTATGCTGCTATCAATATAAACCGCGCGATAGCCGAAGTCCATCTCTTGGTGGCAGGACCGCTCCGCAGGCACCAGTTCCAAGTCATCCATCTGGAAATTCGGGATCAGAAAATCCCAGTAATCCTCTGACAAAATCTTATTTCGGCATGTTTCTCCATCCATAAAAATACCCCATATACTTTTTAATAAGTATATGAGGCATTCTATTCCATATGTCAGATTATTTGGCTTCTCCGCGATGGATAGCCGCTTCTTCGTAGTAACTGGATACTTCCTGTTCCTTCGGGATGGGCAAATCCGGGCCTTTCTTGAATACGATCTTCAGCAATATCGGCGTAATGATCGTTGTAACTACCACCATGATAATGACCGGCCCTAAGAAGGCCGTCCCAAGCAGTCCCAGTGAGGCTCCCTTGCTTGCCACGATCAGAGCCACCTCTCCACGGGAGACCATTCCCACACCAATCCGCTTATACTGGTAAGGCTTGTACCCGCATGCCTTAGCCCCCAGTCCGCAGCCGATAATCTTCGTAATTACCGCTACGATGATCAGAAGCAGGGAAAATATGACGATGGTAAGCGACATCTTGGGCAATACTACCTTCAGTCCTATGCTGGCGAAAAACACGGGAGAAAGCAGCATATAGGACAGCGTATCAAACTTTGTCTCCACGAATACGGATCTCTGGGTATTGGATATGATCAGGCCGGCCAAAAACGCGCCGGTAATATCCGCTACGCCAAAGAATTCTTCCGCTGTATATGCCATCAGAAGGCAGAATACGAAGGCAATGATAACATGCCTGTGCAGATTTCTGGGCGCTGACTCTGTCCATTCCTTGTACACCTTGTAGAATATAAAGCCGACAACCGCGGAAAAGACAAAGAATCCCACAATCTTCAGCAGCACGACCCATAACCTCACGGAGGAATCTGCCAGGCTTGTAACGATCGTTAGCGCTATGATTCCAAGGATATCATCAATAATCGCCGCTCCAAGGATCGCATTTCCAGATCGCGTCTTTAACTTTCCTAATTCTTTTAGCGTTTCAACCGTAATACTTACGGATGTAGCCGTCAGCACGACGCCAATAAAGATATTCTGGAGGAATATGCTTCCGCCGGCATCCGATGCGATCATGCCCGGCCTGTTGAAGAAATATGCCAGGGCAAATCCGCCGGCAAGCGGCACCAGCACGCCACAGAGCGCAATGATAAAGGATGCCTTTCCACTGGCCTTCAGTTCCTTAATATCTGTCTCCAGGCCGGCACAGAACATCAGGACGATTACCCCCAATTCCGCTACTGCCTTGATAAAGTTTGTCTCCGTCAATACGCCGCACATGGCCGGTCCTAAGATAAGTCCGGCCATAAGCGCCCCCACGACTTGAGGCATCTGTACCTTTCTTGTTGCTAATCCCAATAATTTTGTACACAACAATATAATTGCCAAATCCAATAGATAATTATAATCACTCATTACTGTATCCTTGCCACGTCCTGACCCCTCAGCATGATAAGAGGTCCTCCCGTCCCTTCTATGTATTCTCTCGTTATGGTCACCTGGCCAATGCTGTCATCTTTCGGTATCTCATACATAATATCCAGCATGAACTCTTCTATAATCGCCCGAAGCGCCCTCGCCCCGGTGTCTTTCTTCATTGCCTTCTTGGCGATCGCCTCCAGCGCGCCGTCGTCAAAGAGAAGATTCACTTCATCCAGCGCCAGAAGTTTCTGATACTGCTTCAAAATTGCGTTCTTAGGCTCTTTGAGTATCTTGATCAGCATGTGCTCATTCATGCCCTGAAGCGTAAATACGATTGGCAGACGCCCCAAAAACTCCGGAATCATTCCGAAATTGCGAAGGTCCTCCGTCGTCACTTTCTCAAGTATCGTCTTGTCATGGTCATATTTATCCTTAAGATCCGCCCCGAATCCGATGGAAGACTGTTTGGTCAGACGTTCCTTGATAATACCTTCCAGATCCGGAAACGCGCCTCCGCAGATGAACAGGATATTCTTCGTATTCACCGTCGTAAGCGGCACCATAGCATTCTTGCTGTTGGCGCCTACCGGTACCTCTACGTCGCTTCCTTCCAGCAGTTTGAGCATTCCCTGCTGTACGGACTCACCGCTTACATCCCGCTGGCTGGAGTTCTTCTTCTTGGCAATCTTGTCAATCTCATCAATAAAGATGATTCCCTGTTCTGCTTTCTCTATATCATTTTCAGCTGCTGCCAAGAGTTTGGATACGACGCTTTCTATATCATCTCCAATATAGCCTGCCTCCGTTAGAGATGTGGCATCCGTAATAGCAAGAGGCACATCCAGAAGCCTTGCCAGCGTCTTGACCAGATAGGTCTTGCCGGAACCGGTAGGCCCGATCATCAGCATATTGGACTTCTCAATCTCTATATCATCCATCGTATCCGTAGCAACCCGCTTGTAATGATTATAGACCGCAACGGACATAGCCTTCTTGGCATATTCCTGTCCCACTACATAGTCATCCAGCTTTGCCTTGATCTTGTGTGGAGCAGGGATGTCCTTGATATTAATCAAAGGCTTTTTCTCCTCCCCTTCTTTTTTCTTCTTAATTTTCTGCTGCTTGGGGATGTTCTGCTCCATGTCAGCCATATTCAGTATCTGCACCCCCGGCATATTCATCAGCTGGCTGTAGTCGATCTGCCCATTGCTCATGGCATCGAAGCTCTTCTGCATACAGTCGCTGCACACGCAGATATTATTCGGCAGCTCTATCATCTTGCCTGCAACGCTCTCCGGACGCCTGCATATGAAGCATACCTTCTCATATTCATCGTCATCCTTCTTCGTATCTTCTACTTCTACCTGCGTATCTTCTACTTTCTCAACTTCATTCTCGTTCTTATTGTCCTGATCAGACATCTTCTTCCCTTCTTTCTACTTGCCCCGGCCTTCTTCCACCATCTTAAGGAAGGTCTCTTCCGATATAATGGGGATGCCAAGATCGTTTGCTTTCTTATTCTTGGACGATGTGCTTGTCACATCATTGTTAATCAGATAATTGGTCTTGGAAGTAACCGAGCCTGTCACCTTGCCTCCCAGGCTTTCGATCAATTCCTTTACTTCATTGCGGTTCGCAAAATGCTCCACGCTGCCTGTAATTACGAAGTTGACCCCATTAAATATCTGGGCAGCGCTGTCTGCTTCCTCCTTTGGAATTATGAGTTCCGCAAGAAGATTGCGCAGTCTTTTCCTGTGGACATTGTCGGAAAAATAATCCACGAACGCGGTCGCGATTACTTCCCCAATGCCGGATATGGCGTTCAACTCTTCTACCGTAGCCTTGAGCATTGCCTCCAGATCATATTGGAATTCTTTGCATATCATCTTGGCATTGGCAAGCCCGATGTTCGCGATTCCCAGACCGTAGATTACCCTTGGAAGGGTGGTGGTCCTGGCTTTCTCAATGCTGTCTATCAGATTCTGGTATGACTTTTCGCCAAAGCCTTCCATGGTCTGAATCTCTTCCCGGTAGCGGTCCAGATGGAAAATATCCGCATACTCTCTAATATACCCCATTGAAATGAATTTTTCCAGTGTTGCTTCAGATAATCCTTCAATATTTAACGCATCCCGGCTGACGAACAGGGCAAAGGACTTAACATGCTTTGCCTGGCAGTCCGGATTGATGCAGTATAATGCCTTGGCGTTGCTGACCTGGCGGACTTCCGTCCGCCCCCGGCAGACCGGGCAGTTCTTTGGAATATCCTTAACGCCGCTTCTGGTCAGGTTCCTGGCAATCTGGGGAATGATCATATTTGCTTTATATACTTCAATGGTATCGCCTACGCCTAGTTCCAGTTCTTCCATAATGCTGATATTGTGGACGCTGGCACGGCTTACGGTGGTTCCTTCTAATTCAACAGGCTCAAATATAGCGACGGGATTAATAAGCCCTGTCCTTGACGGGCTCCATTCGATCTCCAAAAGTCTTGTCTCTCTTAACTCGTCCGCCCACTTAAAAGCGAAGGAATCCCTTGGAAACTTGGATGTCCTGCCCAGTGACTGCCCATACGCTATATCATCATATACTAGCACAAGTCCATCAGATGGGAAATCATTCTGGGCGATTTTTTCTGAAAATTTAAGAACTTCAGCCTCCACCGTATCTCGGGTTACTTCCTGAAACTCTACCACCTCAAATCCCTGCTCTATCAGCCAGTTCATCTGCCTGGCCCTGGAATTGTAAAAGTCCACCCCTTCTGCTTCCACAAGAGAAAAAGCGTAAAACTTTACATTACGCTTTGCCGTTATCTCGTTATTGAGCTGCCGGACGGAGCCGCTGCACAGATTCCTTGGATTCTTGTACCTGGCATCCACATCCTCGATTTCCTCATTAATCTTTTCAAAGTCTTTATATCCGATGACTGCCTCGCCTCTTAAGATTAATTGGCCCTGGTAGGCAATCTGCAGAGGAATATTCTTAAATACCCTGGCATTGTTGGTGACCACTTCGCCTACCTCTCCATTTCCCCTGGTAACCGCTTTAAAAAGCCTGCCCTCCCGATAAGTCAGGACGATGGTCAGCCCATCCATCTTCCAGGACATCAGCGCCTTCTGATCTCCAACGAATCTTTTCAGTTCTTCTACGTCCTTTGTCTTATCCAGGGACAGCATGGGTCTTTCATGCCGCTCTTTTGGCAGTTCGCTTAATACCTCGTAGCCGACATTCGCTGTCGGGCTGTTGGACAGGGTGAGCCCAAGTTCTTCTTCCAACTTCAGAAGTTCATCGTACAGCCGGTCATACTCATAATTGCTCATGATCTCTTCGGCATTCTGATAGTAGGCGCGTCCTGCCTTATTAAGAAGTTCTACTAATTCCTGCATTCTGGCTTTCTTTGACTTGTTCATATAATTCCTTTAACTCCTGCTCTGTCAATTTTCGATAGGCGCCTGGCTTCAGGCTGCCCAGTTCTATATTCATAATCCTTACTCTTACCAGTCTTTCCACTTTGTATCCGAGGGCCTCGCACATCCTTCTTATCTGGCGGTTCAGCCCCTGGGTCAGCGTTATCGAGAAGGTATATTTTCCAAGTTTTTCCGCCTTGCATGGCCGTGTGGCCACATCAAGCCGCTTCTCCTTATCTACGATCCTGATGCCTTCTTTCATCTTGCTGATGAACTCTTGCGTCACAGGCTTATTCACCGTCACCTTGTATTCCTTCTCATGGCCATGCCGGGCGCGCATCATCCCGTTGATCAAGTCCCCGTCATTGGTCATAATCAGCAGTCCTTCCGAATCTTTATCCAGCCGTCCTGCATAAGTGACGCGGACCGGATACTTCAGATACCGGATAATATTCTTCTTTTCCCGGACATCTTCCGTACAAACAATCCCGGCGGGCTTATTCACCGCCAGGACAATCTTTTCCGTATTGCTTCTTATTACTTTTTTTCCGACTTTTACTTCCTGGCCATCCGCAACCTTCATGCCCGGAACAGCCCTTTGTCCATCCACGCTCACCTGTCCGCTCTCGATCAGCCGGTCGGCCTCTCTTCTGGAACAGACGCCAGCGTCGCTTAGATATTTATTCAGTCTCACCATTTTGCAATACTCCACTTATACTGTTATCTTCTACAAAAGTATTTCCATTATACAGAAACAGCACGCTTGATATCTTATTTTCCTTCATGACTTCCTTGATATCGCCATAATAGTAGCGGGGATCCAGGACAATAATCTCCCTGTAATATGGCGTCAGGAATGGGATCAGGCAGTTAGCATAAGAATCCTTGATCACCAGCAGCCGGTCCGTGGTGTCCGCCGTAGTCCTGATATCTATCATGGAATAATTGCCGCCCAGGAATAACGCGTACTTATCCTTTTCCTTCAGTTTCGATCGGTCGTACAATGTGGCGGTCTTTTTCTTTTCGTCTACATAGCTGACCACCACCTGCGCCGCCTCTTTTTCTTTCTCAGGAACATAGATATAGATAGGCTCCTCGTATCCTGTCTCATATCCGCTGGTGGCTGACAGAGTTCCGTTAAACGCATTGGTCACTGCGTATGCTTTCAGTTTCGGGCTTTTGCTTGTATCCAGCTTCATCGTTTTGGCCAATTCCTCATATGCATAGTATGCCCCAAGCGTGGTCCAGTGATGATCCGTATGATAATAGATCTCTTCTTTCTTATGGGCTTTCAGAGCCTTGCCTGCGTCCACCCAGGTGATCTTATCTCCTAATGTCTTTTTGATCGCATCAAATGTAGCTTCCTGATTCTCCGTTACCGCAAAGTTCGGCAGCCTCTCTGAAAGAATATTGGCGGCATTGGGAACCAGCATCATATACATGGGAATATCTTTATACTCTTTTTCAAATTCCCGGATAGCCTTCAGATTCTGCTTCATCTGCTCCTGATTAGGCTTGGCGATATCTTCCAGAAGATAATTATTATCTCCCTTAAACACGCCGTTAGACTCCCGTCTTCCGGCTATCAGGTCCACCCGCGTCTTAAACGCCACCCAAAAGTTCCTTCCGGCAAACTGGTCCGACTTATAGGATTCATATTGCTTCATATATCTCCCGCTCTCGATTCCTGACCAGGATAGTTTTGGCTTCTGCTCCAGCATGCGGTTCTCCTTCTCGGAGAATTCCTTATCCCTTACAAGCACGTTCACCAGGCAGAATAACATCAAAAAACCGATGAACAGTAACGCCATGGCCTTCCTATTATACAGTTTTCCCTTCTTGCGCTGTCTCGTCTGTTTCATTGCGTCTCCTAAAATCTAAAATACAGGAATGGGTTGTAAGTCTCTGTCACCAGATATGCCACACACAGCAAAAACATCATGCCATATAGGATGCATCCCACAGCCATTCTTCCTTGTCCTTTGCGTTCAAGCAGTCTTTCGTACGTCCGGTGCACCAAAGGGGTAGAGCCAAGTATCAGGACTACCCACAGAATTGCATTCGTAAAGAATAGATATAGGCCTTCCCTGTCGATAAAGCCATGGGCGCCTGCCCCGAACATTACTTTCAGGTACCCGAATGCATTTCCAAGGCCGGGGCTGAAGAAAAATACCCAGCCGATCATCACCAGCAGCAGGCTGTAGATATGGCGCAATAATCCTGGCAGCTTCTCAAGGAATCTCCCAAGAAAATACTTCTCCATGATCAGAAGGATTCCATAATACAGTCCCCACGCCACAAAGTTCCAGGCAGCCCCATGCCATAGCCCGGTGAGGAACCAGACAACCAGCAGATTGCGGATATGCTTCGCCGTGCTTACCCGGTTTCCCCCCAGAGGTATGTATAGATATTCTTTGAACCAGGTGCTCAGGGAAATGTGCCATCTGCGCCAGAATTCCGTAATGCTTCTGGAAATGTACGGATAATCAAAGTTCTTCAGAAATTCGAACCCGAACATTTTGCCAAGTCCGATTGCCATATCCGAATAGCCGCTGAAGTCGAAGTATATCTGGAAGGTATACGCAGCGCACCCAAGCCACGCGCTGAGTACGGACATCTTCCCCGGATCCAGGGAAGTAACCTCCGTAAATACCATGCCAATGGTATTGGCCAGCAGCACCTTCTTTGCCAGCCCCCGGATAAAGAACATGGCGCCGTCTCCGAATTTGCGAAAGGACTCTTGTCTGGAATGCAGCTGCTTCTCAATATCCGAGTATCTTACGATCGGGCCTGCGATCAGCTGTGGGAACATGGTCACATACAGGGCAAAATCCATAAAATTCTTCTGCGCCTTCACATTCTGGCGATATACATCTATAATATAGGAAAGGATCTGGAAGGTATAGAAAGAGATCCCGATCGGCAGCGCTAATTCCCTGTACGGAATATCCACCGGCAGCACGCGGTTCAGACTGTCCAGCAGGAAGCCTTCGTATTTGAAGAACCCCAGAATTCCAAGGTTCACGATCAGGTTGAAGATCAGGCTTCCCCGGGCCGCGCGCCGGTTCTTAAGATTCCTTGCAATGTCAAGTCCGCTGATATAGTTAAATATAATGGAAAATATCATCAGGAATATATATGCCGGCTCTCCCCAGGCATAGAAAACAAGACTGCAAAGAAGAAGCAACGCATTCTTCAGCCGTCTTGGTACAAGATAATATAGGATTAAAATCACTGGTAAAAATGTAAATAAAAATACGATACTACTGAATAACATGCCGTCCTAACCCTTCTTCTACATACTCTTCTTAAAAGCCTTATAGATGCTGTCCGCATCTTCCGAAACAGCCATTAAAAGATAATAGCCTCTGCTATCCAGTACCGCCGAATTAATCAGTTTTGTCTGCTTCGCCCCATAGCCCTCGAAACTTGTCTTCTGGGTGTCCAGGCGCTTTCTTGCGGCTTCTTCCACGGCCTCGGCCTGGGACTTGTCCTTTAACTTGACCACCAGAATCTCATTCACGCTCATGACATCATCCGGAATATACAGCATGACCCCGTCATAATCGCTGGCATTCAGCCCATAATACTTCTTAAGATCCTGGGTCGTCCCCTTCTTCATTCCCTCCGTCTTGACGACAGCCAGGATATTCTTACTTATCGTCTTGACCGGCACCTCATTACCGCCCTCCCGGGACAGGAGAAATACGATATAGACGATAAATACGATGACCATTCCATATTTTAATATGTTAAGCAAATCTATCTTCCGCTTCTTCATCACAAATCTGCGACCTCCGCCATATGGTTCACCCATTCTGTATAGTAATCCGGCTGCATATGGATTCCATCTTCCGTATAATATTCTTCCTTTACCAGGCTTCCGTTGTCAATGAACGTCACATCCTCTTTTTCGCACAGCGCCTCCAGTTTCTTATTATACTCGCCGATGTTGCCATACCATTCATTCTCATCGATCACGGACTGCCTCACAGGAAGTATGCTATTAACGTATATCCTGGTATCTGGCAATGATTCCTTAAGCCTCTCAAGCACCGCCTTATATGCCTTGGCAAATGCCTTGGCATTGCCCCTGGCTGCCTTGATATCATTCATCCCGTACGCCAGGAACAGCACTTGGGGCTTTAATTCTTCCGCTTTGGCAAGATGTTCCTCGATCTTATTATCCGCCGCCTCGCTTACCCCGGTTCCCCGGTCGGCCTGTACATATGCCGCATCCAGAACTCCGAATTCAGACAGCCCCTGCGTGACGGAATCCCCCATTACAAGCGCATTGACAAACTTCTCGCTTGCCGGACGACTAGCCCACTCCTCGTCTGCCTGCCGCTCCGCTTCCTCCAGTTTCCGGATCTTCTTATCTACCTTCGCCACATCCGTCTGCTCCATCTGCTTTAACTTCTGGAGTCCTTTCTGCGTATCTGCCTTTGGATTGAGAACCTTTACTACGACAACGATGATTCCTATGATCAGAAGGATGACGGCTACCGTCACCGCGATACGCAGCACTGCATCTTTTTCTTCATTTTCTTTTACTTTTCTTTTATCTATAACTCCCACGTCTGCTGCCTTCTCCCTATTTGCACATATAGGAATATTGTACTGTTTTTCCCTATAAAAGTCAAACCTATGCTATACTATTAATCAGAGTTAGAAAAGGAGTTTTCATATGGACTTTATTACATTATCAGCAAAAACTTGTATGGCCCACCTTCTCCTGAAGGAAACCTTTGACCAGTTTTCCTTTATCGAAGGAGAGATCACCACATTCAATAAATTTACCCTGGACGGCTTCCTGCAGAAGGATTTCTTCGATGACGCCCCGAAGCGATCGCACTCCTACTGGAAGGAGGTGCGCGAACTTTGCTTTGCCATCATACGAGGCAGGCGCACCCCGCTAAACTTCAAGATCGTCCTGTCGCTGGCCCCGGAAAACTTTGCCGCTTTCCTGGAGAAGCACCAGATTGGCGCCTGCCGGGCCGAGGACATCCAGGGCTTATACTTGAACTTCCACTATGACGGGACAACGCTGCAATGCATCACCGGCACCTCCATGCACACCTTTACCATGGATAAGACGCTGGAGCGGGAATGGGATGCTTATGTGGGGAAAATGCTGGGGAACTGGCGGGAATTATAGGAAAGGTTAGGAGTGATGTTATGAATATTGGATTTATTTTAATGGGTATTTCGTGTCTGCTGTTTTTGTTATTAGCTTTATTATTCGCGATTTTGAAGGGCAAGGCCGCGATATTGATCAGCGGCTTTAATACGATTCCCAAATATCAAAGAGAACTGTATGACCAGGACAGGATGAGCAGGGATCAGAGAAATGCCTTTTTAATCTGGGCGGGCATTATGGGCATTGGCGCTATCCTTTCGTATTTTATTTCGCAGTATATGGCAGTGATCGCATTTATTGTATGGCTGATCGTGTTTTTTAAGGATGTACATCTGGATGAAGAAAAAGCATTTGGCAAATACAAAAAGTAAAATGAAATGTAAGAGTCTGAGACAGGGGCTTATTAAAGCCGACTGTCTCAGACTCTTATCGTTTGGCAAAATAGCCGGAGGCCGTAATTCTATTCTCCTTACTTCGTCAGAAGCATCATGATCTCATTGCTCCTCTTTACGAATGCCGTCATCTCTTCCGGGCTTAATGGTTTGTGTGCCAGCATCGCCAGATCATAGAGCTGCTTGCAGATGATGCTGGTATTCTCGCTGTCTTTGTGCTCTACCACGTACTGCACCAGCGGATGGTTGGCATTCAGGATCAGGGTGCTCTCTCCGCCCATATTCATTCCGTCCATGCCATACATCTTCATCATTTCCTGCATTCGGCGGTTCTGCTCTGACAGGGTGATCATGGCTGCCGTATTGTCATCCTTGAGTTTCTCTATCTTTACATCCAGCTTGTCATTTTCCAATTCTTTGCGGAAAATTTCAATCAGGCTGTCAGAGGTCTTCTTAAATTCTTCCTTCTCCTCTTCCGCCACTTCTTCCTTGATGGTATCCGTCACGTCAGCGTCGATTCTCTGGAACCGGATGGCCGGGTTACGCTGCTCCAGCTGCGTAATAAATGGGGAATCAATGTTATGTCCCAGTATTACCGCATCCTGTCCCTGACTCTTGAACATGTTGATGTACTGGCTTTGCTGTACTTCATCCGTTACATAGTAGATCGTCGTCTTAATCTCTTCTACTTTGTTCTCATCGCTGCCATCAGCACTCTCTTCTTCCTTCTTGTCATTTGGCTCCACTACTTCTCCGCCGTTTTCCTCGATACAGTCTTTCAGCGTCAGATATTTGTGGTCGATATTCTTAAAGAGGATGGCATCCTTCATCTTATCGCAGAATTTCTCGTCTTTGAGGCATCCGAATTTGATGAACGGGCTGATGCTGTCCCAATATTTCTCATAATCCTCTCTCTTTGTCTTACACATTCCGGACAGTTTATCCGCTACTTTCTTGGAGATATAGTCCGCAATCTTATTGACAAATCCATCATTCTGCAGCGCGCTTCTGGATACGTTCAGCGGAAGGTCCGGGCAGTCGATGACTCCCTTTAATACCATCAGGAATTCTGGTATGACTTCCTTGATATTATCGGCGATGAATACCTGATTGTTATACAGCTTGATGGTTCCTTCTATAGAATCATATTCGGTGTTGATTCTTGGGAAGTATAAGATTCCCTTTAAGTTAAATGGATAGTCCATATTCAGGTGGATCCAGAACAGAGGCTCTTTATAGTCCAGGAATACCTTGCGGTAGAATTCCAGATAGTCCTCATCCGAGCATTCATTCGGATGCTTTGTCCACAAAGGCTGAATGTCGCTTAAGGATACCGGACGCTTCTGGATCTTCACCTTTTCCTTAGCCGGCTCTACTTCCACCATTTCCTTTTCGCCGTCTTCATTTTCCTTTTCTTCCATCTTGGCATCTTCGTGAATATGCTCGATGACTACATCATCTTCTTTTAAATCCGCCTCATCGATGGTCTCATACTCCGGTTCCGCATGTTCCTTGGAAAGGAAGATCTCAACCGGCATGAAGGAACAGTATTTCTCGATGACTTCTCTTACACGGTATTCATTGGCAAATTCCAGGCTGTCTTCATTCAGGTACAGCGTCATGGTAGATCCTACCTCTGCCTTGGTGCCATCTTCCATCTCATATTCCGTACCGCCGTTGCTTACCCAATGAACCGGGGTGGCGCCTTCCTTATAAGAAAGCGTGTCAATATGCACTTCATCCGCTACCATGAAGGCTGAATAGAATCCCAATCCGAAATGGCCGATCATATCATCTTCCGTCGTCTTGTCCTTATACTTTTCCAGGAACTCTGTAGCGCCGGAGAATGCGATCTGGGTAATATATTCCTCTACCTCGTCAGCCGTCATTCCGATGCCATTGTCTGTGAACTTCAGCGTCTTTTCTTCTGGATTTACCTCAATCTTGATGCTGGGCTTATAGCCATCCGGAAGCTGGTATTCACCCATCATATCCAGTTTCTTAAGCTTCGTAATCGCGTCGCAGCCATTGGATACCATTTCGCGCACGAAAATATCATGGTCTGAGTACACCCATTTCTTTATAATTGGAAATATGTTTTCACTGCTGATAGATAAACTGCCTTTTTTTGCTGCCATCTTTATCACTCCTAATTCATTGTAATTTTTTTGCGGCTATCTCCCGCTTGATTATCTATCAGTTATGATAATACGAAGAAATTCAAAAGTCAATAGAAAATTAGCACTCTTTGAAAAAGAGTGCTAACAATTCCCTTGAATATATAATTTTTATATTAACAACTCTGATTATCTCCAAAAAGCCCGGGAATACGGGCATTTCACGGGATATAAGAACTGAATTTACTACCGATTTACTACTTTCGGATTGAGCTTTGACACGCTTCT
>JABLTR010095644.1_pt1 | contig 171746 bp, 166 predicted proteins | sample 7160071 | NCBI WGS metagenome assembly JABLTR01 (sample SAMN14651230, study PRJNA627086) | human gut metagenome | isolation source: feces | host: Homo sapiens
GTTACCGGATCGATTGATGGTCTTCCGGTTTCTTGCGAATACCTGTCTTCAACAAGATCATATATGAATTCGAAATCTATATATTTATCTATTTTCCTGAGCAGATGATCCTGAGGGACGAGTTCATCTATTGAGATCATCTGTATTTGTTTTTTCTTGTCTTCGGTATCGATCTTTGTGAGCAAAGCGACATACTCCTTTCGTTTTTCTTTATTTTATTATATCATATTTATCGCCTTGATTATTGGAATTTCAATATTTTACCTTGTTTGGTGCATAGAAAAAGTCCAACCTCTCACTTTAAAGTTGGACCTTTGTCTACAGTCTGAGGCCGGCATAAGCCGGCTTTTTTATTTTCTATTCATCACGTTTTTCATCTGAAGGCTGATCACTGCCAACGACATCTTTTACATCTATCTTTTCTGTCGCCGGGGCTTCCTTCTTATCTGCCGTTTCTTTCACTTCTTCAGCTTCAGCATCGCCGGTATCTGTTTCTTTATCGTACACATTATCTTCTTCCGCTGTCTGAGCCGGAACAGGCACCGCTTCAGGAGCCACAGGCGCAGGCTCTGTTTCCTTTATGAGATGTCCTGCAAGTATTTCATAAAATCCCGCCATAGTAGAATACGTATACGCTGTAACAGGTGCCATGAAAAGTCCGCCTATTATACTTATAAGCATATACGGCACTCCCGTTACACCCAGCGTATCGGCAACAGCAACCACCATGCTGTCAGGTATGGATGCCAGGATCATCCATCCGATGAAAGACAAGCTCAGACAGAAATATTTTGATTTATTGCCCTGCATCATCATCTTGCTTTCGTTCATACATTCTCGTATACCTTTTTCAGGATTATCTGCAAGAATGAAATATGCCTGACTGTATCTTATTGCTGCTATTATTCCAGGCACAATGAATAAAAGCGACCATAAAAAGATGAATACAGACTGGAAGATCATCAATCCGACAGACTTGCCAAATCTCTCAAATCCTAAAAATATATCGGAAACAACTACGGTCTGTTTTCTGAACATAGCGAGGAAAAACAGAGTTATTCCAAGGCTCAGCGGACCTGTGACCAAAAGCATATATATACCGCTCAAAGGAGAGTAAGTCGGAAGACTGTTGTATATGCTGCTGTATGTATCCACTCCTACATAAGCTCCTGAACTCGATACATAAAGATCCCCTATGTTTATACCAAACAGAGAATTGAGTATAACAGGAGGGACTTCAACACAAAGCATATAAATTACCGCTGCTATTATCGCTATCTTCCACTTTCCCAAAAGCGCATTCCTGCCGAGAGCTCTGAGATTGCTGCTCGGCTCTGTTATTATTATATTTCCCATCATATTATGCTGCATATCATACCTCTTTCAACCACTAAAATTATCGTAGGTGTTATAATATCATACCTTAATACAGATTTGCAAATATTTCTCTTATTTCCCCGTCCTCAAGGCAGACATAGTTGTTTGCCAGCAGTCTCTGCTGGTTTTTCACTGTAGATTCCGTAAATTCATCTATTTGATCTTCTGTCATGCCGTATTCTCTCAACTGCTTTTTCGCTATAAGTTTATTCAGCAGATCTTCAAGTTCATCGTAGACATCATCGACCGTACATCCAAGCTCTGCTGCAAACACGCGATTTATATCTGAGATCTTACCATCAGGTGATTTTCTCATATACATTTTGAAAACTTCGGTAAAAAGCTGATAATTAGCTTCTCCGTGCGGCACGTGAAAAGTACCGCCAAGAGCGTAGGACATGGCATGCACTGCGGCACATCCTGCGTTTCCAAACGCTATTCCTGCATAATTGGCGGCATAGCAGAAGTCCTTAAGCAGATCTTTTCTGTTTTCTTTGCTGTTGCCTCCGCGCGCTGCTATCGTCCTGTATCCGTTTATGATCGTTTTTATGGCGCTGATTGAATACATTTCAGTGAACGGCGACGCCTTAGGCGACAGATAGCTTTCAGAAGCATGTATAAGAGCATCTATCGAGCTTGTAGCAAAGACATAGTCAGGCAGGTCTTCCAGAGCCTCAGGTATCAGTACCGCCTTATCAGCGTAAGTTTCCTCTGCCGCAAGACCCATTTTAACGTTCATGGATTTCAGCTCAGCTATAGCTACATTAGTCACTTCGGATCCGGTTCCGCACGTAGTAGGGATGGCTATAAGCTCTCTCTGCTTTACAGGCTTTTCTCTGCCTGTAAATATATCTATGCTTTTACCCTTTATTTCAAGAGCAAGCACTTTACAGACATCCACTATGGTCCCGCCGCCGAAGGCTATAATCCTTTTGCCTCCCAGCTTTTTCAGATCAACCGCCATAGCATCTATTAACTCATCCGTGGGCTCTCCGCTGCCGTATTCATCATGAAACAAAACTTCAGCATCAAGATTGAGAGGTTTGACATATCTGTCGTATATATAGCTTTCTGTAACTATGACATCATCCTTTCCCAGCTCAAATTCCCCTGCAAATCCTTCAAAGGTGTCGAAATAACTTATCTCCGGTACTATTTTCAGTGCCTTCATGACTTTCCCTCTTCTTTCATCGTAACAACTAATGACTGTTCAGTATTTTTTTTGCGATATCCAGAAGTTCGTCGCTGACCGAGTTGTCTAAAACTACATCTTCTACGCCTTCCACATTTTCCAGTATCGCTGCTTTCACCACATCCTCTATGGTGTCCTGAGCTGCCGGACAGGTTGCACAGGCTCCCGTGAGCCTTACATATGCTATGCCGTCCTCAAACTTTTTAAGCATGGCCCCGCCGTAATGTTCAGCCAGGACCGGATCTACTTTTTCCTTTAAAACTTTCTCTATCTGCTTTTCCATACTTACCTCATGTATATCCTTCATTTTTAAATTTATTATATATCTTGCCTTATCGTTTTTCAAGGGTATATAATGGTGTCGCAACCTCATAAAAGAAAGGATCCAACGTGAAAAATACTGTAAAAAAAGTCATAATAATAACTTCATATATAGAGAAAAAATTCGATATGAAAGCTTCAATATCATCGGAAGATCTCATCATATGCGCAGACGGAGGCTATGATATTGCTGCCAGTGAAGGCATACGCCCTCATCTGGTAATAGGCGATCTTGACTCAATAAAATCCAGTATACCTGACGATATCAAAATAAACAGGTTCAATCCGGAAAAGGATTTCACCGATCTTGAGCTTGCTCTCAAAACCGCTGCCGAAACTGATTGCCGGGCAGTAGAAATATGGGGCGGCATGGGAGGAAGACTCGATCACACCATCGCCAACATACAGCTTTTATCAAAGTACACCGCTTCCTTCGATTCGCTCGTTATGAAGGACGGACAGAGTTTATGTTTTGCCGTATGCGGCAGAAACGATCTCTCCGTAGAAATACCTGCTTCAAAAAACTGCTATCTGTCACTTTTCTCACTCACTGAAAAATGCTGCGGCGTATGTATAGACGGCGTTAAATATCCTCTTTCAGACCATACTCTCGTAAACACGTTTCCTTTAGGGGTGAGCAATGAATTCACAAAAGAAAAAGCCGTTCTCTCTTTAAAGAACGGCACTCTTCTCATCGTCATATCTGAAAAATAAAATCTATTGTTCATCCGCCCAGGCAAGGACACTTCTTACTGCACGCTTCCATCCCCTGAGCAGCTCCTCTCTTCTTACGCTGTCCATATTGGGTTCATATATTTTATCGGTACGCCAGTTTGCAAGAATATCACTGCGGTTTTTCCAGTACCCTGTTGCAAGGCCGGCAAGATACGCCGCGCCTAAGGAAGTTGTCTCGATACAATCGGGTCTGTACACAGGCATATCTAAAACGTCTGCCTGAAACTGAAGCAGGAAATCGTTTGCGCTCGCTCCTCCGTCAACCTTGAACCTGGATATGCTGCGCCCCATATCATCTTCCATTGAACTTATCAGATCCTTTGTCTGGTAAGCCATTGATTCAAGGGCAGCTCTTACTATATGATTTTTATTAACACCTCTCGTAAGTCCTACTATAGCTCCTCTCGCATATGGATTCCAATACGGTGCTCCCAGACCCGCGAACGCCGGTACTATGTATGCTCCCGCTGTATCTTCCACTTTTCCAGCCATCATCTCAGATTCGGCGGCATTGTCCAGAAGCTTCATTTCATCCCTCAGCCACTGTATGGTAGCTCCCGAAATAAATACAGAGCCTTCAAGCGCGTAGCTCACTTCATCTCCTATTCCCCATGCGATCGTCGTTATAAGTCCGTTCCTCGATCTCACCGGAGTTTTTCCTGTATTTGCAAGCATGAAACCGCCTGTTCCATAGGTGTTTTTCGTTTCTCCTTCTTCAAAACAAGTCTGTCCGAAAAGCGCTGCCTGTTGATCTCCGGCAGCTCCTGCTATTTTGACCGGTCCTCCGAATATCTTCGGATCGCTCTCCGCATACACCATGCTTGAAGGTCTTGCTTCCGGGAGCATGACAGCAGGTATATCAAGCTCTCTTAATATATCTTCATCCCATTTGAGATCATATATATTGAACATCATAGTTCTTGATGCATTAGAATAATCCGTTATATGTACCCTGCCTCCGGTAAGTTTCCAGATCAGCCATGTTTCTACAGTGCCGAACAGCAATTCTCCCCGCTTTGCTTTCTCATATGCTCCCTCTACATTTTCCAGTATCCATTTGAGTTTTGTGGCAGAAAAATAAGGATCTATCAGAAGTCCCGTCCTCTTTTCAAAAAAATCATCCATACCGCGCTCTTTGAGCTTCTTGCAGTACGGTGCAGTTCTCCTGCACTGCCATACTATTGCGTTATACACAGGTTTTCCGCTTTCTTTCTCCCAGACGACCGTAGTTTCCCGCTGATTGGTTATTCCTATGGAATCTATGTTCTCATAGGCTGCATTTATCTTGAGCATTGCTTCCTGAGCAACCCCTATCTGGGTAGACCATATCTCCATAGCATCGTGTTCGACCCAGCCTTCCTTCGGATATATCTGTCTGAATTCTTTCTGAGCGGAACTTATCTGCCTGCCTTCTCTATCGTATATTATACATCTTGCACTCGTAGTTCCCTGATCCAGGGCCATAACGTATTTCTTTTCTTTCATTTAAACAAACTCCGCCATTATTCTATTGGATATGTCCATGCCTCTCTCCGACAGGTACAGCCTGTCATCGTTATATATGAGCATACCCTTATACCTTTTCACTATATCCATATCATATACATCGAAAAATTCTTCGCCGAACACTTTCCTGAACTGTCTGAGGCTGAATCCTTCCGCTTTTCTCAATCCTGTAAATACAAAAATACCCATCTCTTCACGTATTGAATATTTTTCTTCGCTTTCAGGGTCGATCGGGTGTCTGTTTTCTCTTACAGCCTTCATGTATTCAGACATTTCTCTGTAATTGTTGAACCTGCGCCCGTCTATGAAAGAGCTGGCGCCAAGCCCCAGCCCAAGATATTCTTCGTAGGACCAGTACTTCATATTGTGCCTGCTCTTGTATCCGGAAAGCGCTGCATTTGATATCTCATAATGTTCATATCCGTGTTTCTTCATCATGCGAAGAGCCGTATGATACATCTCTCTGTCATATGTATCGGATGTAGTTTTCATCCTGCCGTCTTTATACATATCGTAAAATTCCGTCCCCGGCTCTATCTGCAGGCTGTACAAAGATATATGAGACGGTTTTAAAAATACGCATTGTCTGACCGTATCTTTCCACATTTTCATATTCTGTCCCGGTATGCCGAACATGATATCAAGATTTATATTTTCAAATCCCGCTTTTTTTGCTTTTTGATATGTATAGAAAGCATCGTTTTTGTTATGTATCCTGCCAAGAAATTCAAGCACATCGTTTTCAAAGGACTGAACACCGAGACTCAGCCGGTTGACGCCTTTTCTCAAATATCTTTCCATTTTCTCGTCGGAAAGTGTGGCAGGATTCGCTTCGATGGTCACTTCTGCATCTTTCACGATATTGAAATTATCCCTTAAACAATCCAGTATCCTTCCCATATCCCATTCCGACAGCATAGAAGGTGTGCCGCCTCCTATATAAACGCTGTCAACTTCCCTGTATATGAAATCCTCCGACCTCATTCTTATTTCGGCCATCAGCACGTCAGCATACTGCGACAGCTTCGTCTTATCGCTGCACCTAAAAGAGAGAAAATCACAATACCTGCATTTTCTCACGCAAAATGGTATATGGATATACAATCCCAGATTATTTGTTGTCATCATATTTCAATACCGCGGTAAACGCCTCCTGCGGCACGTCTACAGTACCGAACTGGCGCATTCTCTTTTTCCCTTCCTTTTGCTTTTCAAGCAGTTTTTTCTTTCTTGAAATGTCTCCCCCGTAACATTTCGCTATAACGTCTTTTCTATAAGCTCTTACCGTTTCTCTTGCTATTACCTTCTGCCCGATAGAAGCCTGAATCGGCACTTCAAACTGATGCATAGGTATTATCTCTTTGAGTTTTGAGCATACGAATCTTCCCCTCGCGTACGCTTTCGATTCATGCACTATCATGGAGAAGGCATCCACCAGCTCCTTATTGAGAAGTATATCGAGTTTTACTACCTTTGAAGGTTCATACCTTGAAAACTCATAATCCAAAGAGCCGTATCCTCTTGTCTTGGATTTAAGAGCGTCAAAAAAGTCGTATATTACTTCGTTTAACGGCATATCGTAATGCAGATTCACACGGTTATCCGTTATATATTCCATATGGAGCATTTTGCCTCTCCTGTCCTGACATAACTCCATAATATTGCCTACATAATCTTTTGGAACCATGATGTCCGCTTTAACCATAGGCTCTTCTATATGATCGATGAGCGCAGCATCCGGAAGATTTGAAGGATTCTGCACCATCTCTACGCTGCCGTCATTCATAACTACTTTGTATATAACGCTCGGCGATGTGGTGACTACCGCAAGATCAAATTCGCGTTCAAGTCTCTCAACTATTATTTCCATGTGAAGAAGCCCTAAAAATCCGCATCTGAATCCGAATCCAAGAGCTGTTGATGTTTCCGGCTCAAAGTGAAATGCTGCGTCATTTACCTGCAGTTTTTCAAGAGCGTCCTTTACGTTTTCATACTTCTCGCCTTCTGCCGGATATATACCGCAGTAAACCATGGGCTGTACTTTCTTGTATCCCGGCAAAGCTTCATCTGCCGGCATATCATCAAGAGTCACTGTATCTCCGACTCTCGCATCTGCCACGCGCTTTATACTCGCGCATATGTATCCAACTTCTCCGGCTCTTAGCATATCCCTTTCCACATGTCCCGGGGAATACACACCTACTTCCGTCACCTCATACTTCTTTCCGGTGTTCATCAGGCGTATTATATCACCCTTTTTCACTGCACCGTCAAATACTCTGGTGTACACTACTACACCTTTGTAATTATCGTAATACGAATCGAATATAAGAGCTTTTAACTTCCCGTTTTCATCTCCGTCCGGAGCAGGTATATCCTCTACGATTTTTTCAAGGAGCTCTTCGATGCCTGTCCCTTCCTTTGCTGAGACAAGAGGCGCGTTTTCCGCATCCACGCCTATTACGTCTTCTATCTCCTTTTTCACTTCATCCGGTCTCGCCGACGGGAGATCTATCTTGTTGAGCACCGGTAGTATTTCCAGGTCTTCATCCATAGCAAGATATACATTGGCAAGGGTCTGCGCTTCTACTCCCTGCGTGGCGTCCACTACCAGCACCGCTCCTTCACAAGCCGCAAGACTTCTTGAGACTTCATATGTAAAATCCACATGTCCCGGCGTATCTATAAGATTGAATATATATTCATTTCCATCCTTTGCATTGTAGACGAGTCTTGTCGTCTGCAGTTTTATCGTGATCCCTCTCTCTCGTTCCAGATCCATGTTGTCCAGAAACTGCTCACGCATTTCCCTCTTGGATACCAGCCCTGTTCTCTCTATTATCCTGTCAGCTAAAGTAGATTTTCCGTGGTCTATGTGTGCTATAATGCTAAAATTTCTTATAAACTGTTTGTAATCTTTCATATGTGCCCTCAATATCGTAAATTCCGGTTTTCACCATACGCCTATTTTATCTAAAAACCCTTTAATTTTCAACATTTAAAACTAAATTTCCCCCATGCCCTGTAGTTTGCAGACATAAATCATCCAAAAACAGTATTCCCGCTGTTCCTGCAAAAAAAATCATGAACACTATCAGCACTTTTAATATAGTATGCTTCAAACCTTTTCTCCTCCAACCTTTTTTTATTTAACGAAGATCACTGTTTCTCACCTTTGATGACGTTAGCCATCGCTTCGGCAAAATAAGACGCAGATGCTCTTGCTTCCTCTATGGTATTTTTATTGTTGCCCACCTCAAGCAGTATAGCCTTATTGCTGACAAAGCCGTTATATCTGTATTCCTTTTCTATTATAGCTCCTCCAAATCCGTCATGAACGCTTTCCGCTGCCTGACTCACCTTCTTCGCGAAAGCATAGAGTTCTACATAGTTTTCATTCCCACGTCCGACAACGAGACTGAATTTAGCAACTCTTTTACCATCTATCTTTATATATTTCCCTTCTTGAGCAGAAGATGCCGCCGCATCTCTGTGCAGATCAATAACGTAATCGGCTGTAGGATATTTTTTCATCAAACTCTGGATCGTGTTAAGCGATCTTCCGTAGGATTCATTGTACGACGGTCTGTCGTGCACCGTCTTATCATGGATGACTTTTATACCTCTCTTTTCCAATTCTTCCTCAAGCACCGTACCGACATCGCGCACCGTTCCTTCCTCAGCTTCACGATGATAGTTGCTTTCACTGTAAGGCATATACGATTCAGTGCTGTGAGTATGATATATTATTACAAGAGGATCCTCTGATACAGGAACGGCTTCATCGCTTTCAGCCTTATCTTTTTCTGCCTTTTTATCGGATTTTTTTACACTCTGTTCATTTTCTGAGGTCTCCTTATAATCCTGAATCTCTTCGTCTAATTCATGCTCTTCATCTTCTTTAGCTGTTGTGATTACTTGATTTATACACATCATCCCCAGCTCCGTTTCATCTATAACAGCCGCTTCAAGAGCCGAAGACGTATTTACTTTCAGAAAAAACACGGTAGAAAAAATAAATACCGCTAAAGCAGAAAAAGTTATCATCCTGTTCTTCTTATCCATAGTTGTCCTCCGAGAGTTTCTTCCTATGAATATATGCCGGGGTGAACTGTTTTATTTATACCATTTGCAATTATATCCGAAAAATCTTTTATTATCATATCTATATCTGTCGAAGTGACTATCATCTGTCTTCCATATTCTTCGATATATTTCTCAACTTTTTGCACATCCTCATCATTTGATTCAAAGGCATCCCGTATTATCGTAGATGCATCTATCACAGTAGGCACACCGACAGCTATCACCATCGCTCCTGCAGTCTCTTTATTTATCCATTTTCTTCTGTTTCCCATGCCGCCACCGGGAGATATCCCGGTATCCGTCAGCTGTATAGTCGTGCTCAGCCTCTCTATATTTCTGGCAGCAAGGGAATCCACAGCTATTATTATATCCGGTTTAGAGATTTCCGCGGCTTTCTTTATGATATCAGCAGTCTCCATTCCTGTCGTGGCTGTAACTCCCGGCGTTATACAGCTCACATTTGATATTCCTTCTTCTGCCTCCATTCCCAGCAGCTCAAAAATATGTCCCGTGACCCTTATCTTTGAAGCAGTCCTTGGACCTAAAGCATCTGGGGTAACTGTATCGTTTCCAAGACCCACCACCATAAACTTCAAAAGCCTGGGCAGGTTTTCACCATCCTTTATAAGCTCTCCAAGCTCTGAGGCAATCGCTTTTTCCGTCATATCCTTCACACCGTCTCTTTCTTCCAGAACTCCGCCTGCTTCTATGGTTATATAGCATCCTTCCGGTTTTCCCATCCTTTCGGCCCCCTGCTTGTTCAGTATCCTTATCCTTGTCGCTTTCACATCTTCTCCATATACGATATTTTCTACAGATATATCTTCATCCTCTCTTTTATCAGTCCCTTCACTTGCTTTGCCGAGCATCTCCCGGCACTCTATCGCCAGATCAGTTCTATACTTTATCATTTCAGCACTATTCCTTTCTAACAGGATTTTTCCCTTGCAAAATACCTTTTATTCATATATACTTATTTTGTGATTTTAGGCTATAAATAAAGAAAGTGGGGTAAATTTAATGGCAAACATAAAATCAGCGAAAAAAAGAATCCGTGTTATCGACAAGAAAACCGCAAGAAACAGACGTATCAAAGGTCATCTCAAGACTATACTCAAAGCGTACGACGCTGCTCTTGAAGCCGGAGATATGGAAACTGCAAAGGAAAAGCTGACTTTAGCGGAGAAAAAGCTCATGCAGGCTGCCGCTAAACACACTATCCACAAAAATGCAGCAGCAAGAAAGGTTTCCAGATTAACTAAGAGATTCAACAAGGCGAACGCCTAAGTCTCACCCGTCCCCACCGGTGCATAAGTTAAATGCACAAAGATGAGCAATGAACATAATAAGTTCAGAAAAAAGATGGATGTGTCTCCCATCTTTTTTTGTACCATCAGAAAGGAGCTCCCCATGTCAGGGAGACAAAAAAGTATGCCGGAAAATTCCGGCATACTTTTTTATATCGATGAAAATATATCTGTTTTATCTATCCATAGGCTCTCTGTATCTATAGCTGCCGGCTGACTGTTCATTGGCAGTCTGCCCGCGTTCTTTGCCGATATACTGAGATGAATCAAATGCCAGTATAAGCAAAAATATAAACGGAAGCAAAACGAGTCCGACAGTAAATCCCGCACCGTGCCCGAAGGCTTTTGAAACCTTATTGTAAAAAATTATATCTAAGATGAGTATCACTATCATGCTTGCTACAAGCAAAAACAGACCGATATAAAATGTTGAGCTGCCTCCCTGCAGCACCGACATAACAGCGCCGTACATAGTAACGGAACTTCCTATGACAGCCACGATACTAAGTACGATCATGATTGCAAAGATCGCCGCTTTCCAAAACAGCTTATACATCACATACATATTATACACAGGGATCAGTATTTTCCATCCCTTTTCCCCTGCTTTAGAAAATATGCGCCACCAGGCTACGATAACTGCAGCGACAATAATGACAGAGAATATGTAATAACCAGCGCCAATCTCCATACCCCCTGTTCCATAATAATCATAAGAATAACTCATAAAACTTCTCCTTCTTCTTTCTAAAAACCCATCCAATCAAATAGATTATACTTTATATATTCAGATCCCTTCAAGCATGTAAATCTATCGCCATTCTATTTTCTTACCCTGCTTTTTCCACTGATTAAATTCTGCAGCAGCAGTAAAGAGTGCATCTGAAGAAGAGTTCAGAGCCGTTTCGCACGAATCCTGTATTACTCCGATGATGAATCCTACACCGACTACCTGCATAGCTATATCGTTTGATATTCCAAGCAAGCTGCACGCAAGCGGCACTAAGAGCAGCGATCCTCCGGCAACACCTGAAGTGCCTGCTGCCGAAATAGCAGCTATAAGGCTGAGCAGAAATGCTGTAGGTATATCTACGCTTATTCCCATAGTATTCGCCGCTGCCAGGGAAAGCACATTTATCGTTACAGCCGCTCCTGCCATATTTATCGTAGCCCCCAGCGGTATTGATATAGAATATTTTTCTTCATCAAGTCCAAGCTTTTCGCATAGCTCCATATTCACCGGGATGTTTGCGGCTGAGCTCCTTGTAAAGAATGCCATTATCCCGCTGTCCTTTATACACTTCAATACCAGCGGATAAGGATTCTGTCTGATATTTAAAAATACTATTATAGGGTTTGTTATAAAAGCTACGAACAGCATACATCCTACGAGTACAAGTATTATCCTGCCGTAAGATGCCATTGCCTGTATACCTACCGTTGACACAGTAGTAAACACCAGCCCCATTATACCGAAAGGCGCACAGTTGATAACCCATCTGATAGCTGTAGAAAGCACGTCTGATATGTTTTCGATAACGTTTTTCGTGTTATCTGAAGCTGACCTCATCGCAAGACCGAATATCACTGCCCAAACAAGAACGCCTATGTAGTTCGCCTCAACTATAGCTCCTATAGGGTTGCTGACTGCATTTATCAGTAAAGATTCCAAAACCTCCCCTATTCCCTGCGGCGCCGACCCTTCAGCCGTTTCGCTCAGCACCAGTTCCGACGGGAATATATAACTTGCAGCGACCGCTGTAAACGCCGCAAGAAGCGTACTTATCGCATACAGCAGTATTATTCTCCCCATATTGCTGCTCTGTCCCTTCTGATGGTTGCTCAAAGAGTATATCACTATGAAAAATACCAAAAGCGGAGCAAGCGCTTTAAGTGCTCCTACAAACATATCGCCGAGTATCCCCAGCGGAACACTTTTCGGTAAAACCAACCCCAGTATAATGCCTGCAATGAGACCCGCTATTATACGTTTTACAAGACTTATACTGTTCCATTTCTTTAAAATCTTCATCTTGTATTCCTTCCTCTACCACTACTCAATTATATATCTATACGTTTAAAGTCCGCTTATATTAGCCTACATTCTATGATCTCAAAAGTCAATAAAATTATATATTTAAATATACATTTAAAAAATATACCGAAAGTTCAGAGAACGTTTTAGTTTTCATTCATACTATGTTATACTTGTTATAAGTTATTTCGATCATGTGACCGGCTCTGCCGGAACATAAATAAATTATTATTTGAAAGGATTTTTATGAGTACACATATAGAAGCAGGAAAAAATGATATCGCCCAATCCATATTACTTCCGGGAGACCCTCTCAGGGCAAAATTCATAGCTGAAAATTTTCTTGATTCACCTAAATGCTACAATAATATAAGAGGTATGCTCGGCTATACCGGCACATACAAAGGTGTCCCCGTTTCTGTGCAGGGTACGGGTATGGGTATGCCGTCAATGGGCATATATTCCTGGGAACTGATCACCGAATACGGTGTAGAAAATCTAATAAGAATAGGCACTGCCGGCTCTTTTCATGAAGACGTCAAAATACGCGATATAGTAGTGGGTCTTGCAGCATCAACAGATTCTAATTATATACATGCTTTCGATGTACCCGGCAGCTACGCACCGTGTGCAAGTTACAAACTTCTCCATACCGTTTCAGAGCTTTCTTCAAAGCTTGATATACCTTTTAAAGCAGGTAATATCGTATCCTGTGATGTATTTTACGAGCTCAAGGAAGACTGGTGGAAAAAATGGGCTTTAATGAACGTCCTCGCCGTAGAAATGGAAGCTGCTGCATTATACATGAACGCGGCGTACAACCGTGTAAACGCCCTTGCCATGATGACTGTCAGCGACCATTTTGTAACAGGAGAAAAAGCGACTGCAAAAGAGCGGCAGGAAGATTTCACCGCAATGATGAAGCTTGCTCTTGAAGCCGCAATAAAATAAAGCGTGATCAACGCTACGTGTTTGGAGGTATTTAAATGAAAATTCTTGAATCTGCAGAGAACTATCTTGAATCCATACTTATATTAAAGGAAGAAAAAGGCCAAGTCCGCGCAATAGATATCGTCAATTACCTCGGTTTTTCAAAACCAAGTGTAAGCATAGCACTCAAACAGCTTGAGACAAACGGCTATATAAATCGTGACGATGATGGATTCATCACTCTCTCGGAGGAAGGCGAGACGATAGCTGAAAATATATACGAAAGGCATCAGCTCCTTACAGATATGTTTATTAAACTCGGCGTATCCGCTGATACTGCAAAACAAGATGCCTGCAAAATAGAGCACTATCTTAGTCAGGAAACTTTCAACTGTATAAAATCTCATTATAAAAACAATGTATAAAAACGGCAGATCTAAAACTGCCGTTTTTAAAGCTTTCCTGATATGCTTATGTTTACTAACTATTGCTTTCCTTTTCCCTGGCGAAGTACGCGCATAAAATAATCAATATAAACGTAAAGGATATCAATGTTATGAACATAAGTATCGCCGGACTGCTTCCATCATAAGTCTTAGGACTTTCTCCATTTTCCATCTGTCTTTTCAGTCTGTTGAATACGTTTATTTTCTTTTCCACCACTTCTGTATCCTGACCGGCATATACGAGCGCTGCATTTATCGGTTCGCTTATGATATATTCATCAGGTGCTGCTTTTTCTACTACATTATATGGCCCCAGGTATAGCTCTTTACTGCTCACATTACCGTTAAAATCAGTTCTTATCGTATCTACTACCTCTCCTTTCTTAGCTCTGACTGTTCCGTCGGGAGTAATGATATCCGCCAATGCCACTATATCAAAATCTATTCCTCCCATAGCTTTCTCTCTTATATCAGCCCAATCATCATTATATCTGTATTCCCCCATCTTGCTTATAATGATTATCCCTTTTTGTGGAGTATCATTCTGTTCAACAGTAATGTTTTCAGTCTTTCCATCAACTGTGAAAGACTGCGCTTCTTTTGCCACTACATATCCTTTGGGAGCTTTTATTTCTTCAAGTACGTAATTACCGGCCTGAAGCTTTTCATCTATCTTTACTTTGCCTTCATCATCTGTACTGTATATATCACCAGCCGGATTTTTCATATCTTTTGATACGTATTTATCAATATCAACACATTTCACCTTGTATTCAATACCTTCTTCCGGCACGGTTTTTCCAGTTTCACCATCTTTTTTCTGAACAATGACTTCCGCAGGAATATCGGTTTTCAATCTCATATAAAATTCCGGCGGAGACGCTGATCCCGTAGCCACGACCTGAAAATCCTTATTTACATTGTTATTCCATATCAGCAGATTTTCCGCAGAAGACCCTTCTTCAGTTTTTCGCTTGACTTTTACGATTTTTTCTCCCTCTATGTATTCACTGCTCACAAAGCTGTGAATACCGTCATTTAATGAATATTCTATACCTGCTTCATTCCACTTCATATCAAAATCGTTATCTTCATCCTGAGCATCACCATGCCATTTATGAGTTTCCATGCTGTATTTTAACATCACCGGCTCCGCTTTTTCCGCTGTCTCTCCTATAAAGGCCGGGGTCACAAAATGTTTGTCTATATTCTCTGCGATGTAATCATAACATTTTTCCGCAGCCCTTCCCTTTATATATCTGTAGAAGAAATCCGCAGGCATGCCATGATTAGCGGTAAGCTTCGTTCCTGTTATCCTCCCGCTGCTGTCTCTTTCAAAAACTCTTATCTGCTGCTGCGCTTCCCATATCATCATCTGAGTCGCAAAATAATAATCCTCATCATTTATGCCTGATGCAGGCAGCTTGTTCTTTCCGTTTTTTCCATAATAAGTCACAGCCAGTATAAGTTTTTTCACATCTTCCGGCAAATGATTGAAATACACGGTGTCCGCCATATATCCGCTTGCCGTGTATGAAGTTCTCGCTCTCAGCTCCGCATCGAATTCAACACAGTATCCTTCCCTGATTTCTCCCGTAGATGTATCCGTTAGCACCATGTGACGTCTCTTGGAAAGTTCCTTTCCACTGACCTTTTCCACATAAGTACTCCCATCCTGGTTATAAAATAAAACACTGCCGTTAAGATCCATCGTATAGTATTTGTTTTCGATCCCCTTGAGATAACCGTCAAAAGATACCTGCGCTAAATCTCCTGCCTGTAAAGCCTTACTTTCATCAGGGATACAAAAGGCCTGTATTCCCATAATAACAGTCAGTACAATCGCTGCGGCTTTACCTGCAAAACTCCCCTTTTTTTCATACATCTTACTACCTCTCTTTTCCCTCTTTTACATCTGTCTGCTTACTATCTCTACCACACTTTTACATCATCCTTCAGTTTTTCATACGTTTTCTCTCCTATGCCAGACACGTTTTTCAGCTCTTCCGCATCTTTAAACCTTCCATTTTCGTTTCGGTAATCTATTATCTTTTCCGCTGTTACAGGTCCTACTCCCTCGAGTTCCTGAAGCTGCTCTGAATCAGCCGTATTGATGTTCACTTTTCCATCAGACGATCCGGCCTCACTTCCGCCGGATACTACATTTCCCTCTATATCTACGACAACGGATGGAATATATATCTTTTCACCGTCACTTACAAACGCTGCTCTGTTTATATCAGTGATATCGGCATTCTCTGTAAGACCTCCGGCCGCTTCAATAGCATCTGATACTCTGCTCCCATCCTCAAGCTCCACAACTGACGGGTTTACCACTTCACCTCCCACATCCACGAAAATCTCTGCTTCAGATGTTGTCTCTTCTATGGCGATCTCCTTCCTCTCCTCTTTCTCACCTCCTCCCTCATCTCCTGAAATAAATACAAATACCCCGATCACTATTACCGCCGCTACAACGCCGCATTTAGCGATAACATCCTTGTTTTGCCTGATAAATTTCTCTATATCTTTGTTTTCTTTTAAAAAATCCAATATTTTTTTCATCCGCATCGCCCCTTCCGCACATCTTTTCCAGTATTTTACATTTATTTTAAATATTTGTCAATATTTTCCATATAAAAAGACGGTAAATAAAATTTACCGTCTTAAAAACAACAATTATCTAAAACAAATACGTAGTTATATCCTTATGATATCTGTACATATCAGCAGTTTTTTCAGGATTCACAGCTATCAGCGGTATTTCTCGCTCATATAACGAGCCATGGGTCCTTGATTCATCAGTATGTATCATTTCGCCTTCCGTCTCTCCAAAGGCTGTATCCATTCCTGACAGAAGCACGAAATCTCCTATCTTATCCTGTGGAAGATGATATTCTTCAGCAGCTTCCTTCGCCGTCAGTATTTTTTCAACAGCAGGATGTTTTTTCGCAAAGTCATAAAACTTCTCTTTCTGCGTTTCGTCTTTCATGAACACATACAGCATACCGCCTTCCTGATATATATGATTCTCTATATACCTGTCTTTAAGCGGCGGCAGACAGAACACATCAAATCCGGCATTCCTGCATATTTCAGGGAAATTTACTATCGTCGTCTTCTGATTCATGCCGTGATCTGCCGTTATGTATATCTGCCTTTGTGGATCTGCCTTGTGTATCAGATCTATATACTTGTCTACATCGGCTATCTGCATTTCCGCTTCTCTGCTGCCCGGCGCAAAATGATGGAATATAAAATCATTTGTCGTGCAGTACATTATATGAGGATCATCCTTTTTTATACACTCATATGCGGCTTTTACTATCCATCCGGTCGCTTCGACACTATTGATGGCAGGCGGCATATCAAGACCGTATCTATCAAGGATCTCTTTATCTGCATCCTGCGCGCTCAATCCTATATCCGCGCCATCACCGTAAACTCCCAGCACCTTTCCCTTTACTGTAAAAAGGGCGGTTTTTCCTCCCTGCTCCTTATAGCTCTGCAGGATCGTCTCAGCCTTCATATAGCCTCTTTCTTCTATGAAGCCTTCATCTCCTGTTTCAGGATCGTAATAATAATTTCCTATCACCTTTGTATCCTCAGGCCATCTGCCTGACAAAATACATGCATGATTTACGTTAGTAACTGACGGCATCGCACATTCCACAGTTTTTGCAAATCCCGATTTCTTTGCTGCACTGAATAAAGCAGGAGCCGTTTTTTCCGTTATATATTTGGGATTGCATCCGTCTATAACAAGTATCATCACCTTTTTCATAATAACTTTCTCCTTTTATGCGTCAAAGCTCGTATATATCTTTTCTCTTGTGACATCGATCGCGCTCCTGTCCGTATCTATCCCGAATTTTCTCTTTATCGAATCTATGACAAGCTCGGGGCTCAGATTGGAAACGCTTCCCGAATCTATCGTCATTCTCACTATGAGTTCCGATATGCTTTCATCAGTAACGGATCTTTCATCAGATGCTCTATTTTCAAGCTGTGTAAAATCTATGCTTCTTATCATAGGTTTTATATCTATTTCTTCCAGCTCTTTTTTCTTTTTTTTCCGCTTCATCGCCGCTATGGTTTTCTGTCCCATATAGGTCTTTCCGATCTCAGCATCACTCATATCTATTTTATTTTCCAGAGGTATGCACACTTTATATTCAGCAGCTTCTGTGAGCGCCGCCAGAGTTTTCACCAGATCATCTGCCCGCCTGCAGTCTGTTATCTCTATCCCCTCAGGCATCAAAGCTGTCAATGAAGTCTTTATCTTATCAGGCACGTGATCCTCTATCGTTTCAAACTCAATCAGTTCATGTGATCCCCTGTATCCCAAAGACAAAGGCTGCGCAAATCCCATCTTGGGATGAGGATTGAAACCCTTTGAATAAGCCAGCCTGATATCGGCTCTTTTAAAGAGCCTGTTGAAAAGGCGCATCATGTCAAGATGGGATATATAACACATGGCGCCGGTTTTGGAAAACTCCACTATATATTTAGACATTTGCATTTCCTTTCTCAGCCTCACTGAAACACTCCGCGTACTTATTTATGCCGCACCTTTCACATCCAAGACGGCAGTCCGGCGTAACCTGAGCGTTCTTTGCTTTCTCATTTTCTCTGACAAGAAACTCTTTGTCTATCAAAGGATCTATAATGTCCCACGGCAGCAGCTCATCGTATCCTCTCTCACGAAAAGCGTAAAAATCCATATCGATTCCCGTATCATCAAACGCTTTTTCCCAAAGGTCATATCTCAAATGCTCGCTCCAGCCGTCAAATTTGCATCCAAGTCTGAAAGCCTTTTCTAAAGCTCTGCCTACCCTTCTGTCTCCTCTTGCAAATACCGCTTCAAGATTGCTTGTCTTAGTTTCATGATAGTTGAAATTCACACCTTTTATGCGAAGCCTGCCCGACAGATAATCGTGCTTTTTAATGAATTCTTCCGGCCTGTTCTGGGCAGCCCATTGAAACGGTGTGTGCGCTTTAGGAACAAAATTCGACAGACTTACAGTAACGCGAAACCTTCCGCCTTTTCTTCCTCTCAGCTTAAAATTAAGGTCTGTTATATCCTGCGCAAGCTTTCTTATTCCCTCAAGATCTTCGTAGGTCTCTCCCGGAAGTCCTGCCATAAAGTAAAGTTTTATATGCTCCCATCCAAGCTCGATAGCCTGTCCTACAGCGTTCATTATATCATCCTGGGTGATATTCTTGTTTATGATGTCTCTTAAACGCTGGCTTCCGGCCTCCGGTGCAAAGGTAAGACCTGATTTTCTGTACCCTTGGATCTCATCCAACACTTTAAAAGAAAATGAATCCAGTCTGAGAGACGGCAGCGACAGCGCCACGTTTTTCTCACTGCAGGAGTTCATAAGCTCCGTTGCAAGATCTTCAAATTTCGAATAATCACTTGTGGACAGGGACAAAAGCGAAAGCTCATCATGTCCGGTATTTTCAAGCTGCGCTTCAGCAAGCCGCTCTATAGTTTCCTTTCTTCTCTCTCTTACAGGCCTGTATATCATTCCTGCCTGACAGAATCTGCACCCTCGCGTACATCCTCTGAAAGTTTCAACGACAGCCCTGTCATGTACAGTTTCTATAAACGGAACTACCGGCTTTTCGGGGAAATACTGCCTGTCCAGATTTTTTATCAATGCTTTTCTTACTCTGTCAGGAGCTTTATTATAAAGCTTCGTTATATTCTTTAAAGTACCGTCATCATTATATTCAGGCTCGTAAAATTCCGGCACGTACACTCCATCAAGAAGACATGCTTTTTCAAGAAATTCTCTTTTTGTGGCACATTCTTTTTTTATCATGCATATGTCTTCTATCAGTTCCTCGCCGTCTCCCACCATGAACATATCTATGAAATCGGCAAGAGGCTCCGGATTAAATGCACAAGGTCCTCCGGCGACGATCAGAGGATATTCTTCTCCCCTGTTTTTTCTCTCAAGCGGTATGCCTCCCAGATCCAGCATGTTCAGCACATTCGTAAATGAAAGCTCATACTGAAGCGTGAAACCAAGTATATCGAGCTCATCGACAGGCGTAAAAGTTTCAAGGGTAAACAGTTTTCTGCCGCTATCACGCATCATCTCTTCCATATCAAGCCCCGGAGCAAATACCCTCTCACAATAAATTTCGTCATTTTTATTCAATATATCGTACAGTATCTGCATCCCTAAATACGACATTCCTATCTCATACATATCCGGAAAGGCAAATCCAAATCTGACAGAGACTCTTTCAGGGTCTTTTCTGACCATATTTATCTCTCCGCCTGTATACCTTGCCGGTTTTTCCGCCTTTTTCAGCATCTGTTCAAGTTCTCTGTCTATTTTCATCATCTTACTGCTTTCCTGTGTTCCTCTATTATATCATCCATCGGCATACCAACAGCCTCTTCTATCTGCCTGATAAATCTTTCAGTCTCTTTTTTCTTTTCAAGGATGACAGGTCTGGCTTCAGGATGTCCGTTTTTTTCAGCTTTATTTATTATATAATCTATCCTCTCATCTATACCAACGTACTTATCCTCTTTAACGATACGATCCCCTAAACATACCAGATCCGTCTCATCGGCATTTTCAATCTGAGAAAAGGGAGAATATGTCATATGGACTTTTATTATATCAGCTTCATTTTCATACCCAAGCTTTCGAACAAATTCTGATCCCACTTCCCAATGTCTTTCTTCTGTCCTCGCTATATCGTGAAGCATGCCTGCTGCCATTATCAAATCAAGATCAAAATTAAATCCTTTTGCGTTGAGCGCCTTGCCTATTGCATATGCTGTATCTGCAACTGCCGCGCAATGACGCTGCACATGGGGCGGAGTCCCGTATTCATCAAGAAGTCTCCTGCATTCTTCTATAGTTGGATGTTTCATATATCTGTCCTCTGTGTATAAAAATTATCGTCTGTCAGCACGAATATTTTTATTATATCATAAAATGCTTTCAAGCAACACTAATCGAATTCTGTAAAAGAGTAATAAAAATCCTTTCCAGCCGATTCCCTGTAAGTCCCTATTATCTGTCCTTTTTTTACATTGGAGGGTACTTTTGCAAAGACTTCATCGAGATTGCCGTAGAGGCTCTCTCCATCGCTCCCATGGGTTATCTTAACGTATTTACCTATAGTCTCATTTTCACCTGCCGCAGTGACCTGTCCGTTTCCTACAGCAAACACCGATGCTCTGTCTCCGCTGTATTTTTCTATCGGATCTCCATATAACGGCTTTCCTGTAACAAATACTATCGCATCATCTACTTTATCCGGTATTGAGGATACAGCTCGCGCTCCTCCCTTAGCTATTTGGGCTATATCTTCTCCTGAATAATCTTCCGACATCTGATTCAATATAACATCTGTACCTGTTTCAAGAATATCCGCACCCGATACCTTCCCTATCGCAAGAGCAATGATTATAAGCAGACACATGCCGACCTGTTTTACGATCCTTTTTTTCAAACCTCTCAGCTCCTTTTGTAACATTACCGCTAAAATCCGCCAGCCCGGCAAAACACGCCAAGACCGCTGTCCTATTATCAAATATATTTTGCATATAATAAAAAAAGAAGACGTTTTGCCTAACGCCTTCCCAATTCTTTTTTACGGTCTGTCAATCCATCGCACACATTCGTTCATGACAGACTTTCTATTTTAATAATAATCTTCATCAAAATACTCAAACTCAAAGTCTTCTATCTTGATGATATCTCCGTCCTCTATCCCCATTTCCTTCATCTCTTCTATCGCCCCACTGTTTTCGATATATTTATACAGATATCTCAGTGAGCCCGAATCGTTGAAATTGGTGGAATTGAATATTTTCAAAAGCTGTTTTCCCGACAATATGAAATCTGTTCCGTCAAATTCCACGCTGACTTTTCTGTAATCTTCATCCATATCATCTCTTTCAAAGTCAAACATCTCATATTCTTCCTCAGGCTCAAAATCCAGTTTCTGCAGCATTTCTGCCGCTTCTGAAAGGATTTCCCTGACTCCTGTTTTTGCCGGAGCAGACATAGGAAACACTTTGTAGCCTTTTTCTTCCACGTATTCTTTGAATTGAAGATATTCAGGGGAATCCGGTCCTATAAGATCTATCTTGTTCGCTGCGACTATCTGTGGTTTCCTGATTAGCTTTTCACTGTACTGCTTTAGTTCTTCATTTATCTTATCAAAATCTTCGCGCGGATCTCTGCCTTCGCTGCCGGATACATCCACAACATGTATGAGCATCTTGCATCTTTCTATATGCTTTAAAAATTTATGGCCAAGTCCTGTACCCAGGTGTGCTCCCTCTATGATCCCTGCTATATCCGCCATAACAAAGCCGGTGTCGAATATCTGCACAACACCGAGATTTGGATTTATCGTCGTAAAATGGTAATTTGCTATCTTAGGCTTTGCACTGGTCGATACCGAAAGCAGAGTGGATTTTCCGACATTGGGAAATCCTACAAGTCCTACGTCAGCGATCAGTTTCATCTCCAGGATAACGCTTCTTTCCTTTGCAAAACCTCCGGCCTCCGCAAAGTTGGGTGCCTGCCTTGTGGCTGTAGCATACTTTGCATTGCCTTTACCGCCCTTACCGCCTTTTGCAGCTACAAAGGATTCGCCGTTTTCAGTAAGGTCTTTCATTACCAGTCCAGATTCTTCGTCTATGACTATAGTCCCCACCGGCACTTTTATCACCAGATCCTGTCCGTTTTTGCCGAATCTCTTCTTTTTCATTCCGTCCTGGCCGTTTTCCGCCTCATATTTCTTTTTATATCTGAAATCCATAAGCGTTCTTAAGTTTTCATCTGCCTGGAAAACGATATCTCCGCCTTTGCCGCCGTCTCCGCCGTCAGGGCCGCCTTCCGGGACGAACGGTTCTCTTCTGAAAGATACTGCTCCGTTCCCGCCTTTACCTGATTTTATGAATATCTTAGCTCTGTCTACAAACATAAAGCCTCCCTGTAAAACCCATTTTTCACTACCTGTGTTTTACCGTCAAAAAATAAAGCCCCTATACATAATAGGGGCTCAAAAAACCAATCTGCCGATCAACTAAGCTTCTCTGGGATATACGCTTACCTGCTTTCTCTTTTTGTCATATCTTTCGAATTTAACAGCTCCGTCAATCTTTGCAAACAATGTATCATCTCCGCCGATCCCTACGTTGTTGCCAGGGTGGAACTTAGTTCCTCTCTGTCTAACCAAAATGCTTCCGGCGCTTACGAACTGACCGTTGCCTGTCTTTACTCCCAAGCGTTTCGACTCACTGTCACGACCGTTCTTCGAGCTTCCTACACCTTTTTTACTTGCCATCGACCAGACACCTCCTTGCTATATCAATTTAAAACTAAACGGTTATTTCTGAAAATGATTTACTTTAAAGCGGCTTCTATCGTTTCGATCATTACCGCATTCGTAGCTTTTTCATCGATCTCTATGTTGTTTTCTTTCGCGAATTCGATGAGCTCTGCTTTTCTCATTGACTTGAGTGCAGGCTTCTTAGCAGGCTTTGCTTCTGCTTTCACATCTTCCTGTACTTCAGCAGTCTCAGCTTTCGCTTCCTCCACCTTTGCAGGAGCATCGCTCTTTCCTGCGATGGATGTTATTTCCACGAGAGTATACGGCTGTCTGTGACCCTGTTTCTTTCTGTAGTCCTTCTTAGCCTTATACTTGAAAATAACTACTTTCTTGCCTTTTCCTGTCTCGATAACGTTTCCTTCTACAGTAACACCGTCAACATAAGGTGCACCTACTTTTACGTCATCACCGTCTCCAACTACCAGAACTCTGTCGAAGATCACTTTCTGTCCATCCTCTATGCCGAGTTTTTCTACAGCAATTTTGTCTCCGTTCTGAACTCTGTACTGCTTTCCGCCTGTTTCAATAATTGCGTACATTATAAAATTTACCTCCTCTATCCAGTCTCGCCTATCGAGGTACGGCTTGCTGCCGTTTTAAAACCTTTTTTGTGCGGCTTACATTCATATATGATACTACATTGTAAAGCTGTTGTAAAGTAGAAATTCCAATACTTTTAAGGAATTTTTATACATCACGTCATTTCTTTTTTGCATATTTCCTTCAGTTTTGCGCTATGCTCTTTGGTTACTTTTTTTTATTATCTCCATATCGGTCTTAAGAGAATCTATCTCCTCATTTTTTACCAGATATCTGCTGTATGTATCCACGTAACATGACTCAATGGTATCTATGCGCGGTTTTACATCGTTTTCCAATAGGAGCTTAATGCTGTGGACATCGTTTTTCAAAACAGCTATGTCTCCGTTGTTCTGTCTTATATCTTTGCTGTTTTGTTTTATTGCTGCTTTCAGTTCTGCTATATCGGTGCTGTTCTGACGTATATCCCGACTGTTCTGTTTTACATCCGCTCTTAACTCTGCAATGTCTTTACTGTTCTGTCTCACTGCGGTTTTTAACTCTGTTATATCTGTGCTGTTTTGTTTTACGGCCGCCTTCAGTTCAACAATGTCTGTGCTGTTCTGTTTTACAGCAGTTTTCAGTTCTGCTATATCGGTGCTATTCTGTCTCACTGCGGTTTTTAATTCTGTTATATCATTGCTGTTCTGCTTTACAGCGGTTTTCAGTTCTGCAATATCAGTGCTGTTCTGCTTTACGGCGGTTTTCAGTTCTGCTATATCTCTACTGTTCTGTTTTATGTCTTTACTGTTCTGCTCGATCTTAGCTCCCAATTCTGTCCGAACATCCGTTATCTGTGATTCTAAATCTGTGCGCACCGTCCTTATCTCTGTCTTAAGTTCGAGACGCATTTTATTCATTTCCCCGCATATATCAGTTCTGAGTTGTTTCAGCTTTTCATCAGTTATGTTCATCTGTGCTTCAAGCTTCACATCCAGCAGATCTGAAATCATTAACATATCTTCGTTAGTTAGCATGGCACTGTCCCCCATTCTTTCTAATATTATACCATATACCCTATAAATCCGAACCGCCTATCTAATTGATGTTTTTTCATAATCTGTATTTAACTTCCATTTATTGTATTTTATATCAAAAGAGGCTGATTGTCAAATATTTCCAATCAGCCTCTTGCCTAACTGTAAAAAGTCGCAAAATAACAGTTCCTTTTTATTATCCTATGTATTTCCCGGAAAATCCTGTTCTATTCGATAATGACGCCGTCTTCATCCACCATTATCCCTGCATCGTCAACTCCGGGTATATCCATCTCTTCTCCCGATTTATCAGCATCGTCCTTTTTGCTGTTTATGCTGTCTAAGAGCATACCTTCAACTCTGTCCATGACATCGGGATTTTCTTCAAGATATTTCTTCACGTTTTCTCTTCCCTGTCCTATCCTGCTGCCGTCAAAGCTGTACCATGATCCGGCTTTTTCTATTATTTTGGCGTCTACTGCACAGTCGAGTATATCTCCGGACTTTGAGATCCCCTGGCCGTACATGATATCGAATTCAGCCTGTTTAAAAGGAGGAGCCACTTTATTTTTTACTATCTTCGCTTTAGTCCTGTTGCCTAAAACGTTATCGCCTGATTTTATACTTTCAACTCGCCTTACATCTATCCTCATGGACGAGAAAAACTTGAGCGCTCTTCCTCCTGTAGTGGTTTCAGGATTGCCGAACATTACTCCGATCTTTTCTCTGAGCTGATTTATGAAAACTATCGTAGTGTTAGTCTTGTTTATGATACCTGCCAGCTTTCTGAGAGCCTGCGACATAAGTCTTGCCTGAAGCCCTACTGTGGAGTCTCCCATAGCTCCATCTATCTCGTGTTTCGGAACCAAAGCCGCAACTGAATCGACTACAACCAGATCTATGGCGCCGCTCCTGACGAGCATCTCAGCTATCTCAAGAGCCTGTTCACCGTAATCAGGCTGCGATACCAAAAGCTCGTCCACATCTACACCCAGATTTTTCGCATATTCCGGATCAAGAGCATGCTCCGCATCTATAAAAGCAGCTTTTCCGCCGCCCTTCTGAGCCTCTGCTATCATATGGAGCGTAAGGGTCGTCTTACCTGATGATTCAGGTCCGAACACCTCTATTATCCTTCCTCTCGGAACTCCGCCTATACCTGTTGCCATATCGAGACTTATTGAGCCTGTGGATATAGCTTCTATATTCATCATGGCGCTGTCATCGCCCAATTTCATCACAGCACCCTTGCCAAACTGCTTTTCTATCTGCGACAGCGCAGAATTCAACGCTTTTTCTCTGTCGCTGCTGTCTTTACTGAGATTTATCGATTTCTGCTTTCCAGCCATTTGTTACCTCCATTCGTGAACATTTGTTCTTTTCATAATGATACCTCATAATCTCTTCCCGGTCAAGAGGATTATCATCATTTTAACATCACGAAAGTTTATTGTCAATATTTTCCAGATTTCCGGATCTATAGATCTATATATTTTTGTTTATCATATCCAGCATGGAAAGAAGCGCATAATGCCTGTTCCACTGCCTGTTTACATTCCTCATCTGTACCTTTCGGCATGATTTCTTATCTCCGCAGATAAGTCCTATATATACTAAACCTACAGGTTTTTCTTTCGTTCCGCCTCCTGGTCCTGCTATACCGGTCACGGAAACACATACATCACTGCCGCTTGCTGATTTCAGACCTTCTGCCATCTCAAGCGCAGTCTCCTCGCTGACAGCTCCGTATTTTTCAAGAGTTTCTTCTTTTACTCCAAGCTCCTGCACCTTTGCTTCATTGCTGTAAGTCACAAGCCCTCTGTCAAAACATTCGGAGGCCCCTGCAATATCCACTATCGAAGAAGCGAACATACCTCCCGTACATGATTCCGCACAGGAAAGAGTCAGTCCTTTGTCTATCAGCTTCTTGCAGACAACTTCAGCCAGCTCCTCATCGTCACAGCTGAAAATATATTTTCCCAGGCGTTCTTTTACTTTTTCAAGCATATCATTTACAGCAGCTTCTGCTTCTTCACGTGTTTTACGCTTTGATGCTATTCTGAGAGAACATTCCCCTTCCTTTGCATATGTCGCAAGCGTAGGGTCTGTCTGCCCGTCTATCATATCCATCAGCTCTGTTTCCAAAGAGGATTCCCCTATACCGAAAAATCTGATGATCCTGTAGTAAAGCGCACCCTCCGACATCCTTTCAATGAAAGGGACTACGCTTTTTTCAAACATTCTCTCCATCTCTCTTGGCGGCCCTGGCATGCATATTATATATTTACCTTCGTTTTCCAATGCAAATCCCGGAGCTGTACCCGCATCGTTGTGAAAAACTTCTGCCCTGGAAGGCATTATCGCCTGCTTTCTGTTGTTTTCAGTCATCTTTCTGCCAAGAGTCCCGAAATATTTTACTATTTCGTCCAGAACATCATCCATCATGACAAGCTCATCATTCATCACTCTGCACGCTATCTCCTTGGTCAGATCGTCCTGAGTCGGTCCAAGTCCTCCGGTCGTTATCACCATATCGCATTCTTCAAGGGCTTTTTTCATGGTTTCTTCCACTCTGTCAGGATTATCTCCCACCGTATAGTGATACATGACATCAAATCCAAGCATATTCATCTGCTGAGAAAGAAAAACTGTATTGGTATTTACTATCTGTCCGAACAGAAGTTCTGTTCCCACACTTAAAATAGCTGTTTTCATTTCCTCATCATCTCCCATCCCTACATAGAAAACAATTTTTTGTTTTTAACGATATACTCTGTACCGGAGATCACCGTCATTGCAAGCGCTATCCACAGGAAGATCGTGTCCATAGGAAGATTGAATCCCAGCAGGCTGAAAGGCCAGTTTTCCATAATGAGCAGCGGTATCGCTATCATCTGCGTTATAGTCTTTATTTTACCGGTAGTTCCGGCCGCTATCACTATTCCCTGAGCTGCCGCCACCTGCCTCATACCGGTTATTATGAATTCTCTGCCGAGTATAACTATTACCATCCATCCTTCCACATCACCTGTCTGCGCAAGACATATCAATGCAGACATAACAAGAAGTTTATCTGCAAGAGGATCCATAAGCTTACCGAAATTCGTGACCAGATTATGCTTTCTGGCTATTTTCCCGTCCAGCATATCCGTAAGAGCCGCCAATATGAATATAACGGCAGCCGCATATCTGTAGTCCATAAGATATACTACAATAAAAACAGGGATGGCAAATATCCTTCCCATCGTCAGCTTATTAGGTAAATTCATATCATCCCTCCATTTTCCCGACTAAATCGTAATCAAAAGCGTCTGTTATTTTCACTCTCACCATATCTCCCGGTCTCAGGTCTCTTTCCGCTGTAAATATTACAGTATTGTCTATATCAGGAGCGTCGTACTGCGTCCTTCCCGTATACGCTCCGGCATCATCTTCTCCCTCGACAAGCACATCAAAAATTTTGCCTTTCTTTTCTTCATTCACTTCGCGGGATATCTCCATCTGTCTGAGCATTATTGCATCAGCTCTTGCAGTTTTGACGTCTTCATCCAGCTGATCAGGCATTTCTCCCGCAGGAGTTCCTTCCTCCTGGGAATAAGCAAATACTCCCAGACGCTCAAATCTTTCTTCTTCCACAAACTCTAAAAGCTCTTCAAAATCCTCTTCACTCTCGCCCGGAAAACCCGTTATCAGCGTAGTTCTGATATGTATATCTTTTATGCTTTCACGCAGTCTTGCGATCGTTTTTCTTATGCTGCCCGGAGTGGAACGCCTTCTCATAGCCTTGAGGACTCTCCCCGAAATATGCTGTATCGGAATATCTATATAACTGCATATCTTTTCATTGGATGCCATTACCTCTATAAGTTCATCGCTTATTTTATCCTCGTAGCAGTACATCAGCCTTATCCATCTTATTCCCTCTACACCGCAAAGTCTTCGCAGGAGCTGCGGAAGCACGAGTTTCCCGTACAGATCCAGGCCGTACCCTGTCACATCCTGAGCGATCAGTATAAGTTCTCTGCATCCTTTTTCGGCAAGAGATTCCGCCTCCTTTACGATATTATCCATCGGTCTGCTTCTGTAATTTCCTCTTATCTGCGGTATCACGCAATATGCACAGCGGTTATCACAGCCCTCAGCTATCCTTAAGGTGGCAGTATACGGAGCATCCTTTGTCTTGCGCGCCGAAAATTCCGTAAATTTTTCAGGCTGGCAGGAAAAGACTTTCATTCTTTCTCCGAACTTAAAATTCTTTATCATATCAGGAAGCTTCTCATAATCGTTCACTCCCAGGAATATATCCACTTCCGGCATTTCTCTGTAGAGCTCGTCTCTGTATCTTTCAGAAAGGCACCCCGACACTATAAGTATTTTTTCATCACCGAAAGCATTCTTGCACGATGCCATCTCAAATATCCTGTCGATCGATTCTCTTTTAGCATCATTTATAAACCCGCACGTATTTACGAGCATCACATCTGCATCCTGCACATAAGGTGTTGTTTCGATCCCTGCATTTTCGCAGATACCTGCGATCCCCTCAGAGTCATTTGAATTTTTCGGACAGCCTAATGTGTCTATATATATTTTCATTTCATATCTCCGTCTTCTTCTGCATCTTTCATGTTTTCCAGATCCTCTTCCGATATGAGTACCTGTCTTGGTCTGCTTCCGTCTGCAGGTCCGACTATCTGCCGCTCTTCCATTGCATCTATTATTCTTGCCGCTCTGTTGTATCCTATTCTGAATCTTCTCTGAAGCATGGATACCGACGCCTGCTGAGCGTCCACGACAAGCTCTATTGCATCAGGTAAAAGCTCATCCTCCATATCTTTATCATGTTCCGAAGACAACGAGGAATTGACTTTTTCTATCGAGCTCATCACATTATCCGAATAATCCGAAGAATCATCTGCCTGCGCCTTCACAAAATCTATCACATCATTTACTTCTCTATCTGATATGAACGTTCCCTGCACTCTTAAAGGCTTTCCGCTTCCAAGCGGATTGAAAAGCATATCGCCCTTTCCCACAAGCTTCTCAGCTCCGGACATATCCAGTATGGTCATCGAATCATGATGCGATGATACGGCAAACGCTATCCTGGACGGTATATTCGCTTTTATAAGACCTGTGACTACATCTGTGGACGGTCTTTGTGTAGCAACTATCAGATGCATGCCCGCCGCTCTTGCTTTCTGCGCCAGCCTGCAAATAGATTCTTCTACCTGAGATTTGGATACCATCATAAGGTCTGCAAGCTCATCTATTATTATTACGATCTGAGGCATCACATTTTCTTCTTCATTTCGTTCCATTACTTTGCTGTTGTATCCGGATATTTCTCTCACGCCTTCTTCTGCAAATCTTCTGTACCTCTCATCCATCTCCGCTACTGCCCAGTTCAGTGCAGCTGCTGCCTTGGACGGCTCTGTCACTACCGGTATGAGAAGATGCGGTATACCGTTGTAATTTGCAAGCTCAACCACTTTAGGATCTATGAGTACCAGCTTCACCTCTTCAGGTGTTGCCTTATACAAAAAGCTCGTTATTATACTGTTTATACATACGCTTTTCCCTGATCCTGTAGAGCCTGCTATAAGCAGATGAGGCATCGATTTAAGATCAGCAACTATAGCGTTTCCTTCTATATCCTTGCCCACGGCAAAACTGATCTTGGACTCCGATTTTTTGAATGCCTGAGATTCTATGATCTCTCTTATCGTGACCATAGTGTTTTTTTCGTTTTCTATTTCGATCCCTACTGCCGGTTTCCCCGGTATAGGCGCTTCTATCCTTATGCTCTTCGCTTCCATATTGAGAGCTATATCGTTTGCAAGATTTGTTATACCGCTCACCTTTACGCCCACATTGGGGTGTACTTCATATCTTGTGACTGTCGGTCCCTGTGTTACATTTGTGACTTCCGCATCTATATTGAAGCTGTGAAGTGTATCTTCAAGCTTTTCCGCCTTCCTTCTGAGTTCGTTCTCACTGCTCATGTTGGCATTCGTTATATCGCCTTTTTTCAAAAGTTCCACAGAAGGGAATTCGTAATCATCCGAGGAAGTCTCACTTACATTGAAATCTTCTTCCTTCAGCGTCATTTTTGCAGCTTCCGCCTTGGATATCTTTTCCTCGGCAGCTTTCGGCGAAAATCCTCCTATTATTATAGGCGTTTTTCTGAATTTTTCCCGCTCAGATTCAGAGGAAATATTTTTCTTGCCGGATTTTTCATCCTCAGAATCCATTTTATTTTTTTCGGATCTGAACATATTGATGAAATCCGTTTTTTCAGGACTTCTCTTTTCTTCCTTCATATAGCTGAGTATTTTCTTCTGTCCTTCTGAAATATTCCCCTCTGATAATGAATCTACTGAATCAAAAACATCACCCTGACGCGACTGCTCCATATTTTTTTCTTCCTGGAGCATTTCCAGCTTCATCCTCATGTAATCCTCTTTTTGATGAAGCTCCTTTTCCTTTATACGCGCTTCCTTCTTTTCGTCATGCTGCTTCTTGCGAAGCTTTGCATTTTCCATAAACCTCGATACAGGAGTATTCATAAGGAGCAAAAGACACACTGCTATAAACACTATGGAAAATATATATAGACCGGGTATGCCGATAAGTTTTACTATGAATCCCCCTACCGTCATACCGAATACGCCGCCGTCATCCAAAACTATTCCATTGCTGTAATGCACCGAAATATTGCTGAATCCAAATTCCGGAGCGTCTGCACTTATAAATCTTGCAGAATTTATAAGCGATATATTCAAGAATATTATTAAAAGCAGTATCAATGATCTCAATCCGGCATTGATGGTTTTTTTTGCAAATAACAATATACCGTATACTATGAAGTAATACGGCATTATATATGCAGCAAAGCCGAAACATCCCTTAAAGAATTCAGAAAAAGCCTGTCCGATTTCTCCCGCTGCCGAAGTCTGAAACGCTATTATGAAAAATATTCCAAGAGCAATGGAAATTATGGCTATGATCTCATCTTTAACTCGTTTGTTTACTTTTCTCTTGTCACGAACGTCAGCAGCATTGCTGCCCTTAGCCGTCCGCTCTTTAGCTGCACCTGTATTGTTCTTTACTGCAGGCGTCTTCCTGTTTTTCGAAGCTGTCCCCTTTTTAACTGTTTTGGACACCGTCTGCTTTCCTCTGGTCGTTCTGTTTGTTTTCTTTGTCGTTTTCCTGCTGCTTCCCGCCATAATATACTCTCCTACGCCACAGTCAGCGCATAGACTATTACTGCTATACCGAGAGCCCACGTGTATATTGAAAATCCTTTGAGCGATTTATTTGACACAAGCTTTATCATGGCTTTTATAGCAAAAAGCCCCGAAATTGCAGATACTGCCACTCCTACTATTACCGGTCCTATAAGAGCCATATCCATACCGGCTTTAAAAGCATCCGGTGCTTCAACTATAACAGAACCAAGTATGGACGGTATCGATATGAGGAATGCGAATTTGACAGCGAACTCTCTGTTGAGCCCTGATATAAGTCCTCCAAACAAAGTCGATCCCGATCTTGATATACCGGGACATATGGCAACACCCTGCATGAGTCCTACAAAGAAGGCATTTCTGAACTTCATCTCTTCTACGCCTTTTTTGTTCTTACCCATTCTTTCGGCTATAACAAGTATAGTTCCCGTAATCAGCAGACCTACGCCTATAGCTATGAGAGACAGATAAAGGGCATTGAACAGGTCATTGAATGCAAGCCCTATGATACCCGTAGGTATAGTGGCTACTATTATCATGAATCCGAGCCTTCTCGTCGGATTCGCATTGACCCTTAAGCCTTTGCCTGTAAATATATCTTTTATCACTGCTCCCAATTCCTTTATCAAATCGATTATATCCTTCCAGTAAACGATAAATACTGATACAAGCGTTCCCAGGTGTAAAAGCACCGCAAAGGGCAGAACGTTTTCCGCGCTTATCCCGAAGAAATATTGCAAAAGAGCAAGATGCCCTGAACTGCTTATCGGTAAAAATTCTGAAAGCCCCTGTGCCAGGCCTAATACTATCGCCTGAAAATAAGTCATAAAAAAATCCTCCCTGCCTTTTATTCATACATAGATGATTATAACATAACACCGCATTAAATGATATATTAAAATATTGCACCGACAAAATATCCCTAATCTCTTTACATCAAAGACTTTTAAGTAGTATAATTGCTCTCAAAGTATTGATTTAACTACAATAAATAATCATGAATATAATAAACCAGATTTACTTGATCAGGAGGACAGTGATATGAAAAGAAAACCAAACGTTGCAGTCGTCGGAGCTACCGGAGTGGTAGGCTCCACTTTTCTCAAAGTGCTCGAAGAGCGAGATTTCCCTTTTGAAAACATCTACATGATGGCATCGGCTAAATCTGCCGGAAAAAAAGTCATGTTCAAAGGGAAAGAATACACCGTTGAAGAGCTTACCGAGCACTCTTTCGATAAACCTATAGACATCGCATTATTCTCTGCAGGAGGATCTACAAGCGAAAAATTTGCACCGATCGCAGCTGCCCACGGCGCTGTGGTAGTGGACAACAGCAGTCAATGGAGAATGGATAAAAACGTTCCCCTCGTAGTCCCGGAAGTTAATCCTGAAGATATAAAATGGAACAAAGGTATAATCGCAAACCCTAACTGTTCTACGATCCAGGCAATGGTAGCTTTAAAGCCTCTTCAGGACAAATACGGCATAAAGAGAGTCGTATACTCGACATATCAGGCTGTATCCGGCTCCGGCGTAAAAGGCATAAACGACCTTAAAAACGGTCTTGAGGGAAAAGAAGATGATCTTCAGGCATATCCTCACCCTATTGCCGGCAACTGCCTGCCTCACATAGATGTGTTTACAGAAAACGGATACACAAAAGAAGAAATGAAAATGATAAACGAGACTCATAAGATCCTCGGCGACGACAATATAAAGGTAACTGCTACAACAGTTCGCGTACCTGTATTCGATTCCCACAGTGAGTCCATAAACATCGAACTTGAAAAGCCTTTTGAACTCGAAGATGTCATTGAACTCTTCAAAAACTCTCCGGGAATAATCGTACAGGATGACGTTAAAAACAATGTATACCCTCTTGCAAGAGATGCAGCCGGTACCGATGAAGTATATATAGGACGTATAAGAAGAGACTTCTCCGTGGAAAACGGACTGAACATATGGGTAGTCGCTGACAACATCAGAAAAGGTGCTGCAACAAACGCCGTACAAATTGCCGAACAGCTTTTGAAAGAAGAAAACTAATAGATTATCAAAGGAGACTGTAAATGGTTATATGGCCTATTTTAAGTTCTTTAATAATGATTTTCATATTGATCGTTCCGGGCATTTTCTTCAAGAGAAAGAACATACTTACTGAAGATCAAAACGGAGCAATCAACAGCATAGTTGTGAATCTCACGTGGCCCTGCCTCGTAATAGACGCTATGCAGATAGAATTCAGCGTTCAAATATTGAAAGACAGCGCTTACATACTTGGAGTATGTCTCCTGGTGCTTGCTATAATATTTGTCATAAGTATTCCTTTTGCAAAGCTCATAAAACTTACTAAGACAAAACGCTACATAAGTATATTCATGCTGCTTTTCGGAAACACAGGATTTATCGGAATCCCTGTGATCCAGGCACTTTACGGTGACGAAGCCATATTCTATGCTGCAATAGTCGAGCTTATAAACGATGTGCTCATATTCACTGTAGGCATCATGCTGATACAGATGTCAGCAAAGGCAAACCTGAAAATAGAGCCTAAACAGTTCGTAAGTCCGGGGCTCATAGGAGTTATAATCGGACTTCTGCTGTTCCTGCTCAATATACAGCTGCCGGAAGTCCTTGGCGGATCCATCGAAATGATAGGAAATGCTACGACACCTCTTACTATGTTCTGCATAGGTTTCCAGATAGGCGGTCTCAAATTCAAAGAAATTGCCGGAGATATGCAGGTTTACGCTATATGCTTCGTAAAGCTTCTTATAGTTCCGGTGATCACTCTGCTGCTGGTAAAGATATGGGCCGGAGATTTTTCTCTCCTGGAAAAAGTCCTGATAATCGGTTTCGCAATGCCGGTAGGTGCTGTAGCCTCCATATTCAGTCAGCAGTATAAAGGTGAAGCAGTCTTCGCAACTAAAAGCGTTCTGCTGTCCACCGTTTTCTCACTGATAACCATACCTATATTTGCAATAATAATGGAACTTTAAAGCAAAATGCAGCTGTGTATCAAACGCAGCTGCATTTTATCATCAAGCAAATATATTTTTATCTATCAGCACTGCTGCATTTCTTTAACAAGATCCACGAAAGCCGCTGTGCTGCCTTTATCCGTATTATCAAAGTCACTTTTTATACGCTCTATCATCCAATCATCTTCCCCCTGTGAAGCCTTGTCTTTTGATAACATTTTCTTCATCATATTCATCATACTTCGATTGACAAATCCCATCTTCGCGTAATCGAGTCCTCCCTCGAAATAAAAATGTACGGTATCCGAAAGTTCTTCCTCTGTAAAATTCTGCAGCCACATTTTATCTATCACATCCTTCATATCAGAGCCGGCAGCGCCTACTGCAAATACCGCAAATTTTTTTCCTCTGTCTTCGGCTGCTTTTTTAATTCTGCCAAGGCCTTGTATCCTGCCTGCTTTTATCCAGCCGCCGTATATAATACACTCTGCATCATCTATAATACTTTCTTCGCATTTTTCCGCGGACACAGCGCTGCACCCAAGATCTTCCGCTATCCAATCCGCATATTTTTTCGTGAAACCTGTTTTACTGGTATACAATACTGAATATTTCATAAGCACTTCCTTCTGAATAAAAAATAAAAGGATAACATCTCACTTTAATAAGTAAAATATTATCCTTTCTCATCATTGTCAATTCATTTTACGATTTTATAACCTATTGTTTTTCTTTCTTTAATTTCATCATTATGAATTTAACAAACTGTATCACCGGTATATTAAGGAATGCAAGTCCATATACAGTCAGAAGCTGCGGAAGTCCAAGCGTAGCTACTTTAAATACACTGTCAAGAGCCGGGATAGCTATAGCACACGTTATCAGTATCATTCCGAGGAAGAACGCACCTACCAGATACTTGTTATTCCATAATTTTTTTGTAAATACTACCGGTTTGTCCGACTTACAGTTAAATCCATGGAAAAGTCTGCTGACACACAGAGTACCAAAAGCCATCGTGCTTCCCAGAAGGGCGCTGCCTCCCATCTCTGCGGCAGTAAACCAGCCGTTATACCCTATGAGGAATGCGATAACCGTCATAATGCATATGGATACTCCGCCTATCCCTATCCTGCTCAGAAAATCTTTTGTCAATATGGATTCGTTTGCAGGTCTCGGTTTTTCATCCATAAGGTCTTTGCTGTGAGGCTCAAGTCCCAGAGCTATTGCAGGCAGACTGTCTGTCAATAAGTTTATGAACAGAAGATGTACCGGTGCAAAAGGTACAGGCAATGCAAAAATTGAAGCATAAAGTACCGTGAGTATAGCTCCGAAATTTCCGGACAGCAGGAACTGTATTGCATACTTTATATTCTTATATATATTTCTGCCGTTCTCGACCGCCTTTACTATAGTTGCAAAATTATCATCGGTAAGCACCATAGCAGCCGCATCTTTGGAAACTTCGCTTCCCGTGATTCCCATAGCTACACCTATATCAGCCTGTTTCAGCGCAGGCGCATCATTTACGCCATCGCCTGTCATTGCCACTATATTTCCTTTATCCTGCCATGCTCTTACTATCCTTATCTTATGTTCAGGAGAAACTCTGGCGTATACGGAGATCTTTTCAACGTATTCTTTGAGTTCCTCATCATCCATGCTGTCTATAACTGCGCCTTCGCATGCTTCGGATTCATATTTCAGTATTCCTATCTTCTTAGCAATAGCTGCCGCAGTAATCTTATGGTCTCCGGTTATCATTACCGGCTTGATCCCTGCGCTGATACATTCTGCAACCGCAGCCATCGATTCTTCTCTAGGAGGGTCCATCATAGATATGAGACCAAGGAATACCATTTCATCTTCATCTTCTATTCCAGGTGTAAAGTCTGCATCTACAAGCTTATATGCAAAGGCGAGCACTCTCAGGCCGTTCCTGGAAAAATATTCATTGCATTCTTCTATATCTTTTATATCATCTTCTGTGATTTTTCTTACACCATCCGCTGTCTGTATCATGTCCACCCTTTTCATCAGGACATCTACAGCGCCTTTGGTTATCATCACATTTATGTCGCTGTTATTTCCGCCTGATTTTGCACTGAACAGCTCTGCACGCTCTCCTGTCATCCTGTGACATGTGGACATCAGCTTCCTGTCGCTGTCGAAAGGAATCTCTCCGGTTCTGACAGATTCTTTTCTTTCGTCCTCATATGACACATCAACTCTCTCGCCAACATTGATAAGAGCTGTTTCCGTAGGATCTCCGATCTCATTTCCATCCGCTATGGAAGAATCGTTGCAGAGCATGCTGGATATAAGGAGCTGCCGTTCTTCGGCTTTGTTTATATCTATATCTCCGGCTTCTATCCTTCTTCCGTGAACGTAGTAATTTTCCACGGTCATCTTGTTCTGCGTAAGAGTACCGGTTTTATCCGAGCATATGACAGAAACACTTCCCAGTCCTTCAACAGCCTGAAGCTTTCTTATTATAGCATGTTCCTTAGCCATCTTCTGAGTTCCGAAGGAAAGCACTATAGTAACGATGGAGCTGAGAGCCTCCGGTATAGCAGCTACAGCCAGAGCTACAGCAAACATGAACGCATCGCCTATAGCTTCCCCTCTTATAACGCTTATGCCAAAAAGTATTCCACAGAATACAAGTATAAGTATGGAAAGCTTCTTTCCAAAATTATCGAGGTTTACCTGAAGCGGGGTCTTTTTCTCAGAAGTTGTTTTGAGCAGTGTAGCTATTTTGCCGACTTCTGTTTCCATACCTATTGAAGTTACGATAAATTCGCCTCTTCCGTAAGTCACAAAGCTTCCCGAATAAACCATGTTGAGCCTGTCTCCGAGAGCTGCTTCACCTTCGATCGCCGCCATATCCTTTTCAACACCCAGACTTTCTCCTGTAAGTGCACTCTCGTCTATCTTCATGCCGGCGTTTTCCGTGATCCTGCCGTCGGCAGGAACAAAATCTCCCGCTTCAAGACTTACTATATCTCCAACCGTTATCTGAGAAGCCGGGATCTTTACAAACTGACCGTTCCTCAAAACTTTGGCCTCTGGTGCTGACATTTTTTTCAAACTGTCAAGGGATTGCTCTGCTTTCACCGTCTGTACAGTTCCCAGTATCGCGTTTATTGTGATAACGATAAGTATTACCACAGCGCTTTCGAAATCACCCAGTATACCGGAAACTATAGCTGCTATGATCAGTATGATGATCAGAAAATCCTTGAATTGCTCAAAAAATATGACCAGCGTCGATTTTTTCTTTCCTTCCGCCAGCTCATTAGGTCCGTACTTTTCCCTGTTTGCAGCTACCTGTTCTTCGCTGAGAGGCTCGGTGGTACCATTGATCTCCATCTTCACCTCTTGATCCGTCATCTGATAAAATTCTCTCATGATCTGCTTCCTTTCACCTCGTCTCTTTTATACACAAAAAGACTTTTACTGTCTTTTTCTATATTGAAAAATACAATAAAAGTCTCGCTGTTTCATTACGTACCGGATGGAACAACCATCGCGTTGACGATATCGTAAACGCTGATAAAGCGCCTGCTACTCCCTCTTATTTAAATAGTATAATATATTTATTTTATCTGCCTGTCAATATATTATTATGCGTTTATTTTGCGATTTTTTCCTTCAGGAAGCTGTGCAGTGATTATCGCTGCAAACATGAGCACGCATCCCATATACTCATATGAAGTGAGGATCTCTCCGAAAAATATCCTTCCTGCAAGAAGCGAAAACACCGTTTCCATAGAAAGCACCAGACAGGCTATATTAGGCTCTGTGAGCTTCTGACCTATGGTCTGAAACGTGTATCCAACCGCACATGAAAAAACACCGGCATAAATAACAGGTACTGCCGCACTCCTTAATGCTGCAAAGCTTATATCCTCAAATATTATGGCAGGTACAATGCACAAAAGCCCCGCGGTTATAAATTGAAGACATGTGAGCATTACCGGATTTATATCCTTCACGAAATGATCTATAGTATGTATGTGGACTGCACACAGAAAAGATGCGCAAAGCATCATCACATCTCCGAAGGTCACTGAATCAAGTCCCCGGTAAAGACATAACAGACACATTCCGGCAAGTCCTATCACAACGGCTATCCACACATTTCTTCGGCATTTTTTGCCTAAAAACAATCCCATTATCGGAGTTATAAGGATATACAGAGCCGTGATGAATCCTGCTTTGCCAACTGTAGTATACGGCAGACCGAGCTTCTGTATCAATATCACCGCTCCTATCAGACTTCCGCAGCATATTGCAGCTAAAAAGATATTCTTTCTTCTTTTTATCAACACTTCTTCTGTAGAAATACTTTGTTCTTCATCTGAAGTATCATAGCTTTTCAGCAGTTTTTTCTTTTCTTTGCCGTTTACGATAACTGCAACAGGGAGCATTACAACTCCGCCCATCAGACATCTTATCGTAGTGAACCAAAGAGGCCCTATGCTTTCAAGTCCGGCTTTCTGCGCCACCAGCGAACATCCCCATACGAGAGCCGCCATTATTAAAAACGCATAGCCCTTCGCAGAATTATTCATCCGCTAAAACACCCAATCTTTTTCTTTAAATCCAATAAGAATCCTGTCACCGTCTATGAGAAGCGGCCTCTTTACCAGCATTCCGTCCGATGCCAGCAATTTTATCTTCTCATCATCTTCCATCTCTGTCAGTTTGTCTTTAAGTCCCAGTTCCCTGTATTTTACACCACTGGTATTGAAAAACTTCTTCACCGGAAGTCCGCTCTTTTCTATCCATTCGCGAAGCTCGCTTTCCGTTGGATTTTCCTCGATTATATTCCTGTCTTCAAAATCCACACCACAGTCTTCCAAATGCTTTTTCGCCTTTCTGCAAGTAGAGCATTTAGGATATTCTATAAACAGCATATTGCACTCCTTCCCTGCGGTATTTAACCGCCCATCCTTAACCGATATGATGTATTCTATCATATATATTTCTTTTCATGTACATTTTTTTATACGAAAAAGCGGCATCATCGATGCCGCCTTATCAATTTCAATTACGTTATCAACGCTCCGACTACATATCCTGCGATGCCATAACATCTTTGCCATCGTAATAGTTGCAGTTAGGGCATACTCTGTGCGGGAGCTTTGGCTCATGACACTGAGGACAGATCGAAAGTCCCGGTGCCTTCATTTTCATATTCGGAGATCTTCTCTTATCTCTTCTGGCTTTTGAAGTTTTTCTCTTAGGTACTGCCATTCTTACACCTCCTTGCTCCAATTTAGTATATAACTGGTGAAAAAAGTTTTCACTGCTCAGTTTTTTCGTTCCACAACTTCTAAAGTATACCGCCCGCCGGCATAGCTTGTCAATAGATATTTTGCCCGGCACAAAGAAATTGCGTTAAATAAGCTTATTAAGCTCTCTTACCTGTTACTATTTCATATGTGTCTCTTGCGATCATAAGCTCTTCGTTGGTAGGTACCAGAAGCACTTTTACTTTCGAATCGTCTCTTGAAACGATCATTTCCTTGCCTCTTACCTTATTCTTTACAACATCAAGCTTTATTCCAAGATTTCCAAGGTCGTTGCATATTATATCTCTCATTGCTATGTCGTTCTCACCGACGCCTGCCGTAAATACTATAGCATCTACACCGTTCATCTCAGCAATATATGCACCTATGTAGAATCTTACTCTATGAGCAAATACTTTGAGCGCCAGCATAGCTCTCTCGTTTCCTTCTTCAGCAGCTCTCTCTATGTCTCTGAAGTCGCTTGAAACTCCGGAAATACCGAGGACACCGGATTTCTTATTGAGAATATCATTCATAACTCCGGGAGCAAGATTTTCTTTTTCTCTTATAAATGTAACGATAGCAGGGTCTATATCTCCGCTTCTTGTTCCCATAACGAGACCTTCAAGCGGAGTGAATCCCATGGAAGTATCTATACATTTTCCTCTCTTTATAGCTGATACCGAAGCGCCGTTACCAAGGTGGCAGGTTATGATCTTGAGGTCATCAAGGCTTACATTCAGCATATCTGCTGCTCTCTGAGCAACGTATTTATGGCTCGTTCCGTGGAATCCGTATCTTCTTACGCCGTATTTTTCATAGTATTCATAAGGTATTGCGTAAATATATGATTCTGGAGGCATAGTCTGATGAAAAGCAGTATCAAATACGCCGACCATAGGTGTATCCGGCATGAGTTCCTGACACGCTGCGATACCCAGAAGATTAGGCGGATTATGAAGCGGTGCGAGATCTATACACTCTTCGAGAGCCTTTATTACAGGCTCTTCCAGCAGTACCGAATGAGCAAATTTTTCACCTGCGTGAACTACTCTATGGCCTACAGCACCTATTTCGCTCATATCTTTAACAACGCCGTGATTTTCATCCTGTATTGCCATAAGGACATGCGAGATCGCATCTTTGTGATCATCCATAGGAACTATAAGCTGGAATTTTTCGCATCCCGTTTTTTCGTGTGTTATCACTGAGCCTTCCATTCCTATTCTCTCTACCAGACCCTTGCAGAGCAACGATTCGTTCGTCATATCAAGCACCTGATATTTAAGTGAAGAACTGCCGCAGTTGATTACTAAAACTTTCATTTACGATTTCCTCCATATTATCATCTGTTTTTAATATACTCATTGTTTAAATCTGTTTTTAAGCAACTATAATATTATAACCCGTATAAATATTTCATTCAAGGTATTTACTCAATTTTTATATACGGTCTGACCACTTTATCTGAAAAATCATACAATCCCCTTCCGTTTATAAGGTTGTACATATCCGAAGCAATAAAATCATAATAAAGCGTTCTCTTTACATCCGGAAATTTTGCTGCATCTTTATTTACGTTTGTTATTACAGGGATATCGTACGAATCATCTTTTTTCAATTGCCTGATTAGCTCTCTTCCCTTTTCCCCTGCCGCCAGCACTCTGGCATACTTACAAAACTCAGGAGTCTTTTCTTTCAATCCTACAAGTACATATATAAGAAGTCTTCTGACGGCTGACTCCGTATATCTCCTGGATGTGACCGCTTTGGTCAGTTCATCCCATGAGCCGGCCTTTACGATTTCTTTTTTCAATTTGTTCTCAAGGCCTTCCCCCATACAATATATGGATTCAAGACTCTCTCTGTCAGATCTTAATATATCGCTTCTTATTATATTAAAGGCATCTTCTTTCCATCCGGTATAACCCTGATTTTCTCCCATGAATTCTGCCGTATTCTCAGTGACATACATAATGGCTTTTTCGTCTTTTCTTCTCATCATTTCTCTTATCACCGATGCTCCGGCAAATTTTTTTTGAGCATTCTCGTCAAAATATCCTGATCCGTAACGTCTCAGCGAAACAGCCTCCGGAACTTTTACACCCTGATTTTCCCAGTATATGATGCGTTTTATATACTCGATCCCGAGAATGTTGTTCGGTAATCTCATAAATTCCGAACTTTCTTTCCCTAAAACACTCTCCACGGCCATCTGATTTCCCCTGGCAAAGGAATATCCGTCTCCCATGAATTTCGCTCTTTTTTCAGATATTTCATGCTTATTTTCGATCAGACGTTCCGCAAATCTGCGCATGCTCTCAGCATCCCCGGATTCCGTGCCGAAAGATATGTGTGTTGCACCAAGTCCTCTTAGTATATCCACAGCGCCTTCAGCAAACATCTCTGCTCTGTTGCATGCAAAAATAAAAGGAAGTTCAACTACAAGATCCACACCTTCCTCGACCGCTGCCCGGCTCCTCGTCCATTTGTCAAATACTGCGGCTTCACCTCTCTGAGTAAAATTTCCGCTCATTACAGCCACCGTGCAGTCTGCATTTGTTATTTCCTTTGATTTTTCAAGATGATACTTATGTCCCCTGTGAAACGGGTTGTATTCCGCTGTTATTCCCAGTATATTCATGTATCCATCATAACATAACAATAGCGATAATGAAAGCTGACACCGCCGAAAACACACAGTGAGTAAACTTGCTGAGCAAAATATATCCCATAGAAACTCCGCTCCCCGAAAGCATGCTCGCAGACTGTCCTATGACCGAAAGTCCTCCCCATGACATAATTGCTGAGCACAACACGCATTTCACGCCTATTCCGGCATCCGTACATTCAGCAACAGCTCCGCATCCCACTGTCATTTCAAAAAATCCTTTTATCAAAGCCCTGATTTCCTGACTGTCAGTAAAGGACAGGCCTCCACACATATGTATCATATCCGTCACAAAAGTAAAAATAACTATATATGCCAATATTATCCCAAGAGATTTGAAAGATGAAATTATAGCTTCTGTAAACGACTCCTGAACACCTGATACAGCGATCACTTCTCTTTTTTCATGATCTTTTTCACCTCTCCCAAGCACTCTTGTATACAATATTCCGTTGACCGCAGCTCCTATATAATGCGCCGCAGCTATCACGGCACCGCCAACTGCCGATCCGAGCATACCAACCCCTACGGCTCCCATCATGAATGCCGGCCCTGAAGTGCTGCAAAAGCTCACCAAACGTTTTGCCTCCGACAAAGATATTTCTCCTCTACGCCGCAGATCCCCTATTATTTTAGCCCCCATCGGATATCCGGAAAGCACGCTCATGACAAAAGGAAATACTCCTGATTTCAAGTATCTCATTATTCCAATGTTTTGCAGGAAATTTGCACATATGAAAAAAGGCAGCAGAGCCGGCAGCACGTCAGTCATCCACATAGATATGCCTTTACGTGCTGAGGTCATAGTGATATCAGGAAAAATCACCATGATCACACATCCGCCGGCAGCAGCTGCTGCCGCCAATAATATCTTTTTTCCCTTAAATTTAAAAATATCCATGGTCCATTCTATTCACGGACTATGGATATTTATAACCATAAACTATTCTTCTTCGTTCTCTTCCTGTCCCGGTATCGGCGAAGGCTCCGGCATCTCTTCAGAGTTTACCTGAGTCCTGTAGGACATATCTTTCAGTTCTTCTCTATTAGCTGCGAGCGCAGAATTTATATCGTCGAAAGCCTTTTCTATACTTGTGAACATCTCTCCGAAATATATGGCGCTAAGATGTTCCATCTTTCCCTGGAAGCTGTGAAGTATACTGTCCAGATAGTCATATGTTCCGATCTTAAGCTGCTTTGCCGTATTTTCGGTGACTCTCATGAGTTCATCCGCTCTCATTTTCGCTTTAACCGTTATATCGTTGTTTTCCACGAGAGCGTCAGCCTGTTTCTGTGCGTCATCTATGACTTTTTCATACTGCGTTTTGGCTTCTGCTATTATTCTTTCTCTTTCGTTCTTTATCCACTGAGCCTGCTGTATCTCATCCGGCAGTTCCGCCCTTATTTCTCTTACTATCTCAAGAAGTTCCTGTGAATCTACCATTATTTTTCCCGTAAGAGGAAATCCCGCAGCTGTATCAACTATCTCTTCAATTTCTTCCAAAAGTTCTAAAACTCTCATTTTCATCCTCCTATTTTCTGCGTTCAGCAAGCATGTCCATGCTTTTTAGTATTTCATCCGGAACCAACCCGTCTATACATCCGCCGAGGGAATGAACTTCCTTTACCATGCTCGAACTTATAAAGGAATACTTCGGATCAGTCATTAGAAACACCGTTTCCACTCTTTCATCAAAAAGACGTGCATTCATCTGCGCCATCTGTATCTCATATTCAAAATCTGTTGCCGCCCTCAAACCTCTTACGACAACATTGAATCCGTTTTCATTTACATAATTTGCCAGAAGCCCCGAAAAACAATCAACTTTCACATTTTTAAAATCACCCATTGTTTTTCCTATCATTTCTTTTCTTTCTTCCAATGAAAACATAGACTTCTTGGAAGGGTTTATTATAATACCTATAGTCAGCTGGTCATACAGCTTAGCCGCTCTTTCTATTATATTAAAATGACCGTTTGTCAAAGGGTCAAAAGATCCGGTATAAAGAGCTTTCGTTTCCATCTGCCCATCCTCCAAGCTAAAGTTATTTAATTATAGCATATCCGACTTTTTCGTTCAACTGTATTCAACCATATATTGTCAGCTTGACTATCCCGTATTTCCTTTCTTTCAGTTTTGTAAAACCATATAGATCATCAGCCAGATCTTCCTCTTTTCTGTGCTCCGCAACGATGATGCCATTCTCTTCAAGAAGACTGTGTTCATTTATAAGCCTGAAACATTCATCGAGCATTCCTGTCCCATACGGCGGATCTAAAAATATTATATCGAATTTCTCATCCATGTTCATAAGATTTTTTTTATAATCTCCTGCGCAGATTCTAACGCCCTCTTCAATGCCGCAGTGTGTTATATTATCCTTAAGCAGCTTCAGACTCTCCCTGGATATATCACAAAACACACATTCCTCTGCTCCTCTGCTTAGGGCTTCTATTCCTATACCTCCTGTCCCTGAGAACAGATCGAGAAACCGGCTTTCCGGGATCTCATTTGCCAACATACTGAACAGCGCTTCCTTTACTTTATCTGTTGTCGGTCTTATACTATTTCCCAAAGGCGAGCCGAGCCTCCGCCCCTTATATTTCCCTGCTATGACTCTCATGTTAAACTCCTAAAAATAAAATTTCTGTTTACCTTTAAATTTTAACACCTATCATCGGAAATATCCACCTTAACGGATATATCCTCATATATCGATCAAAAAATTGAAAAAGAGATATTCGCCTCGGTAAAAGGTAAATATCTCCCTTTTCATTTAATCAGTCTGATATCCGTTCATCGTTATTTTCCGGACATCTGCTGTTCAGCCATCTCGACTAACTTTTTAGTCATATAGCCGCCTACATAGCCGTTCTGTCTTGCCGTAAGGTTTCCCTTGTCAGTCTGATCATAGTTGGCAAGACCGAGCTCGTTGGCAACTTCAGTCTTCAGGCTCTTCAATGCAGGCTTTGCGCTTACATTCATTTTATCCTGTAATGACATTCATTCTCACCTCCTGTACTAATAATTTAACCTGAGATGAAGAAAGTATTACAAGCAATTATTTCATGTAATGCCGTGATTTGCCAGCCGGTGCGGCATACGTTCAAAACACATCGCCGCGCTTAAAATTCCGCATCAGAAAGTTGTTCCTAAAGATTGAAACTGAAATCTCCTCCGAAAAATTTTTCGGCTCTTTTTCTCAAGATACTGTTTTCCTCATTTTCAAGCATCGGATCTTTTTTCAATATTTTCTTTGCTTCTTCCCTCGCATGGTTCAAAACTTTTATATGCTTGACCATATCGGTTATTTTCAAATCAGGAATTCCATGCTGTCTTGTGCCGAAAATTTCTCCCGGACCTCTAAGCTTCAGATCTTCTTCCGCTATGTAAAATCCATCTGATGAACTTTCCATTATACACCCTCTTTTTTCAGCTTGCTCAGAAGCTCCGTCGGTTATCAGAAAACAGTAGGATCTGTATTTTCCTCGCCCGACTCGTCCCCTGAGCTGATGAAGCTGCGCCAAGCCGAATCTTTCCGCATTTTCGATGACCATAACAGTTGCATTCGGTACATTTATACCCACTTCTATAACCACTGTGGCCGCAAGTATATCTATATCGCCCTCATAAAACCGTCTCATTATCTCATCCTTCTCCGCCTGCTTCATAGCACCGTGGAGCATTGCCGTATTGTATCCTTTAAAACGCTTTCTAAGTTCCTCATAGATCTGCACCACTGATTTTGCATCTATTTCATCCGATTTTTCTATCAAAGGCGTCACTACATAGGCCTGTCGTCCTTCAGCCAGCTGTTTTTCTATGAAGTCATAGCATTTTTTTCTATCGTCCTCTTTTAAATTTCTTGTGATTATTTTCTGACGTCCTGGAGGCATTTCATCTATAACGGAAACATCAAGATCACCGTACATCACCACCGCCAATGTCCTCGGTATAGGAGTTGCGGTCATAACAAGTATATTTGGATTTTTCCCTTTGTTTTTCAGCTTTATTCTCTGATTTACTCCAAACCTGTGCTGTTCATCTGTTATAACAAGTCCTATATTATCAAACTCTACCTCTTCCTGTATGACCGCATGAGTGCCAACAAGCACCTGGATATCACCGTTTTTTACCTTTGCCAGCGTTTCCTTTCTTTCCGCTCCCTTTACGGACCCGGAAAGAAATCCTGTATTTATGCCATGTTTTCTGAAACTTTCACTGATAACGTCAAAATGCTGTCTTGCCAGTATCTCTGTAGGAGCCATCATTACCGATTGATATCCGCTTTTGGCTGCTTTATACATCGCCGTCTCTGCGACTGCCGTTTTTCCCGATCCCACGTCTCCCTGAATCAGACGATTCATCACCTTTTCACTTACAAGATCCTTTTCTATTTCATCTATGCACCTCAACTGTGCTCCGGTCAGTTTATACTTAAACGAATCTATATACGGTCTTACATCGACGTCTTCTGATAACGCTATCCCGTTTTTTCCATTTTTAATATTTTCTCTTGCAGCCATCAGCCCGGTCTGAAGTATCAGCGACTCATCAAAGATGAGCCTGTATTTTGCTTCCAGCAGTTTATGTTTTTCTTTTGGGAAATGTATATTCTCAAGAGCATAATCTATGCCGCACAGATTATTTTCTCTGATCATATCTTCAGTCAGCATATCTTTTACCATACTGTTCATATGTCTTATCTGCATCTGGTATGTACGCATTTCCCTCTGAGATATCCCCTTTGTAAGCGGATATACGGGAAGTATCCCTGAAAACACTTTTTCATCAGCCTTATCAAACTCAGGATGCAGCATCTGTTTTTTACCGAAGTTCATTGAAATCTTTCCGTAAAAAACGTAATCCTCTCCTGTCTTAAACTTGTCTTTTACGTATTTTGCATTAAAAAAAACGACTTCCAGAGAGCCCGTATCATCTGTCACCAGCAACCTGAGTCGTTGTTTTCCTCCGTATCTGTATCTGTCTGCCGCTACAATGTCAGCTTTTCCTTTTATCAAAACCGTACTGCCCTCTGCTGCATCTCCTATCTTTACAGTTTTCCTTCTGTCCTCATAATCCCGCGGGAAAAACAGCAGCATGTCCTCAACAGTTCTTATTCCAAGCTTTTCAAGATATTCTGCTTTCTTGCTTCCTATACCTTTTATCTCCTTAACACTGTCCAAAAGCTCCATTATCTGCTCACCTCTATATGCCTTTTTACGATGTTTTTAGAAAGAGTTCCCGTCACTATTATTTTGACTGTCCTGGGTTTTTCTCCCATCTTTTTCTCCATATTATCATATATATAATCTATTATTTTCCCTGTAGCTTTCTTTATGCTCGTTCCAAAATGTATTATTACATAAACAGTGATCACAAGACCTGATTTTTCTTCCTTTACCTGTATCCCTCCGGCTTCTTCATCATACAGATTCATCCTGGAAGCTATTCCCGGCACCACATTCATGTATTTTCCTTTATAATTCAATATTTCAACTTTACCGTCACAATTTTCTATGGCTTCCGTAACTATTTTATTTATTATGCTGTGGGAAAAATGTATTTCTCCAAGTTTGTTCTTGTAATTAAACATTTTCATTGCTCCTTATCAACATCCATATGTAAATTTTATCTTTTCCACGTCTGTTTTACAAGCACAATATCAAACTTTGCAAATATAATAATATGAGGTGAATTCTATGAACAAAAACAGATGTAAGACCTGCGCTCCGAATCGAGGCAGAAAGAAAAAGAAAAAAAACTGCCACAGCAGCAGCAATATCGGTCTTGTTATGCTTCTGCTGGGGCTCGTTACAGTACTGTCATTCATACTCCCGTTGAAATGCTGGGTCATAATACTGGGTTTTGCTGTCATCATATGCGGAATACTTTTAATAAAAAAATAGCGCCCACTTTTGTGAGCGCCTGTCTCCAATGTTATATGGCACGGGTTACTTTGCCGGATCTTATGCAACGAGTGCATACCTTGGCTTTTCTTACTGTTCCGTTTTCTTCGATTCGTACAGTCTGAATATTAGCATTCCACTTTCTCTTAGTATGTCTGTTGGAATGAGATACATTATTTCCGGAAACCTGTCCTTTTCCGCAAATTTCACACTTTCTTGACATCTGCCGCACCTCCTTCTTATCCTTATGATATTAACGCTTCCGCAGTTTTTTCTTTTACAAATCAGAACATATGACATTATAGCACAACAAAAAGACTTACACAAGATAAAATTTAAAGCTTTTGACCGTCTCTTTTATATTGTCCTCTATTCCTTGTCTCCGAAAAATTCCGATCTCAGGATAGACATCAGATGCAGATCATAATACTTGCCGTCTTTCTTCGCTGCATTCCTGGCTATTCCTTCATCTTTAAAGCCTATTCCTTCGTAAAGCGCCGCTGCGCGTTTGTTGCCCGTATAATAATCGAGGGTGACCCTCTCCATGTGAAGAAAAGTGAAACAGTATTCCAGTACTTCGTTTATTATCTCTTTTCCCAGACCTTCTCCCCACAGCTTGGGATCGCCTATATAAAACTTCGTTATGTCAAGAGAATCAAAATCTCTGTCTATACGGGAAATATATATCCTTCCTACCGGTATCTCCGTTTCTCTGTTTACTACCGTAAAATCAAGTTTTGTCGGATCTTTTTTATTGTAAAGAGCCTCCGTCACCACATCTTCATAACTGCGGTTTTCATCATAGCTCAGGAACTCCACTATTTTTTCATCTCTTTCCCATTGCGTAAAGTACTCATAATCCGAAAACTTCGTTTCCCTTATTATGAAATTCTTTGTTTCCATTTTTTCTGCGCTCCCTTACATTTTAATTAAGATTCACCTAATCTTTACAATTTACAAATTCCCTGTGTTATTATATTATTATATTCTTAAAACAAATAATACACAAGGAGAATCTCCAATATGAGACGACTTTTCATATCTATCGTATCTGTAATAATCTTTACGGCTACGATTTTTCTTGGCGGGTGTTCACTTGGTGAACAAAGCAGAGAAGACGAATTAAAAAGTACACTGAAAACAACCTACGATGAATTGAATTCCACATTTTCCGGCGATACCGGCAAATATTCTCTCGTATCTGAATACCTCTATTCATGGGCAAAGAAAAATGAACTCACCGTTGCTGAAAACCAGGACAGCTATATGGTCATAGAAAATCCGGCAACCAGCGGATATGAAGACAGCGAATCCACAGTACTGCAGTGCTCCGTTGAAACCTCCAGGCTAAACGCTTCCATGCAGCCTCTTGCAGTTTCTCTCACCGCACTTCTCGGTCCCGAATCACACGGTCCCATATCTCTTATAATCACAGAGAACAATGATGGGAATTACACGGGAGCAGCGGCTGTAGATCCAAAATACTACAAGTGCGATAATTTCATAAATATGCAGTACGGCAGTGAAACGTCCCTTCTGACCTCAGGAGCAGATGCCTTCACAGGAACGATGACATCCGACATCTCTACATCGTCCCCATCTTATTCACAGGCGTACTCCATAACCATGTCAACAGAGGGATATTCTGATCCCTTTGATTTTGATCTCAATTATCCTAATCCTGTGGAAACAATAGGAAGCCTTCTTGCAACACAGAAAAGTTCAGGCAACCTGTTTCAGATAGCATCTTTCAACTGTGAATACACCGAAGGCTACACACCTACTTCAGCGACCGCAGTAGTCGTTATAGACGGTAACGATGTCGAAAGTTTCACAAGAAGATTCAATAATTCATACGAAAACGTACAGGAAAAATTTGCAGACCTTGACGAACACTTCGTATATACTATGACCGAAACTTCCATGCCTTCATCTGTAATATCAAACAATTACAGCGATAATATCATCAGTCTCATGTATACGCTGCAGACCGGAATATATCTTCAGGATGAAGATACCGGAGAAATAATTTCCGCCTCCGATATATCATCTATCAGCACTGACGGCGGCGATCTGAACGTTGTAATAAATTCAAGAAGTCTGGATGCCGGCGTCCTTCAGGAAATGTCCGACTCCTTTGCTACTACATCGGGGCTCTGCGATATACAGTATTCGGCATCAGATACTAAAAAGACATGGTCTGCCGACGGCGATAAGGATCTTGCGCAGTTTTTCCTCGATGCACTTAGTTTTGACGAATCAAACGGACTCTCGACAATAAAAAGTTCCGAACTCGATATCTTCTCCTCGAAAGTTTCCGGTTTGAATGCTATATCCTACACTTTCAATTCGGAAAACCGGGAAGCGGCAATGCTCAATCTTCTGCACTTTTTAGAAAGCAGAGTGACCAACGATTGACTTTAAGGAATATATAAATTTAAAAAGCGTACACTGTGACTTCAACATCATAATGTACGCTTTTTTAAGTTTCTGCATATAGCTGTATATAAGCCTGATATGTCAGTCCACGTATGCGAAATTGGCCGTGGCTGACGCGAGAAGTTTTCCCGCACTTTCATCAAAAGCTCTCGCTCTTATCCTTACCAGGCTCCTTCCCAGATTCAATATCTCCGTATCTATCAGAAAACTTTCACCTGTAAAAGGTCTTATAAAGCTTACCGCCAGCTCTGCCGTGGTCACATTTCTGCCGCTTGCCGCCATTATAGACATGCCCATGGCTGTATCCATCATCCCTGACACGGCTCCTCCGTGCACCTGCTCTCTCTGATTCTTTTCCCAGTCTTTTTTAACGAATCTTATCCTGCACTCCGTTCCATCCGCGCTGCATCCTACAGGCTGCGGATCAAGCAGAGTATTCATGTTCTCCGTTTGATCCTCAGATATATCCCTTGTAATCTTGATAAAACGTTCTTCGATTTCTTTCGATTCGAATTTTTCAATAATGCTTCTCTTTATCATTTTCTGTCTCCTGTCTTATGTTGTCTCATTATTTATATATTTTCCTTTTGATTCACAATCTATATTATATAACAACATAAATTATTTTTGAAACTCACTTTTTCCGGCTTATAAAATATTTTTCAATTTACTATTGCCATACTGTACATATGCTGTTATACTGTTATGCAGATAAACATAACAGTATAACAGTTAATACAGAGTGGTGACCATGAAACTAATAATATCAAACGTATCCGGCATACCCATATACGAACAGATCAAACAGCAGATAAAATCAGCCATATTATCCGGAGAGCTTCACGAATCTGAAGCTCTGCCGTCCCTGAGAACACTGGCTAAAGAACTTAGAATAAGCGTCCTTACCGTCACAAGAGCATATACTGAACTCGAACAGGAAGGATTCGTCAAAAATATTCAGGGAAAAGGTTGTTTTGTCATGAACAGAGATTCAGAACTGATAAAAGAACAGATGATATGCAAAGTCGAAGATCATCTCAATGAAGCTATAAAAACTGCAAAAATAGCTAATATATCAAAAGAAGAGCTTCACAGCCTGCTCGATATTCTTATGGAGGAAGAAACAAATGAATAACTATCTTGAAATAACGGATCTTAGGAAAAGCTTCAAAGATTTCCGGCTTGAGGATATAACCTTTACCTTGCCTGAAGGTTATATAATGGGTCTTATAGGCCCCAACGGAGCCGGAAAAACAACGATAATCAAACTGATCCTCAATATGCTCAAAAAAGACAACGGCAAAATAACCGTGATGGGATACGACAGCGTAGCAGATGAACAGCAGATAAAAGCCAATACAGGCGTTGTTTTTGACTCCAACTGTTTCAGCGACGAATGGAAAGTATCGCAGGTTGAAAAATATATATCACCCTTTTATCCTGACTGGGACAGCAATAAATTCAACGAATTGCTCTATAGATTTCAAATAGATTCTTCAAAAAAGGTAAAAGATCTTTCAAAGGGAATGAAAATGAAGCTTATGCTTGCCTGCTCCCTCTCATATGACGCAAAGCTCCTGATCCTCGACGAACCCACCAGCGGACTTGATCCTGTTTCACGCGATGAACTTCTGAATATACTTTCAAAATATATAGAAGACGGCTGTCACAGCGTACTGTTTTCCACACATATAACCGAAGATCTCGAACGCATTGCAGATTACATCACCTATATCAAAAACGGAAGTATGTTCTACACAGGAGGAAAAGATGAATTCGTAAGTATGTTCCGTATAATAAAAGGCGGACCGGAGGACTTCTCTGAAGAGCTTTCACAAAAAGCACTGGGTGTTAGAAAATTTTCCACAGGCTTCGAAGCTCTTCTGAATACAGAATATGTACCGCTGTTTCCGCACCTCCATTCAGAGCCTGCATCCATAGACGACATAATCGTCTTCACCAATAAGAAAGGAGACATTGAACATGAGTAGTATAATGAAAACAGTCCTGCTTGATATTGCTCTTATCAGACCCTATGCCAAAAATATGATACTGGCGGCAGTCCTTCCCATCGTATTTATAATGTTCAACCGCTCCCTTTTGAGCACGATGTGCTTTTCCATGTGCGTAGTAGCTATAACTATAGGATATAATTTTTCCATATCTGAAAAAAACGATATGAACAGACTTTACAGCATACTCCCGGTAAAGAAAAGCACCCTCGTAATAGGAAGATATACATACGCCATATCTCTCGGAATCGTTTTCCTGCTGTTTTATCTGGCCGTAGGAGTCTGCGCAATGATCTACTTCCATGATCCTCTGACCGCTTCCAACGTAATTTCCGCTGCCATGGCCGGCGCTGCTATGTTCGCCGTATCATCGGCATTCCAGCTTCCCGGGTTTTATAAATACGGCGCTATAAGAGGACGTATATTTATGTATATACCTTTTATAGGATTTATGCTGCTGATATTCATCACACGTATACCGACCATAGAGAAATTTATAATATACCTCAGCTCCATACCTCGTGGAACTTTATTCATCGCTGTTCTCGCAATGATCATCCTCCTTTATGGAATATCCCTGGCCGTATCCATAAAAATAGTGAAAAACAAAGAGATATAAAAACTCCCCGGCAGGTGATATATCTGCCGGGGAGTTTTGTATTATTTTTGTATCACTTATTTATCTTTTCTTGAAAGCAAAGCCACCGCCTCGGTATGCTTTGTCCCCGGAAAATTATCAAACGGCTTTATCGAGCGCACCTCATACCCGTAGTACTGCATATAATACAGATTCTCTGCAAGACTTTTCGGGTTGCAGGATATGTACACGATCTGATCTACGCCGTATCCTATTATCTTATCGAGAGCATTTGCAGATATGCCCACCCTCGGAGGGTCCACCACTATCACGTCAGGCTTCTCATTTTCAGGCAGAGAATCCAGCACTTCAAATACATCTCCCGATATGAAACGGCAGTTTTCTATGCCGTTGTATGCTGCGTTCTCTTCCGCCGCCCTCACAGCCTCCTCTACTATTTCTATTCCTACTACCTCTCCTGCGCTTTTTGCCATTGCCTGGCTTATAGTTCCCGTACCGCAGTAAAGGTCAAACACTTTTTTACTTTCAAAATCGTCTATAAGCCCTATCGCATAAGAATAAAGCTTTTCCACCGCTTCAACATTGGTCTGGAAAAAGGAAAAGGCACTTACCTTGAACTTGAGCCCCATGATTTCTTCTTCATAGTAATCTCTGCCGTATAAAACTCTAAGTTCATCGCAGTAAACTGCATCAGCCAGTCTGTCGTTTATCGTCCTCAGTACCCCTGCCACTCTGTTCTCAAGGGGAAGAGAAAGTATCATAGACGTGAATGCCTCCTCATCAAATCCCTCTTCAGAGCTCGTTACTACATTGACTAAAAGCTCTCCTGTTCTGACGCCTCGCCTCAATATAAGATGACGCATGAGACCCTTATGAGTTTTTTTATGATAATGTGAATATCCTCTGCTCGAGACAAAATCGAGAACTGCCCTGAGCACACGGTTGAAATCCTCATGAACCAGCTGACATTCATCTACGGTCACTATGGACATAAAATGTTTTTTTCTGTGCATACCCAGAGTCATAGGACCGCCTTTTTCCATATCTCCAAACGTATACTCCATCTTGTTTCTGTATCCGAAGCGATCGGGAGCCGGCTCTATTTCAATGAATTCTCCGTACCTTATATCTTTTCTGTCGAGCAGACTTTTCGTCTCGCCCTCTTTATTTTTGAGCTGTTCTTCGTAAGGAACGCCCTGATAAGAACATCCTCCGCACAGCTTGCTGTCTCTGCATATATCCATATATCGACCTTTCTTTTTAAAACCTGCCGTAATTATCGTAAAATTCCCTTTTATACTCTGTGAATCTGTCCTCTTCTATAGCTTTTCTTATTCCTGCCATAGTATCTATCAGAAAATGAAGATTATGGGTAGTCATAAGCATAGAAGAAAGTATCTCATCGCATTTAAAAAGATGTCTGAGATAAGCTTTTGAATAATTTCTGCAAGTATAGCAGTCACAATTAGGGTCCAGCGGTGTGAAGTCCTTCTCATACCTGGCATTCTTTATGTTCACCCGCCCCATCGAAGTCATGGCAAGTCCATGTCTTGCTATTCTCGTAGGGAGAACGCAATCGAACATGTCTATTCCTCTTTCCACTCCTTCAAAGAGACAGTCGGGACTTCCTACTCCCATAAGATATCTGGGCTTGTCTTTAGGAAGCCTGTCCACGCAGTCATCCATCACATCGTACATTATGTCTTTAGGCTCTCCTACGCTGAGCCCGCCTATGGCATATCCGGGAAGATCCAAGTCAACTATCTGCTCCGCGCTTTCTCTTCTAAGATCTTTATACATACCTCCCTGCATTATGCCGAACAAGGATTGTTTTTCTGTATTTTTATGGTATTCCCTGCACCGTTTCAGCCATCTCGTCGTTCGATTGAGGGAATTCTTCACGTATTCTCTGTCGGCAGGATACGGCGTACATTCATCAAAAGCCATTATTATATCAGATCCCAGAGCATTCTGTATCTCCATCGACTTTTCGGGTGACAGCATATGTTTCGAGCCGTCTATATGAGAACGGAATTCCACTCCCTCTTCACTTATCTTTCTCATTGCTCCGAGACTGAACACCTGAAAACCTCCGCTGTCCGTCAGTATCGCTCTGTCCCAGTTCATAAACTTATGGAGACCTCCTGCTGCCTTCACCACCTCATGCCCCGGTCTCAGGTAAAGATGATATGTGTTGCCGAGGATTATCTGCGCTCCCATATCGGCAACATCCTCCGGCTTCATAGCTTTAACGGTCCCTGCCGTTCCAACAGGCATGAATACAGGCGTTTCTATCGTCCCGTGAGGCGTATGTACTCTTCCGCGTCTGGCCCCTGTCTTCTTATCGTTTTTTATAAGTTCATATGTTACTGCAGGCATTTTATCTCCCTTTCATCTGTATTTTCATCATTTATCAAGATATTCCAGTATCTGTCCGTATTCTTCTGTCAATTTCTCATAACTGCATCCGCAGTTTGCAGGACTTGTAGACGGAAGTCTCACTGCTCTGACACCGCACTTGGGATAACAGAGTTTTTCATAAAGCTGATATGCTTTTGCTCCCGTTGCAAAAATCGCCCTTATATCCGCTTTAAAGAGGATATCGTTCATATCATTAGCCTTAGGATTTTTTATGCTGGTATCGGATGCTCCTTTTATCTCACAGCTTTCAAGTACATCCCAGAGCGCTATGCCGTTTTTCTTCAGCATGTCCTTCTTTTCATCTATGGTTTTCGGCAATTCTTCTTTTAAAATGTCCGCCAGCACCATCCAGAATCTGTTTCTCGGATGTCCGTAATAAAACCCCTGCTCTCTCGACTTAGGCGACGGTATAGTCCCAAGTATCAGCACTTTTGAATTTTCGTCAAAAAAAGCTCCGAATTCATGCTCCACTCTCTTTGTTTCCATATCTTCTCCTGTTGCTATTCTATGAACATAGCATCTCCGTAACTGAAAAATCTATATCTCTTTTCTATGGCTTCCCTGTATACGTCGAGTATTTTTTCTCTGTCGTAGAGCGCCGATATAAGCATCAGAAGCGTGGATTTAGGAAGATGGAAATTAGTTATCAGACTGTCTATTATTTTAAACTCATACCCGGGATATATAAATATACCCGTATTTCCGTCTCCGCTCTTCACCTGCATGCATCCTGCTCCTTCATCGTAATAAGCTGCGCTCTCAAGAGTTCTCGTCGAAGTGGTTCCTACGGAAATTATCCGTCTACCTTCCCGTTTTGCCCTGTTTATCTTCTCCGCGCTTTCCTCGCTTATGTGATATTCTTCAAAATGCATCGAATGATCTTCTATATTCTCACACTTTACAGGTCTGAAAGTCCCTATGCCGACATGAAGCGTTACATATATCGTCTCCACGCCTTTCTCCTGAGCTTTTTTCAGTATTTCCTCCGTAAAATGAAGTCCCGCCGTAGGCGCCGCCACAGATCCCTCTTCACGGCAGTATACAGTCTGATACCTTTCTTTATCGCTGTCGTCTCCTGCTCTTTCTATGTAAGGAGGAAGAGGCATGCTCCCAAGCTCTTCAAGCCGCTCCATAAACAGACCGTCGTATTCAAATTCGACTATTCTCGTGCCATCGTCTCCGTAATCTTTTATATTCGCCTTCATCAAAGGTTCCTCTGAAAAAATCACTGCATCCCCAGGTTTGAGTCTTCTCCCCGGTCTGACCATAGTTTCCCAGATATCGCCTTCTTTCCTCTTTATCAAAAGAAATTCGACTTTAGCGCCGGTGTTCTCCTTCACACCGAAAAGCCTTGCCGGTATCACCTTTGAGTCATTCATGACAAGGCAGTCTCCTTCCTTCAGATAATCAAGGATATCGTAAAATCTTTTATGTTCTGTCTGCCCTGTATCTCTATGCACTACCAGCAGTCTTGCATCATCCCTTCTCTCCGACGGCTTTTGAGCGATCAGCTCCTCCGGCAGTTCATAATCAAAATCTTCTATTTTCATTTATCTCACCTTTATAAAATTGTTATTGTACCTCAATGACTTGTCCTCGTTATTCCGGCATATCCATGGAAACCTGCTCATTTTCCTCGATCTCATCTTCAGAAGGGTTTTCTATACCAAGATGCTTATATGCCATATTCGAAACTACTCTTCCCTTTTGCGTCCTGTGCAGGAATCCTGCCTGTATCAGATAAGGCTCATATACATCCTCTATCGTAACTCTCTCTTCTCCGATAGACGCCGCTATAGTATCTATCCCTACAGGGCCGCCGCCGAATCTTTCTATTATCATCTTCAGTATCTCTCTGTCAAGACTCTCAAGACCCATATCGTCCACACCGAGAGCATCAAGCGCTCTTCGCGTTATATCCATATCTATAACGCCGCTGCCTTTTACCTGAGAAAAATCTCTGACACGCTTAAGCATTCTGTTTGCAACTCGCGGAGTTCCCCGGGATCTCTTTGCCATCTCCTCAAGGGAGCCCTCGTCCACCTGCACGTTTAAAAGCTTTGCAGACCTCTCTATGATGCTTTTAAGCTCATCCGTCGTATACATCTCAAACTTGCAGCTCACTCCGAATCTGTCTCTGAGCGGAGCAGAAAGGCTTCCTGCCCTTGTCGTTGCTCCTATAAGCGTAAATTTAGCTATATCAAGCCTTATAGATCTCGCCGAAGGTCCTTTGCCTATTATGATATCCAGCGCAAAATCCTCCATTGCCGAATACAGCACTTCCTCCACAGATCGGTTGAGTCTGTGTATCTCATCTATGAAAAGGACATCGTTTTCATTTAGATTAGTCAGTATCGCAGCAAGATCTCCTGCTCTTTCTATGGCAGGTCCCGAAGTTATCCTGATATCTACACCCATCTCATTTGAGATTATACCGGCAAGGGTCGTTTTGCCCAGACCCGGAGGACCATAAAACAACACGTGGTCGAGCGGCTCATTTCTCAGTTTTGCCGCCTCTATGAATATTTTCAGATTATCCGTAGCCTTTTTCTGACCTATGTAATCATCGAGTTTCTGCGGACGCAGCGTTATTTCGGATTTTTCTTCACCGCTTCCCAGTTCCGCTGCAGTTATTCTTTCTTCATAATCCATAATAAATTTCCCTTTTCTTACATCCTGGTATGATCTATCTTTTTATCACCTTTTAATTTAAATGAGGTTTTTCAGCGCAGCCTTGATGTAATCTTCCGATGTATATGTATCATCCTTTATGCCTGAAAGAGCGCTCATAGCTTCTCCCCTCGTATATCCAAGAGATATGAGTGCATCTGCCGCTTCGCTCCTTGCATCCTGATAATTAACAGCATCCGAAACCCCGTCTTTTTCCGCAGCCTGATATTCCTCCCCTGACGAAGAGAACTTATCCTTGAGCTCCAGCACTATCCTTTCTGCGATCTTCTTTCCTATTCCGTTTGCTTTTGTAAGAGCTTTCGCATCTTCAAAGATTATAGCTTCTCTCAGCTGCTCCAATGTAAAAGATGATAATATGGACAATCCTGCTTTAGCGCCTACGCCATTTACAGAAATAAGTTTTTTGAAGGCATCCAGCTCTCCCTTTCTTGAAAATCCATAAAGACTCACATCGTCCTCTCTCACCGACATCATGGTATAAACCATTATTTCACTTCCCTGCCCGCTTAAATAGGCAGCAGAATTAGACGGAACTGATATCTCGTATCCCACTCCGCCTACATCTATTATTATGTATCCATCGCCTTTTTCAGCGAGTAACCCTCTTATGAATCCTATCATTTTAATTTCAGCTCCTTAAGTCTTCTGCTCATATCCGCCGAATGTCCGTGACATACTGCTGCCGCAAGAGCATCTGCCGTATCATCGGGTTTCGGCACTTCCTTTAAGTTAAGTATCGTCTTTACCATCTGCTGCACCTGCTTTTTCTCAGCTCTTCCGTATCCTACAAGCGCCTGTTTTATCTGAAGCGGCGTATATTCTTCTATATCGATACCGCCTTTTATACATGCCAGAACCGCAACACCTCTTGCCTGCCCGACAAGGATCGCTGTCTTTGCATTCGTGTTGAAAAACAATTCTTCTATAGATGCTACATCCGGCTTTTCCCTCTCTATGATCTCTCTCAGAGAATCATAGAGATATTCGAGTCTTTCCGGCATTGGTGTCCCCGCATCCGTAATAATAGCTCCATAATCGCATACTTTGAACCTGTTTCCGATCTTTTCTATGACGCCGTATCCGAGAATAGCGTAGCCCGGATCTATACCAAGTATTTTCATTCCTAATACATTCCTTTTTCTTTCGTTTGCCCTTTATTTTTATCAGCACATAAAAATCCAAAATAATTATATCATAAAACCTCATAAATAAAAACTTCCAGGCAGATAAAATAGTCCGCTTAAGTCTTGAGTATTTTTTTCATTTTATGGTATAATTATAAATACATTTCAACTTGCATCCCGGCAACATATATTATTTGCTCCGGGTATAAAAACGTGTTGTTATAATTTGCTTCGGAGGAATTCATATGCGTATTTCAAGACAGAATAAAATACTTGAACTCATTGAAAATTACGAAATAGAAACACAGGATAAATTAGCTTCAATGCTCCGCGATTTCGGATACGAAGTCACTCAGGCTACTATTTCACGTGATATAAAAGAGCTTCATCTCGTCAAAACTCTTTCTTCATCCGGAAAGTATAAATATTCGGTAGCAACGGAAAGCAGTTCCCCTATGTCCGGCAGACTTTCAAACATCTACCGCGAAACAGTAAAGTCTACGGCATATTCAGGGAACATAGTGCTCCTTAAAACCATATCAGGCTGTGCAAGCGCCGCAGCAGAAGCCCTCGATTCTATAGGTTTACCTCATGTGATCGGCTCTGTTGCAGGAGACAATACGATCATGTTCGTTGTCGATGATCCGTCAAATTCGAAGAGCGTAGTGGATTTTCTCAACGATATGCTTGAAAAATAAGAGGTTGCATATGATAAGATATCTAAGCATCAAAAATTTTGCCACCATAGAAAACACAGAGATTGAATTCAATGATGGCCTGAACATAATAACCGGAGAGACCGGCGCAGGAAAATCAATAGTTATAGAAGCTGTGAGCCTGGCCCTTGGAAGCCGTGCAGACACCACTTTCATCCGCTCGGGAGCGGATAAGGCTGTGATACAGATGATAGCCGAACATAAGGGTTCTGAATACGTGATAACACGTCAGATATCATCCTCAGGCAAGAATATATGCCGCATAAACGATGAGGTGGTCACTCTCGGACATCTTTCAATGGTATGCAAAAAACTTGCGGACATACACGGACAATATGATCACCAGTCCCTTTTAAATCCGGAATATCATATAAAGCTTCTCGATCTGTATCACAAAGATAAGATACTGCCGGCAAAAGAGACAGTTAAAAAACTTTATGAAAATTATTCCATGCTCAAAATGCAGCTTCGCAATATCACGCTAAAATCCGAAAAAAACAAACGCGAACAGGATTTTATGCAGTTCGAGCTTGATGAGCTGAAAGATGCGTCACTTCGTCCCGGAGAAGACGAAGAACTCGAAGAAAAGATCTCTCTGCTTCAAAACAGTGAGAAGATATATGAAAATCTCGCCGGCGCATATCAGATGTCATCAGAAGATGAATATTCGGTCATATCAGCGTTGAAAAAAATATCCGACATGGTAACGGAAACAGCTCCTTACTCCAGCGAGCTTGAAGAACTCAGCGAAAGACTGAACGAGCTTTACTATGATTTTGAAGACATCTGCTCTTCTATCAGAGACAGCCGCGATAACGCAGTCTTCTCTCCTGAGGAACTTGACGCATACATATCCCGCATAGAAACGATAAACAGACTCAAAAACAAACACGGGAAATCCATAGTTCAGCTTCTTTCCTATCAGGAAGAACTGGAAAAAACACTTTCTGAGCTGGAGAATTCCGATGAGATCCAGGAAGAACTGAAAAAGCAGCTCTCAAAATGCGAAAACGCACTCACAGCTTCATGCAAGAAGCTTTCCGCTGCCAGAAAACAAGCTGCCGAAGAGCTTGAAAAGGAAATAACCCAGGAATTAAAGCAGCTCAACTTCAACGATGCCGAATTCTCAATCAGTTTCACAGAAGCGGACACATTTTCTCCGGAAGGCACTGATATCGCCGAATTCATGATAAGCACAAACCGGGGCGAGCCTCTCAAACCGCTGAGCCGAATAGCTTCAGGAGGAGAGATGTCGCGAATAATGCTCGCATTTAAAAAAATAGTCGGGGATTACGATGAAATACCTACGATGATATTTGACGAGATCGACAGCGGTATAAGCGGTATAACTGCAAGCATAGTAGGCAAAAAACTTCGTGAAATATCGGAAAATCATCAGATAATATGTATCACCCATCTTCCTCAGATAGCTGCTTTCGGCGAGCACAACTACAAAATACAAAAAAGTTCAGATGATAAAATGACGTACACTACAGTATCGGCTCTTTCCGAAAATGAAAAAACCAATGAGATCGCGCGTCTTCTCGGCGGCGCGAACATAACCGATACTACACTTAAATCGGCAAAAGAGCTGATCGATGCTTCTGTCAAATAAAACATAAACAATACCCGATCAAAAAAAGCTGTCACACCCGCCAGGCTAAAAGCCCGGTCTAATATGACAGCTTTTTTATTTCTCTTTTTTATTGCTTAATATCCGCAGGATACTTTGTTCCCAAGAGATTTTATAATATCTTCTACAGTTACCTCCATCGATCTTTTATCTGATTTTACAGTGACATCTGCATACTTTTCATAAAGAGGCTTTCTGATTTCATAAAGCTCATCTATACTCTGACCTTTACTCATAGCTACCCCTCTGGTCTTTATATTTTTAAGTCTCTTTTTGATTTCCTCGATATCCGCTTCAATATATACGATTATGCCGTTATCTCCCATATGTTCCATAGCCGAAGGATAATATACAGCGCTTCCGCCTGTAGCTATCACCGTATTTTTCAGATCCAAAGACAGAAGTGTCTTCTCTTCTGCACGCTTAAAGGCTTCTATACCCTCTTCATTTATTATTCTCTGAAGTGACTTCCCTTCATTTTCCTGTATTATCAGGTCGGTATCGACAAAATTCATTCCGAGACTTTTTGCAAGAACGACTCCTGTAACGCTTTTACCGCATGCAGGCATACCTATCAGAACTATGTTGCGGCCTGTATTATTTGATTTTTCTGCACTGCTTTTTTCATCAGCATGCTTTTCGCCGCACTTTCCCTCTTCTCTTGCAATAAGTTCCTCCACCTCATCAATCTGCTCCTCTGAAAACACTCTAAACCCTTTTTTTCTAAGCAGCTCTGTCGCCAATCCCTGGCCTTCTATCAGCTTGCCGCTGAAACTCCCATCATATATCCTTCTGCTGCCGCACGAGGGACTTTTTTCTTTCATCAAAGCGCAGATAACATCATTTTCCCTCGCTAATCTAAGAGCTTCTTCAGCTCCTTTTAAATATTCTTCGGTAACATCCACACCGCTGCGCGATACTACCATCTCCCCTTTTCTCTGCGCGTCAGCACGCGGAACCGACAGACCTCCGAAGACTTCAGGACATACGGGAACAAATCTGCCTTCTGCTTTCCATTTGACGAATCTTGGATCTGTTTCTTCCTTGGATTTTCCGTCATACCTTACAAGATCTCCTCCAAAAAGGCACTGACTAACAAGAATTTTTTTCATAGTATTCTCCTGGATCTTCCCTTTACTTTCTCTATAGAAAAATAAGCGGCATATTCTGCCGCTTATCGATACTTTTTAAAATCAACCTTATACTATTCAGCCTTTTCTTCAGCTTCCTCTACGGCTTCAGCAGCCATATCTTCAGGTACATCAGCTTCATCACTGTTTACCGGAATCTCTTCTTCAGGTGCCGCTTCCTTTTCATCTTCCATCGGCGGATCTATAGTTTCCCTGATGCTGAGACTGATTCTCTTTCTCTCTTTGTCTATCTCAAGGATCTTAGCTTTTACGACCTGTCCGATCTCAAGCTCATCGTTGATATTTCCAACTCTCTTGTGAGCAACTTCCGAAATATGTACAAGACCGTCAAGACCCGGCTCAAGTTCAACAAATGCTCCGTATTCTTTAATCTGTACAACCTTGCCTTCGATAACCTGGCCAACCTGATAATTTTCATCGATCACGCTCCATGGCTCAGGCTGATTCTGTTTGAGACCAAGAGAGATCTTTCCTTTTTCTTCGTTCATCGAAAGTACTTTCACATTGATCTTCTGACCTATGCTGAGAACTTCCTGAGGGTGCTTGAGTTTTCCCCATGATATTTCCGATATATGAAGAAGTCCGTCAATGCCTCCGATGTCAACGAATGCACCGTAATCAGTAAATCTCATTACAGTACCTTCAACTACATCATCAACATTGAGGTTTTCCCATATTTCTGCTACGAGCTTTTCCTTTTCTTCATTGAGGAAAAGCTTATGAGAAAATACAGCTCTGTTTCTTCTCTGATCGACTCTGGATACTCTGACTTCCATAGTCTGTCCTATAAATTCCTCAGCATTTTCCACATAATGATCTGAAAGCTGTGAAAGAGGAATAAATCCGGAAACTTCTTTGTATTCAGCAATAACTCCGCCGTTTACCGGTCTCGTTACTTTGACTTCAAGAACTGTTTTATCTTCAAATGCCTTAACTATTTCATCCCAGTTGGCACTGATTTCTAACTTTTTCTTTGAAAGTAAGATTCCACCGTCTCCGTCGTCTGTTTTGATGACCTTCGCCTGTATTTCGTCATCAACCTTGAAGGCATCTGCTAAAGTCTGTCCCTCTTCAAGGCTCACTTCTGAGATAGGCAGAATACCATCTTTCTTGCATCCTAAGTTTACGATAACTTCTTTATCCGTAACCTGGTGCACCTTTCCTGTGACGATTTCGCCACCTCTTGGCAATCTCAGGGATTTTTCTATTTCATCCATAAGATCATTCATGTTAAGTTCGTTGTTTTCAAGTGTTACATCACTCATTCTGGCAATAACCTCCTTAATTGTGCATTCGGGTGTCGAGGCACCCGCCGCTATTCCTATTCTATTACATTTTTTAAGTTCTTTCAACGGTAAATCATCAATATTTTCAACAAAATAGCTGTTAGCACAATTTTTTTTAGAAATTTCATACAATTTCTTTGTATTGGAACTATGCCTTCCTCCAATAACTATCATAAGGTCTGAATCCGCCGCCAGTTCTTCACATGATTTCTGTCGTTTTGCAGTCGCGCTGCATATGGTATTATTGACCTGATAAGACTTGTTTTTTTCATCAAAAACGCTTAAAACATCGCTGAGAGTTTTCTCTCTTATCGTAGTCTGCGTAACTATAAAAAGATCATCTTCTTCGACTTTCTCTGCGTCTGATCTTGAGCTCACAACGATTGCCGGTTTCCTGCACCATCCTGATATCCCCAGCACTTCCGGATGCTTTTCATCTCCAACTATTATCACCTGTTTTTCCGTATTGTTCACAAGTTTATGTATCTTCGCCACAAACGGACACGTCGCATCCACAAGCTCTATTTTCTTTAACTCGGCTTCTTCGTAAAATACTTTTCCCTCTCCGTGTGATCTTATTATAACTTTAACTCCCTCTTCGAGATCCGGTATCTCGTCCAGCGATTCGATCACATCTATTCCTTTTTTCTTCAGATCTTCAGTAACTCTTTCATTATGTATGAGAGAGCCCATCGAATAGATCTTTCCGCTGCTTTCTTCCGCTGCTTTTTCCGCTTTTTCTATAGCTTGTTTTACACCAAAGCAAAACCCTGCGTTTTCAGCCCTTCTTATTTCTTTCATCTATACGCTCCAAACTTTCAAGATATTTTTTAAACGACGCTTCACTGCCGTTTTCAGTAGGAATATAATATTTTACTCCCTCATTGTAAAGGTTGTCCGGCAGATACTGCTGAGTAACATATCCACCGTAATCATGAGGATATTTATATCCGATACCGCGTCCAAGCTTCCCTGCTCCGCTGTAATGAGCATCTTTTAAATGAGACGGAACATCATCTATTTTCTTCGATCTTATATCGGCTGACGCCCTTTCGAGAGCCATGATCGCAGAATTAGATTTCGGACACGATGCAAGCAGCACAGTCGCCTGCGCAAGATTTATCTTCGCTTCAGGCATTCCAACCATCTGAGCTGCCTGTACACATGCAGTTACAACAGATATCGCGCTTGGATACGCTATGCCCACATCTTCGCTGGCCATCACAAGAAGCCTTCTTCCTATCATCATTATATCCGCTCCGCCTTCCAGCAGTCTTGCAAGATAATGTACCGCCGCATCTACATCACTTCCTCTGATGGACTTTTGCAGCGCTGATAAAAGATTGTATTTGTCCTCTTCTTTATCGAAAAAAGTTACTTGTCTCTGAGTGGCTTCCGAAACGATATCAAGATCGATCATCATTCCCTCAGACAGATTGTCCACGATAAAACCCAGCGAATCCAGAGCCATCCGGCAGTCGCCTCCGCTCATCTGAGCCAAAGTTTTCAGCGCATTATCATCATATTGGATGTCCAGACATCCAAAGCCTCTATCCTTATCAGATAAGGTCCTTTTGAGTATCTCAAGTATTTCATCATCTCCAAGCCGCTTGAACTCGTATATGTTGCCGACTCTGCTTAATATAGCGTTGTTTATTGAAAAATACGGATTTTCTGTAGTACTGCCTATAAACTTCACTATACCCTCTTCTATAGCTTTTAGCAGAGAATCCTGCTGAAGCTTGTTCCATCTGTGCACTTCATCGACATATAAAAACGTCGTTTCCTTCATCAGGCCATAAAATCTTACAGATGCATTTTCCAGGATGCTTTTAAGATCTTTTATTCCGGTAGTTGATGCGTTTATTTCTACAAAACTGCTGTCCATCTCCCGCGCTATTATCCTTGCAAGAGTAGTTTTGCCGGTACCCGGCGGTCCAAAGAATATAGCCGAATCAAAAGTTTTGTTTTTTATGGAATTGTAAAAAAGAGAGCCTTCATACATGAAATGCGTCTGTCCGACAAATTCTTCAAGCTTTGAAGGTCTCATTCTCGTCGATAGTGGTATCATAGATCAACCTCTGCCGTAATCATCGTTATTGTTTCGTCTTTGGATATTACTCGTATATCGTAGTCACAAAAGCACTCGTGCCTTCAGGCAGATCACCAAGAGCAGATCTTGCCTCATCCTTTTTATCATATATCTCGCCTATTATTTTATACAGATCCTCCTGCTCGATCACCGTAGCTCCTTCGATCCCCAATGACGAAAGAGCGCTGTCGGCGGATGCTTTGTCCGAATAACAGCCAAACTGAAGAGCATATCCTTTCACTTTTCCGCTGTTTTCAGCTTCAACACCATCTTCAACTATACTGCCTCCTGTATTCTCATCATTTTTATCAGCCGTTTCATTATCGCTACTTTCTTCCTCCTGCGAGAATCTTTCCGCCACTTGCGGAGCATAATTCACGACCGGCTCTACTACATATTTTGCCGTAGCATATCCGCATCCTATGGAAAGACACAAGATCACTATTACAGGCGTATAGTTGGGTTTGACCTTTCTGTTCCTGCTTACTTTCAGACTTCTCGAACGTCTTCTGTTTCTCATTGGTATCCCTCTCCTTAAAAGAACTATATTTAATAGTATTAAAGGAGACTTTAGTTTATTCCAACAAGTATCATGCAGTCATATCCAAACACCTATATCCTACATCAAAATACGGCAACTTTCAACGCTCTGTTGTACTATCATTTAGCTGGTTTTTTTATCAAGATATATCTGTCTTCTGAACATTCCTATTTTGTTTATTATATCTCTTATAGAATAATTGTTGTAATAAATATATTTTATCGTCATATCCAGATATCTTGCATTGCCGTCTTTTATTTCTCTTTTAAGCTGTTCTATAAAAACTGCTATGTTTTTCCGTAAATTATGTTTTCTTTCGGAAACAGGTACATATGCCATTTTCACTTCACCGGTCTCTTTATTATAAAATACGGTACTGGTGTCGAGAGTTATTTTCCACGGCGCTATAAAATACTCTATCGAACTTCCCAATATTATCAATACCTGCTCAAGAAGATACAGCGCATCATCTGTCCTCTCTATCCTGTATCTGCTCAAAGGTGCAAATCCGCTGCAATCGTAACGCACCATTTCACCTTCTCCGCTCGCCATAAATCCCATCGGCATAAAAAACCTGCATTGTCCGGAAGACAGCATTATTTTTTCAAAATCAGCTATACTTTCTTTTTTTATCTCAGTTTTAAAATCCATGCTGTTCCACATAAAAATCTCCTTTCGTCTATCCTCCGCATTTGCTACACGGAGTGTAACCTTTCTTTTTCGCTTCCTCCTTATCTATAGATATTACTTTTCGTTTTATGACACGGCATGTGCTTTTATGATATACATCACCGTCTTCAAAACAATAAACTGTACTCCCCAGGATCATACTTTCCGCATCGCATATACTGCAGGGAGCATATTTCCTTTTTAATCCGCCGTCCAGTATATGCTTAGCAGGCGAAGCAGTCACATAAGTACACTGTTTTCTATGATATCTTTTACCTGAATGCGGAAATATCCATACGGCTTCACCATCATCATCCTTCTCAAGAGCATCACTTCCCATGCCCAGCGACTTATTTTTCACTCCAACAAAATTGCGGTACTTTATTTTAGTTCTGAATTTAAAATCCTTTTCAAAACCAAGGGGAAGTTCAAGTTTAGTCTCAGCCTCTATACTATACGAAGTCAAACTATCCAGCCCGCCATCTCTGTACATTATTTTCACATTGCTTATTTTAGCGTTGTCAAAGCCTTTTCTATCTTCTGCCAGCCTCGTCATCAAGTCAGATCTTATAAGCGCCGGCGAAATTCCGCCATACGCTTTCATTGAAGATTCAGAGCTTTCATTTATGGCCGTATACAGACACTGTTCCCATCCTCCGTATATCCTCATAAAATACCCTAATGAAAGTACAGCAAGTATTACTATTGGTAAAAATACAGCTGCCTCCAGAGTATAAAACCCTTTAGTACTTTTTTTCATATACATATTTTTTTCCGTTTGCTTTTACATATATATCTATTCCTGTAAAATGCTCTCTGACAAGAAAATCTTTATCGTAAGAAGCTCTGTTATTTATCTGTATCAAATCAAGTATGCGTGCTGTCTTTATCCCTCTGTCCTGAAAGAAAAGCATGATCCTAAGATACTGCCCGTAATCACATCCTCTGTTTTCTTCAGGTATCACAGTATCTTGCGATATTCCATTCAAAATATCCTCTATATTTATCGCCCATGTTTTCCTGTCTTTCACCACCGGAACTTTATAGCCCTGATACAGAAGCTCTATATCGTTATCGGTTTCCGCATATGCCCACGCTGCTGCAATAAGAAGCTGTGTCGCTGCAGCAGCCGCTCCGGGGGTAAGAGCTTCAGCCGCAGCGATAACAGCATTTCTTTTCTCACTGTCGGAATATATATGAATCAGATTGAGCGGCATCCTCATGGCTGAAACAGCCATTTGCACTTTCTGCTCATTTCCCTCATCGGATAACTCTCCTCCAAGGATATATTCAACCTCGTTTTTAAAAAAATGCTTATCTGATATTTTATTTGTCCTGCTGTTAAACAAATTCGTTATGTATGAATCAAACAGGAAATTTTCTGTTCCTTCTTTAAAAACTTTATTTATATCCGATACATTATCTGCGATAGATTCTGCCATTGCAGTAAGGCTTTGTTTAGGAAGATCTGAAGACGGAAGCGATGCTATAGCCGCTCCGTTCCTGAGAGTACGCTCCTTCATGTCATTTTCCGCATCTTCCTTTCTGACCTCTGAATCCATCTTATACTTTTCAGCTGCCAAAAACTTTGAATATTCCAGTATCTGTCTTTCCGCCTCCGATTCATCCGTCATCAAAAATCTGCCACCCGATACTTCCACGTCTCCAATATTTACGTCTTCCGTATCCTCCATAGTATACATAACGTATTCACACAGCTTTTCTGTCAGCTCCTTATCACTGCCCTTCATCATAAATATCCCGTACTCCTTCTGTACATTTTCATCAAATTCAGATAAAATAGAATCTCCCGCCAGACTTACAGTACTGTTTAAAACACTTTTTATCACATTTTCCTTCACCGCATATATGAGCATGAGCGATACAGCAGCTAATGCTGACAAAATAACTGTCAAAAACACTGCACTGTTTCCTTTTTTATTCATCATCGCCATCCTTTAACAGATCACAATATCTTACATAATCTGTTCCATCAATAAAAACGTATTTATCCTCTAAAGTGAATGTTCCTTTTTTCGTAAGTATCCCTTTGTTGTCCATAACTATGTACTTTTTACCATATATGCTCCCTCCGGTAAGAGATCTTTTTAAATCTGTACTGCCATCCCAACTTTCTTCATCCAAAATAAAGTATGATCCCTGTACAGATACAGCTGCTTCATTCATAAGAGCCGTGTGCATCAGACTCTGTTCACTCATTTCTCTGTAAAAAAATATTATTATCATTACCGATGTTATCACCGCTAATATCATTATCGGCATAACAAGAGCAGCTTCCATTATATAGCTTCCCTTTCGACTTATTCTTATATGTCTGAACATCATCAGTTAAACCCGTTCAAACCTTCAAAGGTCTTATTTACAAAATCCGTTATTTCCGTTTTAAATATAAGGCCCAGCGTCACAGCCAAAGCTATCAGTAAAGCCACCTGCACAAGCTCCATTCCGGTGCGGCTGCGAAAATTCACTCCAGGTATTTTCATCGGTTTATTCTTGATTTCATTTCTTTTTATTTTACTCATGATCTCTCCTTTCCCATTCCCTTATATCATCATATCTCCAGCAGCGCCGGCGCAACAGTTATAACTATCAGCACCATAAGAAATATTATCAGAGGAAGTGTCAGTTTAGTTTCAGCAAGACGTCCTCTCTCCTCACAGCTTTTCTTGCGGTTGAGCCAGAGCATCTCACTCTCTGCCTGCAACTTTGCAGTAAGCTCTACGCCTTTGTTTACATTATCGTTTATTATATTCGATATCCTGACAAGTTCCTTCATGCCGCTTTCCTTTGCAAAAGCTCTGAATTCTCTATGCAATGATCCGTTTGTATTTTTAGCGAGAACATAAATGCCTTTCAGCTTTCTGTAAAAATAATCTTTCTCATTCTTTTTAAATCCTGCACTTTCTTCTATTGATTTCTCAAAAGCAGTGTTGAGTACAAGCCCTGCATTTAAGAGCAGCACCATTCGGTTTACAAATTCAGGGAGCTGTCTTATCACCGATGCCTGATTGCTCTTCTTTTCCTTTTCTATTTCTCTGTATCTATCCTTGTATATCACCGCCATTACAAGTAGTACAAGACAAAGCACCGGAATTGTATTTGTCGATTTTTGCTGCTCCCATATGATCTTTTCTCCTGTATCCAATCTTGCCGGCAGCAGCACTTTTTTCTCATCCGTATTACTGTTGAAATCGTTTCCTATATTCCTCAATTCATATTCTATCTGCTCATTTTTGCTTAAAACCCTTTCATACTGCTGAATACCACCGTCACCGCTGTGATATGGACTGAGAGATATACTGATATTTTTTTCTACGATGCCGCTTTCACTTTTCACCTTAGCTTTCATCTGCATATGTGCAGGGCCCTCTTCTTCAGAAGGCCTCACCATATATATCTGTCCGCCGGAATTCACAAACTTGATCCCGTTACCTCCGCTTGATACTGCCAGATCAGCTATGATCAGCACCGAGCCGATAATCGCTACTGCTATTATCCGCTTCCTCGCTTTCTCTCTCAGTCCCTCTCTATTCATTACCCTTTTCACCCCATTTGCTTTGAAATCATCTTACGATCTGTTTCATAAAGCGTTAGATCTCTATATCCGAAATCTTCTCCATTAAATATATCCCAAATACCATCGCCGCCAATGCTCCCGACATTATTAGCCGTCCCGCAAATGTAGAATAAAGCGGCTCTATGTACGAATAAGAAAATATATTGAGCATAAGAAGCATGACAAGCGGCATCATAGATATTATCCTTCCTTCTGTTTTCTTCTGTGATGTTATGGCACGTATCTCTCTTTCTATGCTCATCTTATCCGTAAGGATCTCCGTAGTATGTCCTATTATCTTTTCCAGATCCCCGCCCATATTTCTGCATGTTATATATACCTGCACAAAGTCTTCAATGTCTTCTATTTTGCTTCTGCAGGCAAAATCTTTCAGCAGTAGTTTGTCGCTTTCTTTATTTTCAGTTATATTGATTTTCATATATTTAAGCTCCTTCATTATCGGCTCCTTTTCTCCATACATTACGGAAAGGTTTTCTTCCGCTTCAACTATAGCCTCCTCCATCTGCCTTCCCGCCGCTACGGAAGCCGAAAGCGAATAGAGCATATCTTTGAACTGCATCCTCAGCGTATCCATCCTTTTTACAGCTAAATATTTTTTGATATAAGGGACAGCAAAATGTACAGCCACGCCAGCTATCGCAGATATTATCAAGCTGTGATAAAAAAGGTATGATGCTGAAAAAATGCAAATATACCCAACCAAATAGAAAAGAATCTTTTCCTTATCCGACAGTTCATATACCGAATAATCTTTTATCATATTTCATACCCCGAGATCAAAAGTTTTTCCCTGTGAATCAGACCCCTTCCGGATCTTACAAGTTTTCCTCCATAATATTCACCATCCTTTTCCTGCGGAATATATCTGAACAGTGTGTTTGTAGATATATTGCCGTCTGCCATTCCCTCAAGCTCAGCTATTTCCATGACCTTCCTCGTTCCATCATGCATCCTGCTCATATGAATCATTATATCTATTCCCTCTGTTATCTGACTTCGTATTGCCTCCGATGGAACATCTGCTGCCTGAAGGAACATAGCCTCAAGTCTTTTCAACATTCCTCGTATACTGTTTGCATGCCCTGTACTGAGACTTCCTGAATGCCCAGTATTTAGAGCCTGCACCATGTCCATCACCTCCTTTCCTCTTACTTCGCCTATTATTATTCTATCGGGCCTCATTCTAAGACTTGCCTTCACGAGCTGCGACATATCAACTTCTCCCTTACCCTGTACGTTAGCATTCCTGCATTCGAGCCTGACTATATTCTCCAGCTGCTTTATCTGAAGCTCTGCCGAGTCCTCTATTACAACCACTCTTTCATCTGATGGGATAAGCTGAGAAAGCACATTGAGCATGGTCGTCTTTCCTGATGATGTCCCTCCGCATATGAAACAATTATAGCCAGCTTTTACCATCACATCCATGAACTCGGCAGCTTCCTCCGTGACCGTTTCCCTTCTTATCATTTCCTCCATATCCATAACTTTTTCCGGAAATTTCCTTATAGTCAAAATAGGACCATTCAATGCTATATTTTTATAGACCGCATTTACCCTTGATCCGTCTGAAAGCCGGGCATCTACGATAGGATTCAGCTCATTTATCTCCCTGTGTACCTTTGCAGCTATCCTCCTTATAAGTTCCTCTAAATCTTCAGTATCATCAAAAGCCACCGGAAGTCTTTCGAGCACTCCGTTTCGTTCAGCAAAAATATCATCTTTACCGTTTATCATGATCTCCGATATGCTTTTATCTTCCACGAACGGCTGCAATATATCCATTTCGCTTCTCAATGTTAAAAACAATCTTTCTATCAGCTTCGCATTATCTCCGTGACAACACATATGAGCTTTTTCTATTGAGAAAACATACTCTTCTATGATCTCAAGAGCTTTCTCATCGCTCAAAGATCCTTTATCGTCACTGATCAGCATACGTATATCAGAAATATATCGCATTATCTCTTCACTTCCGTAAAATGATCCTGCAATGTCCTGTTCTCCGGCATTGTATCCGCGTATTTTTTCTAAAATACAATTAACTCCATTCTCCGAGCGTTTGTCTATATTTATTTCCATTTTTTACATTTATTTCCTTTCAACTCAATAATACACCAGCTTCTTCTGCATTGCAAGATAAATTTACAATTTTTTCCTTTTTTAATTGCGGTGCGCCCTATTCTATAAACCTAAAAGTTCACACTGCATAACAAAGAGGAACTTCTCCGATATATAAATCTTTTTTATAATATAGGTAAAAATGAGAAAGTCGGTAAAATTAATGAAATACAAACTTTTTTTCATATTATCCATATGCCTCATATTTTTTATCAGCGGATGTTCCGACAGCCGAGATCGTGGAGATGTTTCTATGAAAAACGAAAAAAATACAAAAGAATACTATACGCGAAACTCTACCATTGAAGAAGTTGCCGGCTCTCCGTTGTTTGAAGATTACGGAAGACTTATCTTTCCCACCGACAATCAGTTTTACAGCGGTACTACATTAAGCGATATAGATCTGACATGGTATAATAATATCGATTCTGATAAAACCGTTGAAATAGCAAACTATTTCAGAGACAGTGTCCTTTCAGGCGAAACGATATTTTACGATATCTACACCGAAGAAGAAAAGGCTCTCGATCCTGAGAAACGCAACACAGGGCTCTTCTTCTTCAGAGGTGATCCGGAAGAAAAATTTGCAGTTTGTAATGCCGGAGGCGGATTTGCTTATGTAGGCGCTATACACGACAGCTTTCCTCATGCATTGGAATTATCAAAAAAAGGATATAACGCCTTTGCTCTTATATATCGTCCGAATGCTCAGTCCGCATGTGAAGACCTTGCCCGTGCGATAAGTTTCATATTTGAACATGCAGAAGAACTCCAGATAGATACAGACTGCTACTCCCTTTGGGGAGGCTCTGCCGGCGCCAGGATGTCAGCGTGGCTCGGATCCTACGGCCCGTCCGCTTTCGGAGGAGATGACATTCCTCGTCCCGGAACAGTGGTAATGCAATATACGGGTCATTCCGATTACACAAAAAACGATCCGCCGACCTTTGCCTGTGTGGGAGAAAACGACTGGATCGCCGACTGGCACACGATGCAGCGCAGGATAAATGCTTTAAACTCTCTCGGCATACCTACAGAATTTCATCATTATCCCGGTCTAAGTCACGGCTTCGGTCTGGGAACAGGCACCGCTGCCGAAGGCTGGCTCGATGAAGCGGTTTCATTTTGGGAACGACAAATGTAGCAATATAAACCAATAATATAAAATATACAAAGGAGTGTTATTCATGAGTAAAAAAATTTTGATTTTATCGGGAAGTCCTCGAAAAAAAGGAAATTCTGATCTTTTATGCAGCGAGTTTGCTCGCGGAGCAGAAGCTTCCGGCCATTCAGTAGAAAAGGTTTATATTCAGGATCTGAAAATCGGAAGCTGTATGGCATGCTATGGCTGTCGCGGCACAGGCTCTTGCGTTCAAAATGATGATATGACGCAGCTGCTGGAAAAAATGATCGCTTCTGATGTGATAGTGCTTGCAACACCGGTATACTTCTACTCCATGTGCGGTCAAATGAAAACCATGATAGACAGAACTCTTCCTCGCTACACGGAAATAACAGACAAGGATTTTTATTTTATCGCAACGGCCGCAGCCGGAGCCGGAGCAATACAGCGTACGATGGATTCTCTGGCAGGATTCACCGACTGTCTCCCTGGAGCAAAGGTCAAGGATATGATATACGGCGGCGGAGTTTATGAAAAAGGAGATGTCACTGATACAGACAACATGAAAAAAGCGTACGAACTGGGTCTTAACGTCTGACACGGCAAAACATCGTTTTTATCATCGAATCAAAAGAGGTATTTCAATTATATAAGAGGCGGAGTGTATAAAATCTCCGCCTTGTTTACAGTTTATATGTATTTCCCTGTTTAGACTAATCTGATATTTTCACTTCTCCGTCTACTATCACTTTTTCGCCTTCAAAATCAATGCTATGCTTGTTTTTCCTATCGGCTGCATTTATCCCGAAAAAGAGCACTATACTTACTATCATGCCGATTATTATCGGATATGTTGATGTTATGCCAAATATAAAGAACAAAGCTGTCACTGTCACAAAACTTGCCACAAGAGATACAAGCCCTGCTTTTGCACTTACCTTTTTAAGTATAAACGCAAGCACCAGAGGTACAAATACACATCCTGATAAATATGCATAAGCAACGTCAAGTGCAACAAGCACACTCTGAATGAATATCGCGCATACCACAGAACAAACACAAACTATAACTATAAGTACCCTCGTTGCGTTTATCGCCTTTTTACCGTCAATATCCGGTCTTTTTACCGCAATCATATCGTTGAATATAACTGTAGCTGAGCCTATTATTCCACCATTCGCAGTCGACATTATCGACGCAAGAGCCGCGGCGAGCACAATACCTTTGACTCCTCCAGGGCAGAATTCCGCAGCAGCCGTTGCAAAGGCAAGATCTGAATTTTCAAGATTCGGTACAGCAACCGCGATGCACATGCCTATTATCACTGTAGCTACAGCATAAAGGAATATGTACCCGGATGCCAGCAGCGTTCCTTTTTTAGCCACCTTAGAGCTTTTAGCGGTAAAAGCTTTCTGCCATACATCCTGCCCCACCAGAAATCCGGGCACAAGAAGGAATATATAAGCTATTATCCTCGACGGTCCAATGGATGTGACATCAAATGCCTCAGCAGGCAGACCTGCTTCCAGCGCTCCGAATCCGCCTATGTCTATAAGTCCTAATATCGGAAGTATTAAAATCACTCCCACAGTCATAACTATGAACTGAATTATATCTGTAAACGCTACGGCATACATTCCTCCTATGGTTATATAGGTCACGATAATCGCTCCGCCTATAATCATTGATACTGTAGGCGAAAGCCCCGTCATTATGCTGAGTACCGTACCTATGCTTACCACGTTCAGGACGGCAATCATAAAAAGATATATGAGCATTATAAGCGCGCTGACCGTTCTCGCGTAAGGACCGTAAAATATTCCAACAGCCTCGTTTGTACTGAGTATTCTCATATTTGACATCTTAGTGCGGAGAAGCCACGCAAGCAGAAATATACTTACAGCATACATTCCTCCTACCCATATTCCGGCTATACCGCTATCATACGCAAGGGTAGTGCCGCCTATCGTAAGTCCTCCTCCGATGACTACCGCCGACATCGCTGCCGTAAACATCGGAAGCGGCAGACTTCTTCCCGCAACAAGGAAATCTTCTTTTGACTTTGCTTTTTTCGAGGCAAAGATGCCTACGCCTATAACTACAACGAAATACGCTATGCAGACAATAACATCTATTACAGAAACCATAACCTTTCCTCCTCTCACATCTGATAAAAGAAAAAGCTATTTTCTTTTCCTTGCGACCATAGCTATAAAATCGTGGACAATGTTCGCCGCAAGAAACGCCGTGATTTGGGTCGGGTCGTACATAGGAGCGACTTCCACCAAGTCAAAGGCTGCAACATCGAGATCCTTTACTCCGTTTATCAGCTCCATCGTTTCATAACTGCTGAATCCTCCGATTTCAATCGTGCCTGTACCGGGAGCATATGCAGGGTCAACGAAATCTATATCGAAAGTGAGGAAAGTCTTTTTATCTCCTATTCTCTCTCTTATCCTGCGCGCAGTCTCTTCTATTCCTATCTTGTGCATTTCCTTGGCAGTGATGACCTCAAAGCCCAGATCCTCCGAATCTTTAAATCCTGTAGGCTCATACAGATTTCCTCTCATTCCCACCTGGATTGCATGATTCGTATCTATAAGACCTTCTTTCACAGCATAGTAAAACGGTGTGCCGTGACAGTAGTCCTTTCCGAAATACGAAGAAACCGTATCCGTATGAGAATCAAAATGAACAAAGCCGAGGGGCCCATACTTTTTAGCAGCAGCTCTGAGCTCTCCCAGAGTTATGGAATGATCTCCCCCGAGGCAGATAGGCACCGCTCCCGCATCCAGAACTTTCGAGCATTCTCTTTCGATTATCTCATAAGTATCCTCGATATATCCCGGTATTATATTCATATCACCCATATCGACTACATTGATATGCTCAAAGCTGTTTATTTCCATATCGATATTATAAGGTCTTACCGTAGTGGACATATCTCTTATCGCGGCGGGACCGAATCTCGCTCCTGTTCTGTAAGTCGTCGCTGTATCGAAGGGTACTCCCATGATGGCGACATCCACATCTTCAAGGTCTGTCACATGCGGTGTTCTCATAAATGTTTTAATACCGCAGAATCTCGGCGATACGAGCGCATCTGTGGGCATATAATTTTTTTTCATCATTTTACTCCTTTCAAAAACAAAATATCTTATATGCCTACATATAACGCAACAAGCATGCCAAAATTAAAACGTTGGAATTTCAACATTCCTATGAATATCTCGTCTCAAATAAAAAGTTTATCTGCATTTTTCAGCGATGCTTATATCAATATAAACCGCCTGTTTTCAATACTTATATATAAAAAATGCAGATCCGCATCCGAAAGCGATTCTGCATTTTTATTATATGTAATTTTATTTACCTGAATTTTATACCGTATTTATGAAGCTTTCTTCTCACCGTAGTGACATCTATGGCAAGTATTTCCGATAGTTCTTTCGGTGAACATCCTTCGGCAATCAGCTTTTCCAGTATTTCGCGCTCGTATGAATCCATGAGCGCCCTGTAAGTCATACCCCCCCCCAAGATAAAATTTAGAATTCCCCAGGAGCGTTTCCGGCAGCTCTTCCGCCTTTATTTCATCGCCTGAAGCGATCACTGCAATCCTTTCTATTACATTCTCAAGCTCTCTTACATTGCCGGGCCATCCGTACTCTATCAGCTTGTCCATGGCTTTTGCGGATATGCTTCGCTTCATGTCGTACTCATTATTTATTTTTCTGAGGCGATTCAATACGAGAGGCAGTATATCTTCTTTTCGTTTTCTCAAAGGCGGGATCTCTATCGGTATCACATTTATCCTGTACAGAAGATCTTCACGAAACGCCTTTTCTTTTACCATCTCTTCAAGGTCCCTGTTTGTCGCTGCTATTATCCTTACATCGACTTCAACAGGCTCTTTTCCTCCTATTTTGTAAAACTGCTTTTCCTGTATGAAACGTAATAGCTTCGCCTGAGACATCGGAGATATCTCGCCTATCTCGTCCAGAAACAACGTTCCTCCGTCAGCCATCTCAACCAGCCCCGCCTTCCCTTTACTGTCTGCACCTGTAAACGCTCCACCTTCATATCCGAACAGTTCTGACTCGAACAGATTATCCGGTATCGCTCCGCAGTCGATTTTAACGAAATCTCTTTCTTTTCTCGAACTGTTTTTATGTATTATCTCCGCCACAAGACTTTTACCTGTGCCCGATTCCCCTGTAATCAGTACATTAGAGTTTACTTTTGCTACGCTTACTGCTGTTTTGATGACCATTTTCATGGGTTTGCTGTTTGCAATAAATTTACTTCTCATGTTATAAAAATTCAGTTCTTCTTTATACATATTCAGCAGATTTTCTTTATGCCGCAACTGTTCGCGCAAATCCATAAGCTCTGTGATATCTCTTGAATTAACGATAACTCTTACTATTTCTCCACTGTCATCGTATATAGGCATACCGGTGACCAGAATACTCTTGCCATTTTTAGCGCGCTGAAGTTCCGTAACTTCTCTTTTTTCATCAAGCACCATGAGCGTCACCGATTTATCGTAGTATCCTTCTTCCACCAATCTGCTTATAGTCTTGTCCCCGATATCTTCTTTTGTTATACCTTCTATACGCTCACAAGCCTTGTTTATCAAAAGCGTCCTGCCGTCTGAGTCCAAGATATGTATACCGTCGTATGACGCTTCAAAAGCTTCTTCCAGAGCTTCTATCCTTCTTCTGTATTCAGCTTCATTAGCCACTTTTTTCACCTCTCATATCATATTGGTAAATCACGCTATCTTTTATCTTCGGGCATATACATATAAACTGTAATGCCATTGTAACATATATTTCACACTATATGACAGCTTCTATGTTATACTATATAAAATCATCTAAATGAAATATAAAGGAGGCAGCAAATGAAAATAAAATTCCTTGGAACAGGCGATTCATTCGGTCACGGCGGCAGGCTCCAGGCAGCTATCCTGGCGGACACATCCAGCCACCGCATTTTATTCGACTGCGGCTCCACCGTTCTCAATTCCATGCATCGTTTTGACATAAGCCCCAATTCTATCGAGGCAATATTTATAAGCCATCTCCACGGAGATCACTTCTGCGGGCTTCCTTATTTCATACTGGACGCCCAGCTCCACAGCAAACGAAAGAATCCGCTCCTGCTGACAGGTCCAAAGGGTTTTAAAAAGAGACTTACAGACGCCATGGAGCTCATGTTCCCCGGCTCCTCCAAAACAAAGCAGAGATTTGATATCACAGTGGAAGAATTATCTGAAGACCCGCTCATATATGGCAAAATTATTCTGAAAAACGCTGAAATGATGCATCCAAGCGGAGATCCGGCCCTTGCACTGAGACTTGAAGCTGATGGCAAAGCTCTCACCTATACAGGAGACACCCAGTGGAACGATAACATCCCGGTTATAAGCAAAAATGCCGACTGTCTCATTTCGGAAGCTTATTTTTACAGCAAAGATGTGAAATTCCATCTCAATTTTAAAACCATAGAAGAAAACAGGCATCATATAGATGCGAAAAAAATCATACTCACCCACATGGGTCCTGAAATGCTTGCCAATGCAGATAATGTCAGCGATGACTTCATATGCGCATACGACGGCATGGAAATATCTATTTAAGAAAGGAATCAATGATATGCTGCAAATTCTTGAGACTAAAGATTTCGACAAAGCCTATGCTCTGATGGATTCGAGTTTTCCATCAGATGAACACAGAGAATATGAAGAACAAAAAAATCTCCTTGCAGATCCAAAATATACCCTGTACGCAATATACGATGAAGATACTGATGATAAAAACGAAGAAAAATATATAAAAGCTATTATCGCTGTCTTTTATTTTGATGACTTTGCTTTCATCGAACATTTTGCCGTCAATCCAATATACAGAAACCAGGGACTCGGCTCCATCATCCTGAATGAACTCAAAACAGCCCTGGACTGTCAGATCTGCCTTGAAGTCGAACTCCCTGAAACAGAAAATGCAAAAAGACGAATAGGCTTTTACGAACGAAACGGCTTTTATCTCAACAAATATTCACACACACAGCCACCGCTTTCAGAAGGAGGAAATCCCATTCCACTATATATAATGACCAGTGAACGCGCTGTAGACAAAAAAGAGTTTGAACATATACAATCTGTTCTTTTTAAAGGAGTTTATCATACAGATCAAAATCCCAAATAAAATTCCAATATAAACATATAAGAAAACGGCTTTACCCATAAAAAATGGAGGGTACTGCCGTTTTTTACTACTTTTTACTATTTAATTTCTGACTATTTTTTCCTTTCCACTTTATAACCATCGCACTCACCGCAGCCAAAACTAAAATTGCCGCCGCAAATATCACTGCTATCCTCACTACCATATCAGCAAACAATCCCTCAGGAAGCATCCTTATCATGTAATCCTCATCAGGATCGAATATCCATAGATCATTATCGAAAAAAACATGATGAAATGCAACGAATACGGCATTGAAATCAATAGCCGCCGCTGCGCCCAGCACCAGTACCGCCGCGGCTGTAACTGCTACAGCCGCAAGATAACTGTGCGGAAGGATTCTCCTGAAATCAGCTTTCATTATGTAAAGCAATACCAAACATGCCGCTGCAATGACTGTTGACCAGAAACGTATGGCCAGACCTCCCTGAAAAAGTCCTTTGACCTCAGCCATATGAAATCTGTCCTGTTCATTGAAAAAATCCTGCTCTGTTCCTTCTACCGTGGTAATAACAGACAGCGTATGTCTTTCTCCTATCAGATAATCCATCATTTCGTGTGTAACATACATGGCATCATCCATAGTCATATCAAGTTCTGAGAGTACATCGTATTTTTCATATTCCGTTTTATACACATTAAAATCAGCATATAAAGCCACCTGAAAACTCGTAAAAAATATCGATATGATCAGAGAAAAAGCAAAAATCACACCAACTATCCAGTGTGATTTTTTAATCATATCTATACCCTTACTCCTGTCACCAGATCTGAGCTTATCAAAAACCGTCTTCTTTTTCTCAGCACTTCCAATATTACCATTTATGGTTCTTTCTGTTTCCAAACTCATTTTTATTTTACTTTCTCTATCGGTATCAATATCTTAGTTACATGTTCTTTTTCTTCTTTTACATCTACAGGAGAAATGATAAATTCCTCAGATACAGGCCCGCTTACTTTATATTCATTCTGATTGATCCACTGCAATGCCTTTACATAAGTTTTTATTATGTCGCTGTACGGTCCTACATGGAATATAGTGGCTGCATAAAATCCCCCGAAATCTCTCACTTTATCCGAGTCTTCCTCTTCCACCTGTATTCCGAATTCTATGTCACAAGTCTTCGACAAAAACTGGTCCAGCAATTCCGTATGATACGTCACGATTATCGGACCGCACACATGCAATCCGTTCTTTCTCACCTCGTCATTTATACTAACCCATCTTTCCAGCGAAACTTCTTCATTGTGATAGGCCTTCATCACCTTTCTTGAATAATATATATTTATTTTAGGTACTTGCTCGATTTTGATTTCATCAATATCTATATCATTTTCTGAAAGGCTTTCATGCTGCTTAAGTATACTGCCTCCATCCTTGAGCCTCTCTAAAAGAACTTCGCCCTCCTTATATGAACGTTCAAGTTCCGAAATTTCCTTCTTTATACAATTCATCCGTTCTTCAACGCTTGTCTCCATCGTATCCAGATTATTATCAGAAACTATATCTTTTATCTCTTTAAGACCTATTCCAAGACACCTTAATTTTCTTATTATAATTATATTAAGCATTTGATCTTTGCTGTAATACCTGTATTTACTGTCTTCTTTTCTTATTTCAGGTACAACAAGATCTATTTCATCATAATAACGCAGCGTCCTTATGGAAATATTGCAAGTGGATGCCACTTCACCTATTGAGTAGTAGTCTTTCCGATTCATCAGTTCCTCCAAATGGATCTCTTTTTTACAATCTAATACAGTATTTTCTATTATACCACCATTGAAATTCATTTGAAAAGGTTTTTATTTCCAATTATATTTTTATACAAAGTTTTATTTGAAAAAATTTTAGAATTTCTTGTAAATAAAAAACCGCTGACCTGCATGACCTTAAAAGTCATACAAGGCAGCGGTCTGATTCTTATAGATACAATGCTATTTATAAGTTTCAAATACGAACTGAACAATCGTGCAGAGCTTAGGCTCTGTAAGTACATCTATTGAGCTTGGGAATTCAGGATTTTCCGGAAGATCTATGTACTTGTAGTTTCTTACTTCTACTACAATCTTGTCACCTATCACTTTGTTGATTCTTGCATGATATTCAAGATAATCTCCTGCAAAGCAAGGCTCGTACAATCTTACCTTCTCAACTTTTGTGATATGTCCTGTATTTCCAAATTCTCTTGCCATCAGTCTCTTTGCAGTGTCTTCCATAAGAGTGATGTTTCTTGCTCCGTTTACTACTCCGCCGAGATAGAAAACGTCTCTGTCAGACATTCTGTATCTGAATGTTATATCTTCAGGATGATCCTCGTCAAATCCAACTTCAGGGAAATCTTCGTTGTCTGCCCATGGCTCTTCAACAGTTCCATCAGGCTGTTCTCCTCTCTGAAGATGTTTTTTAACAACAAGTCTTACATTTCCTTCACTGCAAAGCATAGGCTCATCAAACCAAACCATTTCACCTGTGATGCAGTCTTCTTTTGCCTTTCCGGCTCTGTATGCCGGTGTTGCAAGCTTATAAACCTGGATATGACAGTCTCTCGATGTGTTTCCGATATGAGTCAGAGTTGCTTTGTACTCCATCATATCGCCTACATATACATCTTCGTAAACTTCCACTCCGGTATATCCGAGACAAAGAGATTCGTCTCCGTCAACCAGTATCATTTCTTCGGTTTCTACATCACCGATAAAATCAAACTGTCTTCCTACAGGTACTATTCCGTCAGGATTGTTGGCGTCTGCTGTTGTCATGTTATAGCTCAGATATGAAACTTTTCTCATTTTAGCATTCCTCCTTTTTAAGATCTCTTCTCTTTAAAATGCTATTATATTACTCCCTCTTCATGGAGAGCTTTTTCTTCTTCTTCAGTCAATCCGAAAATCTCTCGGTTATGCTGTCCGAGAAGTGGAGGTGCCGAATCCACTCCTCCCGGTGTTTCCGACAATTTTATAACACATCCCTGGAAATACATATCTCCTACAGTAGGATGTTCGCAATGTACCATCATATCTCTTGCCTGGATGTGAGGATGCTCTATAGCTTCCTTTACATCAAGTACAGGACCGCAAGGTATTCCTGCCTCGTCCATAATATTTTCAAGCTCTTTCTTAGTATAATCTTTACACCAATCTCTTATAAGAGCCTGAAGATCAGGAATATAGTTCTTGCATCTGAGATCGTTGTTTGCGTATCTCGGATCCTCCAGAAGCTCCGGATGACCTATTGTTTCGGCAAACTTTGAAAAAAGTCTGTCATTTCCTACGCCAAGCGCTACAAATCCGTCCTTACATTTGTATATATCAAATGGAGCTATAGACGGGTCAACGTTTCCGTTTCTCTGAGAAATTTCCCCATCCATCGTATAGTTTACTATAGCATTCTCCAGGAGACTGAATATAACGTCAAACATAGCAACGTCTATCTGCTGACCTTCGCCTGTCTTTTCTCTGTGATAGAGAGCCATTCCGATACCTACCATAAGATAGATCCCTGCAACATGGTCCGCTATAGACGGTCCTACTTTTACAGGATCCGTAACTTTAAATCCAGTAAGATTTACCATACCGCCCATTGCCTGAGCTACTATATCGTAGCAAGGTCTGTGAGTTATAGGTCCGTACTGTCCGAAACCTGATCCCGAAGCATATATGATATTCGGATTGATCTTTCTTACTGTCTCATAATCGATCTTGAGTTTCTTCGTAACTCCACCTTTGTAGTTCTCAACGAGAACGTCTGCATCTTTTACAAGATCGTAGAACATCTGAAGACCTTTTTCAGATTTAAGATTGAGCGTAACACCCTTCTTGTTACGATTTACAAATCCGTAAAAGCCGCTTTCTCCGGTTTTTTCATCAATAGGCCCCCAGTGTCTGGACTGTTCTCCGGCCACCGGCTCAATTTTGATTACATCTGCACCGTAATCAGCTAAAAACATCGTGCAAAACGGCCCGTTCAGAGCAGATGTCAGGTCAACGACTTTTAAACCTTCAAAAACTTTTCCCATGTTAAATTTCCTCCATTTGTTTCCATGTTTTGTATCTCACGTTAAAATTTTAACTTACTGTCTCCACTATATTATATACAGTCAACGGAGAGTCAACCAAATCTTGGTTGACTTCCCCCATATTTTTGACAAAAAGTTCACGAACTGTAACGCGACGTCACTGTCTTATTTAGACTCTCTTGCTGCTTTTATAGCTTCTATCATAAGAGGAACAACCTTGAACAGATCGCCTGTGATACCGTAATCAGCAATCTCAAATATAGGCGCCGTCTCATCTTTATTAACTGCTATAATAAGCTCTGAATCCTGCATTCCTGCTTTATGCTGTATCGCGCCGGAAATTCCAAGGGCAACGTATACTTTAGGGTGTACCGTCTTACCAGTCTGTCCTACCTGATGATCCGCGGAAAGCCAACCCGAGTCTATAGTTACCCTGGATCCGCCTACAACACCGCCGCCGAAAGCATCAGCAAGCTCTCCTGCAAGTTCGATACCTTTCTTGATATCCTTGCCTATACCTCTTCCTACCGATACGATAACATCTGCGCCAATGAGGTCTACGATCTGCTTTGCTTCCTTTACAACATCAAGTACCTGAGTCTTGATGTCTTCTTTGGTAAGCGATACAGGATATTTTTCAACCACACAAGCATCAGCTTTTTCCTGTGAGAAAGGAGCCTTCTTCATTACTCCCGGACGAACTGTCGACATGCACGGTCTGAATCTCGGGCATATAATAGTAGCCATCAAGTGTCCGCCGAAAGCAGGTCGAGTCATCTTCAGGTTTACGTCTTCCATATCGAATTTCGTATTGGAAAGATCAAGGGTAGAAGAAGTTTCCAGGAAGTTAACGTAATTATTCATATCTATATCCAGATGCGTACAGTCTGCAGTAAGTCCGGTATTCAGTCTTGCTGCACATCTAGGACCAAGGTCTCTTCCTATATTGGATGCTCCCAAAAGGATAACTTCCGGTTTAAGATCCATAGCAGCGTCGCATATAACTTTAGTGTAAGCATCAGTCGTGTATACTTCCAGTTCAGGGTCGTCACATACGATGATCTTATCTGCTCCGTATCCGCCAAGCTCCTTAGCGAGACCTTCCACATTATGTCCGAGAAGGATTCCGACAAGCTGTGATCCTCTTTCATCCGCCAGCTTTCTTCCTTCTGAGATCAATTCAAAATCCGTGTTCATAAGAACGCCGTTTCTCTGTTCGCAAAATACCCAAATATCTTTAAAAGCATTTATATCTGCACTGTTGAAAGCCATCGTTCTCTCCTTTCCCTAAATAACGTGTTTTTCCAATAATATATTAGCGAGCGTCTCTGCAGTGTTTCTGTCAGCTCCTTCAAGCATAACTCCAACGCCTTTCTGCGGAGGAGTGAATGACTTGAAGATGTTTGTAGGGGAACCTTTCAGACCGATCTTATCCAGCTCAATAAGCGGCTCATCCTTGAGAGCTTCAAAGTCAAGAAGCAGGAACGGCTTTTCGTAGCAGTGATTGATTCCGTTAAGAGTCATATATCTTGCTTTGCTGTCCTGATCGCTGATGCATGTTACCAGACAAGGAGTCTGCATCTTTATTTTCATGTATCCGTCCTCAAGCATACGCTTAACAGTTACATCTTTTCCTTCTTTTACGATCTCAGCAGCATATGATATCTGCGGGAGATTAAGTTTTTCTGCTATCTGTGGTCCTACCTGAGCCGTATCTCCGTCTATAGCCTGTCTTCCGCAGAAGATCATGTCTTCGTCAGAAAGACCTATGTGTGTGATAGCTGCAGAGATTATCTGCGATGTTGCAAATGTATCGGAGCCTCCGAATTCTCTTGCCGAAATGAGTACAGCATCATCTGCTCCCATCGCCAGCAGCTCTCTAAGCATTCCCTCAGCAGGAGGAGGTCCCATAGTTACAGCAGTTACCTGACATCCGGTAGCATCCTTGAGTGTCAGAGCCTGCTCCATTGCGATAAGGTCATCAGGATTGATGATAGTTTCCATGGATGCTCTGTTCAATGTTCCGTCCGGATTTACCGCAACTACGCCGGAAGTATCCGGAACCTGTTTTACGCAAACAAAAATTCTCATTCGAATAACTCCTTCCTACTTACCTATTACTGCTCTGGCTATAACGACTTTGTGTATCTCCGAAGTACCCTCATATATTTCCATAAGCTTTGCATCTCTGTACATTCTTTCAAGAGGATAATCCTTCATGTATCCGTAACCGCCATGGATCTGAAGTGCCAGATTTGTTACGAATCTTGCATTTTCTGCTGCGTTGAGTTTACACATAGCTGCTTCCTTAGTATAAGGCTTCTTTGCGTCTGCAAGATACGAAGCAGTATATACCAGAGCTTTTGCTGCTTCTGTCTTAGTAGCCATTTCAGCTATATACCACTGCAGACCCTGCAGTACTGCTATAGGCTTTCCAAACTGTACACGCTCATGCATATACTTAACTGACAGATCTATCGCCTCTTCTGCAACGCCTATTGACTGAGCGCCAACACCTATTCTTGCTGCATCAAGAGCTTTCATTGCGATCTTAAAGCCTTTATTCTTCTTTCCAAGCATGTTTGCAGCAGGTACTCTGCAGTCTTCAAATACCAGCTCTGCTGTTTCTGATCCTGCAAGACCCATCTTGTCTTCTATTTTTCCGTATGTGAATCCAGGCATTCCTTTTTCTACTATGAATGCTGACATACCTCTTGTTCCGAGCTTAGGCTCTGTCATTGCAAATATTACCAGCACGCCTGCTCTTGCTCCGCCTGTTATGAAGCACTTAGTACCGTTTAATATATATTCGTCTGTATTCTCATCGTATACAGCAACAGTTTTTACTCCGGCAGCATCTGATCCTGCATTAGGCTCTGTAAGAGCAAAAGCTCCAAGTTCTCCGCCTTTTGTCAGCCTTGGCAGATATTTCTGTTTCTGTTCTTCTGTACCGAAATCGAGTATTGTATGAGGCGCTATAAGATGTATCGAAAGAGTTGCAGCCGAAGCCATACACTTCTTTGCAAATTCCGATACTGCTATAACCTTTTCAAGCATTCCGCCGCCTGATCCGCCGTACTGTTCCGGAACTCCTATTCCTGTAAAGCCGACCTTAGCCATCTTTGCGAAATTTTCTTCAGGGAATCTGTGTTCAGCATCTATTTCCGCTGCTACAGGCTCCAGCTCTTCTTCCGCAAACTGAGCCGAAAGCTTTTTTAACATTTCCTGTTCTTTAGTTAACGAAAAGTCCATATTTTTCATCCTTTCTTAAAAATATTGTATGAAAAAGCATTTTCTATTAACTGTTATAATCGATATAGCGACTGTACAGTCAATAATAATTATATTATTTATCGTTACAAATTTCACAGGCCTACAAAAAAACACTCACGCACTGTGAGTGTTTTTGCACTGTATTGTACCTTATGTTATCATTTTTGTATCATGTTAGACGGCAAAATCAGTACTCATCAAATTCAAAGAACACCATCCCGCCCTTATGATCATATCCTGTATCCCAAAGTTTTTCAAGATCAAGCCAATGTGCTTTGCCGTATGTGGCAGCCTTGATAAAAAATCTACCGTTCCTCTCTTCGTATCCATTAACTAAAAACCAGTGCCATTCAAAAAATTCGAAGTTTTTATCAGTATGTTTGAGCATAAGATAAGCAATCGGCATCCCGTTGTCTATGCTCTTTCTCACCTCTTTTTCCGCTTTCTCATACGGCTCCGTTCCTTCAATACCATTTAAAATGACGTCGTCTACATCTGTATCTTCAAGATACAGCCTTACACCATCCATATAAGTCCCAAGATCTTTTATTCCCGTCCGCCTCGGCTCCAAATACAGCTTGACCGACATGGCAAATTTAGAGTAATCTTTTCGCGTAACCTCTTTTTTCTTTGAATTCTTGAATTCATACAGATCACTGCGGTCTTTATAAAGCGACATATATATGAAAGCGTCACAAGTCGTAAGGGCTGCACATCCTCCAAGATGCATCCAGGGGTCCATCATCCAGTTCTGATTTCCCCCGTATGATTTCCCTATGTAAAAATAAGGCAGTTCCACTTTTTTATCAGTCAACATTATTTCCCTTATCTTCCTTTCGATTTTTTCTGTAATCTGTATTTTAGCAGAAGCATATACGTAATACAATCATAAAAATCATCTGTCATCTGAATTCAGGACGTTGTTCTTTATCAGCAGATCCGCCATTCTCTTGCCTCCCAGCACCCACATAAGGTCATCCTGCTGTATCACAAGATCCACGCTCGGATTGATTATAGGCAGATTATCTCTTTCTATTCCGATGATGCTTCCCTTGTATTTTTCTCTCATCTGAGAATTTTTTATAGATTTTTTAACAAACTCAGATTCCGAATCGACTTTTATAGGGCAGCATATAAGCTGCTTTTCCTCGGATACGCCATAAAAGGTCTGCCCGTATATATAATCTTTCAGAACTATATCATCCCTGTCTGTGTATTCTATAGAATCTTCCTTTTCCAGAAGCATCATGCACGCTTCTATATCGTCTTTAGTGCCGAGCATATGGAGTATATCTCCGTCTTTCATCTTTTCTTTTGCAGAGGAAGGCATATTTATGAGGGTTTTCCCTCGTATTATCCTTATTATTATAACGCTGAACATCCTGCTCTTTGCAAAATCGTATATAGTCTTATCTTCCTTTATTCCTTTTACTTTGAACTCTGCAACGAAAAGTGACTCATTCAGCCATCTGTAATTTCCTTTTATTCCTCTCTCCTTCTTCTGTTTAGCCAGAAGTTTTTCCGAGAAATTAGACATAAACCTCATCTCCATATTTATAGTCTTTCCCTTTATATAATCGGAACGCACTATAATGCCTACCGGTATTATTGCAATGATCACGAGGAGAGCAAACGGTATGCTGAAAATTTTTCTAAGCACAAGCGCTATGAAACATGCAGCGATCAGAATCCGCAGAGCTTTCAATGTCAGAAGAGGAAATCTGTTCGCTCTGTTTTTAAGCCACAGCTTAGACATGAGCGCTGTGTTCTTGTGTCCGTGCATCAGCGCTGCAAACGGTATCATGAATATTATTATTACCACCGCAGATATTATACTGCACGCAGTTTCTGAATCTATATATCCCGAAAGAAACGGCTCGATATACCTTATACCAGCCAGGCATGTGATGAACATAGCCATTGAACTTATAGCCGTCCTTATTATGACTCCTTTTATATAATCTAACCAGTCTCTGTCTTTATCCTCATCACTTTGATTTTCTGAAGTGTTCTTTCGTATGAAAGCTTTTAATTTTACCGGCATCTGCCTGTTTATGAAGCTGTAGACCTTCTCTGAATTTCTTATAAAAATAGGTGTCGTAAATGAAGTCAAAACCGACACACATACTATTACAGGATACAGAAAATCACTGATAACTCCCAAACTCATACCGAGAGTCGCCACGATGAACGAAAATTCTCCTATCTGCACCATGCTGAAACCGCCTCTTATTGCCGTATGCAGAGATTGCCCCGAAAACAGGATTCCGAACGTTGCAAAGGTCATCTGACCAAATATCGTAACAATAGTGATCACTATTATAGGGAATATATACTCCACCAACATATCCGGCTCTATGAGCATCCCCACCGATACGAAGAAAACTGCTCCGAACATATCCTTTATGGGCTGTATTATCCTTTCTATCCTCATAGACTGTACTGTGCCCGCCAGTATAGAGCCTGTCATAAAGGCTCCCAGAGCGGAAGAGAATCCTATCAGATTTGCGATCACGACCATTCCCATACAGATCCCTATGGATACGACCAGTATCATTTCATCGTTTGCAATATTCTTTATTTTTTTGAGGAAACTCGGGATCAGATATATGCCAAGCAGCAGCCATATAACTAAAAATATCAGCAGCATCCCTATTTCACTTATCATATTTATACCTGATACATTCCGGCTTACAGATATAGTCGAAAGTATTATCATCATAAAAATACCCGCTATATCCTCTATTACTAAAACTCCCATGACGAGCTGCGCAAATTTTTCTTTTTTCAGGCTGTATTCGTCATAGGCTTTAAGTATTATCATCGTAGACGACATGGATATCATTCCGCCAAGAAAAATACAGTCCATCTTGCTCCATCCCAGAAGTGTACCGATTCCGGTTCCTATCAGGATCATTGAAGACATAACCGTAAGCACAACTACAAAAGCGCTGCCTCCAACTGTTGCGATTTTTTTAAAACTGAACTCCAGGCCAAGTCCAAACATGAAAAAGATCACGCCGATATCAGCCCATACGCTTATATCGTTGATTTCTATGACCGTAGGCATATAGGTGAAATTCGGGCTTATGAGAAATCCTGTGACTATATATCCAAGTATCACAGGCTGATTCAACTTTTTGAATATTATCGTCACTATAGCTGCCACTATAAATATCAGCGCTAAGTCTGCAATCAAGTTGTCAAGATGCAATATAAACTCCTTTCTCCACTGCTCTTATGTTATATTTCTACATGCCTGATCTGTTATTCTCCGTCTATATCAAAAGTCACATAAAATGTAGTGCCTTCGCCTACTTCGCTCTCAACGTTCAATGAAGCCCCAAAAAGAACAGCGATATGCTTTACTATAGAAAGTCCGAGTCCTGTACCGCCTACTTTTTTCGACCTCGACTTATCTACACGGTAAAATCTCTCAAACAGTCTCTGATGATGTTCCGGCGCTATCCCTATTCCCTCATCTTTGACGCTTATAAACAATTTATCATAGCCTTTCACCGCCTTTACCCATATCCTGCTGCCTACATCCGAATACTTTATTGCATTTTCTATAAGATTGAGCATCATCTGGCTGAATCTGTCAGATGACCCCTTCAAAGATATATCATCATCAAATTCCATTATTATATTTATATCTTTTTCATCCGCTATAGGCTGCAGTATCTCCACAGTCCGTTCAATAGCATCTCCCACATCAAATTCAGTCAGTTCATTCTTTTTCTTGTTTTCGATATCAGAAAGTACAAGCAGATCTTCTATAAGTCTTTTAAGTCTTGAAGTTTCTATGGCTATTATGTCGATAAATCTCGACCTTATCTCAGGATCTTCCGCCGCTCCCGCCTGAAGCGTCTCTATAAATCCCGAGATAGATGTCAAAGGAGTTTTCAGTTCATGGCTCACATTTGCCACAAACTCCCTTCTTATTTGCTCAGCTTCTTTGCTTTCTTCCGCAGCGTTTTCAAGAGATTTAACTTTTTTAGAATATGGTTTGAGCACATAAAAATATATCTGGATTACAATACATGCCGTTACAATAATATAGATAAGAATAAATAGAAGTATTCCCGACGCCACTATATCTTCGGTCGGTTTATTTTCTTCAGCAAGTCCCGGAATAACGTAAAGTTTCCACACAAAGAAAAGAATGATCAACGTAGAAATAACACTTTCCGATAGTATAACTATAAGCTTGCTTTTCATCTCGCCTTATATCCTTTGCCTCTTATGGTTTCTATATACTGTTCATCGTTCTTGCCCTCAGGCTTGCCTTCCGACAATTTCTGTCTCAAATGTCTTATATGAACATCTACTGTCCTGGTCTCCCCTACATAATCTATTCCCCAAACATTGTTGAGAAGCTGATCCCTGGAAAAAACATGACCTCTGTGTTCCATAAGATATTTCAGCAGTTCAAATTCTTTAAGCGTAAGATCCACATACCTGCCTCCGACAGTGACTTCATGACATTCAACGTTTATTTCAAGATCGTCCGCTGAAATCACCGTATCAGACGGTGCATCGCTGCTTCCCGTCTCATATCTGCGCAGTACTGCTTTTATCCTTGCCATCATTTCACGTATCCCGAAGGGTTTTGATATGTAATCATCAGCACCGTATTCCAGCCCCATGACTTTATCCACTTCCTCCGTCTTTGCGGTTATCATGATTATCGGAGTATTATTTCCCTCTTCTCTGAGCTCTTTACATATATCATAACCGCTTTTCCCCGGAAGCATTATATCAAGAAGTATGAGATCAGGTTTTTCTTTATGAACCATGGTTATTCCCATTATTCCGTCTTCTGCGGATATACCGTCGTATCCGTTGGTCTTGAGATTGTAAAGTATCAGTTCCCTTATATTCGGTTCGTCTTCAATAATAAGGATTTTTTTCATAAAATCAGCCTCTGTTTTCATCCCACAAAACGACTTCACCTTCTGATTTTGTAAGTTTCATATCTATGAGTCTCTGATTGCTCGATCCCCTGAACTTCAAAGATATGTCTTTCTTCTCTTCTTCAAATTTTCCATCTACCAGCACATCTATAAGTGAAAGTATCTCATCCGTCACTTCACAATATGCTCTTGAGCTGCCATCCTTCAGTTCTTCGATGCTAAAACCGGAATATGCCCATATGCTTTTCAATGGGAATTTTTTTCTGAATTCCTTAAGAAACGGATACAGTTCCCGCTGATTTTCCGGCTCGAAAGGCTCTCCGCCAAGCACAGTGATGCCATCTATATATTCAGGCTCTGTCATCTTGAAGATCTCATCCCACGTTTCCCTGGTAAAAACTCTGCCGTATTTAAAATCCCATGTCTCCGGCTGAAAGCAGTTCTTACACTTGTTTCTGCATCCTGAAACGAAAAGAGAAACTCTTACTCCTATGCCGTTCGCTATATCGTAGTTCTTTATTTCTCCGTAATGCATTTACCGCACCTCTTATCAGGCATCCTATATATTGTATTGTATATTTTATTATAACATAATATTAATTTTCTGAACAGTATTTGACTACTCACATTCCCCTGATGTCTTTTCAGCAGAGGAATTTTTGAAGTTTATATCCTCCAGCACCCTGTCTGCTATATTATCGCAGCTGTCGCCGATATTCTCTATATGATGCACCACGTCTGTATATATAACTGTAAATTCAGGGGAACACTGCCGCCTGTTAAGTCTCTCCATATGCCGCTGACGAAGTTTTTCCTCCAGTTCGTTCAGCCTTCTTTCCTGCCGCTTTACACTCTGTGCGAGTTCCATATCTCCTGTGCTCAACGCTTCGATAGAATCATTCACTATCTTTGTGCCAAGCTGGAAACACTGGTATATTTCGGCACATGCGTTATCAGAAAACTCATATCCGTTTTTCGTTTTTTCTATTGCAAATTCAGATATGGTCTTGCAGCAATCACCTATATGTTCTACATCGGAAGCAACATGCAGCAGCCCTGATATAGTTCTTGCCTGATGCTCCGTAACAGCTTCGGAAACGAATATCGATGAAAGATACTCTGTTATTTTATCTCTGAGACTATCCACTACAGTCTCATCTTTCATCACCGACTCCGCTGCATCCATATCTCCTCCCAGGAAAGCCTTTTTTGTTTCCGTTATCATGCCTGCTGTGATCTCTGCCATTCTGGAAAGCTCTTTTACCGCAAGGTGTATCGCTATAAAAGGCTGTTCGATCACGTTGTAATCGAGATACACCACTTCCATGGGATCCTTGATCTCGTCCTTTCCCGGGATCAATTTCGTCACTATCTTCACAAGTACTCCGATAAGCGGTATAAATACTATAGTTGTGGCTATATTAAATCCCAGATGCGCATTGGCGATCTGTCTTGATATAACATCAAGCTCATCTCCCGACGGCGATATCATTTCCACGAACATTGCTATATAAGGAGTAAACCATATGAATATGAGAGTTCCGCCGACATTGAACATAGTGTGCGCCAAAGCTGCACGCTTTGCATTCACAGATCCGCCTATAGACGCCAAAAGTGCTGTTACCGTCGTTCCTATATTTGTCCCAAAAAGGATCGGAATAGCACCTGTAAGTCCTATTATACTGGTGACTCCGTCAGGACCTGCGGTAGCCGCAAGGTTCTGCAAAACCGCTATCGACGCTGAGCTGCTTTGTATTATCGCCGTAAGCACAGCCCCGACTATCACACCCAGAGCAGGAGAATCAGATACTTTCAGCATAAGATCTGCGAACATTTCCGTCTGGGAAAGCGGCTCCATAGCGTCTCCCATAACGTTGAGCCCTACAAACAGCACACCGAAGGCAAATATTATCTGACCTATATCCGTTACTTTCTCATACCCCGATATGAAAAAATACATTATAAATCCGATTATCACAAAACCCCACGCATAGTCGCCTATTTGAAATGCCACCAGCTGCGCAGTAACTGTCGTTCCTATATTCGCTCCTATTATTATACTTATAGCCTGTCTAAGGTTCATAAGATTGGCGGCAACGAATCCTATTACCATTACCGTCGTTGCGCTGCTGCTCTGTATAACTGCAGTCGTAACTGCTCCGGCCAAAACACCTACCAAAGCATTTTTCGTCAGAAGCGCGAGTATATTTTTCATCTTTTCTCCCGCTGCCTTCTGTAGCCCGTCGCTCATTAGATTCATTCCATAGATAAAAAGAGCCAGTCCTCCGAGAAGAGTCAGGCCGATCTGCAAACCCTCGATATTCATTTTTCTTTCCTAAACAAAACTTCGAATATAACTGTTACTTTACATTATATTGTTAAATCCGCGTTAAGTAAAGAAAATACCTTTAAATTATCAATCTTTATCAAGCATAGGCATTTCCTGCCGTCTCAGGCTCTGTCATAAGCTCGGCTATCAGTCCTATACTGCTGCCGAAACCTCCCTCATCAAGCACTTTTTTTATACCGTTTTCTTCTATAAAATGACGGCTCTTTTCTATGTATACGGAAGGCTCTATAAAATCATCCCCTCCGTCTTTTTTGCTCTTCAGATCATCTTCTATATCTCCATATATATCCCTCTGCGCCATGTTCACGACTTTAACGATCTTATTCATAACATGTTCACCGCACTTACAAAGCAGATATCTCACGTATTTCTCTTCCCTGTATTTATTGTTTTCCGGGAGTGTCACTATACATATCTTCTCTGCCATATCGAGACACATGATATCATTTTCTGATAAGCTTCCTCCAATATCGATCACTAAAGTATCATATCTCCCATCCGATATCACTGCATCCAAAAATGTGCATAATTCCCTGCCATTCAGTTTTTTCAAAGGATTTCTTCCTTTTTCAGGAGAAAATGCTTCCACCCCATACTCATCCTTTACAATATAACTCTCTATAAAGGGAGCTTTTCCGTTCTTTTTTAAAAGATGATACAGATATTTGCTCAATGAAAATGTCCCGCTGTATCCACGCATAAAATTTTCAGTGGACTCTATCTCTTCAAAAGACAGGTACAGCACCTTACGTCCGTAAAATCTATTCAGCTCCCTGGCGGTTTCTACAGCCACAGTACTGCACCCTGAACCTCCCGACCATGAAGCAAATACATATATCTGAATATTCTCCAGGTGTGACATCTTAGGACTTCTGCCTGTAAGTATCCCGTATATATCAAATATCTCAGAAACCATCTGCTGCGCACAGCAGTATTTATATATGCAGAATTTCATCTGTCCGCTGTCTTTTACAGCTACAGACGGTGTTTCTGTTAAAAATACTATATTTCCTTCGTAAAATGAATAAGCCTCTTCTCCATCCCATAGTATCAGATCGAAGCTCTGTGTAAAATATACACCTCTTCCATCGCTGCTGCATTTTTTCATTTTTATCATGAACTCATCTTTATTTATTAAACTGACTATAAAAGAGCGATCCACATTCAAAAGTCCCGCACTCAGCGCCTTACCGTAATTTTCATTATCCGTAACTACAGCCACACTTATATTTTCCATATGAAGCCTCCTTTGTAATATTTTACCATATAGAAATATTATCATATATGGAATAATATGTCAATTATATGTCTTTTATCTTACGTCCGCTCAAGTTGCAGTCATTCGTTTTCTGAAATCCTCTTTCTGAGTTCACCCAAAGCCCTGGAGATTCCTCCAACTTCATCTATTATACCTGCTTCAACAGCTTCTTTCCCAAAGAGTATAGTTCCCGTATCATTGGACATGTTGTCGCTGCAGTTCATCAGTTTTACTATATCTTCCTTTTGGGCACGCGAATGGTTAGCTATGAAATCAACGACTCTTTCCTGAGTTTTTCGCATATATTCAAAAGTCATTTCAGCAGTTATTACAAGACCTGTCGTCCGTATCGGATGCAGAGTCATCGTAGCGGTCCCTGCTATAAATGAATAATCCGTTGCCGTTGCCAAGGGTATCCCTATACTGTGTCCCCCTCCGAGCACAAGTGAAACCGTTGGTTTTGACAGCGTAGATATCATTTCTGAAAGCGCAAGTCCTGCTTCCACATCCCCTCCCATTGTATTCAGCGTGACGAAAAGACCTTTGAGCGCAGGATTTTCTTCAACTGCTATAAGCTGCGGGATAAGATGTTCGTATTTCGTTGATTTGCTTTCAGCCGGCAAGGCGCTGTGTCCCTCTATACCCCCGATTATGTTTATATACTGTATATCGCTTTCAAAATCTCCCCCTGTTTTTATCATGCCTAATTCCTGTATGATATCCTGATTTTCTTTTTCAATATCACTCATATTGTTTCCTCCTCGATAATATTATTAGTATTATCTGCAATCAAGGAGGACGTTATGCGGCTGAGTGAAATCGGAAACAAGGAGATAGTCGATCTGTCGACAGGCGCAAGCCACGGTCAGCTTTGGGATGCTGAAATGAATTTCGACAGAAAAAGCGGCAAAATAAAATCGGTGCTCGTTCCTTCACTTCAGAGCACCGGTTTTTTCAAAAAAGGTTTAGGCGATATGTATGAACTGCCCTGGAGCAGCATAGTGATAATCGGAGAGGATATGATCATTTTTCAATCTTCTCCACAGAATTCTTAAACCATATTTTTTTCATAAATATGTATACTACAGGCAATACGAATATCAAATATGAATACATGAGAGCGCCTGTTCCCGCACCCATCATTTCAAGCGGTACACTGCACGCTATATTCCACGGTATCATTACTGAAATCAATATCGTTGAATTTTCTATGTCTATGGCCATTTCTTCTTTGCTCCCGCCTGTTGAAAGATAAGGCTTAGTCATAAGATCACTGCACAGGATCACCGCTATAGTCTGACTGCAAAATACGATCGAAGTCACTATGCCCAAAAGAATCATCATGATGAATCTTCCCGTTTTGTTCATTATGTTATTTATCCTGTCCTGCAGTTCCATCAGCATATCCGTTCCCTTAAATATACCGGAATAGGAACACGACAGCATTATGACTCCACAGGTTTCCAGCATGGATACAGCTCCGCCACCTCCGATTATATCTTTAAGATCTTCCTCATACGGTTCGAATCCTACTATACAGCACTTTAGAGCCTCCGCTATGCTCATATCCTGCAATGTCACCATTATGATGAATCCGCTCAGTATACTTCCTATAAAGGCAAGCCTTATATCCAGCTTGAACATAGGCAGCACCAGTATGAACACTGCCGGCAAAAGTGTTATCAGGGATATATCGAATTCGGTAACCATGGAAGTCATTATACCTGCATCCACCTGATGGAGAGGGTTTTTCACTGAGAGCACTGTATAAAGTCCTATACATATTATCAGCGGTACGATCCCCGTCTTATGCATCATTTTCACATTATCCATCAGTTTCGTCTTTGTAACGTTAGCTACGAGGATAGCACTGGAAGAAGCCGGGGAGCATCTGTCTCCGAAATATATTCCGGACATCACGGCTCCTGCCACCACGAGCGTATCTACACCGCCGCTCCTTGCAAGCGCCATGAATATTATCCCTAAGGTTCCCGATACGGAAAAAGAGGTCCCCAGTATATAGGACAGCAGGCACGACATAAGAAACGCGAGCAGCACAAAAAAAGGCGGTGTCACGAATTCAACACCGTAGTACACAAAAAAAGTGATAGTTCCCGATGCACGCCATATTGCAGTTATAAGTCCTATCAGAAATACTATCTCGAGAACTATCAGCGAATCTTTTACTCCTCTGCACGCCATAAGGAGCACGTCTTTTACCGGAAATCCTTTCGCTCTTCCTGCCGCTATAAATGATATTAATCCAACCACAAGCGCAGCAAGAAGCGGATATCCCAGCAAAAGACACGCTATTATCGCGGCCATAAAAACTGCAAATGATATTATAAGCGTCATGCAGCTTCTCCGTTCCTTACAAAATAGTTTTCATACCACAGAATAAACGAATATACAGTCCATATCCTCTTCATGTTTTTAGCCTTCCCGTCTCTGTGATCATCGAGAAGCTTCATGATATACTCTGTATTGAAAAACTCTGCCGCCACATCTCCGGTGAATTTTTCTTTGACCATATTGTAGAATTTATCCTGCTTGAGCCAGTCATTAAGAGGTACAGGAAATCCTCTCTTTTTCATTTCCGCTGTTTTTTCAGGAAGCTGCTTTCTCGCCGCACCTCTAAGAGCTATCTTAGTAAGACTTTTTGATACTCTGTACTTTGATGGTATGGACAACGCCAGCTTTAGCATTTCCTTATCGAGGAACGGAACTCTCAATTCCAGTGAATGAGCCATACTCATCCTGTCTGCCTTTACAAGTATATCCTGTACGAGCCACGTGTTCATATCCACATACTGCATCCTCGTTATATCGTCTTCACCTTTACATCTGTCGAAAAACTTCTTTGAATAAAAAGAAGGCTTTTCCGCCTGTATAGCCGGTTTGAGCAGCTTGTCCCTCTCTGCGTAATTGAAATTATAATTGTTCCTTATATAATATTCATCGACACTCTGAGCTCCCCTTATGAGAAATCTTTTGCCGTGGAATCCATTCGGAAGCACTTTTGCCAGTGAAGCAGCCGCTTTCCTTATAAATTTAGGGACTTTCTTCTGATACGATTCAAAAGCTATCGGATCCTGATAATAGTAATATCCTCCAAACAGCTCATCGGCGCCCTCTCCCGAAAGAACTACCTTTACCTGTTCAGCAGCTTTCTGTGCAAGGAAATACAGCGCTACAGCGGAAGGGTTCGGAAGCGGCTCGTCCATATAATATTGAACGTAAGGAGCAGCATCAAAGTACTCATCTGCGGATATCTTCTTCGTGTATATGTCCACTCCGACTTCCTTTGCATAGTCTTCGGCATATTTCAGTTCGCTGTATTTTTCCTCTACGAATCCCACAGAGAAAGTCTTGAGCTTATGATCTTTCTTTATCTCTTTTACCACATAGCTTGAGTCAACTCCGCTCGATAGAAAGCATCCCACTTCAACGTCCGCCACGCCATGAGCTTCAATGGAGCCTCTGAAAGTCTCCGCTATTATATCTTCCCATTCTTCCAGCGATTTGCTGTTGTCTATATCGTATTTCATTTCAAAATATGGCTCAACTTTCATCTCGCCGTCCCTGACCGTGAAAAAATGCCCCGGCGGCATTTTATAAACATTTTTAAACAATGTCTCATCGGTAGGTATATATTCAAAGCAGAGATATTCAGGTATCCTCTCTTTATTAAGTTCTTTTTCAAAATACGGATTTGCCGTAAAAGCTTTAATCTCGGAAGCGAACATCAGCGAATCCCCTTTTTTATAGTAAAAAAGAGGTTTTATTCCGAATATGTCCCTTGCTCCAAAAAGTGTTTTCTCCTTCATATCCCATATGAGATAAGCGTACATTCCTCTGAGTTTTTTAGTGAATTCCGTACCATATTCCTCATAGCCGTGAAGAAGCACTTCAGAGTCAGAGCTGGTGCTGAAATCATGACCTTTTTTGATCAGATCCTCCCGCAGCGTCTGATAATTGTATATCTCTCCGTTGAAAACCAGAACTTTAGTCCTGTCTTCGTTATATATCGGCTGACTTCCGCCCTCAAGGTCTATGATGCTCAATCTTCTAAATCCCAAAGAAACATCGTCATCGACAAAATAATCATCCTGATTGGGCCCTCTATGGGCTATTTTATCAGCCATATCCCTAATTATCCTGCCGTTTGTCTCTGAGTCTGAGCTGTTGTTAAAAAAACCTACAAAACCGCACATATGTCTGTCCTTTCATATATCAATCTCAATAAACACAGCGTTTATTATATCATAAAAATACCCAGGGTTAAATCAAAGTATACATATCTTACGATCATACTTATTCCTGCGAGCCGCTTCTGAAATGACGCGCTGTAAAATTGTATTTCATATCTATGAGGACCAAAGCCTTTGATAGTGTCAGCTCGTTCATACTTTCCATCACTTCTTTAAAGCCCTCTTCCACATCATATTTTTCAGTGAAATGTTTTCTGAAAGCATCGAGACTGTCAAATGATTCCGGTGTTTCTCCCTCTTTGCCGTATATATTGCAGATCTCAGCTACAACAAAACCGAATATAGCATTCATATCGTTGGTGATATCTACAGTGATCCTCATTCCGTCTGCTTCGAATCCCACACCTTTAATCTTATCGAATGTAAGATTTTGTTTATCCTGCAGCATATCATGATATTTTACGATGGATTCATCAAGACTGTCTTTATTCGGCTCATACCAGTCTTTCATAACATCGATTATCAGAGATCCCAGATTTTCCGGAGATCCTCCGTACCACAGCGTTTCTCTGTGAAAACCAAGTTTATTTTCTTCTATTACATCAGCAAGATACATTCTGCCTCTTACAACGTTTCCCTGCGACACTTTCTTTCACCCTTTCTCTTTTTTTCATTACAGTAGATTATATCATAATAAATTTGTTTTTAAAACCACGCAAAAACGATGAGAACGTCAAACATTCTCATCGTTTTAATCTGCTTTATACGTATCTTATTTCTGTTTTATAGCTGCCTGTGCCGCCGCAAGTCTTGCGATCGGAACTCTGAACGGCGAGCATGATACATACTGCAGTCCCACAGCATTGCAGAACTCTATGGACTTAGGATCTCCGCCGTGTTCTCCACATATACCCAGCTTGATATTAGGTCTGGTCTGCTTTCCGAGCTCAACAGCCATTTTAACAAGCTTTCCTACGCCTGTCTGGTCTATGCTCTGGAACGGATCATCCTCAAATATTCCCTTGTCTCTGTATTCTTTTATGATCTTTCCTGTATCATCTCTTGAGAAGCCCAGCGTCATCTGAGTCAGATCGTTGGTACCGAATGAGAAGAATTCAGCTTCTTCTGCGATCTCATCAGCTGTAAGCGCAGCTCTTGGAATCTCTATCATAGTACCTATCATATAATCGAACTTGACTCCTTCTCTTTCCATTACGCTCTCAGCAGTCTTTACTACTGTTTCCTTAACGCAAGCCAGCTCTTTAACATTTCCTACGAGAGGTATCATGATCTCAGGTATTATATCAAGACCCTTTTCTTTTCTCACTTCAGCAGCCGCCATGATTATAGCCTCTGCCTGCATTTCAGCTATTTCCGGATATGTTACCGCAAGTCTGCATCCTCTGTGTCCCAGCATAGGGTTGAACTCATGAAGCTCCTCAGCCTTCTTCGCAAGCTTCTCATAAGGAACGTTGATCTGTTCACCCAGCTCATGAAGCTCTTCATCAGTATGAGGAATAAATTCATGAAGCGGCGGATCGAGAAGTCTTATGGTTACAGGTCTGTCACCCATAGCCTCATATATGCCCTTAAAGTCTTCTTTCTGATAAGGAAGGAGATATTTGAGTGCTTCTCTTCTCTCTTCTTCCGTATCTGCCATTATCATTCTTCTTATAGCCGGTATTCTTTCCTCTTCAAAGAACATATGCTCAGTTCTGCACAGTCCTATACCTTCAGCTCCGAACTCAACAGCCTGCTTGGCATCTCTCGGATTATCCGCATTTGTTCTTACTTTGAGAGTTCTTATTTCATCTGCCCAGGACATTATCTTTGCAAAATCTCCTGAAAGTTCAGGCGGTACAGTCTTCACCTGTCCCTTGAGAACTTCTCCTGTGCTTCCGTCAAGAGATATGTAATCTCCTTCCTTGAACACATATTCACCTACAGCCAGTGTCTTTGCATCTTCGTCCACTTTTATTTCAGCACATCCTGATACACAGCATTTACCCATACCTCTTGCAACTACTGCTGCATGAGAAGTCATGCCGCCTCTTGCTGTAAGTATACCTTCTGCAGCAACCATTCCGGCCAGATCTTCCGGTGATGTCTCAAGTCTTACGAGTATCGCCTTTTCACCGTTTGCAACGGCGCTTTCAGCATCGGAAGCATTGAAATATATCTTTCCTGTAGCTGCTCCCGGCGATGCAGGCAGACCTTTAGTCAGCTTTTCTGCCGCCGCAAGTTCATTTTCATCGAACATAGGGTGGAGAAGCTGATCTATCTGTGAAGGCTCTATTCTCATCACTGCGGTCTCTTTATCTATGAGTCCTTCGCTCTGCATATCAACGGCGATTTTAACAGCAGCAGGAGCAGTTCTCTTTCCGCTTCTGGTCTGAAGCATGAAGAGATTGTTTCTCTCTACTGTAAATTCCATATCCTGCATATCAGTGTAATGCTTTTCAAGAAGCTCAGCGATCTTTGTAAATTCATTGTATACTTCAGGGAACGCTTCAGCCATCTCTGCTATAGGCTGAGGTGTTCTGATACCTGCAACTACGTCTTCACCCTGTGCATTTACAAGGAATTCACCGAATATAGCTTTTTCACCGTTAACAGGGCTTCTTGTGAAAGCAACGCCTGTACCCGATGTATTTCCCATATTTCCGAATACCATCGACTGTACGTTTACTGCTGTTCCGATGTCATCAGGTATATCGTTGAGCTGTCTGTACAGGATGGCTCTGTCATTGTTCCATGATCTGAATACTGCCATAACGGCTTCCATAAGCTGATCTTTAGGATCCTGAGGAAAATCTCTGCCCATCTCGTCTTTTACAAGCGCTTTGTATCCCTCGATTATTTCCTTGAGATCTTCAGTGGTAAGGTCCACGTCAAATTCATATCCGTGCTCTTCTTTCTTAGCATCGAATATGGCGTCGAACTTTGTCTTGGCGATTTCCATTACAACATCACCGAACATCTGTATGAATCTTCTGTAGCTGTCGTAAGCAAATCGAGGATTTTCCGTAAGAGCGGCGAGACCTTCTACCGTTTCGTCATTGAGTCCGAGATTAAGTATGGTATCCATCATTCCCGGCATCGATATCTTCGCTCCCGAGCGAACCGATACCAGCAGAGGATTTTCTACGCTTCCGAACTTTTTGCCGGTAACGCTTTCCAGCTCTTCCAGTTTTTCAAAGATGGCAGCAACTATATCATCGCCTATCTTCCTTCCTTCGTCATAATATCTGTTGCACGCTTCAGTCGTTACCGTAAATCCAAAAGGTACAGGCAGACCTATCTTGGTCATTTCCGCCAGATTGGCACCTTTGCCGCCCAGCAGATCCTTCATTTCCTTGGATCCTTCGTTAAATGAATAAACAAACTTTTTCATTTTTCCTTTTACTCTCCTCGTTTAGACTATTTAAAATACCAATTTTTGCTCTATATATTCTTTAACCTGATCTACAGGTATTCGAATCTGTTCCATCGTATCTCTGTCCCTTATGGTGACACATCCATCCTCCTGCGTATCAAAATCCACACATATCGAGAACGGTGTTCCTATCTCGTCTTCCCTTCTGTATCTCTTTCCGATCGAGCCTGCCGTATCGTAATCCACGCTGAAATGCTTGGAAAGTTCTTCGTATATAGGCTCAGCAACAGGTGCAAGTTTCTTTGCAAGAGGCAGTACAGCTGCTTTGAAAGGCGCAAGTGCAGGATGCAGTCTAAGCACCGTTCTTGTATCTTCCTTTCCCTTTCCGTCTGTAACAGTTTCTTCATCATAGGCATCTATAAGAAACGCCAATGCCACTCTGTCCGCGCCTAAAGACGGCTCTATGCAGTAAGGCACATATTTTTCACCTGTTTCCTGATCAGTGTAGGTCATTTCCTGTCCTGAATGTTCTATGTGCTGTCTCAAATCGAAATCCGTTCTGTCAGCTATACCCCAGAGTTCTCCCCAGCCAAACGGGAATTTATACTCTATATCGGTAGTCGCATTGCTGTAGTGAGAAAGCTCTTCAGCTTCATGATCTCTCAGCCTTATGTTATCCTCGTTCATTCCCAGAGATTTGAGGAAAGCCACACACGTATCTTTCCAGTATGCAAACCACTCGAGATCCGTTCCCGGTGCACAGAAGAATTCAAGCTCCATCTGTTCGAATTCTCTCGTTCTGAACGTGAAGTTGCCCGGAGTTATCTCATTTCTGAAGGATTTACCTACCTGCGCTATACCGAAAGGTATCTTTTTTCTCGACGTCCTCTGGACATTCTTGAAATTTACGAATATTCCCTGAGCTGTTTCCGGTCTTAAGAATATTTCAGACTTGGAATCCTCCGTAACGCCCTGAAAAGTCTTGAACATCAGGTTGAACTGACGTATACCCGTAAAATCAGATTTACCGCATTCCGGACATTTTATTTCCTTTTCCTTTATGAAGCTTTCAAGCTTCTCATTGGACCATCCGTCAACTGTAACGCCTTCTATTCCCTGTTCTTTCAAATATTCTTCTATAAGCTGATCCGCTCTGAATCTCGCTTTGCAGGCTTTACAGTCTATAAGAGGATCTGCAAATCCTCCCACATGACCTGATGCTACCCAAACCTGCGGATTCATCAGTATCGCAGCGTCTATGCCTACGTTGTACTTAGACTCCTGAACGAATTTTTTCCACCAGGCTTTTTTTACATTGTTTTTGAATTCAACCCCCAGCGGACCGTAATCCCAAGTGTTTGCAAGTCCTCCGTATATTTCCGATCCCGGAAATATGAATCCTCTGTTCTTTGCCAGTGCTGTGATTTTTTCCATTGTGACTTCTGTGCTCATATCCTGCTTCTCCATGTCTGTATTTTTTATTTTTCGTCTTTTTCTTCGTCCTGATCCTCAGTGCTGTCGTCATCATCAGCTTTTTCGCCGTCAGCCTCTTTAGGTTCATCTTTATCCGAAGTATCATCATCCGCTTCTGCGTGATCATCTTCTTTTTCAACGGAAGTATTCACATCTTCACTTCTCATTTTCTCTATTTCTTCTTCAGTCTCATCTATAATGTCCTCTATATCTTCTCCCGCCTTCTTTATCTTATTTATGGCTTCTCCCGCTTTATCTTTTCCTTTCTGATATATAACGGCGCTCTGTTCTTTAACGTCTCTTGCGACACTGCTGCTTTTTTCCGCTACTGTGCCCATGGCATCAGTCACCGCATCGCTCACATCGATTATCGTGCCGTCATCCTTGATTATCTCAATAGTGCATTTGAATCCAAATGCCGCTACTACTGCTACAACAGCGGCTATCGGAGCTATTACCACTCCTACAAGACCTGCGTTCACCGGAACGTTCAGAACTATCTCGCCATCTTTTTTTACCTGGATCTTAGATACATTGCCTTTCTTTACTATTTCCTTGATCCTTGCAAACAAAGCCTCTCCCTTCTTGCCGAATCCCCTGCTTTTTTCTCCGGAATTTATCGTTTCTTCGATTGCTATGATCGCATCGACAACACTTCCATCGTTTTCTTCAAGAGCAGCCTTTGCTTCAGCATAGGTGACTCCCGTTCTATCCTTGACCAGTTCGATTTTTTCCAAAGTAATTTCCATCTCTTTACCTCCTGTTTATATGCTTCAGACAAGTTTTTCGCTCTTAAGGTCAGAAGCATCTAAATGATATGCTGCATATTCTCTTATTATTTTCTGCAGCAGCTTTCCGGTATCCTCTCTTAACGCCAGGTTTTTAAGATTTTTCAGCGAGTTGACCGTAAAGTACTTCAATATATCTACTATACCAAATTCAGCGTCATAAATCAATGAGTCGCCCCTCGAATTTCGAATATTTTGCCAACAATCACCGCATATTATCCCCCCTTCTTTGATATCAAACTTAACAGCCGGCTTTTTCTCACCGCATACTATGCACCTGTCAAGCTGCGGCTCCACTCCCGCATATCTGAAAAGTTTTGTCTGATATGCAAGCACCAGCGTTCCTATGCCTTTATCCCTTGTTTCAAGTATGTCGAAAAAATCCAGAAGAAGATTGAATATCCCAAAAGACGGGACTCCTTCCTCAAGAACACGCTCCGTAAATTCCAGTACATAGGCGCCGTTCATATACTTATCTACGTCTTCTCCTATTGCATAGTAGCTTTTTATGGTTTCCGCACTGTTTATATTATAACTGTCCCGCGATTTAAATAGTTCATATCTGCCGTATGTGAACGGCTTTATCGCAAGACTGCTCCTGCTTTTCCCCTTTTCTCCGATATTGGTTCCTGCGCTTATTTTTCCGTATTTTCTGGAAAACAGCAGGATCATTTTTCTGTTGTATGAAATTTTGACCTGCCTTAAAACGATCCCTTCCGTATCAGTAATCAACCTTTTCACCTGATTCCTGCTATTGCTCTTTATAACCGAAATTGGAAAGCGCCGTATCGCTGTCTCTCCAGTTTTCTTTTACCTTTACCCACATTTCAAGATAAACTTTGCATCCAAGGAGTGCTTCAATTTCCTCTCTCGCACTCTTTCCTATGCCTTTAAGCTTTCTTCCGCCTTTTCCTATTATCATTCCCTTGTGAGACTTCTTTTCACAGTATATCACAGCGCTTATTTTAGTTATATTCTCTTCTTCTCTGTATCTTTCTATCTCCACTGCCGTTCCATGAGGCACTTCATCCTGAAGGTACATGAGTATCTTCTCTCTTATTATTTCGCTCACTATGAATCTTTCCGGATGCTCCGTGACCATGTCATCGGGGAAATACATAGGTCCTTCATCCATAAATCCGGCAGTACACTTTATCAGATCCTCTACATTGGTCCCTTCCTTTGCAGATACTCCTATTATATCCTCAAATATACCCAGTTCATCATATTCCTCATAAATCTCCCTGAATTCTTCAGGACCCATTTTGTCTATCTTGTTTATCACAAGTATCTTCGGAGTCACCACTTCATCCAGCATATCGACGATATATTTGTCTCCCGGTCCATCCGAAAGTTTTCCGTCGACTATGAATATCACCGCATCCACTTCTTTAAAAGTGCCCATTGCAGCATCGGTCATATATTTTCCAAGCTTCGTCCTCGGTCTGTGTATACCGGGAGTATCTATGAATACTATCTGGATATCCTCCGGCATATCATCATCACTATAATGAGTGTATATTCCTCTTATGGTGTTCCTCGTTGTCTGAGGCTTGTCTGTGGTTATAGCTATTTTTTCCCCCAGTATTGCATTGAGCAGCGTTGATTTTCCTACGTTGGGTCTTCCTATTATACCCGCGAATCCTGTTTTCATTACTTCCTCCCCTCAAGCCTGAATCCATCAGGCAGCAGCTCTTCAAGGCTTCTGACGTTGAGTCTGCCATCGCCCTCTCCCGTTATTACGATTATCTCCGGAGCGAACTCATACATAAACTGACGGCATATGCCGCACGGTACAGCTTCATCCTTTTCCGCATATACTGCTATAGCAGAAAAATGTCTTTCGCCTTCAGAAACAGCTTTTGCAAACGCTGTCCTTTCAGCACATATTCCCGCTCCAAAAGATGAATTTTCTATATTCACACCTGTATATACCCTGCCTTCATCAGTCATCAGCGCCGCGCCGACTTTAAAGTCGGAATAAGGAGCGTATGCATTTTTGCTGATTTCAGCAGCTTTTTTGTAGAGCATTTTATATTTCTCGATATTTTCCCTGTCGCAGATCTTCATATTTCCATCCTCACTGTCTCGTAAGATCAAGCGCTGTCATGACTTTCTCTTCCTTTTCTCTCATCCGCTTTTTCTCCTCTTCCTCCATATGGTCATATCCGAGGAGATGAAGAACGCTGTGCACAAATAAATATGTCAGCTCCCTCTTATTGGAATGACCGTATTCGAAGGCCTGGCTTTCTGCCCTTTCAGGGCATATCACCACATCTCCAAGCAATACCTCCCCTTCACCGGCGCATATATCTTCCTCATCTTCAAACATCGGAAACGACAGCACGTCGGTAACACTGTCTATCCCTCTGTACTCGAGATTCAAAGCCTTTATTTCCTCAGGAGATACGAAACTTACGCTTATTTCTATATCTTCCGGATCGAGTCCTTCTTCTTCAAACACAGTTTCAGCAGCCCTCGTAAAGACTTCTTCCACATTCTCATCTAAAACTTTTTCATCACTGCAAATTATTATCATTTTTTTCCTGTTTCCGCTTTCTCAAATGCCTTTACGATCTCTTTAACTATTTTATTCCTTACAACGTCGCGGTTTCCAAGCTTCACTACAGCTATTCCGTCTATGGAGCTGAGTATTCGCGAACATCTCTCAAGTCCTGAAGTTTCTTTCTTTGGAAGGTCTATCTGTGTAACATCTCCTGTGAGCACCATTTTAGATCCTTCCCCCAGACGCGTAAGCGCCATCTTAAGCGTCGAAAGCGATGCATTCTGACTTTCATCTATTATCACCCGCGCTCTGTTGAGAGTCCTTCCCCTCATGTATGCAAGAGGCGCTATCTCTATCGTCCCCTTTTCCCTGAGCCTGTCAGCTTTTTCCGGTCCGTACATATCATACAGCGCATCGTAAAGAGGTCTCAGATACGGATCTACTTTCTGAGAAAAATCTCCAGGCAGGAAACCCAGTCTCTCTTCACCGGCTTCTATCGCCGGTCTGCTCATTATTATACGGTCTATTTCTCCGTTTTTAAGTTCCTTGACTGCCTGGGCTACAGCAAGATACGTTTTTCCCGTTCCTGCCGGTCCTATACATATCGTTACCGTGTTTTCCCTCAAAGCTTTTACATAATTCCTCTGTCCGGCCGTTTTACACCGAATAGGAGCTCCCTTGTAGGTAACAGCGACAACACTGCTCATTGCACTGAATGTTTCATCCAGATTTCCCTCTTTAGCTTCATCTATCAGCCTGTACACAGCATCTTCGTTCAGCGTTTCATCGTTATTGTAAAGTTTCTGCATCGAAATCACAACGGCTTTCGCCATCAATACTCCCTCTTCATCTTCACCTGCTATCTCTACTGCTGTATCACGCTGTCTTATGAAAACAGAAAAGGCCTTTTCCACTATCCTTACAAAATTGTCCTGGATACCGAAAACGGCCTGCTGCTGCTCCATGCTTTCAAATTCAAGTTGTTCTGTCCTCAACCGGTATTCCTCTCTTTCGTTCCTTTGAAATCCATAATCATTATATTAAAAATAACGCATAATTTCAAGCTCTGACACCGATTTGCCCTTTAGCTCAGCTATTTATTTTTCTCTTTTTTTAAATCCCGTTCTTCTCCGATATCTATAAGTGTCTCCGCAAATACAGAGGCTTTTATCAGACCAGCTGTCTCTCCGTATTCTATACTGCTTTCAAGTATACTCTCCCCTTCGTCCATATTATCCTTCTGATACTGTCTCAGGGATGCGTCCACAACTTTTTGTATATCATCACGAGACACTGTTTCTTCTTTCAGTTTCACTTCTCTAATTTTTACGATCTCTAAAGAAGCAGGAAACACTTTTGAAATGTTGAATATCTCTTTGCTCTCCGCTTCTGAAACTTCATATCCTCCTCTGCCTGAAACAGTATCTAAGCAAAGATCTCCCACTTTAAACTTTATACCGAAAAAATAATTTCCTGTATACTCACGCGCTCTTTTTTTCTTTTCAAAGTAATACGTAAAGTGTTCGGGAACGCGGGCCATTACCTTTCCCTCAGCATGACTGTACATTACACCTTCTTCCTCTTTTCTGCTGTAGTTTGAAGTTTTATACTCAAATTTTCCGCTTATAAGAATATCTCCTTCATTGACATAATCACCTTTTTCGACTTGTGCGTTGCCCGTAAGGGGAGTTATATTTTCAATGATCCCGGCCTTTGCAGCTACTATATTGCAGGGGGCTTCTTTCTCCTCTGTCCTTTCCTGTCTTTCATCTTTTTCCGCAGAATCAGTTTCAGATATCTTCACATTGATCAGCCTTCCTTCATCATATATGCTTGCCCAGGTTATATTTTCGTATTCCTTATGCAGCATTACTTCTGCTTCTTCATAATTTTCCGCTTTTCTTGCACCCTCGTATATACCCGCAGATCTCAATGTCTCTCTTATGTCCGCTTCACTTATCGACTGACACCCGTCCACACGTATTTCCGCAATAAAAAGGCTCTGATAAAAAATCAAGGCACCCAGTAAAAAGGCGCCTGCTATAGTTATTACATTATATTTTATTTTTTTGAAAAGCGGTAATATGCCCCCTTCCTTTATCACCGTAATTCTGTATTTACTGCCGGTGATATCCTTCAGTCTGTCACAGTCCTCTCTTTTCAGCTCCGCTGTATACTCAACCTCATTTCTGCACTTGAGATTTCTCAGCGTTATCCTGTGCTTTATGCACTTATTTATCACTACTAAAAGATTGATCCCCTCTATCTTTATCTTCCTGTAATGCTTTAAAAAACCGAATTTCATCAACTTCACCCGCTACAATCATCCTATCATCGTTCAAGCTTGTAACCACAAAATTTTTCCCGGCAAGCGAAGTGTATCCAAGGCCATTTAAAACAACTATCTCGCTGTCCGTCAGCGTCATCAGTTTCCTGACGTTGTCCAGTACCGCAGTATGTTTTGTTACAAGTACTCTCGGCATATTAACAGCAAAGTCAAAAAGCAGTTCATCTTTGACGCTCATATCCACCTCCGGCCGCATATTGCAGTTTTGCAGTTATCTGTCGACATGATAAATTATATTCGGTTTTTATGAAAATATCACTTTTATCGTCTTTTCCGCAGTCTTTATACCATCTACCGCAGCAGAAACTATGCCTCCTGCATATCCCGCTCCTTCTCCCGAAGGAAACAATCCTCTTATGCAGCTCTGCCCGCTTTCATCTCTTTCTATTCTCACAGGGGAAGAACTTCGGCTTTCGACCGCGGTCATTTTCGCATCTTCACGGTCAAATCCCTTTAGTTTTTTCCCAAGTACAGGCATGGCTTCAATGATCGCATCAGCCGCGAATACAGGCAGACTCTTTCTCACAGGATCCTCCTCGTTTCGCGCAAAATCTCCAAAACAGCTTTGAGGAAGGCTGCCGCCTCCCATAACATAGGCCAGTCTTTCATACTTTCTTTGGAAATCAAAACCTGCAAGCGGATGCTTTGACGGAAAATCATCGGTCCTCACATCTGCCAGAAGTCCGCTGTTGGCATATTTGCCGTTCCTTCCGCTCATGCTCATTCCATTGGTAACCGCAGTGTTTTTTTCCGAGCTCGAATCTATCACTTCTCCTCCGGGACACATGCAGAACGTATATACGCCGCGTCCGCCGCTTGTCCTGCAGTTGAGCTTGTATTCAGCCGGCCCTATTATTTCCGCAGCTTTTTCGCTCCCATACTGGGCTATATTTATGATCTTCTGTGGATGCTGTATCCGCACTCCTATGGAAAAAGGCTTTTGGCTCATTTCAACACCGTTTTCAAACAGCATCTTCACCGTATCGTAAGCGCTGTGGCCTGTCGCTGCTATCACGCACTCGCTGTCTATTTCATCTGAAAAGCTTCTGCCGCACGTTCCTTCTGTAAAAACTCCGATTATCTTCTCTTTTCCGGCCTCAGTTTTCTTTTTTATTTCCGAGACTTTCTCACAAAATCTCACTTCTCCTCCCAGGGATTCTATTTTCAGCCTTATATTCTTAACTATCTCTCTCAATCTGTCGGTCCCTATATGGGGTTTGTTTTTATAGGCTATGCTTTCATCGGCTCCTGCTTCTACAAATTCTTCCATGACTTTAGATATTCTTATATCTTTTATCCCCGTAGTAAGTTTCCCGTCTGAAAATGTTCCTGCACCGCCCTCTCCGAATTGTACGTTGGAATTCTCATCAAGGTTTCCGCACGACCAGAAATTCTCCACACTTTTTATCCTTCTGTCAACATCCTCTCCCCTTTCAATTACAACGGGTCTGAGGCCTGCCTCAGCAAGAATGAGCGCTGCAAACATTCCAGCAGGGCCAAATCCTATGATCACAGGTCTTCCATGCTTTTTCAATGTTTTTTCCACTGTGTCTTCCGGTATCTTGATTTCTTCGTATCTCTTACATTCCGCTTTAGCAAGATCAAGAGTTTCACTGCATGAGAAATCAAGGGTATATACGAGCTTTATATCCGGCTTTCTTCGGGCATCCACAGATTCCTTCACGATCCGCACATCGCTTACATCAAGATTTTTCCTGCCGAGACTTTTGGCTATAGCGCCGGGCAGCGAATCCTTGCTTTCCTCTATATCTGTTTTTATCTGATTTATCCTGTATCTCATTTTATTTCACCATTTATATGTGCCGCTGCTCTTATAGCAGTTTCCCAGGCATTCTGCAGATTAAATCCTCCACACTTTCCCTGTATGTCCAGCAGCTCTCCTGTAATGTAGAGATTAGGCGTTATTTTTGATTCCATAGTATCTGTATCGATTTCATACTGCGGTACGCCTCCTGCGGTGCACTGAGCATCCTTCCATCCCTTCACTCCTGTCACCTTTACTCTGTAGTCCTTTATCCTACTTACCGGTACTTTTTCAGACAGCTTTCTGCACAGTATCCCAAACGAATCCTTTCTTTCCGCAATCATATCCTCTGTAAAATCAGGCGCCAGATCCATACTGATCTCATATTTCTTTACGGCGCTCCTTATATCTTCTCCATCATCAGCTTTTATAAAAAGCGTGAGGTTCATCACGCATATGCCTGATATCCCTGTCCCTGTAAACTGTATTTCTCCGGTTTCCGAATCCACCATCCTGCCGTTCTTATACAGGCTTATCCTTCCTTTTGCCCTTATGCCTTTAAGCGCTTCGAGGCCTGCGCATTCTATGCCCGTAAGTATCGGATATACTTTATTTACGCTGTGTCCCAGCGCTTTCGCAAATTTATATCCGTCTCCCGTCGTTCCGAAAAACGGCGCAGCTTTCCCGCCACACGATAATATCAGCACATCGGAGCAAATAATTTTTTCTCCGTTTGAGATCTTGAAAACATCATCTGCTTTTTCAACTTTCTCAACACAGAATCCTGTGTACACATGCACTTGCCTTTTTCCTATGCCTCGTTCAAGAGCATAGGATACATCCGCCGCATGGTTTGAATACGGATAATATCTGCCCTCTTCATCTGCATACAGCTCAAGTCCGAGAGAGTTAAAAAAATCCACGGTGACATCCTTATTTCTACAGGCTTCATTGGTGATATTGCATCGACCGCCTCCCGTAGCCATAAGCTTGCGACCAAGGATCTTGTTTTTTTCCACTATACATATTTTGAATCTTTCCGAAAGAGAAGCGGCAGCAGCCATGCCGGATGCTCCGCCTCCCAATATACAAATATCATACTTTTTCATCAATGTCTGCTCCAACAACTCCAGGGGCTTCTGCCGCAGCGTTCATATCAGCCTCCTGCTTTGCTTTCAGCCTTTCCGCCACTTTTTCCGGAGTCTCTTCTTCCGGTGTTATTTTCACTGCGGTCCTTTTTCTCTTATATATCTTGACATAGGATTTCTTTTCATGAGGCATGTGGATGCCGAGCTCTATAATATTTATTCCCTGCACCACCATGAACATTCCGAGCAGTATTACTGTGCTGAGCCATGTAACGAGCGGATTTATAAATCCGAACAGTCCTACTATGACTGCCAGTATGCCGGTAGCGGTAGTTGTTCTGAAATTTGTCAGCTTCTTTTCTTTGTTTATATGCGTTGCAGCCTCTATACGCAGTATTCCTGACACAAGCACCCACATACCGAATACCATCGGTATGGAAGTGTCCGCAACCAGCTGATTGCAGAGGACAAGTATACCCAAAAGCAAAGTTATCAGCGCATCGGCCAGTATCCAGCCGTTATTATCTCCTCTGTTGTTCAAACCTCTTCCTAAAAGATAGGCCGAAGTATGTATCAGTCCGTTTATAACCATTACGAGCCCCACGATAAACGCCATCGCAAGGAAAGTCTGTCCTGAATTAACAAAACAGAATACACCGGTCATAAACATCAATATGCCGCTTATTATCGTTAAAGTCCTCATGTAAAACTCCTTTTGCAAAGTAAATCGTAAATGTTACCAGATATCGTCGAATTCTTCTTCCTGAAATCTATCAGTTTCTTCTTTTTCACTGATCTTTACCTGTTCTTTCTCACAGTCATCCGTACTTCCTATGACCTTAGCTATAAAAACAGCTGCGCCTATTATCAATATAGTTTTCCTCAGATTGCTGTTAAGCTTTTCAAACATAAAACCCACCCTTTCTTTTTACAGCGTCCATTATAACATAAATATCAAAGTATTAAAAAGAAGATTCTGTGTTTATTTTTGTCCTCTCCTTATATATAATCTATATATGATTCAAAAAATAAATTCGCCTGAAAGGAGGCTTGATTTGGACAGGACTATACTGCACTGTGATATGAACGGTTTCTACGCTTCCGTCGAGCTGCTGGATCACCCGGAACTTCGCGGTACGCCTATGGCCGTATGCGGGAATCCGGAAAACCGGCACGGCATAATTCTCGCCAAAAACGAAATAGCGAAAAAATACGGAGTAACTACTGCCGAAACACTGTGGCAGGCGCGCAAAAAATGTCCCCCGCTCCAGGTCGTACCGCCTCATCATGAAAAGTACAGGCATTACAGTAAGCTCATAAATAAAATATATCTCGAATTTACCGATATGGTCGAACCTTTCAGCGTAGATGAATCCTGGCTCGATGTTACTGCCAGTCTCCGCCTTTTCGGAAGCGGCAAAGAAATTGCAGACAAAATAAGAGCAACGGTCAGAGAACGCCTCGGGCTCACACTTTCGGCAGGCGTATCATTCAATAAGATATTTGCAAAAATGGGCAGCGATTATAAAAAACCTGATGCTACTACAGTTATAAGCAGAGAAAATTTCAAAAATATACTATGGCCTATGGATATAAACTCCATGTTCTTCGTCGGAAGATCCACGGCCGAAAAACTGAAGACACGCGGCATAAATACCATAGGTCAGCTCGCTCTCTCCGACAGAAAAATGATAATATCGATTCTTGGAAAACAAGGCGGTCTCATTCACGATTATGCCAACGGCCTCGATGATACTCCCGTTTCAAGGTACGATGCGCGTGAGCCCGCAAAATCTATAGGCAATGGAATAACCTTCCGCAGGAATCTTTCAGGTACGGATGATATAAAAACAGCTGTTATAAGTCTGTCCGATACGGTGGCTACACGTCTGAGAAAACACAAAATGAAAGCTTTCGGTATTAAAGTCGATATAAAATCTCCATCTTTTAAGACCATTTCCCGTCAGCAGCAGCTTGATAACCCTACCAACCTTGCAGAAACCATAGCCGAAACATCCATGGAGATAATCGAAAAATCATGGCAGTTATCTTCCCCGATACGTATGATCACAATTACTGCCATAAATTTATGCGATGAAAATCAGGCTCTTCAGCTTTCGCTTTTTTCCAACGAGCAGGATTCTGAAAAAAACGAGAAAATCGAAAGAGCCATGGACGATATAAGAGAAAAGTTCGGTTCAAATTCAATTTCCTTCGGCAGGGTCCTCGGCAACGACATCGGTGTAGGTGACGATAAAAAATAAACGGTTTATCAGGCCAGCGTTTCGGCCAGATCATAAATACTCCTGTCAAATTCTCTTTTCATCTCAATAGCTTTTCTTAGATCATAGGAAATTATCTTCCCTGAAGATATGCCTACAGCACGGCTTTCCTCATCATCGTACAAAAGCTGCACAGCCTTTGCTGCCGTAAGGCTTGCAAGCATCCTGTCCTTCAATGTCGGTGTGCCTCCCCTTTGTATATATCCCGGTACTACAGCGCGCGTTTCTTTTCCTGTCTTTTCTTCTATGATCTTTGTCAATTCCTGAGTGCTTATATCTACGCCTTCCGCCTTTATGATTATGCTGTGCAGCTTTCCCGACTGCTGTCCTCTGAGTATCCTCCTGCATGTCCTGTTTATATCTATTTCAAGCTCAGGAACGAGAATATCATCCGCACCGCCGCCCAGGCCCGCATATACCGCGATATCTCCGCAGTTCCTGCCCATTACCTCTATCACCGTAGTCCTCTCATGAGCAGAGGATGTATCCCTGATATTTGAAACCAGCGACAGTATCGTATTTACAGCAGTATCAAACCCTATAGTATAGTCAGTATAAGCCAGATCATTATCTATAGTCCCCGGAACTCCCATTACCTTTATACCTCTGTCTGAAAGAGCCAGACCTCCTTTAAAAGAGCCGTCTCCTCCTATGACAACAAGTCCTTCGATCCCGAAAGTCTCCAGCATTTTAGCCGCATGCTCCTGACCTTCCTGTGTCCTGAATCTTTCACTTCTGGCTGTTCTCAGTATCGTCCCTCCTCTTTGAAGTATATCGCCTACAGAATGCCATTCCATTTTTCTGATATCTCCATCGAGCAGACCTTCATATCCCCGCTCTATCCCAAAGACTTCCATTCCCATAGAAAGACCTTTTCTTACAGCTGCTCTTATCGCCGCATTCATGCCGGGAGCATCTCCTCCGCTGGTAAGCACGCCGATCTTTTTCATGTTCATTCTCCTTTGTAATTTCCTTCACCAACTATACTTACTATCTTCATCCTGAAGTCCTCCGTCGGATCCACCCACAGATCCTGCTCTGTCCTGAATGATCCCCCTCCGGGCATATAAACTATCGCCTGATAATCTCCTTTATGCTGCTTCATTACATCCTTGATTTCGTTTAATGCATCCGTATCTTTCTTTCCGTCGGAAGGAAGCTTTATTTTTATTATTCCGGCGGGAGCATCAGCGCTTTGCTGTCTTTCCGCTCTGTTTTTCTTTTCTGTCCTGCGTTCCGATGATTCTGCTTCCTTAATATTTTTAAGGTCCACTATCCTTTCTGCCAGAAGCTTTGGTATCTCACCTTCTTTGAAATTTATCTTTCCGCTCACAGACACAATCGCATCTTCTCTTACAAGATTCCCGAATCTTTCATAAACATTTGGAAATACTATGACTTCCACGTTTCCGTAGAGATCTTCCATATCAACGAATGCCATCATTTTATTGTTCTTGGTAACGAGAGTCTTTTTAGAAGTTACTATTCCCGCCATAACTGCCTGCATTCCGTCTTTTATGAAACTGTGCTCTTCTCCGCGTTCTTCGCTGTCTAAAACTTCGGCAAGATCCTGAGCATTCACAGTCACAGTCCTCTTTATATCTTCTTCGTATTCTCTGAGAGGATGTCCTGTTATATACACTCCCAGCAGTTCTTTCTCCTGTGCCATGAGCATTTCCTTCTCGAAATTTTTGACATCAGGAAGTTCCTTGCCTGCACTGCTTTCCATCGCTTCTGCGTTGGTCTGAAAAAGAGACATCTGACCTTCGAGGTTCCTTCTTGCACTGGATTGAGCCGATTCTATCAGACCCTCGTACACTGCCGCAAGCGCTGCTCTGTTGCTGCTGAAACAGTCCATAGCGCCTGCCTTTATCAGACTTTCCACCGCTTTTTTATTTATCTTATGTATATCGAGATTTTCTATGAACTGAAATATATCAGAAGGTTTTCCCTTCGTCTCCCTCGCGTCTATGATAGCATCTATGACATTGTCACCGACATTTTTGACTCCTGAAAGTCCGAAGCGTATTTTCCCCTCTGACACTGAGAATTTTTTCATGCTCTCATTCACGTCAGGCGGGAGCACTTCTATACCCATCTCCTCACAGTTCCTCATGTACTTGGATATGGAGTTCACATCTCCAACGACGCTGGTCATAAGAGCTGCCATGAACTCGACCGGATAGTGCACCTTCAGATATCCTGTCTCATACGCCAGTACCGCATACGCGGCCGCATGAGATTTGTTGAAAGCATATTCTGCAAAGCTGACCATCTGATTGAATATTTCTTCTGCCGTTTCCTCCGGCACTCCGTTTCTTACACAGCCTGCAATTTCAACGTTTCCATTTTCATCCGTCTTTCCATGGATAAAATACTCTTTTTCTTCAAGCATAACATCCATTTTCTTTTTACTCATCGCACGTCTTACCAGGTCAGAGCGTCCGTAAGAATACCCACCCAGATCTCTTACTATCTGCATTACCTGCTCCTGATAAACGAGACATCCGTACGTTACAGATAAAATCGGCTCAAGGCTCTCATGCAGATACTCGATATTTCCCGGGTGCTTCTTATTATCTATATAATTCGGTATCGAAGCCATAGGTCCGGGTCTGTAAAGCGATATACCTGCGACTATATCTTCAAAGCAGTCAGGCTTGAGGTTTTTCATGAACTGCGTCATACCTCCGCTTTCAAGCTGAAAAACCCCCTGTGTATTCCCCTTTGATATCATCTCATATACTGCTTTGTCATCGTATTCCATGCTGGAAAAATCGATCTTTATGCCGTGATTTTTTTCTATAAGTTCAAGTGCATCCCTTATTATCGTGAGATTTCTCAATCCCAGAAAATCCATCTTCAAAAGGCCCAGCTCTTCTATCGTAGTCATATTGAACTGGGTAGACAGTCCTTTATCCGTAAGATACAGCGGTACGTATTCATCGATGCGTTCCTTCGATATAACCACTCCTGCCGCATGTGTAGAAGCGTGTCTCGGCATTCCCTCTATGGCACGCGCCATATCTATTACTTTTCTCGTCGTTTCATCGCTGTCGTACTTTTCTTTAAGCTCCGGACTCGTCTCAAGAGCTTTGTCTATAGTCATTTTCAAAGAAAACGGTATAGCCTTGGCTATGGCATCGGTTTCCGGATAACTTACGTTGAGCACCCGTCCTACATCTCTTACTGCCTGCTTGGCTTTCATCGTTCCAAAGGTTATTATCTGAGAAACTCTGTCTTCCCCGTATTTTTCCGTCACATAATCTATGACTTCTCCCCTTCGTTCATAGCAGAAATCTATATCTATATCCGGCATGCTTACACGTTCCGGATTTAAAAATCTTTCAAATATCAAACCGTTCTTTATAGGATCTATATCCGTTATCCTCAAAGTGTACGCCACTATGCTGCCTGCTGCCGAGCCTCTCCCCGGGCCCACCATGATGTTGTTTTTCTTTGCGTAGTTTATGAAATCCCACACTATGAGAAAATACTCTACATAACCCATGTTCTCTATCGTAGTAAGCTCGTATTCAAGACGCCCTTCCAGCTTTTTCTTTTCTTCCGGATCAACATCCCGATATCTGACTTCAAGTCCTTCACTGCAAAGTTTTCTCAGATATTCTTTATTGGAAAGTCCTCCGGGAGCCTTAAAATCAGGGAGATGAAGTTCTCCGAAGTTCAACGTCACATCACACTGCTCTGCTATCTTTACAGTATTGTCGCAGGCTTCAGGTATTCCGGAAAAGATCTTACGCATCTCATCTTCCGATTTGAGATAAAACTGGTCGTTTGCAAACCTCATCCTGTCTTCTTCATCGACAGTAGTTCCCATCTGTATGCACATTAGTACATCCTGTGCAACCGCATCTTCCTGTCTTACATAATGTACATCATTGGTAGCTGCAAAAGGTATTCCCGTTTCCTCGTGAAGCTGTTTCATATACGGCAATATCCTCATCTCCTCCTCCAGTCCCTGATCCTGAAGTTCGAGATAAAAATTGCCCTCTCCGAATATCCTGTTCATAGCCATTGCTTCTTTTTTGGCGCCGTCATAATCTCCGTTAAGCAGTCTGTGCTGCACCTCTCCGGCAAGACATGCCGAAAGAGCTATTATTCCTTCACTGTGCTCTTTCAGCACGTTTTTATCTATCCTCGGTTTATAATAAAAACCATGCCTGTATCCTTCGGATACTATCTTCATAAGATTTTTATATCCGGTATTGTTCTTTGCCAGCAGCACCAGATGTCCCATATGCTTGTCTTTATCAGCATCCTTATCGAACAAAGTTCTCGCAGCCGTGTATACTTCACATCCAAGTATGGGTTTTATCCCCTGTTTTTTACATGCTTTGTAAAAATCAACCACACCGAACATAACGCCATGATCTGTAATCGCAAGAGAATCCATCCCCAGCTCTTTGGCCCTGGCAACTATGTCATCTATTCTTGAAGCTCCATCGAGCAAACTGTATTCAGTATGTACGTGTAAGTGTGTAAACGCCATGTTTCTCCCCTTTTTTACGCTTTTACTTCATTTATTGATATTATACATTATCAAAAAGTTTTTGTATACCGAACAATTTTTCGCAGTATTTATTCAAAAAATGTATTTTTTATCTTCAAAAATAGTATTAAATAAAGTAGAATATAAAAGACTGAGGTGGAGAATATGAAAAAAACTATCATAATAATTTCAGCAGTAATTTTACTGATAATCGCAGCAATAGCCTTCATGACCGTATCCTATTCGGCCACGGAAGAATACAAAAGCAATACCCTTCCTGACAGTACTAACGTCAACGGCATAGATTGTTCCGGTCTCGATTATGAACAAGCTGATACTAAAATATCCCGGGAATGGAACAAACGCTACATAATCGTTACAGGAAGCCTTAACGAGAAACTATGCGAATTTACCGATTTCGGATGCACCTATGATATACGCGGCGAAATACAGGATCTGAAGAAAAACCATATGATCTCTGCTGCTCTCAATCATTATTTAAATACACCTTTCTCTGCGAATATTCCTATGATCGTATCCGACTACAGTCCCGAATTCAAGGAAAGAGTGCTTGCATCTGATTTTCTGAATAATGAAAATGCCACGGAGACTTCCGATGCATATGTGGATCTGAGTTCTCCCGATTTCCCTATAGTCCATGAAAAGATCGGCACCAAACCTGATGCTGAAAAGTTTTTCAAAGACGTAATAAATCATATACAGTCAGGTGAGCTTAACTTCATGTACGACAGCAAAGCGTACAGTATAGCTCCGAAAGTAACTGCCGATGATCCCGAACTTCTTGAATACAGGGAATTCTGTAAAAAATATCTGGATCAGAAAATAACATACCTGATGGGAGAGGAAACCTTTACAATTTCCGCTCAGCAGCTCAGCAGTCTTATGAAGTCAGATATGTCAGGAAAAGCGGACAGATCCGCTGTTGAAGAATATGTATCTTCTCTTGCAGAGGAATACGACAATGTAGGATCAAAGAGAAGCTTCACCACCATTTCAGGAAAAAATATCACCGTAGACGGCGGTACTTACGGATGGACCATAGACCAGGAAAAAGAGACGGAACAACTCACAAACGATATAAACTCACATAAAAATACAGAAAGAAAACCTGTATATTCATTTGAAAGCTACGGCGAGTACACAAAGACCATGGGAAGCACATATGTAGATGTTGATTTTACTCAGCAGAAAGTCCGTTTTTATGAAGATGGAACAGAGAAATTTTCATGCAGCGTCGTGACAGGCAACAGGGCGAGAGGAGACTCTACTCCTGATGGAACTTATTATATACTCAACAGGCTCGAAAACGTTATCATGAGAGGAGATAATGATGATGGAACAAGATATGAAGAGCCTGCCAATTACTGGATGGGCGTGACATGGAACGGTATAGGACTTCACGATTCAAGCTGGAGAACAGAATTCGGAGGCGATATATGGAAAACCAACGGAAGCCACGGATGTATAAATATGCCTAAAAACAAGATACCGCAACTTTTCAATATGGTGGAAGTAGGTATGCCGGTAGTCATGCATTACTAAATTCACTTTGAGCTATACAAAAAGGAGATGCCGCACAATAATTATGCAGATCACTGTGCAGCATCTCCTTTTAAATTATGTTTGTTACTCTGCTGAGCGAGTTTCGTTGCCATAATATACATACATATTTTTTATACCATATATATCGAATATTCTTATATCGTTATTGGAATACTCCTGCAGTATGATGTAATTTATACCTACTCCGATGAGATATCCGTCATACTCCTGCAAAGTATTCGAGCCCACCAGCTGTTCGACTCTGACGAATTTCCCTATCTGCGTCCTGTATATACCGTTCAAATACTGTATAGCATTGTAATCAAGTATCTCACTGTACTCTTCCGGAAGCAGAGGATTGGCCGGAACTTTAAACTTCGGACTGTTGGGAATTACCATAGGATACATTTGATAGGAGCCTGCCGAAGCTCCTCCGACATTAACAGTAGCTCCCACACTGCCCGGGAGCAGCTGCGAATCAACACCAAGAGCTTCAGCCGGTATATCCCCTTCAGCGGCATTCGACTCTCTTTCCATAACGTCGCTTCCTGAAAGCACCTGTGTCATATCAGTCTTATTTATCATATTAGCTTCACTTTCCTGCATTGCCATACAAATCCACCTTTCTTTTTTTACGTTGATGCGTAATACACAGTAGGAATATAAAAGCAATGATCCCCTATTCTGTTGTGTATGACACCCACTCTTGTCGGAAAATAAGTCGGGCATACTTCGCTGTACGGATTGAAGAAGAACAGAGAATTATCCACTCCCGCAAGTATTCCTCCTGAAAGCGCCCAGTCTGCAATATCATAGTGTTCATCGAGGGGTGTCATGTTGTATACGTTCTGAGGATTATAGTACCCTCCTACATTTGTCTTCATACACGTAAACTGACACGTCTGCTCTATCACACTCCTCACATCTCCTCCTCTGTTCACCCTGGAAAATTCTCCGTAGGTGATGTTTGCTCTGTTCATTACTACAGTAGCAACACCCTGCATACCGTCATATCCCTCTCCGCCGGCTTCACACTGTATAAGTCTTGCAAAGAGTTCTCTCGTATCCATTGCTTTCTTCCCACCTTTCGATTACTGCTAAATTATTATATGGCGGAAATCATTTTTTTGTTCTGAAAATCAGTTTCTTAAGTTTGCCCCAGTCCCACGGTATCATAGGATAAAGATATGATGTTCCTACTATCGTCCTCGTTGCTGCCATTACCGCCATGGAGATCACAAAAGCTATGAGGACTCCCGCCCATCCGATCACATGAGCACTTATCAGCATAAGCACTCTTACGAATTTTATACCAAATCCCAGCTCTATGCTCGGTTGTGTAAAACTTGCCAGAGCTACTACTGCCATACACAGTATCGTCTGAGGTATGAACCACCCTGAAGATATTGAAAACTCCCCGAGTATCAGCGCCCCTATGACCGATAAGGACATCCCCAAGGATTCAGGAGTGTTAAGAGAAGCAAGCTTCAATCCATCTATTGCGATCTCAAGCAGTATGAACTGCCAGAAGATACTTATTGCAAAATCCTCTTCACTTATAAAAAATTTCAAGCCTTCGTGAACAGGTATGTCCCCTTCAGCAAAAAGTAGATATACAGGTGTGGCAAACAGTATAACGAATATGTTGGCTATCCTCAGAAATCTCAGGTAATTCCCTGTAAGCACAGGGAAATAATAATCGTCTATATCCTGAAAAAAATCAAATATTCCTGCCGGCAGAAGTATGGCCGTAGGAGAATTATCAACTATTACAGCGATCTTTCCCTCTTCAACATGAGCGGATACCACATCAGGTCTTTGGGTATATCTGACTTTTGGGAAAGGATTGCACCTGCTCAGTTTCTTTCCCGACAGAGATTCAACGAGAGTTTGCTCAGTTACAGTCAGACCTTTCACCTTTATATTCTTAAGGCTTTCATCTAATTTCTCCACCATTTTGGGATCTGCGCTGCCCTTCATATACACCATCGACACATCTGATTTACTTACATCTCCCACAGAATATATTTTAAAGATCAGATGATTGTCCCTTATCCTCCTGCGTATAAGGGCTATATTTGTCATCATAGATTCAACAAACCCATCCTTTGCTCCCCTCAGAGTCTTTTCTTTAGAAGGCTCTCCGACACTTCTGAGGGGATAGCTTCTGCAGTCTATGATGATTATCCCCTCATATCCTGAAATGAACAGCAGTACCAATCCAGAATAAAGATGTCTTACCGCAATGTCCATATCATATACTACCAGACAGTCCAGAAACGGCAGATTGTACTTTATGAAATCTTCTGCACTGTCCGCTTTATCCACCTGAGCTTTTTTTAAAGAGAACAGACTGAATATTACTCTCTGCATCATGCTGCCGTTCACAAGACAGTCTGCAAAAAACATCGTGCCGTCCCGCCCGCCGATATTAAGTTTCCTCTCGAGCAGATCAAAACTTTCTCCGACAGGCACCTTGCTTTTTAAATCAAAAATCAATTCATTATATCTATCCATTAAAAAACCTCGCATATTTTTATTATTAGTTTTAACTGAAACCAATAATATATGCGAGGTTTGAGATCCCTTTTCCTGGACGGGCAGTATTACTTCCTTTTCTTTTTCTTTCCTGACTGTCCTTTTCTCACAGGGGTCCTGTTCTTTTCTTCACGCTGAGCGGCTCGTTCCGCTCTTTTATCGCGTCCGAGAAATTTGAAGACCTGAAACACTATGTATACCAGCGCAAGCCCTATACATATCATTATAGTCGTTCTGTCATCCTCTGCCATGCCAAATACTTTGGCAAAGAAAAGTCCCCCTATTATAAACACCCAGAAATAAAGGATTTTTCCGATTATACCATTGCCCATAAAGTATCTCCTTTTTATTTAAGCTTTGCTATAAGCTCTCCAGCTTTGACCTGCTGTCCTTCTTTTACATATATCTTATCAACAGTACCCTTCAGCGGTGCCAGTATATTAGTCTCCATCTTCATCGCCTCTATTACCGCTATAGGCTGTTTTTCCTCAACTTCATCGCCTTCGGAGATGAGTACTTTGAGAATATTGCCCGGTATATTCGCACCTATTTCATGCGGATCTTCAGCATCAGCATAGACTATCTGCGAAGCAGATGACGCTATGGTCGCCGCCTGATCTTTTATCTTTACAGCGCTTCTGTTGCCGTTGACTTCGAATACCATGTTCCTGAAGCCTTCTTCATCAGCTTCTCTTACATCCGAAAGTCTTACTACCAGCTCTTTTCCCTCAGCGATCTTGACTTCGCAAGTCTCGCCTTCCGAAAGTCCATGGAAGAAGATATCACTTCCCATAAGTCTGAAGTTGCCTTCTTTGTCAAGGCTCTTGAGATAATCTTCAAATACCTTCGGATAAAGAGCATAGCTGAGTGCTTCTTTTTCCGTACCTTCCAGTCCGTGTTCTTCCTTAAGCGTTTTCTTGATAGCATCAAAGTCTTCATCAGGCAGAAGCTCTCCAGGTCTGCATGTTATAGGCTCTTTTCCGTGAAGCACCAGCTTCTGGAGCTTTTCAGGGAATCCTCCTTCAGGCTGTCCCATCATACCTTCAAAATAAGATACTATGGAATCAGGGAAATCTATATCCTTAGCCTTCTCGTATATGTTTTCAGAAGTCAGATCATTCTGCACCATGAATATTGCCATATCGCCGACTGCCTTTGAAGACGGCGTTACTTTTACAATATCACCGAGCATTTCATTTACGGTCTTATACATTTCCTTCACATCGTTGAATTTATGTCCAAGTCCGAAACTTTCCACCTGTGACTTGAGATTTGAATACTGTCCTCCCGGCATTTCATACTTGTATATTTCAGCTGATCCGGTAAGCATATCGGATTCAAATTCAGAATATACAGGTCTTACAGCAGCCCAGTAATCGGATATCTGCTGTATTCCGTCAGGATCTATTCCTGTATCTCTTTCAGTGCTTTCCATAGCTGCTACTATAGAGTTGAGAGCAGGCTGACTCGTAAGTCCCGACATGCTGTTGAATGCAGCGTCCACTATATCAACACCGGAATTTGCCGCCATCATCAGCGTTGCAACTCCGTTGCCGCTGGTATCATGTGTATGCAGATGTACAGGTATTGATATCTCATTTTTAAGCGCTTCTATGAGCTTCTTAGCTGCCATAGGCTTTAAAAGACCGGACATATCCTTGATGCCGAGTATATGAGCACCTCTCTTTTCCAGCTCCTTAGCCATCTTTACATAATATGCAAGATTGTACTTTTCTCTGCTTTCATCAAGTATGTCGCCTGTGTAGCAGATGCATGCCTCAGCTATCTTGCCCTGATTGAGAGTTTCATCAAGGGCCACTTCCATGCCCTGTATCCAGTTGAGGGAATCGAAGATCCTGAATACATCTATACCTGACTTGGCTGATTCTTTCACGAATCTTCTGATCACGTTGTCAGGATAGTTCTTATATCCTACCGCATTCGCCCCTCTTATCAGCATCTGAAACATTATATTAGGAATTTTAGCCCTCAGTGTTTCAAGTCTTTCCCACGGAGATTCCTTAAGGAACCTGTACGCCGTATCGAAAGTTGCTCCACCCCACATTTCAAGGGAAAACAGATCCTTTGCATAGAGAGCCGTAGCAGGAGCTATCTTTTCCATGTCCACAGTTCTTACACGCGTTGCCATGAGGGACTGCTGAGCATCTCTCATAGTCGTATCTGTTATAAGAAGTTTTTTCTGTTCTTTTACCCATTTTACAACGCCCTCAGGTCCTTTCTCGTCAAGGATCTGTTTAGTTCCGGACAGCTTAGCCGTTTCTTCCGGCTTTATGCGAGGAAATACAGGTACGTCAAACTGCGGCTTCACACCTCTGTTTCCGTTCACGTATTTATTGCCGAGGAAGGTGAGGAGCTTCAGCTCCTTGTCCTCTCTTACCGTTATATTCATGAGTTCCGGATTGTCTGCGATAAATCCGGTATCGCACTTACCTTCTTTAAAGGTAGGATGGTTGAGTACATTGAGCAGGAAGGATCTGTTGGTCTTTACACCTGAAATCTTCATTTCCTTCAAAGCCCTCTTTGCCTTGTTCGTCGCGTCTGAAAAGCTCCTTGCCCATGCAGTTACCTTTACAAGCAGGCTGTCATAATAAGGTGATATGGTCGAATTTACCGAAGCATTGCCCGCATCCAGTCTTATACCATATCCGCCGGAACTTGTATACTTTGTGATAACACCGGTATCCGGAGCAAATCCGTTTATAGGATCTTCCGTAGTAAGCCTGCACTGTATCGCATATCCCCTCGGTTTGATATCATCCTGACCCTTTATATTTACTTCTTCAGAATCGAGGCTGTAGCCTTCAGCTATCATTATCTGAGACTGCACTATATCTATACCTGTAGTCATTTCCGTAACTGTATGCTCTACCTGTATCCTTGGATTCATCTCTATAAAATAATGATTGCCGCTGTGGTCTACGAGAAATTCCACCGTACCTGCACTTCTGTAGTTTACTGCTTTCGCAATCTTTATAGCATCACTGCATATGCTCTGTCTCTGCTCTTCCGTAAGGCAGAGGGCAGGTGTGAATTCCACCACCTTCTGATGTCTTCTCTGTATGGAGCAGTCACGCTCATATAAATGTACAATATTGCCGTAATTGTCTCCAAGAATCTGAACTTCTATATGTTTAGGCTTTTCAAGATATTTTTCTATAAATATATCATCTATGCCGAAAGCTTTCTTTGCCTCGCTTTTAGCGCTTCTGAACTGTTCCGGAAGCTCCTTCTTAGTTCTTACTATCCTCATTCCTCTGCCGCCGCCGCCGGCTGCAGCTTTGAGCATTACAGGGTATCCGCACTCATCTGCGAATTTGAGAGCAACTTCCTCCGATGGGATCGTTTCGGTTATACCGGGGATCGTAGGCACACCTACGCTGTTTGCTACAATTTTTGATTTGACCTTATCTCCCATGCTGTCCATCATCTTATAGTTCGGTCCTATGAATACAATGCCCTCATCTTCGCAAGCCCTGGCAAATTCTACATTTTCAGACAAAAATCCATATCCCGGATGTATAGCATCCACACCTTTTGCCTTGGCAAGCTCTATTATCTCATCTATAGCAAGGTACGCATCTACCGGTGATTTTCCCTTTCCTACCTGATACGATTCATCTGCCTTTGTCCTGAACAATGTATTTTTATCTTCTTCCGAATATATCGCTACACTTCTTATTCCAAGTTCTTTACAGGCTCTGAATATTCTTATAGCTATTTCGCCTCTGTTGGCGACTAAAACTCGTTTAAATTTCTTTTCACGTTCCATATCCCGAGTCTCCTTTCTGTATGCATTATTATTATATTTTATCATTATTTATAAAATATTTCCACTTCTATTTTGCAGCACCATCTGTCTTTATATGGACATCCATCTGCGGATAAGGTATCTGTATACCGTTTTCGTCAAAAGCAGTTTTTATCTTCTCCTCCAGATAATACTTCACATCCCAGTAATCATCAGTATCGCACCATACCTTAAGATCCATCTCCACTGCATTATTGCCATGATTGGCCACACCTATAAGAGGCTCCGGATCTTTAAGTATAAGCTTATTGCCGTCGCATACTTCTCTCATTATCTTCTTCACATTTCCTATGTTGTCATGATAGCCTATGCCAAAAGTGCAGTCCACACGTCTCCTGCTTTCTTTGCTGTGATTTACAAGTATGGATGTGTTGACTATTCCGTTTGGTATAGTTATGGTCTTGTTGTCATATGTCTTCAGCGTCGTAAGAAACAGATCTATATCCTGTACCTGTCCCGATACATCTCCTATATCTATCAGATCATCCTTCCCGAAAGGCTTGGTGATGATTATCATGACGCCTCCTGCTATATTCGCGAGACTGTCTTTGAGCGCAAGCGCTATAGCAGCGCCGGCAGCTCCAACTACAGCTATTATAGTGTGTATCTGTATGCCTAAAGCACCGAGACACATAGTTGCTATGATGATTATCGCCGCTACTCTTATGACATTTCTTACAAACGTATAAAGTATCGGATCCGCGGTGCTTTTCTTCAAAGCTTTATCGGTTATTTTCAGTATTATTTTTGTCACGGCAAATCCGCACGCGATCATAAGCACTATTGCAAGGAGTGTCATCCCGTATGAATATAATTTTTCCGAAGAAATTATATTTTCAACCGTAGTCCCGTCTATCTCGATATTTTCCATCCCGATATCTCCTTAATTAAGACCCTGTACTGTTTTTATTCATTTGCTTCTCTGACTTTTTTGCCGCTTCGTCTTCTCTCAAGCTCTTTCAGCAGCTTCTTTCTCAGCCTGATGTCATCAGGAACTATCTCTACCAGCTCATCATCATCGATGAATTCCAGCGCTTCTTCGAGTGTAAACGTTCTGGCAGGAGCCAGCTTGATATTCTCATCACTTCCCGCGGCTCTCATATTGCTCGCTTTTTTTGCCTTGCAAGGATTTACGACCATATCATCGCTCCTGGCATTCATTCCTATTATCATACCTTCATATACCTTAGTTCCGGGCTCAATAAACATTTGAACTCTTTCACTGATATTGAATATCGCATAAGGTGTGGCCACTCCCTCTTCCTGTGCGATAGCCACTCCATTGGTCCTGCCGGGGATATCGCCCATATAATCTTCAAAGCCGAAAAATCTTCTGACCATGGTGCCCTCACCCCTTGTATCGTTTATGAATTCGCTCCTGTATCCTAAAAGTCCTCTTGTAGGCACGTGATATTCAAGCCGCGTAAAACCGTTTTCACTCTTCATTTCTCTCATCATGCCCTTCCTCAAGTTGAGCTTTGATATCACCGTTCCCGAATACTCATCCGGAACTGAAAGCACTACTTCTTCAACAGGTTCCTGTATCTGATTTTTATCACCGCGCCTCATTATTACCTCAGGTTTGGATACCGCCAGCTCATATCCTTCCCTTCTCATATTCTCAATAAGTATGGAAAGATGCAGTTCTCCTCTTCCCGAAACCTTAAAGCTGTCGGTAGAATCTGTCTCTTCAACCTTCAATCCTACGTTTACTTCCAGCTCTTTATTCAATCTTTCTCTTATATGCCTCGATGTGACATACTTTCCGACTTTTCCTGCAAACGGCGATTTATTTACCATAAAATACATGGAAAGCGTAGGCTCTTCTATATGGATCATTTCAAGAGGCTCCGGTCTTTCAACGTCGCACACCGTTTCTCCTATGGAAATATCAGCTATCCCGGAGATCACAACGATATCTCCTGCTTCTGCCTGCTCTACTGATACTCTTTTGAGTCCTCTGTATACGAACACCTGATTTATCTTTCTCTGCTCTATATTGCCGTCTCCTTTTGCCACAGCAACTGTGCTTCCGGCTTTTATCACACCTTTCGTGATCCTGCCTATACCGAGTCTTCCAATATAATCATCGTATGCCAGCGCTGATATCTGAAGCTGAAGCGGCTCGTCATTCAGATCAGGATAAGGCTCTGTATGATTTATTATCGTATCAAAGAGAGGAGTGATATCCAGTCCGTTCATTCCTTTTGCATTTTTCTTTATCTTCTCTTCCCCTGCCCCTATATTTATTTCTTTCACATCATCGGGGTCATATACAGCTATCCCCTGTCTTGCTATACCATAGAGTATAGGAAAATCCAGCTGCTCATCGTTGGCCTCAAGATCCATGAACAGCTCATAGACTTCATCTACCACCTCATCTATGCGAGCATCCTTTTTATCTATTTTATTTATCAGAAGAATAGGATTTATCCCCTGTTCCAATGATTTTTTCAGCACGAATCTCGTCTGGGGCATAGGGCCTTCGCTGGAATCGACCAGCAGGATCACAGTATCTACGGTTTTTATTATTCTCTCTACTTCAGATGAAAAATCCGCATGTCCAGGTGTATCGACTATGTTTATCTTTACATCTCCATGCATAACGGAACAGTTTTTTGAATATATAGTTATTCCTCTTTCTCTCTCTATGTCATCGCTGTCCATAATACAGTCAACGACCTGCTCATTTTCCCTGAATACTCCGCTCTGATTCAAAAAAGCATCTACCAATGTAGATTTACCTGCATCTACATGAGCTATAACCGCTATATTTATTATCTTCTGTTTTTCAGCCATTTTATCTACCGCCTTCTGTCGTTTTGCCATATTTTGTAAATCAATGTTGTCCAATCACGATATTATATCATAAATCAATGTATTCTTTATGTCAAAAATTAAATCATCATCATATCATAAATCAAAAAAGGAGTTTTTATGCCTAATCTGTTTTTAAGTCCTTCCGTTCAGGAATACAATCCATACGTCAATGGTCTGGGCAGTGAAGAATACTATATGAATCTCATTGCCGACGCCATGGAGCCCTATCTCGTATCGTCAGGGATCTCTTTTACACGAAATGATCCGAATGATACACTCACCCAGGTTATCGCTCTTTCAAATGCCGGAAACTACGATTTTCATCTTGCACTTCACTCCAACGCATCTCCTGCTGATCTATCCGGCACGCTACGCGGCTCTGATATATATTACTATGCTTCAAGTCCCCAGGGAAGACGCGCCGCTGAGATCTTCAAAGAAAACCTTAAAGCCATCTATCCCTATCCCGATAATGTGGAAACCATAGCAAATACCACTCTGGCCGAGCTGCGCCTGACTGACGCGCCCGCAAACCTTATAGAACTCGCCTATCACGATAATGTGCAGGATGCTGCCTGGATAGTAAATAACATAAACACCATAGCACGAACTCTCGTCATAGCGCTCTGTGAATATTTCGGTATACCGTTCTCCGAGTCCATTTAGGATTCAATCTACCGCAGTTTTGATTTGTTTTTCAAAGAATATACGATATAATTATAAAAGCATTGCATACAAATTGCGATCATACAAATACACAAGGATATCAAAGGTAACATCATGGAAACATTAACTCAGATACTTTCATCTGCCATAGAAAGTGAAAAACTCAACAAAATAATATTCTCCGGGAAAAGGAAAAAATCCATCGAATACAGCAAGGTGACAGTACGCCCGATAACCTTAAAGGGCGAATATATGTACCAGGCAGAATATCATTTCGACAAGAAAGTCACTCACAAAAATATCCCCTATTACGAGACAGTCGACTTCGCCCTCGATGCGATAAATACCGATTTCAAACAGATCAACATACTTACGGAAGAAGAAGACATACAGATCCTTGCTTCAAAACCCGATAAACCAAAGGTCATACGCAGAAAAAACGACAAACCGAGGACTCGCGGCGATCTTTCTCACGACAGGAAAAAGCACTATCTCATAAAAGATAACGAGCCGTGTGATTTCCTGATACATCTGGGCGTTATGTCGCCAGAGGGAAAAGTTGTGAAAAAACACTATTCAAAATTCCGCCAGATAAACAGATTTCTTGAAATTGCCGATGCCTGTTTCGATGAGCTCCCCAAAAATGGGACTGTCAGGATAGTCGATTTCGGATGCGGAAAAAGCTATCTTACCTTCGCGCTGTATCACTATCTTAAGATCATAAGGGGACGCAATGTTAAAATCACAGGACTCGATCTGAAAGAAGATGTCATCGATTTCTGCAACAAAACAGCTAAAGAGCTGGGATACGACGGCCTTGATTTCATAACCGGGGATATCGCAGATTACGATACGGATAAAGCCGACATGGTCGTGACGCTGCATGCATGTGATACTGCAACCGATTTTGCACTTATAAACGCCGTAAGATGGGATACGCGCGTAATCCTTTCGGTACCATGCTGTCAGCATGAACTTTTTTCTCAGATAAAAAATTCGATAAATGAACCTATGCTCAAACACGGCATAATAAAAGATAAATTTACCGAGCTGCTTACCGATTCTTTAAGAGGACTAAGACTGGAATCCTGCGGATATAGAGTAAATATGATGGAGTTCACATCCCTCGAACATACATCGAAGAACATAATGATAAAAGCTGTGCGTGCAGAAAACCCTAATACCGATTCCATGCAGAGAGCATTAAAAGAATATGAAGAAATCAAATCATTCTACAGCGTGCACCCTACGATAGATATGCTTGAGCCTGCATTCCTGCACAGACGTTAAAAACTTTTTGCTCAAAAGCTTTATACTCCCATTATCAATGGTACGAAAACCGATGTGAATATGCAGATTATGAATCCGCTTACAAATCCGTACACCACCGTATCTTCCCTGCACGAACGTTCAACTATCGGCATACATACATCCATCGTGCCTATACCGGGAATTCCTATTGATTCAAGATAACCGATTTTTTTCGACAATATGGGAATAAAGATTATTCCCATGGTTTCTCTTATCACATTATGCATAAAAGAAACAGCAGACGCGACGGCATACTGTGCACCGGCAGCCGATATCACCGCAGGAGCGTACGAATACCATCCAAAACCTGCACATATCGCCATTCCCTCTTTTACGGAAAAGCCGAAAATCAAAGTTGCCGCGCCTCCAAAAATAAAGGTTCCTGCGATTATCGCGACCGGAAAGACGAGAACACGTCCCCCGGCTTTTTTTATATTTTCCACAACAGTTCCCGACAGTCCCATATCAAATCCTATTATCGCTATCAGTATGCATAAAAACACTGTAAGGGCTGTTCCTATAAATCCGCTGAAACTATCTAAAATATTCGGCATCCTGTCAGCAACGACAAACTTTCCTATTACCACTCCCGCCGCTACCAGCAGTATTATAGTCACTGTACTTTTTATATCGACAGAGCTTTTTTCCTGCTCTTGCTGCACTTTTATGTCTGTATCCTGTTCCCCTTCTCTTTCGCCTTTTCCCAGGACATTGCCGTATTTATCCATTTTCATCTTTTTCCTTGCGGAGAATATAAACAGCATGCTTCCGAATACCGAAAGAACCGTTATGACAAGCGCCTGTAATCCTATTATACCGAGACTTGAGGTCACCTGCTCGTTTATTCCCATATTAAGGCCCATAACAAAAACAAGCACATATATGGCAGCCATCATTGCCTTTCCCATAAAAGACATCTTGTCAGAAAAACGTCTGAGCCTTGATGCGATCAGGTAAAAGCCTATCAAAATACCCCAGTAGACAAATATCATCCCCATGCGTAAAATTCCTCCGGCAAAACATTTTACTTATTTCGTTTTTAAGTATATACTAATCATACATAAAAAGCAAAGTATGTAATAATCTGGCATACAATAACATTTCTGAAAGGATCATCCAATGGAATTCAACAAAGGTTTGAGAGACGGCATACCAATTGCTCTGGGATACTTCTCCGTATCCATTGCATTCGGTCTTCTGGCTGCGGACAGCGGCTGCACAGCTCTTGAAACTCTTCTTATATCATTCACTAATCTTACATCAGCGGGGCAATTCGCCGGCATCACTGTCATTGCCAGCGCCGGAACCTACATGGAAATGGCGCTGACCCAGTTTGTTATAAACTCCCGCTATGCGCTTATGGGCATATCTCTCTCTCAAAAAGTCGAAGACAAATTCAGGGGGGTTTGGCGACTTATTCTCGGTTTTGCCATAACCGACGAGATTTTTGCTGTAGCCATAGGCCGCGACGAGGAGATAACGAGAGAATATTTCGCAGGACTCGCATCCCTGCCCATCTTCGGATGGTCTCTTGGTACGTTATGCGGATCAGTCCTCGGCAGCATACTCCCGCAGATAATAACGGGAGCGCTCGGCATCGCTCTTTACGGTATGTTCATAGCAGTAGTAGCTCCAAAAGCAAAGGAAAGCTTCCGCGTGCTGGCTGTTGTTCTCATAGCTGTTGCCGTAAGTTCGATCATATATTATACCCCGGTGCTTTCAGATATCTCATCCGGATTCGCTATAATAATCAGCGCCTGCGCCGCGGCTTTCATCGGCGCTGTTTTCTTCCCTGTAAAGGAGGTGGATTGAAATGGATTTTATGAAATTTCTCCCATATCTGATAGTAATGGCAGGTGTAACGTATTTGATAAGAGCCGTTCCTTTTGTCCTTGTAAATAAAAAAATAGAGAACCGATTTTTAAATTCGTTTCTCTATTACATACCTTATACAGTTCTCGCTGCAATGACATTTCCTGCCATACTTTATGCCACTGACAGCATGATATCAGCCGTCGCAGGTCTTGCCGCAGCAATCGTTATCGCATTGAAAGGCAAAAGCCTTATAATCGTTGCCGCGGGTGCATGCGGCTCGGTATTCATCGTGGAGATCTTTCATATGTTCCTCACATGATGTTCCTCGTTTATTCAGGAATGCTCCAGTCCACAGGCTCCTGCCCTGTGGATTCAAGAAATTCATTTGTGCGTGAAAAATACTTTCCGCCGAAAAATCCTCCATGTGCCGAAAGAGGACTTGGATGCACGCTTTTTATGATGCAGTGCTGTTTTCCTGTTATAAATTTTTCTTTTGCCTTTGCATTTCCGCCCCACAGTATGAACACCATGGGCTTTTCACGCTCGTTCAAAAGCTCTATTATCCTGTCTGTAAGTATCTCCCATCCTTTCCCTTTGTGGGAATTCGCCTGACCTTCTCTCACAGTCAGCACTGTATTCAAAAGAAGCACTCCGTTTTTTGCCCAGTTTTCCAGACATCCGTGAGACGGCTGTTTTATCCCGAGATCACTCTCAAGCTCTTTGAATATATTTATAAGCGACGGCGGTTTGGCAACTCCTTTCTTTACCGAAAAGCAAAGCCCATGAGCCTGCCCCGGCTGATGATATGGGTCCTGCCCCAGTATTACCGCCTTTACGTTTTCATAAGGAGTAAATTTGAGCGCATTAAATATATCGTACATATCGGGATATATGCGTCTCGAAAAATACTCCTTCTTCAAAAACTCTCTGAGCTTCAGATAATAATCTTTATCAAATTCTCCTTTGAGGACATCGTCCCAGCTGTTTCCTATATTAACCATGAATTTATTATACGAAGTTTTTTTAAAAAAAACAAGTTCATGATCTGTATATATATTCTCCAAACTAATAATTTTGACATTTATCTCAAAGTCACACAATGTGATATAATAGCAGTATCAAAGATTATAAAAGAGGAAAAAATGAAAGCAACAACCGAAATATACATCTCGCCTCTGGCGTGCAGCTCTTTGAAAACATTCCTGTACAGCCACGGCTTCAAGGTAAACTTTATAAAGAAAGGTCTCTCGGAAGTATACAACGCAATATCTACTCATGCCGATATACACATGTGTCAGCTCGGCCTTTGGGAAAACTCAGATATTTTCTTCGGAAATACAGAAAAATTAAAAAAGGATTACCCGGGAAATATACTTTACAACGCCGTATGCACCGGGAAATACTTTATACATAACCTCAAATATACATCGTCAGAGCTTCTCGACGCCGCAAAATCACATTTTCCGCAGATAAGCGAAATAAACGTACCTCAAGGCTACAGCAGATGCAGCTGCCTGCCTGTGGATGACAGATCATTTATAACCTCAGACAAAGGTATCGCCAAAGCTCTCGAAAAATTTGATACAGATGTCCTTCTCATCAGTCCAGGACATATCAGCCTGCCCGGATTCAATTACGGTTTTATAGGCGGATGTGCCGGAAATATTATTGCAGAAGGCAGACGCACCATCGTGTTTAACGGCGATATCTCTGCTCATCCTGATTTCAATATCATATCCGAATTCATCAGAAAACGGGATACAGATATCCTTTTTTTCAAGGATCATATCCTTGAAGATATAGGAAGCATACTTGTAAAATAGCACCCTCTTTTACAAATCATACACACTTTCCTGACTTTTGACCGGAATAAACACTGTAACGGAAAATCTGCTGTCATCGCATTTGATTTCAGCAGTGCCGTTCATAGCGGAAACCATATCTCTGATTATTCCCATCCCGTATCTGTGAAGTTTAGTATCCTTCTTTGTCGTTTTAAAATCCCCTTCCGATCCTGCAGGCTCCGCGGAAATATTGTTTTCTATGAAATAACTGAAACTGCTGTCTGTATAGCGTCCTTTAACGGTCACTTTCCTCCGTCCGCTGTCCTCTATCCTGCAGCTTCCTTCTATGGCATTGTCCAAAGTATTGGCTATCACCGCACAAAGCCTTACAATATCTATACCCGGATCCCCGGGAAGTTCCACCATGAAATCACATTCTATGTTTTTTTCTGACGCTGTCCGGTATTTTGCATTGAGCAGGGCATTAACTGTTTCATTTTCACAAAAACGCTTCAGAGAGCTGGAAAACTCCCTTAAAAGTCCTGACAGATATTCTTCTGTCTGTTTTTTCTCATCATGCTTTACGAGACTCTGTATTATACTCAGATGATTTTTCATATCATGTCTCAAAGCATATATCTCATTTCTCTCCCGTTTCAGATCCGCATAATATGACTACTGCGTCCGCATAATATCCGCTTCCATCGATATCCGGACACTTCGTGCAATAAAAGAGCATATATAGCATATACCCATATTCGTAAGTATACAGGCGATACATGCCGGCCATATGATATATGTCCCGGGCTCGTCCACCTGAAATATCAAAGTGATTATGCCAAAAAATGAAGCCAGACTTACGATTGATATCATTGCCCAGACATTCCATGGCAAATTCATTTCATCCGGCTTAAGCCATTTTCCGACAAGTCTGTGTATAAAAATAAGAAAAGGAATCTTAAATGCAGCCAAAAAAGCGATCATTGCATTTTCCCAAAACACAGGCATATCTCTGCCGAAAACGTATACCCATACAATATATCCGGCATTATAGTCAAGATAATAAAACGACATCCACACCGGATAAAGTATAAGCACTACGGCAGTTTTCACGATAAACCTGTCCGTAAAAAACAACAGTACAGACAAATACAGAAAGACGAATATACCTAAGGTCGCCGTAGTTTCCCCCGGAAGCACTACAGGATAGGATAAAATAAACAGAACAATAAAGAAAAAGACACGCACAGCTCTGCTGTTCCTTAAGGAAAGACAATCCCTGAATATCCCATAAATTATACAGGAACAGATAAAAGGAAGTATAAGATTCCCAAAGCACTCTAAAAATAACAACCGCATCTCCCTCCCAAATACTCTATAGCCTTCTATTCGAGCATATATCTGGCATAAGCTATTGAAAAAGCCTGCTTATATGATCTGCTTACAGGCAGCTCTCTTCCTCCTGCCGTCACGCTTGCTGCTCCGATGGATTCGATGTATTTCATATTTATGATATATCTGTTGTGGATACGCACAAAACACGCAGGCAGCTCTTCCTGAAGATCTCCCAGCTTCCCGTAAAAAGAGTTTTCTTCATCAGACGTCACTACATATATCCTATGCCGTTCACTGAAAAAATACAATATAGAATCAAAGGATATACGCATACTCCCGCTGCGGTTGTCGAGAAAAAAGAAAGATTCCTTCGTAAGATCCAGCGTCTGGATGGCATTATGAAACGAATTGATTATTTTTTCCTTTTCATAAGGTTTTAAAATATAATCCAGCGCCCTTACCTCGTATCCCTGAAATACAAATTCAGGATAGACCGTAACGAAAATGATCACTGCCGACGGATCGATACGCCTTATCTGCCTCGCCATATCCACCCCGTTTGCATTATCCAGCTTTATATCCAGATACAGTATTTTCTGTCCCTGTATCCTTTCATATTCTCTTAAAACCTCTTCACCAGATGAATATTCCGCTATTCTATAGGAAATCCCCATAAGACCGAGTTCAGTTTCAAGGATCTGTTTAAGATCGCGCCGCAATGCTTTTTCATCATCACAGATAATAATATTGAGCATATACCTTTCTAAAGCCTTTCTCACTTATTTCTTCTAAATGATACTACAGACACCGTTTTATTTCACCGTGAAATGCAGAACTTGCACAAAAAGATGTCAAACTTGTAATGTCCGCGTATCGAAAATTAAAAAGCTTTTCTCTATAATATTCGCGGAATATTTCAAAAAATAAACGGAGGAACAACAAGATGCTGAAAGTAAATCATCTGTACAAGAACTATCGTTCAGAAGGCAATATCTACGAAGTTCTTAAAGACGTAAATTTTCAAATAGACAAAGGGGAATTCGTAGCTGTGATGGGTCCTTCCGGGAGCGGCAAGACCACACTGCTCAACTGTATATCGCGTTTCATCCCCCATGACAGCGGTCAGATACTTCTCAATGATACCGACCTTTCAACGCTTTCTGAAAAACAGATCGCTTCTGTAAGAAATGAAAAACTCGGTTTCGTATTTCAGGATTTCATGCTGCTCGACGGTCTTACTGTGTTTGAAAACGTCTGCATACCTAAAATAATAAAAGGCTCTTCCTACAGGCCCATGGAAGAAAAGGCAAAAAACTCCTCGAAGTTTTCGGCATATCTCACATAAGTGACAAATATCCTGCTGAAATATCAGGCGGACAGAAGCAGAGAACGGCAGTAGCCAGAGCATTGATGAACAATCCTCTCCTTATTCTCGCCGATGAGCCTACGGGAAACCTTGACAGCAAATCCAGCGAAGCGGTGATAAAGGCTTTTGTCAGCGCTAAGAAACAGCTTGGAGCTACAATTTTTATGGTGACTCACGACAGCTTTTCCGCCAGTTACTGCGACAGAGTCATCGTAATGAAAGACGGTATGATCTTCACGGAAATCAGAAGAGAGGGAGGAAGAAAAGCTTTCATGGACAGCCTTCTTGACGTACTTGCAGATATGAACGGTGGTGATTCAAATGAGGCTTGATAAAATATGGTCCAAGTTAAGAAAAAAGAACAGATCCCAATATGTTCAGTTTCTGTTCTGCATAGGTTTCGCAGCCATGCTCATCTGCTCATATCTGATGATGCTCATGAGTCCCCTTATTCAAAACACTCTCCCTGACGGCGGTGATTCGAGAAAACAGGTTTATACGATATTCGTGCTGGCTGCGGCAGGCTGTATCATATTCGTCATATATGCAGCAGGCCTATTTCTGCGCTATAAAAGCCGGGAAATCGGTATTTTTCTTGCTCTCGGAGCCGATAAAAAGCAGATTGGCCGTGCACTGTGCAGAGATATTATAAAATGCGGCACCGCTGCGTCTCTTGCAGGTCTTTTCGCAGGATGTCTGCTTTCGTGGATCATAGGAACCATATTTAAAGCTGCTATGAGCGAAACGACCGATTACTCATTTTCTTTTACACTTGCAGGGCTTATTTCGAGTATCATATACGTACTTATCATAATGCTGCTGCTTTCAGTTCTGACATTAAGATCTATAAAGCGCAGCAACATCATGGATATAATAAACGAACACAGAAAGCAGGAGCCTCTGAAAAAAATGGTTTCTCCTGCATATCTCATACGCGGGATAATATTCCTTATCTGCGGAGTTTTACTGGGATTTGTAATGCCTGTCATAACGGTGAATCTGACAAAACATTACCTCGGTCCGTGGACCAATCTGTTTTATCTGCTGGCGCTGATCGGACTGTATCAAATACTCGTATTTTCCGTTTCATGCCACAGGCGAGGCAGGCGCCCGCAAAAATACTACAGGAATCTTATTTCATACGGACTCCTGAAATTTCAGGGCCGCTCCATAGTCCGCAATATGCTCGTCATGACACTGCTGCTCCTCGGCGGTATATTTGCCGTATTTTATGTTCCTGTAAACAACGTAGCCATGAGCACCAGCCTTTCGGAGCACGAATCGCCTTATGCGTATTTCTACAATGATGATATGACCTCATTTTCATATGAAAAAGTTAAAGACATAGCGAAAAAGCACCATATGTCCATAAATAACTACAGAGAAGGCGAGATGATACAAGCTGTCGGAAGCGGTATAAATCGCGATAATACAGATGAAAACGGGAATCTGCAGGAAATATACGAAGAAAGACACTGTGTTTACGAATTCATGAGCGCATCAGACTACGAAGCTCTCACCGGTCAGACTGTCGACATATCACCCGGAACCTACCGCATGATACAACTCGATAACGCTGAAGAAAATCTTTTTTTCAGATTTGATGATATGGACAAGGTATATCTTGATGCAGACGACAGTTTCATGCCTATGAAATACGAAGGCAACCTTACATATACTTCCCTTGTTTCGGGACGCGGATTCGATAATGAAGCACGATACGTGGTATGCGACTCGGATTTTGAAAAAATCGCAGCAGGGACACGGGCTTTCCCTCGTGAGACACAGGTGTTCTTTGATGCAAAAGGAAGCAATGAACTTGATTTCTGCCGGGAATTATACCGGGAATTCGGGAATTCCATTCCTGAAAGCATGAAAATATGCGGCGCTTATGACCTGTGGGACAAGCTCCAGGCAGATGAAGCCGGAGAAGAATACGGTTACGACAACATGGTATCATACGATCCTGAAAACCCTGTAAAAGAATCCGACTGGCTGTATGAGCCGAGACTTATCCCAATGGAAGAAGCATACAGCACTGCAAGCTCTGCTGTATTCCTCATGCTTTTCATATACGTTGCTGCCGTATGTCTCGTTTCTGTGGCGATCATAGCTTATTCAAGAAGCCGCAGCGTCGGTATCTTAAATGCTCCGGTTTTCTCTGATCTTAAAAAGCTTGGAGCAGACAATGTATATCTTATCAGACTCCTGAAACAGCAGATAAGAAAAATCTATGTACTGCCTGCTGTCATCGGCTGCGGAGGGATGCCGGCATTTGAGATACTGCTGCTTAAGATGAACGATGGCCGTATAGACTCATCCGAGCTGTCAACTATGATATTCTGCACATCGGCTGCATTTGCCGCCGCCGTGATACTTTACATACTCTACAGGATCTCCCTGAGCAAAGTATCAAAAATGCTTAAATTATCTGCATGATCTGCGTAACAAATGAAAACTATCATAAAAACAAAAATGCGGTATGTCACATATCAGGACATTCCGCATTTTTTATTCTTTATTTTCTATTCCTCTATAATGGTTTCACTTTATCTATGAAAGCTTTCAGGCTCTGTCCGTTTGTCATCCTTACCCTCGGGACCAGCAGCGGATCATCTCCCGGCTTTGCTTTGCCATACTCTGTGGTCACCGCACACAAAAATCCTGATTTCTCGACCATTCCCACACATCTTTCGTTATAATCGCCGAAAGGATATGCAAAAGCATCTCCGCTCCCGCATATATCTATAGATTCTTTAAGATCACTCAGCCCGTCTTTTTCAGATATCACCGGGAATATACCTCCGTGTCCTATATTCCCTCCTCCTCTGTGCATATTATGGCTGTGGGATTCATAACTTACATAATCGCTTTTATATTCGCTTATTTTTCCCCTTCCATCGGATGAGGTTATCATAAAGCACGTAGCCGGCACTTCGTATTTTTCAAGGACCGGTATACCGTTTTCCAGAAAGCTTTTAGCCCCATCGTCGAAACATAACACTATGCTCTTCTCCGGCAGCACAAGTTTTCCGTCTATATAATCTCTCACTTCCTGCCAGCTTGGATAATAGTAGCCCTGTTCATTGAGCCACTTAAGCTCCTCACTCAATGCCGCAACCGAAATATAGTTACCGTATCTTTTTTGCAGATCTTCCGGAGGATCATTTTCATCGTATACATAATGGTACATGCAGATCGGCAATCCTGCCGTCTCGTATGTTTTATTAGGCTCCACATTTACATTTCTGTAAACTCTCGTAGTCCGCCCTTTCTCGTCTTTCACTGTATAGGATATCTTTCGCGTCCCTGCTTTATTCAATTCATCATAGGACACCTGAACATCACCTGTTATATCGTTCCCCTTTTCATCAGCAGCCGTATACCCCGGCTCCTTAAAAGGCTCTCCAAGCTTCACCGATATATCCTCCTCGCCCTTTATCTCAAGCTTCGGATTCATCTGCTCAGATACTGTAACATTCCTTACGGCTTCAAGACTTCCGGCTCTGTACGTCAAAGTGTATTCACCCGGCTTTGAAGGATCGACTTCTCCTTCTATCGTTATGTCATCCGTAACATCTTTACCGTTTATTACAGCCTTCGCACCCTGTTCTTCGTAAACGCCGTTCAGACCTATCTCCACGTTTTTTTCACCCTTCAGCTCTATGGAAAAATTATTTTTCTGGTACATGAAGATCGATATTGTTAAAACTGCGGCAGCGCAGGCTGCAACTGCAACTATACGCCTTATGCGCTTTTGACGCACGCAACGCTTCCTTCCTCTCTTATGCGACATACTTCTTCCTTCTCCTCAAATCTACGATTTTTTTGTCCGATAACATTAAATTTTGTCATTCGATTATAACATATATCTGTCTTTATGCTACAATATAGTTATGAAAAAACATGCAATAATACCTATCTTCATACCTCACAGAGGCTGTCCCAACGACTGCGTTTTCTGCAATCAGAAGGCTATAACGGCAAGAGGCAGCGATGTGACCCCTGAAGACGTAAGAAAAACAATAGAAACATATCTCCCCACTTTAAGGGGCAGAAATCTCAAAACCATTGAAGTTGCTTTTTTCGGAGGAAGTTTTACCGGCATACCCATAGAAGAGCAATCGGCATTTCTGAAAGTGGCTCATGAGTACAAAACAAAAGGGCTCATAGACAAAATACATATGTCTACAAGACCCGATTACATCACAGAAGAGATACTGGACAATCTTAAAAATTTCGATACCGACATCATTGAACTGGGTGTCCAGTCCTTTGATCCCGATGTTCTCAAAGCTTCAAACCGCGGACACACCGTAAAAGATGTTTACGATGCCTGCGAAATGATAAAATCATACGGATTTGAGCTGGGTATACAGCTCATGATCGGCCTTCCTGAAGATTCCCGCGAAAAATGTATATATTCTGCTGAAGAAACTGTCAGGATATCTCCATCTATCGCAAGGCTTTATCCCACCATCGTTCTCAACGATACGAAGCTTCTGACCATGTACAGAGAAGGTAGATATACGCCCCTTTCATCAGAAGATGCCGTAAGCATCACCAAGGACATGTACAGGATCCTCGACAGCGCCGGTATCAACATCATAAGAGTAGGACTTAAAAGCACTGACCTGATAACCGACGGCGGAGAAATATGTGGAAATACCTTTCACCCGGCTTTCAGACAGCTGGTCGAAGGCGAGATCGCCAGAGAAGAGCTGGAAAAGCAGCTATTGCTCTTTACAGATGAGGACTCTTCTTTCGACCTCAGGTCAGACGATTATTTCTCATTTTGCAGCAGCGGCGGTTCTTTTTCCAATATGGTGGGAAATTCAAAGAGAAACAAAAAATATTTTGCGCAAAAATATCCGCATATAAAAATACGCTACAAAGTGGACCCTGAGCTTGAAGCCGGACACTATGCTGTGGTAAAATGTAGCGTTGATGGATCATCAGATAACAGGAGGAAAAAATGAAAGCAGTTATTACAGTAATAGGAAAAGACACAGTGGGCATCCTTGCAAAAGTCAGCACTGCATGTGCCGGTGCCAACGCCAATGTATCGGAAGTAACTCAGTCTGTACTGGACCAGTATTTCGCAATGATAATGCTCGTGGACATAGAAAAAATGACGTGCTCTCTTGAAGAGCTCAAAGAAAGCATAGAAAAAAGCGTACCGGACATGACGGTACACGTAATGCACGAAAACATATTCAACTCAATGCACAGGATATAAAGATCAACGCATATACGATTCAACCGGAGGTATCAAATGCTCAATACAAAAGATATCATGGAAACGATAACCATGATACAGGAAGATCATCTTGACATAAGAACTATAACAATGGGTATCTCTCTGCTGGACTGCTGCGACAGCAATATAGATATTTCATGTGAAAAAATATATGACAAAATATACAGACATACGAAAGACCTTGTGAAAACAGGAGAATCCATAGAGAAAAAATACGGTATCCCTATCGTAAACAAAAGGATATCTGTAACGCCTGTATCGATGCTCGCAGCCGCTTCAGGCGGAGATCCTGTAAAATACGCCAAAACTCTCGACAAGGTTGCAAAGGAAGTCGGCGTGAATTTTATCGGAGGATATTCTGCCCTCGTGCAGAAAGGCTTCGCCGCAGGAGACAGAGAACTTATGAAATCAATTCCCGAAGCTCTGGCGGAAACAGACTTCGTATGTTCTTCCGTGAATGTAGGCTCAACCAAAGCCGGCATAAACATGGATGCAGTGAAAACTATGGGGGAAATAGTGAGAAAGACAGCAGAGCTCACTAAGGACAGACAGTGTATAGGTGCGGCAAAACTCGTTGTATTCTGCAACGCGCCTGATGACAATCCTTTCATGGCCGGCGCATTTCACGGCGTGGGAGAGCCTGACTGCGTAATAAACGTAGGTGTTTCAGGACCGGGAGTAGTGCGTGCGGCTCTCGCGAAAATGCCTAAAGACGCACCTTTATCCGAAGTTGCCGATCTTATAAAGCGCACTGCGTTCAAAATAACCAGGATGGGTCAGCTTGTAGGCAGTGAAGCCTCTGAAAAGCTTGGCGTTCCGTTCGGTATAATAGATCTGTCCCTCGCACCTACACCGGCCGTCGGAGATTCAGTCGCTCACATACTTGAAGAGATAGGTCTCGAGCAGTGCGGCGCTCACGGTACGACAGCGGCTCTGGCTATGCTCAATGACGCTGTAAAAAAAGGCGGAGTCATGGCATCCTCAAACGTTGGAGGTCTGTCCGGCGCTTTCATACCTGTATCAGAAGACGCCGGCATGATAGATGCTGCCCGCTCAGGCGCTCTGTCCCTTGAAAAACTCGAAGCAATGACCGCAGTATGTTCCGTAGGCCTTGATATGATAGTTCTTCCAGGCGATACGCCTGCTGAGACCATATCAGCTATTATAGCTGACGAAGCCGCTATCGGCATGGTCAATTCAAAGACTACTGCTGTAAGAGTAATCCCGGCCATAGGTCATGAAGAAGGAGAAGTGCTCGATTTCGGAGGTCTTTTAGGAAGCGGACCTATTATGAAAGTAAATAAAAAATCTCCTGCTGAAATGATAAACAGAGGAGGCCGTATACCGGCTCCTATGCAGAGTCTGAAAAATTAATCATATAGCTGTTGAATCCGATAGCTTTAACAATAATAATATTTATGCATGCAAAAAGCTGCCGCACCGTATTTGCTCCGATGCGGCAGCTTTTATATTTCTATCGTCTACCAGCAGCAGCATGTGCAGCTATCAGAACACGAACATTCATTGCCGCAGCAATCCGTGCAGCAGTTTGAACATTCACATCCGCATCCGCAGCTATGTCTGTGCGATCCTGTTCGACACGAAGATGAATTACATCTTTGTGAAGTCCATGACGATGACATGCTGAATGCATTGCTGCATCCACAGCCACAATTGTTGTTTGTCATGCAATTACAGTTCATCATTTAAAAAATCTCCTTTCACCTGCATGATATATATTATGAAAGGAGATCACTTATTGTTACCATGTGAAATTCATGTCCGTATAACATCGATCTCATCATCACTTAAGCTCTTCTATGGATTTAAACTTATACCCCATATTTTCCCATTTTGTCAGAAGCTCATCGAGAATCTCACTGTTGGTTCTTGATGTGCTGTGAAGCAGTACTATAGCTCCGGGATGAGTCCTCGGTATCAGCTTTTTCAGCGCTTCTTCACGGGTCGGCTGATCAGATTCGTACCAGTCTACATAAGCAAGGCTCCAGAATATGGTCCTATACCCCATTTCATCTGCCATTTTAAGATTTTCTTCACTGTATTTACCCTGAGGAGGTCTGTAATACTTTTTCATCTCTTTGCCGGTAACTTCTTTGTATTTAATTTCAAGTTTTTCCAGCTCTTTTCTGAAAGTTTCTTCAGTGGATATCTCCGACATATCAGGATGACTGTACGTATGGTTTCCTACGGTATGCCCTTCTTTTTCCATACGTTTCACAAGTTCCGGGCTGGTCTCTATATAATTGCCGACGAGGAAAAATGTCGCTTTGACATTATGCTTTTTAAGAACATCCAGGATATTTGCAGTATATCCGTTTTCATAACCTGCATCAAAGGTAAGATATAAAACTTTTTTATCGGTATTCTCTGCATAATAACTGTTGAACTTTTTCAGATAATCCATTCCCGCATTGGCAACAGGCGGTTTTCCCTCCTCCTGAAAACTCAGTCCCCAGCTGCCCTCTGCCGATGTATTTATCTCTCTGCCCTGAAATACCGATATCAGAAAAATAACAGCAGCTGCTGCCGATACTAATGCAGCAGCTGCGATAATTTTCTTTGCTTTCCTTTTACGTATCATAATAATCATATATGCATCACCACAATCATTATATTTAGCATAGCGATGAAAAATACATATGATTTTTATTTATACGATCAGATCTTTTATTACCTCCGATGCGATTATCAGTCCGGCTGCCGCCGGTACTGCGGCAATGCTTCCCGGCACTCTTTTCCTGCTTTCTTCTTTTCCTGTCTCTTTTTCAGATTCATCATGAGCGTTGAAACGAGGTTTTACAGGCTCTTCCCTGGAATACACGACTTTCAGTGACCTTACGCCTCGTTTTTTCAGCTCCCGTCTCATCACCCTTGCAAGGGGACACACAGAGGTTTCATATATATCCGCCACCTCAAATGACTGGGGAGAAAGCTTATTTCCGGCACCCATCGCACTTATTACCGGGACTCCATGCCTCTGTCCTTCGACAGCAAGGGATATCTTCCCCGCCACCGTATCTATGGCATCCACGATATAATCATATTTTAAAAAATCGAATTCATCGGCTTTATCAGGCATATAAAACGATCTGTGTTTAACCACTTTCACTTCCGGATTTATATCCATGATACGTTCTTCAGCAGCATCTACTTTATATTTTCCGACTGTGCTACGCAGCGCTATTATCTGTCTGTTGAGATTGGAAATGCTGACTTTATCGTTGTCTATGAGATCTATACCGCCAAGGCCGCTTCTTACGAGAGCTTCTACGACATAGCCTCCTACTCCGCCTATGCCGAAAACTGCTACTCTCCTGCCGGCAAGCTTTTCAACGCTCTCTTTTCCTATCAGCATCTCCGTCCTTGAAAACTGACCGTGCATTTATCAACACCGCCTGACTAAATAATGGATGTCACGCTGTAATCCTGATCTTCCACTGCTTTCTTGAGAACATCATTTGATACATCGCTTTTCAGTGTCACCACCGCTTCATCTTTTTCATGGCTCACTTCCGCGTTTTCAACACCGTCGATGGCTTCAAGACTTTTCTTTACTCTCGCTTCACAGTGTTCACACATCATCCCTTCGATTTTCATAGTTTTTTCCATTTCGATATCCTCCTTTTTATTGTCCTGCTTTTCATGTTTTTTCACCTTGTATTTCGAAGCATCTCTTATATTTATAAAATTCAGTCTCAGCGCATTTGTAACCACGCAGAAACTGGATAAGCTCATGGCCGCTGCGCCGAACATCGGATTAAGCTGAAGTCCGAACACAGGTATCCATACTCCTGCTGCCAGCGGGATACCTATGACATTGTATATAAATGCCCAGAACAGGTTCTGATGTATATTCCTTAAGGTGACGCGACTCAGTCTTATAGCCGCAGGCACATCGCTGAGTCTGCTGTTCATCAGAACCACATCCGCTGCATCTATGGCTATATCGGTACCGGCTCCTATGGCTATCCCGGTATCAGCCCTCGTAAGCGCCGGAGCATCGTTTATACCATCCCCTACCATGGCGACTTTTCCCTTTGCTTTAATGGATCTTACTGCTCTTTCCTTTCCGTCGGGAAGAACTCCTGCAATCACTTCATCTACTCCTGCCTGACGCCCTACCGTCTGTGCAGTCTTTTCGTTATCGCCGGTGAGCATGACTACTCTTATACCCATATCTTTGAGTTCTTTCACAGCCTGCGGACTGTCCTCTTTTATGACATCCGCTACCGCTATTATTCCCGTCAGCATATTTCCTTTGGCAAAAAACAGAGGCGTCTTGCCTTCTTCCGATAGTTTTTCGGCAATATCCTTTATTTCCGTGGAAATATCTGCATACTTTCCGATAAACTTTAAATTCCCGCCTCTGATATATTCGTTTCCCATACGTCCGGAAAGTCCATTGCCCGGCAGAACTTCAAATCCTTCTGCATCTGCGGCTTTTATCTCCTGCCTTTCGGCTTCTTCCACCACAGCTTTTGCTATAGGATGCTCGCTTTTAACTTCCAGGGTATACGCCATTTCCAAAAGCTCTTTCTTGCTGCTGCCTGCGAAAGCTATCATATCCGTTACCTTCGGCTCACCCTTAGTGATAGTCCCTGTCTTATCCAAAATGACCGATGTTACTTTCCCGGTCTCTTCCAGAGATGAAGCTGTTTTAAACAGTATGCCGTTTTTAGCACCTATCCCATTTCCGACCATTATTGCCACTGGAGTCGCAAGTCCCAGCGCACACGGACAGCTTATCACCAGCACCGATATACCTCTCGCCAAAGCATATCCGATGCTCTGCCCTGCAATGAGCCATACGATTATCGTGACTGCCGCTATCCCTATAACTGCCGGCACGAATATCCCTGAAACTCTGTCTGCAACTTTAGCGATAGGCGCTTTAGTCGCTGCGGCATCGCTCACCATTTTTATTATCTGAGAGAGGACAGTATCCTCGCCGACTCTGCTGGCTTCACACTTTATATATCCTGACTGATTGACTGTAGCCGCAGATACCGTATCCCCCGGTGCTTTATCGACCGGTATGCTCTCTCCTGTAAGCGCAGATTCATTTACAGCACTGCTGCCTTCCTTTACGATACCGTCAACCGGTATGTTTTCACCCGGTCTTACTACGAAAATGTCTCCTTTTACCACCTGCTCCACAGGTATTTCCTTTTCTTCTCCGTCTCTGACCACCACAGCAGTCTGAGGAGCCAGCTTCATAAGACCTTTCAGGGCATCTGTGGTACGCCCCTTGGATCTTGCTTCCAGCATTTTGCCTACCGTTATGAGTGCCAGTATCATCGCCGCAGTTTCAAAGTAAAATTCATGCATATACGCCATGACTCCGGCAGAATCACCTCTCACCTGAGCTCCCGTCATAGCAAACAAAGCATATGTGCTGTATACAAATGCGGCACTGGAGCCCAAAGCTACGAGCGTATCCATATTAGGCGCAACATGAAACAGACTTTTAAAACCGCTTATAAAGAATTTCTGATTTATAACCATTACGGCAATAGTCAGAAGCAGCTGTATAAGTCCCATTGCCAAGTGATTTTCTTCCAGCGCCTGAGGTACAGGCCATCCCCACATGGTATGTCCCATGGAAAAATACATGAGCACTATCAGAAATACCAGTGATGCTGCAAGTCGCTTTTTGAGAACGGGAGTCTCTTTATCTGAAAGCATATCTTCATTTTCCGATACCGCATCCCTTGTTTTTGCAGTGCTGTCCCCGCCCTTTTTCGAGGCACCGTAACCGGCAGCTTCCACTGCTGCGATTATATCTGCATCCGACGCAGTACCTTCCACCCCCATAGAATTAGTCAAAAGGCTGACAGAGCAGGATTCTACTCCATCAAGCTTTGACACAGCTTTTTCGACTCGCAAGCTGCATGCCGCACAGCTCATCCCGGTCACATTAAACTGTTCCATATAACATCATCTCCTCTAATCTGCATATATAATATATAATCTCTAATCCGAAGATCACAGCCTATCTCATGAGTTTCTGAAGAACGCCGACAAGTTCTTCTATCGTCTCATCATTGCCTTCTCTTATATCGTTTGCGACACAGTTTCTTATATGCTCGCTGAGCAGCTCCTTATTGAAGGAATTAAGAGCTGCATTCACGGCAGCTACCTGTATCAGGATATCAGTACAGTACACATCCTTTTCCACCATTCCTCTTATGCCTCTTACCTGTCCTTCTATCCTGCTAAGACGATTTATAAGACTTTTGCGCTCATTTTCCGAGCGTTCTGTCGTTCTGTGACAATTTTCCTTTGTTTTTTCCATTTCGAACCACCTTTCTCATTTCCTAACGCAATACTATACCCCTCTTCGGTATATGTCAAGTTTTTTCTAAGTGTTCTGCAAACTTTCTTTTGCTTGTTCCTGTATACAGTTTGATGTTATAATACGTTAAGTATGCGCGATGACGGTAAAATACCGCACGGGCTGAATTTATTGCACTGGATATAAAATGGAGAAAACACAATGGATAAGAAAAAAAACAGGTTTTTTGAAGCCAAAACCGTGCCCGGTATTATCGCATGCCTCATAATAGCTGTTCCCGCATGGCTGCTCGGTCTGAAATTCCCTATAATCGGAGGTCCCGTTTTCGGCATACTCATGGGTATGATACTTGCTTTTTTCAAACGGCCTGCCCTGTTCGACACGGGAATAAAATTTACATCTAAATACATACTCCAGTATTCGATAATACTTCTCGGATTTGAGATGAATCTTTTCAATGTTATCCGAGTAGGAGGACAATCGCTTCTCGTGATGATATTTACACTGACCGCCTCATTCGTCACAGCTTACTTCATAGGCAAAACCCTCAAAATCGACGGCAAGACTACCACGCTCATCGGCGTTGGAACTTCCATATGCGGCGGATCTGCCATTGCCGCCACCGCCCCTGTGATACAGGCAAAGGATGAAGACGTCGCCCAGTCTATTTCAACCATATTTTTATTCAATATAATAGCCGTATTCATCTTTCCGCCGCTGGGACATCTGTTCGGACTTAGCGACACAGGCTTCGGAATGTGGGCAGGCACCGCTATCAACGATACTTCATCAGTGGTTGCCGCAGGAGCTTCATGGAGCAGCGCCGCAGGAAACAATACTGCCCTTGCCTTCGCTACGATAGTAAAACTGACAAGGACCCTGATGATCGTACCGATAACTCTTGTGCTCGCCATCTACACTGCGAAAAAACTTTCAAAAAAAGCTGCTTCCGCAGATGAAGGCGAAAACAGCTTCCGTTTTATAAAGGTATTTCCATGGTTCGTACTGGGTTTCGTACTGACCGCTGTATTAAATACATTCCTGCCTATACCCGCATCAGTATCCGAGACTTTAGTGCAGATAGGCAAATTCATGATAGTCATGGCAATGACCGCGATCGGTCTCAACACAGACCTCAAAAAACTGCTGACAAACGGACTTAAGCCTATATGTCTCGGGCTCTGCTGCTGGTTCATAGTTGCTGCTGTATCTCTTATAGTACAGCATTTTATAGGAATTATTTAATATCTTCGATCTCAAGTGTGACAGGACAATGGTCGCTGCCGTACACATCAGTAAGTATGGCAGCGTCTTTTAATTTGTCTTTCAACGCTTCCGATACTAAAAAGTAATCTATACGCCATCCGGCGTTGTTTTTCCTCGCGTTGAATCTGTAGCTCCACCATGAATACACGCCTTCTTTATCCGGGTAAAAATACCTGAAGGTATCTATGAAACCGGCTTCCTGAAGCTCTCCCATCTTAGCCCTTTCCTCATCGGTGAAGCCTGCATTTTTCCTGTTGGTCTTAGGATTTTTCAGGTCTATTTCCTTAAATGCCACGTTAAAATCACCGCAGGTTATCACCGGCTTTTTTTCTTCCAGCTTTTTAAGATATCCTCTGAAATCATCTTCCCACTTCATCCTGTAGTCAAGTCTTTTCAGTTCATTTTGAGAATTCGGGACATATACGTTGACAAGATAAAAATCCTCATACTCCGCCGTTATTATCCTGCCTTCCTTATCGTGTTCTTCTATACCCATTCCGTAGGACACATCCATCGGCTCCTGTTTTGTAAATACAGCAGTACCGGAATATCCCTTCTTTTCTGCTGAATTCCAATACTGCCTGTAGCCTTCGAGAGGCACCTCGGCCTGCCCCTCCTGCATCTTCGTCTCCTGCACACACAATATATCAGCGTCCGAGCTTTCGGCAAATTCCGTAAACCCTTTTCCCATTGCCGCTCTTATACCGTTTACATTCCAAGAAATAAGCTTCATTTTTCATCTTTTACAGAGTCTTTATCTGTCCCTGCAGTCCTCCTTATATTTGATAAATATACCTGCTCCCATCCTCATGATCGTGCCGCCTTCACGTCTGTAGGAGCAAAACTTTTCCTCATCGCAGCATGTACACAAAGCGCTTGTTTCTATGTTGCTTTCGGGTACGCCTGCATCCTCCAGCAGTCTTTTGTTGATGCCTTTAAGGTCTATATAGTATTTGATCTCGCCGCTCTCTCCTGTTTTTTCACGCTTTTTCGCGTATTCTCCGGCAAAATCAAATTCACTGCTGAATATTTCATATACCTCAGCGCCTGTTTCAAAACAGCACTTGGATATGCCCGGGCCTATATATACATAAACGTTCTCTGTACGGCTGCCGTATACATCAGCCATTTTCTCCAGCGTCTTTACAGCTATGCTTTTTACCGTTCCCCTCCATCCTGCATGCACAAGTCCGGCGGCTTTGTTTTCTCTGTCATAAAAATATACAGGCAGACAATCAGCGTGTACCGTTGTAAGCAATACGCCTGCCTCATCGGTAACGACAGCGTCCGTATCCGCCGGTCTTATAAAGCCGTATTTGCCTTCTGCGGCCGCTTCTTTTCTCATATCGCAGTCTATCACCGCCACCCTGTTTTCATGGACCTGCTTAGGCTGTACGACCACCGCCTCTGAAATTCCCAGCTTTTCAAAAAGTTTTTCATTGAAATAAGGGTACCCCTTTGAAGCATTTTCTTTCAGAGAAAAAAACGCCGTTATTTCAGTAAAATTTTCAAATACTTCTATATGTGATCCGTCTGTTACCCTGCTCATTTTATCTTCTCCCAAAGAGCGCCGCATCCCTTTTCTATATCTTCATACGCCTTATCGAAATCTCCTGTATACCAAGGATCGGAAACGCTGCGTTTTTCATCTGTAAAATCAAGGAGACGATATATCTTATTTTCCTCATCTTCCCCGACTATTCTCTTAAGATCTCTGACATTAGAATCATCCATGCATATCAGACAATCGAACTTTTCATAATCCTTCACAGACGCCTGCCTTGCCCTGCGCTTTTCATATGGTATGCCGTTTTCATCCAGCTTTTTCCTGCTCCTCGGGTCCGTATCATTCCCGATCTCTTCACGGCTCGTAGCCGCCGATTCTATGTAAAAATCTTTTTCTCTTCCCGCTTTTTTTACCATGTCCTTGAACATGAATTCCGCCATTGTAGAGCGGCAGATGTTGCCGTGGCAGATGAAAAGTATTCTAATCATCTATCTAAAACTCCTTGAAAATGCTGATTTTCCTTGATTTTACGCCACTTTTCGGCATTTCTACGACAGAGGCTCCATAACCATAATTTGGTATAACTACGCTTATTTTGGCTTGTTTTTGCCATCATTTGTCGTAAATTCTGTCGTAAATTCAAAAGTTTTACGACACGCACCTTTTACGGTGCGTTGTCGATTTCTTAGAAGCTATACCTACTACTTTCTGCATTTCTTCCTCTGCATCATCGTAATTCAGATGCGTGTAGGTGTTCAGCGTCACGCTGATGTCACTATGACCCATAATATATTGAAGTGTTTTCGGATTCATTCCGGACTTCGCCATATTGGAACAAAAAGTGTGTCTGCAAACATGAGGAGTAACTTTCGGCATCTGTACTCTGTAAATCTTGTTGTACTTCTCACGGATATGCTGAAAATATTTCTCCCAGTGAAGTGCCACCATCGGTCTGCCGTTCTTGTCCAGATACAAAAATCCACTGTACCCATCTACCATAGGCTCAACCTTTGGATTCTTTCTGTTGGCAAGAATACGCTGAAAAGCTTCCTTCACTTCCGGTGTCATCGGAACCATACGTTCGCCGCTTTCTGTCTTGGTATCTTCAATGATATATTTCATATCTCTGGTTCTCTGAAGCTGATGATCCACGATGATTCTGTTGTTCTCAAAATCAAGGTTCTTCTTCGTCAATCCAACAAATTCAGAGATACGAAGTCCTGTCTTGAACAGGATATAGATACCGTCATAGTACTTGCAGAAATGCTTGTCGTTCTTTACAAATTCCAAGAAATCTCTTTCCTGCTGTCGTGTGATAGCTTATCTTGTGACACTATCGTTCACAACAACGGTGTTCAGCTGAAATTCAAACGGATTCTTTACCAGCAAATCATCATCCACCGCCATCTGAAAGGCAGGTCTTACCACACCACGGATCGTGTGAATGGAACTGTAACCTCGCCCATCAATCTGCTGCATCTTAATCAGCCATTCTTTGGCATCAGACACCTTGATCTTGTCAATGCGCTTCTGCCCAAAGGCTTCTTTCTTAATCACATTGACCACAAAGTTATAATTTGACCTTGTGTTATGACGGACACCTGTTTTCTGTGAAATATACTTTTCTACCAGTTCCAGAACTGTGAAATTACCGCCATCCGGTGTGATATTGCTGTTCAAGTCCTTTTGAATCTGCTTAATCTTTTCTCGCAGGGAAATATCATCACGTTTTCCTGCCGGAACTCGATCAGTCGGTGTAAGCTTCCAACTGTACACCGTCTTTCTCTTGCCCCATGCATCCTGATACTTGTATTCATATTTCCCGTCTTTGCGCTGGCTCTCTCCATTAAATAACTTGCGACCTTTATTGTCTCGTCTTACTTCTGACATTCAGTTTCTCCTTTCTATCAACCTAACTGCCATAGAAAAGAGCCAAGCTATGATATACCTATAATATCATAAACTTGGCTCCGAATCTATCGTGTATTTGCCGTTTTTATATGGCAGATAATTTTTCATCTACATATTGTTCAAACACTCTGCGCTTAATCTGAGGTCTTGACCCATTCCACAGAATGAACTTCGCATCCGGATTCTCGTCGATCAGCTTTCGCAGCTTTTTATCTCCGATATGAAAATACTTTGCCGCTTCCTGCACACTCAGAGTATATTTTCTCCAGACAGGAATCTCATACTTATCTACGTTCTGATTCTGTTCTTTCACCATAGGCACTTACCCCCCCCTCTTTTTCCATACAATCTCGTAGCCCAGCACATCTGCCAGTTCCACGGCTTCCTTATATCGCAGCGTTTCTCGATGAAGCTTCCCCGACAGATTGGATATACTCCTGCTCCATCCATACTGCTGTTCCAATTTTTCCAACACATCCTGCATGGTCACTCCCTCGCACACAAGATGTGATCTCACTTCATTTAGCACGTTCATTTTCGCTTACCTCCATAAAAAGTGCCTTGCAAAGGGAAATGACAACGAAGTTCGACAACCGACCTTAACAAACTGTCAAATCTCAGCACAAAGCTCTGCTATTTTAATTCTATTCTTTTTATAATTATGGGTTGTTTTGGTTGTCAAAGTAGAAAATCCACCGTAAAATAAGGATTTTTCCAGACAACCAAATCGACAACCTGATGACATTTTAACTGACAATTTACCCTGTATTTCCAAAGGGCAGCTCCATCTGTTTGGCTTCTTCCTCCGTCAGTTCTACAAACCCATCCAAGGAATTTGTTCTGGTTGCCACAGGCTGGTTGTCACGCCCCCATCCCTTCTGCCTGCCATATCCGGCAAAATGCCTTGGATTTGTGAACTGTTTCCATCCCACAATGGAGTTATTCATAATGTCGTTGATTTCACGGATTTCCCATTGCTTCGGCTCATCAAACGGATGATTCAAGGCTTCTTTATAAAGCATCTTGGAACAGACCATATTTCCTTTGTAGCTATCCAAGAATCCCTGAATCATGCCCGCTTTCGTATCTTCCGGCATGAATTGCTTCTGAAATTCTTTCAGATACTGTTCCATTTCTTTGGAAAGGGAAAGCTTATACTTTTTGCTTCGGTAAATTACCATTGCTTCCGCCCACATCTGTTCAATATAGGCTCTGGATGCTTTTTCATCCGCCATGATGTGTACCTCTGCATTTTCGGGATAAACCATAATAGGAAGAAATCTGCGGTTTCCAGTACGGTCAAGTGGCAGAAAATCCAATGTGTTGGAAGTGCCGCCAAACACGCATTGGCGAAGCCTATCATCCGGCTGTTTATCATAAGGAATTTTATAGGTTTCCTTCTGACGGCTGAGGAACGATTTTATATCTTCAATGCTTTTTGCATTGGCTGTGGCAATCATCTCCGACATTTCCACAATCCAATGACCCTGCATTTTACGAAATACATTGTCATCCTCCAGCTTTTTCAGATCATCTGTAAACCACTCGTCTTTTATGGCAAGAAAACGAAAGAACGTGGACTTGCCTGCTCCTTGACCTCCCACAAGACACAGCATCATCTCAAACTTACATCCAGGGCGAAAGATTCTGTGAATGGCACCCAGCATAAACAACTGCATCGCAGCACAGGTATATTCGTTCTTCTCCACTCCAAGGAAATGGTGCAAGGCATTTTCAATACGCTTCTCTCCATCCCACACCAGACTTTTCAGTTTTTCCTGAATTGGATGATACTTGTTTTTATCGGCAATGATTGATATTGCCCTTGCTATTTTCGATTCTACACTTAAACCATAGGTTTCTTCCAGATAAAGCATCAGATAATTTACATCCGTTTCATTCAGAACCGGACTTCTTTTATGCCACCATAAAGGCTTCACAATATCCGTTTTTTCTGTGAACAGATTGTAGCGGATGCTTTGATGAAGCACCTCATCCAGACGAAATACGGTGAGACAGTTTTTAATGCTATTCTTCACTCCGCCGTTTTCCGTTCGGTCTAAGCGTTCCCTGACCTCAGCAGGACTGCACGTCTTTTCCATATCACTGACTGCTTCCAATACCAGTTTCTGTTTCTCGGCAGATAAATTCTGAAATTCGTTGCTCAAGCGATGCCACCTCCTTCCCGTATTCCATCACAAGCAATGCTTTTTCCTCTATTTCTCCAAACACCAGAATATCCAAGAGATATTCCAGATGCGATTTTTTCTGTAAGGCTTCCACAAACAGCGGATGCCATGTTTCATCTTCCATGTTGGGAGCGTAATCCATTTCCCATTTTCTCAGAAGATGGTAGTAGTCTGACAAAGCTCGAAAGCAACGCTGCTCGGCTTCTGCATAGATCTGTGCATCTGATTTTTTGCGTACCGCTTTCTTCGATGCTTCTTTCTTGTTCTTCCTATCATAAGAAATTCCAAAGTCTGAGGCTGCCTTTTGTGCCGCTTCCAGACTGCTGATACCATAAATCCTTGATACAAAATCAATCACATCGCCATCAGCTCCACACCCGAAACAATGAAAACGCCTGTCCACTTTCATGCTCGGAGTTTTATCATTATGAAAAGGGCAGGATGCCATGTTATTTCTGCATATCTTCAATCCATACATTTCCGCAGCCTGTCTGGTTGTGACAGACTGCTTAACTGCATCAAACACATTCATAGCATATCCCTCCCACAGAAAAAGCACCTGACATTTCCAATGAAAATGACAAGTGCCTGTTAACGTTCCATATTCTTTTGCTTGGTTTTCTTATCCGAATCACCATCCTTTTTCACAAGTTCTTTATTTCGCTGCAACTTCGAAAGCAGCGATTCTTTTGCTTTTTCCTTTACCACAGTCACATTCTTTTCTTTGACTGTCGGCAGCTTCAATACAGTCAATACTTTATTCAGAAGCTTGTCCGCCGTTTTCTTCATTTTGTTTTGCAAGACATCCAGAGATTTACTGATAGCAGATTTTTTATCAGCCGAAACATTACTTTCTTCTGTAATCCACTTCTGATAATTCGCTACAGTTTCTAAATCCTGTTTTTGTGTTTCTGTGAAAACTGTTTCTGCAATCACCTCACAGGCTTTCTCATAGGCAGTATCTGCAATTTCTTCTACCAGAGATTCTGCATCCTCCAGCTTCATTGTGATTTCTGAAAGTGCCTGTTCTTTTTCTGCCATGACCTGTTTCTGCTTTTCAATAATGAAATCATTTTTCTCCAGATAGGACTTTCCACCATAGATTGGCTCACGATCCAGTTGCAGACCATAGCGTTCACAAATCTCAAACAACATTTCTCTGCACATGGCATCGAAAGTCTGCTTACGATTGTTGTGTCTGCCTTTCGGCTTGGTTGAATCTGGAAGCGGTATTCCCAATTCTTCCAATGCCTTTTCCTGTTGCGGACAAAGCTCGCCGTATTGATTTTTACAATCAAATACATGACGTTCCTGAATGTGGGGTGTCCCCTCATCCAAGTGCAATGCCCAGTTTAGAATATGAACGTGAGTACCGAATCTTCTTTCCATTTCTCCGAAGAAGTCATTTGCCACCTGTAACAGAATTTCCGGCGATACTGATTCTTCAATCGTGCCGATCTGGTAAATGGTTTCTTCCGGACAGGTCTTTTTGTTTTTCAGCAAATCCTCCACAGTTCTGTTCCTCTCCGGATGTCTGTTTTTTATATTTCTCTCGTTCTGAAAGAAAATGAAATCGCCATATTGGGCGGTGTAATACATCAGCTCAACTTTTTCAAAAGAAAAATCCTGTTCGGCATCTGCATTACGGCTATCGGAAGTTGTGATACCACGATAACAGTCCCAATAAATATTTCTTTTGGCTCGTTCCGCATCAATGTGTTCACTGTTTTCCAAATCAAATCTGCGGTCATTATGCTTTGGATTGTAAGTGCCATTTTTACCGGAACGACCATTGTGTCGTGTCAACCTCAAAGGCTTTTCCTCCATTTCTTTTTTCGTGTTGCCAAGGAATTCGAAGCAGCTTTTCTGCTGTCCTGCTTCATTTATGCGCAGGTAATACCCAGTACTAAGTGGCGAAACGCCACTGACTGGGCAAGGCTGTCGCCCTTGACCCGCACAGGGATATTGCATTCCCTGTACCCTTGCACAAAGAGCTGCGCCCTCTGTACTCCTGCCGGATAACCTGTTTCAAATCACTGGCCAGTCGATTTTCACAGCTTCTCCGTTTTCTAAAAATGCTCCACCGGAGCCTTCTTAGAAAATTTCAGGCGATGACTATTCACATACATCGTGAACCATCACCGCCTGTTCTCATATGCCGGTACCTGCATACTCGATTTGTAAATTGCCATGTCAATTTAATTTTGCAAATGAGCAAAACAAAAGCGACCAACTTTTTACGGTTGATCGCCTTTGGTTTGGTCATTTTCCTATGCTTGTGAAAACTGAGCCGTTTCAACAATATTTATTTCTGCTTCAGTCATTCCTACTAACTCATAAATATATGTATCAAATTCTTCTAAAGTCATTTCTTCAAAATTTTGCTCATTGTAAGGAAGAATAATAGGCATAGCTTTCAAAAATGCATTTTTGTAAATAGAATATCCATTTGCTTTTGGGACTGATACTTTTTTGTAAATGTAGGTGGCAAGTTTCGAATTCAGATATCTATGAATAAAGGTTTCATATTTCTTATAATTCGTTTTCAATTCAGAGCCACAGACACTATCTGTATAAAAACATTCATCTACAAGCACAAAGTCATTCACCAATCCAATTTCTGAAAACACAAATTTTCTATTATAAAAATGTTGCATCTTCCTTGGATTCCATAACTCAAACCAGTCTTTACTGCTCTTATTAAAATATTCTCTACTAAGTAATACTTCTTTTCTTCCCGAAAGATATGCATACATATTAGGAGCATTTTCCCTTAACTCATTTTCTGAGATACATACGGTTTTTCCTTTTTTATCAAGATAATATGGATAGAAAACCTTATAACCTCCGTCATGTAAACATCCTCCGCCTACATCTTTTCCTTTATATGCAGTATGCAGATATTTCTCTTCAAGCTGTAAAGCTGAAATTATTGAATTGTCAATCAAATACACATCATTATTACCGGTAACTATTCCCTGTGATATTGATTCTGTTATATCTCCAAAGGTAACCTTCGATGCTTGTTGTACTTTCTCAAGAATAGCATTTGTCTCTGCTTTTTCAAGAATCCATGTTGGTTCTGTCAAAACTGCTTGCTCGATTTCATGCGCATCTTTAATATTTAGATTTTTATTTAGGATTCTTATTTTATTTTTATCCTCTATTATTTTGCTTGCTCCAAAAATACAAGTATAAGTCAACGCAGCTTCGAAAATCTGATAATCCGAGAAATCTGCAATATAGCGAATCGCCGTGTTCTTCAAGAGCAAATCTCGAGTTTTCTTTCCATAATTTCTTTTATAGAAATAAGACGGACAAATATACGAGATAAATCCATCCTTTGAAGCCAATTGCAATGCACGCTCGATAAAAAGAACATAAAAATCATATTTTCCATCTGCTGTATAATAATGTTTCTTATTATATTCTTTATCTGGAACTTTGTGGAATCCAATATACGGTGGATTACCAATTACAATATCAAAACCACCTTTTTCACGGAACACTCTTGCAAAATCCAACTGCCAAAGAACATACGGCTTAGAAGCCATGCGTTTGCTTTCATTATACCTTTGGATTTTATCAAAATCACATCCCTCCAACTGTGATATGATAACCATATCCCTCAGAGATTCGATTTCATCTTTCAACTGTTTTTTCTTTTCCGTGTTATCACAATGGAACAGCTCATTCTGTTTGTCAATCAATGCACTGACAATGGATTCAAAACGGGAATGATTCATATCCAGCTGATAAGTGCTGTCACCAAACAATTCACTTTCTTTAACCAGTCTGATTCCGTCAAATTCATCAATCAAACTGTTACCGCAGAGAATATTGCTTTCCAAGTTTGGAAGTGGTAACGGATTTTTATGACCATCCAAAGCACTCTGCGCATTCGGATTGATTTCATCATCAATTACCAGCGACAGCCACAAACGAAGCTGTGCAATATCTACCGCAGATGGTTCAATATCTGCTGCAAAAATACAGTTCTTAATTGTTTCGTATTTTAGATTGTGCGGTGAACGCTCCATCTGATACATCAGTCTGGTATCGTATGCGTTCATTGTAATTGCCATATATGCCGAGATATTCTGTCTTGCACGGACAATCTCATTCAGCATACCGAGAGGGAACGCACCAGAACCTACCGCTGGATCTGCAACACGAACATTCTTCAATGCTTCATCCACATCTTTCAGTCTATCTACAACAACTTTTCCATCTGCATCCAATTTGAACAGACTTTCGGAAATATACATACCGCCGTTACCCTGACGCTTTTCTTTTACAGTGTCTTCATCTTTCATAAAGTCACCATACATAATAAACTCACGGATTGCTTCTTCCTCTATCTGCAATGTATTGGTCAGATAGTTAATCAAACTTTCCTGACACATATAATGCACGATTTCACGAGGTGTATAGAAGGCGCCTTTGGATTTTCTATCATTGACTTCCAACAGATTTTCAAATACTTTACCAAGCATTTCAGGATCAATAGCTACTTCACGTTCCATTGGCTCATCTTCACTCATAGTAAAATTGTATCTGTCGAAAATATCCAGAATACCATCTGCTTCACGACCTTTGGTTGACGCATTGGAGAAAACTTCATTAGGAATATTGAAATTATTATGCTCCCAATCATATCCGTCAATCGGCTCAAACAGCCCACCGGACAGGAACGGAATCCTACAATGCAAAGCTGGGCAATATCCCTGTTCTCCACGATTTACATTCAGTGCATCATAGAACAGTGGCTCCAGTAATTCATCAAAGAAATTCTGATTCTTCTTTTCTGCAATTTCAAACAATTTGCGCATGAAATTGTGAGGACCACTGCCCCAAGGCTTACCCTTTACGCACATAGCAAGAACTGCTTCGTCCTCATCACTGATACTGTTCAATCCAGCACTGGAAACACGATATGTACCATCCCCAACAGGGCGATATACCATCGGAATCAGTTCTCTTGATTTTGCTCCACGGGCATAATAAGCATTCTTGTATTCTTTTTCGGTTAAAGTGTTAGGCCATGCACCTACACCCAGCCAACCTTTCTTCTGTAAGAAATACAGGAATACAATCTGCCCCATCAGCTTCTTGGCAAACTGTGCAGAAGTAAAATTATGCTGTTCTGCTTCAATGCGGAAATCTTCATTTTCTTCCAGCTTTTCACGCAGCTGATGGAATTTCTCGCAATACAGTTTGAAAAACTCATCTGTAACCTTTTCAACACTGAACGCATTTTCAAGATCATCCAGTGTAGGATGTTCCGGATCTGCCATACTGTCAATGATAAATCGTTCAAATCGGCTGATCGCTGTATGGCAAGGCTCATTTTCACCCACAAGATAAGAATATCTCTTTGCCGGAGTCAGATTTTCTGTTGTCTTCAGACGTCCGTTCTCGATTTTCATTTCATAATCAAGACGAACAAACGACAATCTCCATTTCGGCTCACCTTCCGTATAGAAAGCAATGAACGCAGCGTCTGCATTAGCATTTTCAATCAGTTTTTTGGCATAGCTACGCTGAGTGCTTCTGGAATTTTCAACGTACCCCGCATTTTTCAGCTGCACTGCCATGATAATAATATTCTTTTTGTCTGGCGTTTTATAATTACCCACATGAATAGAACCTTCAATATGGGATGAAAAATTCGTAAATTCTTTTCTGAACTTGTCCGGTGACACCATGCTTACTTTCGGAAATATTTCTCGAATCAAATCCACATATTTTTTTGTATCATACGGACTTTTCAGTATTGTTTCTATCTTTTTAACAACAGCATTCATTTATCGTGTACCTCCCGTTTTCAGATAGCAGGAGAGAACAATCTGCTTTTCTCCATCCACCTGTGTTTTCTGGCTCTTGCGTTCCTCAAAGTAAGTTGGAGGTACTAATTTCAGGATTTCATAGTAAAGTTCCAGAACATCTCCAACAACTTTGCTCTTTTTCATGACATCCTTCGAAACCTTTGCCGGAATCTCGCCGTTTTCCCAGAGTGAAATCAATTTTTCAATCGTCTGTTCTTGGTCATCGGTAAGACGTGGCTCTGTTTTCATTGCTTTCAGCAAACGGATGATTTTCGCATCATTGCCGGCAACCATTACTTTTTCAGTAGAAACTTCTTCCTCTGCTACAAGCATCTGGTCAAAGGCGGTGCTGTTACTGTCGAAGTGTTCATAAAATTTACTTGAAACACTGACTTTTGCATCATCCGGTTCTGCCTTAATCAAATCTATCGCCTGCATAAAGGACAGCTGTTTTGTTTCAGCTTCAGAGCTGATAAAAAATGTTTTTAATGCGCCCTGACGGATAAAAGTAACTGTAGAATCTCCTGATACCTTTTCAGAAGACTTACCTGCCTTTGCTTTTTTCGGCAAACGCTTAATCATCGAAAACAGTTTCGGGTCATTGTCACGAATCTGGCGGATAATAGCCAGATAAGCCAATTCAGGGTTGGTACTTTCTTCCTCGCCATCCAAATCGGAGGTCAAATCCGAGAACAGATTTTTGGAAGATACTTCTTCATCATCAGACAAATATTTGAAATCTTCGCCAAGCGTATCGTGGAAAGCCTGTAATTTTTCCAAAATACGTTCTTCTAATGGCATCTGCTTCTTACTCTGTGCAGTCGGGAAGAAGTTAAATACATATATTCGGTCGTACTCCGTACCAACACGATTGATACGACCTACACGCTGCATAATACGAGTTGGGTTCCAAGGAAGATCATAATTCACAAGAACATTCGCACGATGCAGGTTGATACCTTCTGCCAATACGTCCGTAGTGATAAGAAGGTCATATTTATCGTTGTTTTTATTCTTAAATTTCGGATTGAAACTATCTTCGATTTCGACCTTCAACGCAGAACTGCTCTGACCGCTGAAATAGATAATTCTTTCTCCGTAGATTTCTTTTAATTCTTCATACAGATACTGTGCTGTTTCCGTAGATTCTGTGAATACAATCGCTTTTTTGCCTTTCATCAGCTGATTTGTTATAAGATTTCGCTTAAACTCATTCAGTTTTGGATCATTGCCAATCAATGACCAGATAAACTGCATGGATTTCAGTTGTGCCAAATCTGCTTGCAAATCACGGAAGAATTGAGAAGAAAATTCTTTTGTTTCAAATTCCATGACATCCTGCTGTTCAATCAGATACATCAGCTTCTGTGTATTTCCATCATCCAAAAGGTCATACACATTTACTTTCTTGCTGATATAGATTTTTCCAGTCTTGGACATTTCAATAAATTTCTCATAGGATTCAATGAAACGCTCCAAAGTCTTACGGAACGCATAAAAACTGCTTTCCAGACGTTTCACAAGGATACCTTTCATAAATCCGCCCATGTTGCGTTGTGCTGCAAGCATGGTTGCATACTTCTTTTTATCTTTCAGATAAAGCAGCGGTGTATAACGAGCATATTTGAAATCCTTGATGATATTGATAGTCTGAGAAAATGCATCATCTGTTTCCTCATCAAAGGAATAAATAATTTTCTCCGGACTTCCTGCTTTCGGAAAAGTCAATCCCTGTTTTGCAAGGTCATCCGCATAATATTGCTGAATTTCACTTCTGGTACGGCGAATCATAACTTCACGAATCAGCTTGTCACGGATAATTTCTGAATTTTCTCGGAGCTGTTCCATATATGCAGCCGAACCCTTTGGTTTCTTCGCAAGTTTTGCGTTCAGACCACGGAAAAATCCTTCAATATTTTTAATTCCATTGATTGTGCCGCTCTGCTTTGCCTGGAACAGATAAATCTGATTTTCCACGTCACTGGTATAGTTGTTGATTGGTGTCGCAGAAATCAGAATTACCTTTTTATCACGGCAAATCTGATGCAATTCTGTAAATGCTTCGGTGCCGCTGTTACGGAAACGATGTGCTTCATCAACAAACACATACGAGTATTTGTCGATTCCTCTTGCAATAATCTTGTCCAACTTACCAAGGGATTCCACATCACAGCGAGCAACGTCAAATTCCTGCAAAACACTTCTCCAGTAATCAACCAATACCGGAGGGCATACAATTAACTTGTATGCATTCCTGTTAAAGCTATTGGCAAGCATGGCGCAGATATAAGTTTTACCCAGACCTACAACGTCTGAAATAAATACACCGTTATACGCATCCAACTTCTGTCTTGCCTGTGTTACCGCATCTATCTGATATTGCAAACGCATATATCCTTCCGGAAGCAAAGTTTCAAAATTTTCTTTATCTGCATTGATTTCTTCTTTAAAGAATTCATACAGTGTCTTCAAATACAGCTGATAAGGAGTAATATCATCCCTCATCCAAGTATGCTGTTCCACGGCTTCGATATAAGTGTCACGAATATCTGTACCCTGCGCCCATAGTTCTTCAAATTTATCAAGTGCAAACTTGACATCTGCGTAGTCTTTCAATTCCACATTAAATTCAAGGTTATTTACCAAACCGGCTTCAGAAAAGTTACTGGAACCAGTAATCACACTTCCAAATGTGTCAGGTACTTTCTCCTGATCCTTACGCATGATATAAACCTTTGCATGAATTGGTGCTTCGGTATACATACGCATTTCCAGTTTTCCGGATTTCAGCCAATCCATAAAAACTCGGACACCTTTTTCCACCTGCGCAGAGCTTGTTGCTGTTTCAAATTCCTTTTCAATTTCATCTACAATCATTTCTTTTCCATTAGCAGTTGAAATAGCAGCATATTTAGCTTTATCATTTACACGGTCTATAATTTTAACCGTATATCTATCGACATTCAGACCAACCAATATTCTGATTTTCTCTACTTGTTCCAGAGCTTCGTACATTTTGAAAAAACCGCTGGCTCTGAAATAACCAACCAGAACATCAAAGAATTGTGTATTGCTTTTCAGAATGGCTGCAAAGCGGCTGTATAAGTCCCTTTCAGGCTCATTCGTAAAAAATTTCAAATCTGTGTGAACCATGATGTTTCCTCCTGTGTTATCTCGAACGGCACTTTCCAAAATGTGTACCTTTTCGACACCGGAGAAAATATGCTTTGATGCTCCCCAGAAAGCCTTTTAATATCTGGAAAAACGCTTGTTTTTGTGGTATGATTTAAGTTAATGAAAAAAACAGGCATTTTACAGAAAGGTACACATTCCTGTAAAAATACCTGTTTACAACAACTTGGCTTTTTCGTAAATTTCCGCTCGATAGCGAAATGTGGACATTGGCATTCCACACGCTTTTGCAGCTGCCAGACCGGTAATTTTACCATTTGTCCATTGCTGATATATCTCATGAAAGTTCTCCGGCAATGGACTTGGAGGTCTTCCAAAGCGAACCCCTCTCTTCTTTGCAGCAGCAATCCCCTCTGCCTGCCTCTGTCTGATATTTGTTCGCTCATTTTCCGCAACAAAAGACAACACCTGCAAAACAATATCACTCAGGAAAGTTCCCATAAGGTCTTTTCCTCGGCGAGTGTCCAAAAGTGGCATATCCAGAACCACGATATCAATTCCTTTTTCTTTTGTGAGGATTCGCCATTGTTCCAAAATTTCAGCATAATTTCTTCCAAGTCGATCTATGCTTTTCACATAAAGCAAATCGTCTTTTTTTATTTTTCTTAACATTCGTTTGTACATCGGACGTTTAAAATCCTTACCGGATTGCTTATCTACAAAGATATTTTTCTCAGGGATAGACATTTCTTGTAATGCGATAAGCTGTCTGTCTTCATTCTGATCCTTGGTACTGACACGAACATAGCCATATACATTTCCCATTGTTCCTCCTTCGTATAGGCAATCTGCCAATTTCAGACCGCACTATTTGAATTGTCGAATTACACCTGATATTTTCCTTGCTGTTATATAAGCATTACAAAATGCCAGCTCTAAAACTGGCATTTTGAATGAATATCGCCTGTAAAACGACATTAAGTTGCAACTTGCTCCAAAAGTCTTCTGCTGGCATTCATACCGTATTTTTTACCACACTCACTGAAAACTCTCCGTCTTTCCTCAGAAAGTGGCGGAAGCAAACGGATAGATACTCTGGATTTATCCAAAACGTAAGTTACGCTTCCTTCGGTTGTCCATCTGTCCAATCTTGCCAGATGCGGATACTTTTCTGCATATTCTGCAAGCCTACGCTTCAACGATGCGTTGAAAGTGTAAATCCTAACAGTGTCATCTCCCTCACTGGTCAAAATAATAGTTTCTTTCTCATACTTAGATAATCTCATTTGTTTTCTCCTTTGATTTTTTATTTAGAGATTGTCGAAATCTCTATGTACTGTGGAAATGCAATACTACTTGCACTTCCACAAACAGGCTTTTGCCGTTCTACCCTTGATGTTTCCTTGGAGGCATATCCCCTGTGCGGTGCTGTCCAGTCTCCCTTACGGAAGCGCTCCCTTTACGATCATGGCGGTTTATCTCATCTCGGACGGTCATTCAATTTTTCGTTCATCTCTGAACTGGCTACATCATACACCGAAAAATCGAAATTCCAGGATTATTTCCATGGTCGAAAATTCACGCAAAAATGCCCCGTTTTTTCCGATTGGAAAAACAGGGCCTACCGTCATTTTATATGTAATTATGGTAAAATATCTGCATCAGGAGGATGCCTATGAAAACTCAATTATCAATACAAGAAAAATTAGAAGATTTAAGAAAAGAACGTAAACTAACTCAAGACACCGTTGCCGCTGCTGTTGGAATAACAGGATCTACATTAAGCAAATATGAAAACAAAGAAAATAAGGAATATAACATTGCTATACTTAATAACCTGGCGGACTATTATGGAGTCTCTTTAGAATGGCTTGTTGGAAATACCGAAATCAGAGAATCTACATCCACCGAAATAGATGAGTTAATGTTAGATGATGAAACTATAGAACTCTTGAAAAGTGGACGCTTTAACAACAGGCTCTTTTGCGAAATTATTAAACATCCGGATTTTATAAAGCTGATGACTGATACAGAAATCTATGTTGACGGAATCGCCACTATGCAGATTAAAAATATGAATGACTGGCTGGATGCCATTCGTCTCCAGATTATTCAGCAGAAAAATCCCGATGCCAATGACCTATATCTGAAAGTTCTGGAAAGTTCACATATTCAGGAAGAAGAATACTTCTTCCATACCATTCACAGCGATTGGGACAATATTATCCGCACTATACGTGAAAACCACGAACACGCTGCCGAATCCGCACCAATCGAAAGACCTATGTCCAACGATAAAAAGGTACAGCGTTTCTTGCAAACCCTCAAATTCAAGAGTAATCCTATTGAGGAATTCTGGCGTTTCTTCTGTGATGAGATGCAGATTCCGTTCGACCACCTTTCTGTGGATGAACATAAGGTTATGAAGGATGTATTTAAGAGATCAAAGCTGTTAAAGGCTCTGCCGAATCGTAAAAAAGGAAAGTAATTATTATGAAAATAGGAAGAAATGATCCCTGCCCGTGTGGAAGTGGCAAAAAGTACAAGAAATGTTGCTTGAATAAAAGTGAAATACAGTTTCTCGCAGAAGCTGCATTTGACGCACAAAAGAACTTAAAAAGAGATGGACAAATCAAGCAATGCTTACATCCTAACAAAGATGAATGCACTGATAAAATTGTAAAAGCTCATGCTATTCAAAATAATCGTATTCTCACAAAAATAGCAGAAAACGGCTGGGTTAAGACTTTAAACGGAACATCTAATTTGATTTTTCAATCATCTCAGGAACAAGGCAGAAAAATTGCAACTACTTTTACTGGATTTTGTTCTTATCATGATAAAAAGGTCTTTCAAGCTATTGAAGATCAACCATTTACTGCTACGGCAAAACAAATATTTCTGTTCACATATCGTACAATGGCTTGGCATTATCACAAAAAGGAAGAACAACACAAGCGTACTGAATTGTTTCACAAAAATATGGCAGCAAAAGGATACTCTTCTTCCTCAGAATTCATAGATGCGCTTGTATTAGGTATCAATGATAACAAAGTCAAAAAATCATTATTTGACACTGCTCTTTTAAAGGATGATTTTAGTTTAATAAATTATTGCATCTGGGAAATCCCATATGAAATATCTTTTGCTGTTTCTATGCAATATGAACCAACCTTCGATCTCGCCGGAAACCAGATCAATGATTACGAACATGATGAAATTTTAAAAAGCATCTATTTAAATGTATTTCCTGCCGACGGCAAATCATATTGTATATGGTCATGGCTTGCAAATGATGATGCTATATTTAAGTCATACACAAATCAGTTTATGGAGCTACCACTTTCAGATCGCAAAAATTTTCTGAATAACAAGCTACCTGTATGGACTGACTCCTTAGTAATTTCACCGGTATTATGGAAAAAATGGGGAAAGCCCGTCCAAGAAGCATTAATTGCTCATGCTAATTTTGATAAATTGTACTTTGCCATGGAACTTGAACACGGCGGTCAACCATATCAATATATGGATACACCTTGGGATTTGTTTGAACCAATTCAAAATATATAATCGGATAGAAAAGGGACTGACCGGTAAAGTGCTGAGGTGACCCCCAAAAGTTAGACTTTTAAGCGTAGCAGTTATTTAAGCTGCTACGCTGTTTTTATGCAGCAATAGCTGTAAGCCTGTATTCAAC